>UMAS01027031.1_pt1 | contig 49984 bp, 38 predicted proteins | sample 1963771 | NCBI WGS metagenome assembly UMAS01 (sample SAMEA4835922, study PRJEB28245) | human gut metagenome | biome: gut microbiome; material: fecal sample | place: Denmark | collected 2008
GGGCGGTGGTGCTGAAAAAGGCACGGCACCCGCTGTTGGATCCTGCCAAGGTGGTGCCCATTGACGTGACACTGGGCAGGGAGTATCAGGCGCTCATCATCACCGGCCCCAACACCGGCGGTAAGACGGTTGCCCTGAAAACCGTAGGGTTGCTGTGCGCCATGGCAATGTGCGGTCTGCTGATCCCCGCCGGGGACGGCAGCAGCGTGTCCGTCTTTTCCCATATCCTTGTGGACATTGGGGATGCCCAGAGCATTGAGCAGAATTTGTCCACCTTCTCCGCTCACACCAACCATGTGATTGAGATTCTGAAAACAGCGGATGCCCAGAGTCTGGTGCTGCTGGATGAGCTGGGATCCGGCACGGATCCGGTGGAGGGTGCTGCTCTGGCAGTATCCGTCATTGAACAGCTGAAGCGGCAGGGTGCCAAGCTGATGACCACCACTCATTACCAGGAACTGAAGCTGTATGCCATCGAAACCCCGGACGTGGAGAATGCATCCTGTGAATTCGACCTGGAAACCCTGCAGCCCACCTATCGGCTGCTGATTGGCTCTCCCGGCAAGTCCAATGCATTTGCCATTTCCGAGCATCTGGGCATGCCGCCCCAGATCATTGCCTATGCCAAGACCCTGGTCAGCACGGAGCAGACCCGGTTTGAATCTGTCATTGAAAAGCTGGAGGCTGCCCGGGCGGAGCTGGATACCCAGAATCAGCAGCTGCGACAGGCTCGTCTGGAGGCACAGGCCCACGAGCAGGCGCTCCGGGAACAGCTGAAGCAGCTGGAGCAGGAAAAGGATGCGGCGTTGGAGCAGGCACGGCAGTCTGCCATGCAGATCATCGAAAACACCAAGATCGAGTCCAACCGACTCATTGACGAATTGGAGCAGCTGCGACATGAAAAAGACCGGGAAACCTTCTCTGACCGGGTGTCCCAGCTGAAATCCCGTACCAAAAACAGCTTTGCCCGGATGCATGATGCGGCAAATCCGGTGCAGCAGCGGATGCAGGAGCAGTACAAGCTGCCTCGCCCCCTAAAAAAAGGTGACACGGTGTATGTCACCGACATCGACAAGCAGGGAACGGTACTGGCGGAGCCGGACAGCTCCAACATGGTGTTTGTACAGATCGGCATTATGAAAACCAAGGTGAAGCTGGAGAATCTGCGGCTGCAACAGGCGGCGAAGGTGATGCTCAACGGCAAGAAACGGCAGCCAGCCAAAAAATCTGTCAGCAGCAAGGTGACACGCAGTGCCGCCATGGAACTGGATATCCGGGGCTGTGCGGCGGACGAGGGCGTGTATCAGATGGAGGCGTTTCTGGACAGCGCCCTGGTGTCCGGCATTTCTACCGTGACCATCATTCACGGCAAGGGTACCGGTGTGCTGCGGGCGGCGGTGCATCGCCGGCTCAAGGAGCTGAAATACGTGAAGAGCTTCCGGCTTGGAGTATTTGGCGAAGGGGAGGACGGCGTCACCATTGTGGAGTTGAAGTAACGAATGCAGGCGGCATTTGTTGGGCAGAATTTTTCGAGAAAATTTTAAAAAGCGCTTGACAAATGCCGAACATTCTGATATAATATTAAAGCAGTCGATTGACGGCGACATAAATAGAATCGTTGCGAGTGTGCTGGAATTGGCAGACAGGCACGTTTGAGGGGCGTGTGTTTCGACGTACGGGTTCAAGTCCCGTCACTCGCACCACTATTTGATGATACAATTTCATAGATGGAAAGATGGCTGAGCTGGTCTAAGGCGCACGACTGGAAATCGTGTGTACGTTAATAGCGTACCGAGGGTTCGAATCCCTCTCTTTCCGCCAAAACACATGATACCGAAACGAGTCACGAAACAGCGGCTCGTTTCGGCTATCTAATGTATTTTACTGTATCATCAATTATCCGTCTGCTTGCAAAGCCTACAGGGTGTATCATTCTATCACCGCCCTGCGCTTGCCGGTTCATTGTTATCGCATCCTTCGGGTATGCCTACCGATTCACCGTCATGCATATGGTTCGCTCAATACCTTGCCGTTGTTACCTTTCTGAAAAGAAAAAACGGGTTGATTCAGCATGCTGAACAGGTTGTCTTTGCGTATGTGACGGATGTGCTGGATATGTTTCCACTCCATGAGCCGGAAAGCCGGACAATCAACTGTATGCAATTGTCAAGTTTCTATGCGAAAAGGAAAAGCCCTTCAGACCAAGTGTAGAAGCAGTCTGAAAGGCTCTTGACAAATATCTATAATCGTGCTACAATGAAACACGATATAGCCATTGCACTAAGTCAGTCAGGTGTTCTGATCACCAGTCTGATGATGGGGTGTATTTGGATTGCCGTCCATCTGCACCCCGTGTGATGCTTTATTCATCGCTTCTTCATTATAGCACATTTTGGGGAGCGAGTCAATAGCTAGTCGAATATTTTTTTGAATCGTCCGAGGGGCGATTTTTTTATGCAATGTATTCGGTTGAAATGATATTGACACGTAATAACTTACGTGTTATAATAGATACAGAGGATCCGTAAAGGGCTGGGACATCCCTTTGCAGTTTGAATCACAGGAAAGGAGTGTCGAGCTGTCTACTCGACAGAAGAAATGAAGAGCTTCTCATCCAGGGACATCATCCGGCAATTAATAGCGGATGGTTGGTACGAGGTGAATTGTGCAGGGGATCACCATCAATTCAAGCATCCCAGTAAAAAGGGGAGGGTGACGGTTACGCACCCGGTCAAGGATATTCCCATCAAAACACTGAAAAGCATCGAAAAACAAGCAGGGGTTCACTTTGAATGACTTCTGCTCCATGGTAAAGCCACTCGAACAGGAGGTAATCACGATGAAGGATCATTACGTTTTTCCGGCAATTTTTGAACAGGAGAACAAAGGGATCTCCATTGAATTTCCGGATTTACCCGGCTGTCTGCCTTGCGCAGGAGATCTTGAAACAGCGTTAAGCAATGCCAAAGAAGCAATGTTGCTGCATTTGTTTGGCATGGAGGAGGACGGAGAAGAAATTCCGGAACCCACTCCCTTTGATCAGATCCAGGTTGGTAAACATCAAACACTGGTTCTGGTGGAAGCGTATATGCCGCCGTTCCGAGCAAAGCAGCATAAGCGGTTTATCAAAAAAACACTGTCGCTTCCGTCCTGGATCAATGCAGAAGCTGAACACGCAGGCATCAATTTCTCTGCTGTTTTGCAGGAAGCGCTGGTGGAAAAGCTCCGCCTTCAGAAATAAGAAATCCCCTCTTAGCCAGTGTTGCTGGTTCAGAGGGGATATATTTTCAACCGCAAGCGAGACGATACCAAACTGAAAAGAAAAATGCTTCCTCAAATTCCTTCTCCGTTTGCATACTTTACTCCGTTGGGAATATACTGTGTTTCCCGACGTTGCCGTTCCTCTGCTGCAAGGGATTGCACATAAGTGCCGCCAAACACTTTCTCGGCAGTTGCCAGAGTAACGGAGCTTTCCGAAAGCTCCTTCTGTTTTTGTGCAAGATCCGCAGCAGCTTGTTGGACAGCTGCTTCCTGATTGGCAATCAGTGCATCCACGTTCCGGTAATTCTGTGCTGTGATGGACGGATACGCCTTGAGGGCGGCAACTGCCTGTTCTTTTGTGAACAGCCGTGATGGTTTCCCCTCATAAACGATCAGCAGTTTCTCTTTCAAATCATAGAACGATTGCAAATCTTTTTCTTCAGCGTGCAGCTTGCCTTCTGCGTCAGCTGCCGCTTTTTCTTTTTCAGCAAAGTTTGTACGCAGGGAATCCAGTGTAGCGCCGTCATTGATTTTTTGGTTTAGTGCCAGCAGGGCATCCAGTTCTGCATCGTTTGTCCATGCGAAGGGCTTCTGTTGGTTGCGTCGATGCATCGGCAGACCGCCCTTTGCAAATGAGATCGTGTAAAACTGAATGGTGCGCAGCACAACAGCATTCGGAGCGGATTGCCGCCTTGCATCCGCCACACGCTGTGCAAGCTGTTGCTCGTAGCGTGCTTTTGCTGCAAACCGATTTCGCAGCGCCTGTTCGCTGTAGTACTCGCCCAGACCCTTGAGCCGCAGGAAGGAGCCGCCGTGTTTCGGCTTGACAGAGATGTACTTGCCCTGCTTCACTTCATAACCGGCAGCATGCAGACGGTCAAGCAGCTCCTCGAAGTCCTTGCTTTGCATGAGCAGTCTGTCAATGTCATTGCGAAGCTGCTCACGCTGATTGGTTTTTGGGCTGTACTCCTTTTCGATCTTCCGAATCTGATCCACATAGCACTCCTGTGCTTCAAATCCGTTCTCCGTTTCCCGGTACGGAATTTGCAGCGCATCCAGCTTTGCTTGCACATACGCTTGTTTTTCCGGGAGCGTGTAGAAGAATGCTTTGTAAGGGGAGCGTTTTTCTTTTTTCAGCTTTGCGGTTTCATGCTCCAGAGCAGCCAACCGATCCTTGAGCCGCCGGATGCTTTTTTCCTCGTGATCCATTTCGGTCACAGTGTTTGCATCCCGAAGCTGTGCTCGCAGCTTTTTCAGATCTTGTGAGTACTTGAAGTCCTCAACGGTCATGTGCGCATAGTGGGCATTTTTATCTTCACGCACAAAGCCGTGCCGGTGCAGGGTGCGCTCCATTTCTCTGCGCTCGGCTTCCTCCCACGCTACCAATCGATTTTGAATTTTTCCCTTTGCACGGAAGCCCATTTCATCCAAAGCTTGTTTCATAGAAACGCCTTTGGACAAGCCGTTCTTTCTGCCCTTGGTGTAGAAGGGAACAAAATTGATATGAAGGTGCGGACTCGCTTCGTCCATGTGCAGCACTGCATTGAATACATAGAGGTTTGGATTACGTTGCTGAAAAGAAAACATGTAATCGCCAAGCATCTCCTTGGCAATCTCTCCACGCTGGCTTCCACAGGCAGCAGTTTTCACATCGCCAAATTGCACTACGACTTCGTAGAATGCTTCTTCTCGTTTGCTGGCAGCGATCCTGGCATAGTAATCATCGATCATTCTGTCTTTGCGATACTGTTGGTCGTTGTATTCCTTGACAGCCTGATCGAACAGGTGGTGATAGGCTGCACGCACATCCTGCTGTCTGTACGTCACATTTTCTTTTGTCCGGCTGGGGTCAATGTTGGCGGCAATGAATTTCCGGTTGTTGTGCCGGAGGTTCGCTCCGTGAGGACAACTTGCCTTGCCCAGCGTAAAACTGATGCTGTATGCGTCCATATTCTCGTCCTTCGCTCCTTTTTCTTTTCAGCCTAGTGCGCTGATTTTTTCAGCACACCGCATTTTTGCGGTGCTTGAAGTACCCGTTCTGACGGAATGGGTACAATTTACCCAATACCTGTTTTGTCAAACGCAAAAGCGTTCGATCAAAACAGAATTCTCGCTCCGCTCCAATATTGGGCAAAGTCTGCGACCTTGACGGCTAAACCGCTGCACAATTCCTTTTCGGGAGAACCCAAAAAGTTTTTCTCCGAAAAATGATTTGCAGCGTTTTGTCTGCTCCGCAGATTGGGGATTCCCAAACCCTTTTCACCACAGAAAATATTTACAATCATACGATTTCACCCTTTCTATTTTTTCCGAGTTCAGAAAAAAAGTCATGTGGTTCAGAGTCTGATACTGCGCTGATATAAACAGTCAGAAGCATGATCAGTGCGGATGCTTCCTTCCCGTAGAGGATGACCGCTGCACGGTCATCCCCCTTTCGCTGTTCCTTTTTTGAGAACCGCAGGATGGTTTGTTTCAATTGACCTGCCAACTGTGCGTAACGATTGCCGGTGTCGATTTCTTCAATCCTTGCGAGGGCAGATAACAAATAATTGGTCAGTTCCGGAGAAAGGAATAGTGTTTCCGGTTTATCCTTGGCTTTGATTTTTTTCTCCATTTGGATCACCTCATTCTTCTTGACAACGCCAGATTTGGTCTTTCATTTTGATTTGTCCGTTCCAGCAATTCCGGCTCAGGCTGCTGCCGTTCCAAGTGTGCATCCAGATTGCTGGATTTGAAAACCAGCAGCTCATTCCAGTCTTTAAAGCCCTGCTTGTCGAGCTGTTCAATCACACCTTTCGGACGAACAAATCCATTCTCTTTTTCAAATCGGCGACCGGCATCGTCATTGTCAACGCAGGAAAAAATCTCGACTCCCTCTGCTTGCAGCTTCAGCGGAATCGTCGGCTTCAACCCTGCCATCGACACCAGAACAGCACCGCTCATTTTCTTCTTGTCGCAAAATTTGTAGAAGCTCATCAGGTCAATGGCTGATTCAAAAATGTATGCACGATGGATTTTTCCATCCTTCGCCGGTACGGGATGAAATATGAAAGCACTTTCTCCCGTGCCGGTTGCGATCCCTTTGTATCGCTTGAATGAATTCAGTCCCTGAATCTCACCACCCACAACTTTTCCTGCTGCATCTTTGTGAACAAAGACTGCGTTTGCATTGCGATATGTTTTGGATTCTCCCGTTGCCGTTGTTGCTGTAACCATGCGTTCGGACTGGTACAGCAGACCGGCATGCACCAACTCCTCAATGATCGATGCAGGAATTTTTCTTGATTGACACATGTATGCAAATAACTGCCGCATGTTTTTTGATTGCTCCGGCATTTGCAATTCTCTTTTCTCCGGGGTAGAGTGGTCAGGCTTTGGCGGTGCTGTGTACTGGGGCTTATACTCTCCGGTATGTTCCTTTGAACGAACTGTTGTAATATCCTTGCCTGTCAATTCAAACACAGCCTGTTTGAAATCTCTGCCCAGGACTTGCACCAGGCAGTCGATGGAGCTACTGCCGCCCTTCCCGGAATAATGATGAAACCAAAGATTTCTGTCCGGATTGACGCACAGTCCGGAGAATTCTTTGATATAATACTCTGCGCCTTTTTTCTCCACTGTGTAGCCGCTGTTCTGAAAATAGTCAAGCAGATTTGCCCTGCGTGCAGCTGCACTGAGCTGCTTGAACTCATCGTTGTTCATGTTCTCCTCCTTGTTGAAAAGAAAATGCCCTTACAAAAACTGCAAGGGCAATTTCAATTTTTGATTACATGGTCGGCGGTAAAACCTCACCGCTTGTGTTTGGGTTCAGATCATTGTCATCGTCACTTTTCGCAAAACTTTCCCGTTTCTTTTTTTCCTCGGCGGTTTCCTCAATGGGCTGCTCATCTGGATCCAGAATTGCCGCTTCCATTTCCGTGATGCCCAGAAGCTCTGCTTCAACCTGTGCCAATTCCGACTGCGCTTGTTGCAATTCCTGCTCATGGGGGAATGCAACTGCAAGCCGTTCTGTCGCCTGAACCAGATCAGCGTTCAGCTTTTCAATTCTGTTTTCACATTTTGTTTTTTCATTTGCAATGCCATTGTTCAACAGATTTAAAAGCCGCTGCGCATTGTTACTTTTGTCGTGGATTTCCGCTGCTGTGCGATAAGCCACCGGACTTTCGCCCTGTACAGCAAATGCAAAGCCTTGCTGTAAACCAACCAGTTCCACCGTAACTTGAAAGTCATTGATCTTAAAACACGGAACTTCATTAAACGGTGCGTTTGATTTTTGTATGAGCAGTTCTTGCAGATATAGATTGATGTCCTCCTGCTTGGTCAGCGTATTGCCTGTTGCCGTTGTAACGGTCAGATCTTCGATTTTGCCCTCCGGATTTCTCAGGCGGTCAACTGTTTCGATATCGCATTTGATACTGTCAATACGGTCACGGAGCGCAGCGACTTGCTCCGGAATGGCTGCGACCGTTTTGCGCATCTCGCCGGTTTCCCGTTGGAATTCCGCTTTCGCAAACTGCAATTCCGAAACCTTCATGCCCAATTCAATACGCTTGCGGAAGTTGTCGTTGCCCTCTGCTGCTGCTTGCATTTCGCCGTATGTGAGAACTTTATCGTCACAATCCTCAGAAATACGAGCCGGTGTTTCATCATCCAGCAGCTGCGCAATGAACCTTGCCTTGTCGGTAACGACTTGATACAGGTAGCTGTCCATTGTCCCTTCGGTGATGTAATTGAAAATCTGTACTTCACTGAATGAATTCCCCTGGCGGAGGATACGTCCCTCACGTTGTTCAAAATCACTTGGTTTCCAGGGGATATCCACATGATGTACGGCAGCGAGACGTTCCTGCACGTTTGCACCCGTGCCCAGAGTGCTGGTAGAAGCGATTACCACACGATATTTTCCTGCGTTGATATCCCGGAAAATATCCTCACGGTTTTTCGCTTCAGACTTTGGAGCGAAAATAATTTCCTCTGCCGGAATCCCCTTTGCAATCAGCTCATCCCGAATGTAGTCATAGACGGAGAAATTCCCGGCATCCGAGTTGACGGCTACATCTGAAAAAACAATCTGCACACCCTTCTGGGTTGCCGTTTCCTGATATACCTGGAGCACCTTGTCAACGCATGCATCCACCTTGCTGGTCTTTGCATCCGTAAACCCTTCCGGTACATCGATCTCGTGCTTTTGCAGCAGAGCAGCGACAGCAGCATTGCATAGCCCGGTCAGCCGTGCTTCGTTGGTTATGACAAGCATGTTGTCATCGTGCGGATCCACGCTGCCCTCAGAGATCCGTTTTGCACGTTCCACCAGTGCTTTTACAAATGCCTTTTGTTCCGGTGAAGCGGGTACGGAAATGATTTGCGGTTTTCCGGTTTTGAGTGACGGACGGGGCAGATCCAGCTTTTTTGCAGATTGGATATCTGCGAATTCCTTATACATGGACATGAGTTCCGGCAGATTGGCAAATTTGGAGAATGCTGTTTTCAGCTTCAGCTCACCGGTTGCACTCTGTTTGTGCTGTGTAGTGACCTTTCCGAATGTTGCCGCCCAGTCATCGAATCGTCCCACACCGGCAGCAGCCAGCAGATCGGGACGAAGATAACGCAGCATTACATACAGTTCTGTCATGGAGTTGCTTACCGGTGTGCCGGTGCAAAAGAGCAGATGCCCTTGCCCCAGCTGCTCATTGAAGTAGTCGCATTTCATTTGCATATCCTGGGCTTTCCCGGATGCAGCAGTGGTAACGCCGGATACATTCCCCATTTTTGTGGTCACAAACCCGTTCTTATAGCCGTGAGCTTCATCTACCACAAGGTAGTCAAAGCCCAGCTGCTCAAAGTTCAACAGAATGTCCTTGCCCTTTTGCTTGGACTTTGGATTCATAATATTCTCAAGGCGGACTTTCAGCTTTTTCTTGCCAGTTTCGATTTGCTTGGTTGTGGCATCCTTCCGGTTGCCGTTTGCTGAACGTGCTTCACGGAGCATGTCTTCCAGATCATCCAATTGCTTTAATAGGTATTTCTGCTGGAATTCCTGTGACATGGGCATTTTTTCAAATTGCTCTACGGACACGATTACCGCATCGTAGTCGCCGGTTGCCACACGTGCGGCGAACAGATCTCGCTTGGCTTCAGAGGAGAGATCCGCAGCCGACATGGTCAGCAGCTTTGCATCCGGATAGAGCTTTCTCCACTCCCTTGCAGTTTGCTCCGTCAGGGCTTTGGGTACCACCACGCATGCCTTGTTGATCAAGCCAAGCTGTTTCTTTTTCATAACTGCTGTCTGGAACACGGCGGACTTTCCTGCGCCGACAACATGCGCTGCCAGCGTATTACCGCCGTATACTGCACGGGCAACACAGTCACGCTGATGGGGACGCAGGGCGAATGCAGCGGACTGTCCGCCGAATGTCAGGTGCGACCCGTCATACTTGCGTCCGACCAGGGAATTGAACAGATTGTTGTATCTGCGCTCATATTTTGCTTTGCGTTCCGGATCAGCAAAGATCCACTCCGAAAACTTTGTTTCGATCAGCTTGGCTTTCTCCATAGCTTTCCTGGTTTCAACCGGGTCAGTACGGGATATCATCTTGCTGGGATCCCTGGGGGATGATACGCTAGTCATGACCGCAATCCGACGCTGATTCAGCATCTTTTGAGCGATCTCATACATGGTCAGCTTGTTCGTGCCGTATGTAGTGCCTTCATTGACGTTAAGATCCTTTCTGCTTCCGGCTTGCAGTATGTCGAATTCACCGGTAATCGGCGAATATTTCACCTCACAGCGTGTATCTTCTGCTCGTCTGCCGGAAAGCTCATGCAGGAATTTTGTGTAATCCTCCGGATCGATCCACGGACAACCCATGCGGACTGCAATTTCCTCGGCATGAATGTCTTCCGGTATAACAGCCCTTAGCGCATCTATGTTGCGCTGGAATGCTGGATCCTCTGCTGCCCGATCCTGCGCACACACCAGCTTGCGGCGTATATCACCGGAAAGGTATTCTGCACGTTCCACAATGTCGGAAAATGGTTCACCGGTGATCTCCTGTTCAGGATCCCGGAATACCATGCCCCGATCCAACAGGTCTTTCTGAATTTGCTGTGTCAGATCTGCAAATGGTGTATCTGGATGCTGCGCCTGCAGCAGCGTTGCCATATACGGGATATTCGGCTTTCCTCGTTGATCCAGGGAAACCTGATAGGCTTCTTCCAGTGTATCAACAGCAGTGATCTCCAGTACTGGGTTGACTGTGCGCTTGTGGAAGATCTCTGCTTTGTAATAGGTCTTGGATCCGGTATCGTATTCTTCCAGGGATTGCAGCAGTGCATAATCTGCATCCGCAGCAAACGCCTTTTTGACAGCATCGGAGTTCAGGTTCCCGTACTTTGCAGTGAATGCGTCATACTGCTGATTCAGAAACTGACGCAGTGGTACAAGCTCATGATCTCCAGCTGCTGTTTTCTGCTTGTCGATCAACTGGCGTGTGACAGAACGTAGCCCTATCAGGCGTTTCAGTCTGTCCATGTCGCTGGATGAGCCGGTAATCTCTCGCATAGTCGTACCTTCATTATAGTAGACCTTCTGGTCTTTTACCTGGTAGGTGAACTGTTTGCCCCAGGGCTGGATGTATCCACGCCGCTCCTGTGCAGCCTTTTCACGTTTTGTGACTATAATCTTGGTGTTGAGCTGCTGTATCGCCTGGTCAAGCTGTTTTTTGAGGTCTGTTCCGACAACGGGATCACAGGTCAATCGGTCTTGGAAGGAAGTCTTGCGCATAGTTCCCAGGATCATCTGCGGATTTTGCACGAAATAGGAATTGATGCGTATATCCTGATTCGCTTCTGAAATGGGTGTAACATAGCACCAGTCCGGCTTGGGTGCATCCGGTGAAAGCGGCTGCACACGCTTTTGCAGAAAAACAATGTCCGTTGGAACGCCTGTCCCTGCTTCAGAGAATGCTGTGTTGGGCAGTCTGATTGCGCCAATCAGATCGGCTTGTGATGCAAGGTGCTCACGCACCTTGGGGTTTTTCTTGTCCAGCGTGCCGGTTGAGGTTACGAATGCTACCACACCGCCGGGAGCAGCCTTATCAAGTGCTTTCCGGAAAAAAGCGTCATGAATCAGCCAATCCTGTGTATAATTGGGATCATTCATTTTATAGTCGCCGAACGGCACGTTGCCGATAACCAGGTCAAAGCTATTGTCCGTCTGACCGCTTTGCTCAAAGGCACTGTGTATGATTTCCACGTTCGGGTTGTCCATATTCAGCCTTGCTGCAATTTGTGCGGTGATGGGATCTAGTTCTACGCCAACCACACCGGCATTACCGATGCTGTGGGGCATTCTGGTAATGAAATTTCCCGTGCCGCAAGCCGGTTCCAGCACCCGGGAATCACGGGGAATCCCCATGTTCTGCACTGCCTTATACATGGCATCGATGACAATCTGTGGTGTATAGTGGGCATCCGTTGCACTTGCTTTGGCGGAAGTATATTCTTCAGGGGTCAGCAGCTTTTGCAGCCGTTCACGCAAATCTGCGTAGCGACCGGATTTGGCATCGAAGACTTGCTGCAAGCCACCCCATCCGGAGTATTTGCGCAGTCGGTTATCAGAATTCTCCTTGCAATTCCACTGGTTGCGCTTTTTGTCATAGAGGGGTTGTTCCTCTGCTTCGCAGCGTGCAAGACGCTGCAACTCACGAATGGCTTCTATGTTGTCACGCACCTTTTGCAACGGTGCTTTTGCATAGACGATTTTCGGCAGGACATCCGGCACAGGGGGCAGTTCGGATTTTCCCCTGACTGCAATTGCAGACTTCCGGCTCATGACATCTTCCACCTTGCGACCACGCCGTTTTGTCTCTGTGGCGAAATGATCCAGCATCCGCTTGCAATCTTCCTGGCTGATTTGTGCATCATCGCCGTAGTACAGTTTCACGTCCAGCTGCATATCTGAACCATCCCCATAGGATTCAAAGATACCCACATGGTTTGAATCAATGAATCTCAGATTCAATTCTCCAAGTCCATGCTCCTCGGAAAAAGCGTTCAGCACTTGGCGCAGATGGGCATTTTCGTCCACCTTGACCGGTTCAGTCTGTTCCGCTTCCACTGTCGGAGCATTGTGCATATCCGGTATCAGCACAGTCTCCTGACCGGTTTTGTCATGATATCTGGTCAGCACCCGGTCTGCCGTCTGTGCGTTTTTCAAATTTTGCAGGAATGTCTGCTCCAGGGATGCTTGCAGCTTGGTATCAACATGCCCGGCTTCATCAGCAACCTCCACATAGTAAGTACCGTGAGGTGGTACACCATCCTGCCGGAACGAGAACACATGTGCGGTTTGCTCATTGTGATCGAGCATGAAAGTAATATCCGGGTCACGCATGATGTCCCCATTCTGTATGTAGGTGGTCATGAATGAATACAGCCCTTCTCCAATCTGCTCAATGGATAACGGCTCATAGCCGCTGTCCGGATCCGCTTCGTAATGCTCATATGTGTGTTCACCGCTGACCAGCTGCGGATACATCTCTGACAGCTGTCTGTAGAGCTGCTCCGGTCTGGACATCTGTCCGAACTTCTTTGCTTTTTCAGTGAGTTCGGGTGTAAAGTTGACACTTGTGTCAACTCTTTCGTACAGGATCACATCCCCGGCAGCCAGGTCAGCTATTTTTGTTGATTTTGATTCTGCGTTGACACTTGTGTCAACTTTTTGCGGATCAGTCTGATCGAACAGGGAAGGCTGTGCCGCTCTGGAAGCCAGAAAGTCTTGCAGTTCCTGTGATGCTTCCAAGGATTCCAGACCGGATTGCAAAACGGATTCTGTGAAGATTTCTCCTGGATTAAGCGTAAACAGCAGCGTGCTGAACACTTCACTTTTCCCATCTTTTACGATCAGATCATAAGCCCTGCCGTCACTCCGGTAGGACTTATCTTTTTTGACGAATACATTCAGATCTTCCAGATTGTGTTTTGCGGCGAAAGCAGCCAGCATTGTGGTTCTACGCTCTGAAGTGATCGGCTTTTTCGGATCAAAAATTTGCAGATTGCTATTGACAATTGCCGTTGATTTGCGTATAATAATATTAGAGTCAAGATCTTTTAAGCCCTGGGGCAATTGGAGTTCCAGCACACTGAATAGATCTTGGCTTTTATTTTTATCCCAAAACAGAATGTTTCCGGCAGTAGCGGCACGTTCGATGTATGTGGCAAAATTGTTTTCCTTGCCATAGATGCTGGTGATGTAATTCGCTGGTATGCTCTCCAACTGATAGACGCCTTGACCGTTTGGCGTAATGGTCACAAGCAACGGTGCGTTGTCCTGATCGACTGCGTTTAATACAGTAACGATACTGTTTCTCCCGTTTGCATTTGGAGAAATGGAATCAAAAATGATTGCCGGTGCCGCAAGCCATTCCGGAATGTTTTTAATTTGCGAAACTGTTAATCCGTGCTGATGTGGTTTTTTGGGATTTTTGGGTTTCAGTGCATCACGCAAATGCTTTTTGGCATACAGCATCGGGAGATGGGATAGACCAATCTGCACGAAGATTTCGGGTGTATCACATAGTCTTATGCTGTTGTTGTAACGATTATCTGTATGATTCAAAACAGCATCAATCTGATCCGTAAGGCTTGATTCCTGCATCTTCAACCCGTCAGTCTGATCGGCTGACGGGTTTTCTGTTTGAAATGCCTGTGCGATTTTGTCAGTTACGGAGTCGTGACTGCCTGATGTATGATGTCCCTCATGGTTGCGCTGTCCGTGTAAAACGTTCTCATCTGCTCCCATTCCTGGATTTTCTCGAAGCCATGCGGACGAGGATTCTCCGACAGGTACTGACTGTCCAGCCGGTTTCTGTACTCCCAGGCTCTCTTGTCCACTGACCGAGCCACTGTCAGAAACCGGTGATAAAATCGCATTTCCTCCACTTTCTCCGGATAATTCTCCTCCATCCAGTGCATCCATGCCAAACCGTAGCTGCCGATAGGCTCCGTTTCCATCGTCAGTTCTTCCGGCTCTGTCCGCATCTCGTATGTCCCGATTGTGGGGTTCACCTGATACCAGAAGGTTACGCTGCCGATTTGTCTGCTTTTCAGCAGCGGCAGAAAGCATGTCCGGCTTGTTCCGTTTCGCTGCTGCTTCACCTCCCAGCCCAGAACGCCCTCTTTTCGGATCGCCCTGGACTGGGTTAGAAAGTTGTGCAACAGCTCCTTGGGTACTTCCGGCAGCTCCATGTCCGGAATTTGCTCCATTTCCTCTGGGGTAAGCATCTGAAACTCCTCGTATCTCATTTTTCTGAACCATCCTTTCTGCTTGCATAGCGGCTTTGCGGTCATTCATTATTTGCTCCACCTGATTCAGCACTTGTTTGGCTGAAACAGCTGCCAGCGTGATGAAACCAAGCCGCTGCGTATCGGTCATGTATCTGATTGCAGCTGCATCCGCCTGAACCGGGAATGAATTACCGCCTACCTCCAGACGACCGGCAATGATAGCGGCAACTGCGCAGTGAAATGCATCCCGAAAAGCCAGTGCATTCTGTGGCGGCACTTGCAGCCGCTGCATTGCTCCTGTTATGATTTCCGAAGAAACGGTTTTGCGGACAAGTCCAGATAAGAAACTATACTTCGCAGGAAGTTCCAACTTCTCACGAACCATTGCTTCTCCGGAAGCGGTCATGCGCCATTGATACGGCTCATGCTTTTGATCCGTACATTGGGAAAAGTCGTATAGATCAAAGACTTTGCCGTGTGAATCCCGGAAGCGGATGCCTTCGCTGCCCGGAACAACGGAATTACCAGCTTTCTCCCACTGGACTTGGCTTGCAACAAAGCGGCATTCTGGTTTTTGCACGAAAAATTCCAACGTAACGGACGGAGCATGCTTGAACATACGCCCATGAAATTTCAGATACGCTGTGAACTTTTCGCTGCTTTCAGCCATTTCGTGCAGTTGTTCTGCACCGGCACGACTAAAGCATCCAACTTGTGTGACGTTTTCTGACATTCGATTGATTCCTCCTTCAATCCTTGCTGAAAAGAAAAGCGGCAATGCCTGATTACCATGGCGAATTGCCATACGCATCCGGAAATAATAGAGCAATGAAATTGCAGTTAAGCTCCGGTTATTTCATAGATTATACGCTGAGTATAGCCCGGTTTTTTCTTTTTCAGTAAAGAGATAATCTTGGGTACTTGGTATAGAGCCGCATTTTACGGACTACCCCTTACCTCAACTTTTTGTCGATTTCCCACTTGACAAAGCCCCTCACTTCTGTTATAATAAACTTGAACGTGAGTTTTGCTTAACAGCGAGACGTTGGTGCGGTTGTATTTGCGGTACAGCCGCACTATTTTTTTTGTGATCTTTCCCTTTACATACCTCACGACCTGATATAGGTTGTCTACAAACACCCTGCGGTTATCCTTGGCTTTTCTGCGACAGCGTGTGATGAAATGCCCATTGACCAACTCATTGACGGTCTGGATCACAGTTTCACGCTTCATGCCGGTCTGCCGTGAAATGTCTTGGTAGCTGTTCCAGCAACGCCTCAGCGTTGGACTGTACGCCTTGCAGAGAAAGAGATATATCATCATCTGGCGTGGGACGAGCTGCCCAAATACACGCCGTTCTACAAAGAAATAGCCGTCATGGAGCGATTGCTGCGTGACGGCATAAACATATGTACCCCTTCTGGGAGCAGCTTTTTTGGTTCGTTCCAGTGTTTCTACAAGCCCTTTTTCGCATAGATGATCAATGGCTCTGGATATTGTAGTGGGGGATTTGATTCCACATCGCTGACCGATTGTCGCTTGCTTCACACTGATCACCACAGCTCCGGCTGTGGTGGTCGCCGATGCCGGAAGGCTGCATAGATAGGCATAGACGCTGATTTCTAGTGCGTTCAATTTTAAGGAAAATACGTCATTGCTCAATTTGAACAGGCTCACTGATACAGCCCTCCTCTCCTTTTATTTAAACAGGTCACTCAATTCTATATGCAGTGCAGCGCATATCTTTTGGTATGTTGAGATATTGGGTATCGAATCACCATTCTCGATTTTCATGATTGTGTTCCGAGAGATTCCAGCCCGGTCGGCTAGCTCATTTTGCGATAGATTTTGCTGCATGCGCAGTTCGTATAATCTTCCGTGTTGTTTCTCACGTCTTGTAATGGACAGTGGAACACCTTTTTTTGCGTTCATATGCTCATCCCTTCCTTGTTTTCCATTGCCAGCATGTTTTACCGTTGTAGGTATGCTCAATTGCTTCCGGCAGGACGATTGTTTTTCTGCCATTTACCGTGTAGGATGTTTCCTTGCCGGATAGCAGCCGTATCAGCTGATTGTCCGTCAGGACTTTTCCGTACACCTTTGCTAGAAACATGCCGCATTTTTTCGTACAATAGTACCCATACTGCCCCTTTTTGATCTCGCCGCCACAATGTGGACACTTGCCGATGCTCTCTGATTGCCGGTGAAAGGATACGGTGCTGTCCTTTTCAGCGTACTTAGCGCAGAGATCCCGGACATACGCTGTGATCTTACCCATAAAGGCAGCTGCATCAGCTTGTCCATGCTCGATTTGCTGTAGCTGCATTTCCCATTCGGCGGTTAATTTCGGGCTTTTGACTTCATCCGGCACAACGGCTATCAGATTCACACCCTTTTCTGTTGCTGTGATTTGCTTGCCCTTGCGCTGTATATACTCCGCTTTCACCAGCCCCTCAATGATGCCAGCTCTGGTTGCAGGAGTTCCCAAGCCTTTTTTCTCGGTATTATCATCGTATTCGTCATTTCCGGCACGTTCCATTGCTGAAAGCAAGGTAGCTTCGGTATACGGGCGTGGCGGACTTGTCCAATGTTCCGCAACAGAAGCAGTCGTATTGGAAAATGTCTGCCCCTGCGCAAGATCCGGAAGGGCTTTCGGCTTCGCCGCATCCTGTTCCTCATCGGATGCTTTTGACCGGATTGCAGCGTTTGTATTGGCTTCTAGAACTCTCCAGCCAGCTTCCTTGACTGTCTTACCGGTTGCTGTAAAGTCTGTTTCTGCACACCGAATCGTCGCATGTACTGCTTCATAGCGATGCGGTTCGGCGGTTGCAAGAACCAGCCTGGCAGCAATTAGACACAGCACATTTTGCTGGGTTGTCGGCAACAGTGAAAGGTTTGCATCCGTGATTTTCACTGTCGGCAGAATCGCATGATGTCCGGTTACCTTCCGGTTGTTGATGCATTGCTGTACATGGATTGTTTGCTGCTGTCCGAATTGCGGATATTTCGCAAATACTCTGCCTACCATATCTGCTGCTGTCTGCTCCATATCATCCGTGAGATATTGGGAGTCTGTGCGTGGATAAGTTGCCAGCTTCGCTTCATAAAGTGCTTGCAGCGCATCCAGGGTTTGTTTTGCCGTGTATCCAAAATGCTTGTTTGCATCACGCTGCAGGGTGGTCAGATCATAGAGCTTCGGGGGATTATCTGTCTTGATCTCCTTTTTCAGCACAGATAGGACGGCGGTCTGACCATTGCATACCTGTACCAGCGCCGCTGCCTTGCATTTGTCATCTATGCGTTCCGATTCAGCGGTAAATGTGCCGCAGTCAAGCACCACAGTAAAGTATTTCTGCTTTATGAAGTGTGCCACATCGTAGTCACGCTGCACGATCATTGCCAGGGTAGGGGTCTGCACCCTGCCAAGATTCAGCCGGCTGTGATATCGGATAGAGAACAATCTGCTGCCATTCATGCCTACCAACCAGTCAGCTTTGCTTCGGCAGAAACCGGCTTGATACAGTGAATCGTATGCGCTGCCGGTTTGCATCTTTGCAAATCCATCCCGGATTGCAGATTCCTCCAGGGATGATACCCACAGTCGTTTGAAGAGTTTCTTGCATCCGGCAAGATAGTAAACGTATCTGAAGATGCATTCTCCCTCCCGATCCGCATCCGTTGCACAGATGATCTCTGATACGCTGCTGTCATGCATCAGCCGTTTCAGCGTATCAAACTGCTCCTTACAGTTGCTGGCTACTTTGAATCTCCATACATCCGGAAGCATGGGCAGCATCTGAAACGTCCATTGCTTTGCTGCCCAGGCTTCACAGTAATCATCCGGCATAAACAGTCTGACCAGGTGCCCGTAGCACCAGGACACATAGTAACCATTGCCCTCTATGTAGCCGCCTTTTTGCGTGGCAGCACCGATTACCGATGCTATTGCTTTTGCCACAGAGGGCTTTTCAGCTATGACAAGTTTCATCTCTTACCCCTTTCTTTGTAAGACACTTTAAATGAAATCATACCTCACTTGAAGCATCCTCTTTCCGTTCTCCGGTGAAGGATGCACTGGTGACGGTCATTGTCATTCCATCGTGCTTCACACCCTTGTCATCTGTGTAATCATCGTTGTGCATAGAGCCTTCCAGCAGAATCATTGCGCCTTTCTTGAAGTACTTGCTGATAAACCCTGCTGTGTTGCCCCATGCCGTGCAGCGGAAAAAGTCCGCTTTCTTTTCGCCGTTCCTCGGTGGCTGGTCAACTGCAACAGAGAAACTTGTAAGTTCCTTGTCGGAAGCAGTTTTCTTCAGTTCCGGATCGGCAGTAATTCTTCCCATAATAATAACCTTGTTCAACATGATGATACCTCCGTGGTTTCATTTTCTATATTAGGAACGCTGAAATTCTGGCTATCAAAGTAGTCCCCTACTTCATAAACGAGATAAATATCACGTTCAACCTCAATGTATTTTTTTTCGGTAGTGGTTTCCCCATTTTTCTCATAATTCCATTCAATCGCAAGGTAGTATGTGGGCGGTCTAAATATTGTTCCATCTTTCCTCTCTTTCTCTATGATTTTACCCGCAGTTACGACGCTTTCTTGATCTTTGTATTTAGCCCAGTTCGCCAAGTGTGCTAAACCAAGAAAACACATTGTCAGGAATGTTGCTAACAATGCAAAAACATCATTTTGATGTTTCTTTAATTTTTCTCTAATTGTTTCTTGACTAAGTTTGTTGCTCATTTTGTTTCCTCCGGTTTATTCAACGTGTAGTAAGTTTGCCTTAGTGGAGTGGATGACTGCAAGAGCATGCAGCCATGATAGCATTTCCAGCCCTGCGAAGCTGGGCGTCTGCATATGCCCAGTTCACAGTCCCGGCAGTTTCTCGGAAGCTGCCTTTTTTTGAGGAGCCAATCGTACAATAGGCGCAGCCACATGGTTTATTCACCTGTCTGAAAAGAAAAGTTGCTATTTGTGTCAACCTTTTCTGCTTCTTGATCTTTCTTCTTGTCAGATGCTTTTTCACGAATGAGACTTGCCAATTCAGCAATATCCATGTTTTCCAGATCACCATTCAGCTGCTGCACCAGATCCAGCGCAGTTAGCACCTGGCTACTGGTCATATGCTTGGATTTCATACGAAACGCATCCTGTACCTTCTTTTCCGTCTCTTCCTTTTGTAGCTGTTCAACCAGTGCGGACATTGTACGGATTTGCGGTTTCAGCTTCACAATTTCTTGCTTTAGCGCAGCAATTTGTTCCGTTTTCTTGTTCAGATCGGCTTCCAGACGTCGAAGTGCGGTGCGAGCTGATTTCAGCGTGTACCGCTTTGGCTGCTTGTCATCTTCTTCCGCCTGACTTTCGGTGCTGTGCTGCGGCGCAGAAACCGCAGCTTGATTCATGTACTCATCCATTCTGATTTTCCTCCTTCTGAATCACCGTGATGGGGAGCAAATCCTGAATGGTAGCCGGGAATGCGAGATTTCCGGTTTCATCCCCGAATTCATCTGGTTCGCCAAAAATAAAGCAACCGGTAAAAATCTCTTTGGGGCTTGCAGGATTGACGGTGTTTCTGTTAATGACGGTCTGAATGTTTTCCTGATAGAATGCGTATGGAGGGGCAAGCCGGACGGTATCATCGTAGGTGGATTTCTCCTTCTTTCCGATTACAGAAAAATCAGAAAGAGAAACGGTGTTTGAGATCGTGTGTCCGTATTTCCCTGTGCCGTCCAGGGCAATGATGCCGCCGATGAATCCTTGCTTGATAACCTGTGTACGTGCTTCATCTTCATATTCACCGCAACTGATGTGCAATTCAGTTGCGTAACAATTTGAGATCAGCGCATGTTCCACATTGGTACAACCGATCCCGGCAATGCCCCCGGCTGCTATTTCGCTGTTTAGGGTTACACTGCGTGCAACGCAGCCCTGTATGCTGCCACCGTAGAATTCTGGCAGCTCCTGTCCTTTCGCATCGTATGCTCGTGCTCCTTCTGCACTGCCTACAATGCCACCGGCATTGAAGATGTTACCGTTTGCAGAATAATTGTATACGCCGGAATTGACGACATTTGCTGGTTTCCCGGAAATGCCGCCAGCGTAAAGAATATAGTCTTCAAGATAGGCGGAAATTTCAAAGTCGCTTACATAGCAATCTTCAATCTGACCACCGTTGCCAGTGATTGCGCCAATAGCATATTCAGCTCTTTTCGTTTTCTCCGGAGCATCTGTTGTGGTCACCTCGACCGGGTTACCATTCTCGTCTACCAGATCCGGTGGAACGACTTCCGGCGCATAGACAATCTCGGTTGTAGTGACTGCCGCTTCTTCCTGGTCTGAAAGTTCAGCTGTAATGGAACTATGGGACACGGAGCAGTGCCGGATTAACGTTTCTCCAGTTTCGTAAATCGTTCCGTTTTCGGCTCTGTAGTGGTAATTGTAGGCGTTACAGACAATGAAACCATAATCCCTATACACTTCTGACTGGATTGCCGCATTACGTATGTTCACGTTTTTGATGACTGCGCCGGAAACCTTGTCAAACAGGGGAGCATCCAGGTTATCAATCACAAAACCGCCGCCGTCATATTCAAAGTATTCTGTATTGGGATCCGCTTTCAGTTCGTTTACAGTGTTGATGGGCTTGTGTGATGCCCATTCCGGAAAAGAGATATCAGCAATCTGCTTGAAATATCCTCTCGCCTTTTCTACTCCCATCAGCTCCAGCTGGTCAAAATAGTCAATCAGATACGGATCCTCTTTGGTGCCGCTTCCGCCAGCGTATTTCTCAAGCACACGATAGAGCCGTGTGTCTGCCTGGAAAGCATAAGTTTTTCCGCCGTAATATTCAATTTCCGTTCCGTCCGGGTCTGTCGTAAAGCCCCAGGTGTAGCCGGATACGTGCGTGAAAAAGTCCGTTTTATCAAATTCCGGCAATGTGATTTGTGCGCTTCCATCCTCTCCAACCGTTCCCTTCAGCTGAAGATCTTCTGTAGGGACAGCTGCGTAGGAACGGTCAATGGATACGGTTATCTGCTCCGCATCATCAGCGATTACGTTCTGCACCGGAATGATCATGCCATCCTCCGCAATGATTCCAGGATTGGACTCTGTGTCCGCATTTCCTTTGTGAGACAGTCCCAGCATTTTTCCGCCCTGGAAGCTGATCAATGCAATGATAGCAACGCCGGATACAATGCCTAGAACCAGCAGGGGAGAAGATTTCTTTTTTCTGCGCACAACACCGCCCTTATCCTTTTTGTCGGTGGGTTCAATTTGTAATTCACCGCTCGACAGGATGGTTGCTTTTCCTGATTGAATCAGATCCTCAAATATCTCTGGCTGTGTGGCAGCATGGACGGTTTCTTCTGTCTGGTACAGAATATAATCCACCATGATTGTGGCTTTTGGATGATACAGCAGCAGAAACTCCTTGTATTCATGCTGCTCCAGTAGCACCTCTTTTTTCAAAGAAGGTGGAGTATTGCTTTTCGGATCCGCTTCTACCATCATGAAGAAAGTGCGGATTTTATCCTTTGCTGCTTCTATGGTTGTTCTGCAAAAATAATTCAATGCAAGCCCTCCTTTGCTTTTCGCCGTTCCCGGATAATCATGATTGTACAGAAGCCGCCGCCAATCCCCAGAACGACCAGATCTATGGGGTAAAATCGCCACTCCAATTTTTCGCTTTCGGCCGATGCCGTCTGTGCCGCTTGGTTATTTGGCTTTTTTTTCTCAGCACTATTGGATACTGTGCGGAAAAGAAGAAATCCAACGAGAATCACGATTAAAACGGAAAAGACCTTGTTGCGTGAAACAAAGCGTCGGACTTTTTCTACTCTTTTTTGATGTCCACCTTTCATACGATTACGCTCCTCTATTCAAATCCAGTTCCATGCCCATTTCGATCAATTCTTCCCACTGCTTATCAGCATCTGTGAAGCCCAGAGCCGTCATCACTATATTCTTGTCATAAGTGAAAAATCCAATTGAATGAAGGGCGTGCAGACGATCACAGGCACGGTATGGTGTCTTAATGGTTTCAGGCGTGTTATAAAATTTATCACGAGCTTCATCTACCAAATAATCCAGCCATGCCTGACCATCCTGACCAAGATCTTCGTCAATTGCCCAACCGGTATAGCCGTATTCATCTTCCCAGCTTCGGAATGCCTGAATCAACTCTGCTCTTGCATTCTCCAATGCTTTTTGCATAGCGCTTTGCGCTTGTGGCGGCGCTGTACGATAGTATTCCAGCATATTACTGTAGTTGTTGGCATTCGGCACAACGTTGTCTACAAAATCATCACGGCGGTGGACACAGTCCAGATAGTTACTGCGTGCTGTTTGATATTCCGGATTTGGGCGTTCGTCATAATGTATGGTACAATTCTTATTTGCACAGGGCTGATCCGGATATTTCGTATCTGACCACCGGATGGAGGTGTCAACAATCTTATTAAATATTTCCTGCGTGTATTCGATTTCATAAATTTGCTGCTCCGTGCCGTTTGCATCGTTCTCCTGCATTTCCAGGTACACATATGCAATGGCAATTGCTTCGGTTTCCGGTACGGAGATCGTCCAAGCCGATATCAGTGTTTGTTTCCACCCGTCTGTAGGATACCCTTTTGTATACTGTGTTGTGTTTCCAGCCACACTACGTATCATGTATACAAGATCACTGTGGCGCAGATCGGAAGAATCGTAGTACAAGCTGTTTATAAGCGCTACAAAGTTATCCTTGTTGCGTTCGCAGGCTATCCGATAAAAATTGCGTGCATCCTCCAGGTCTGCATCATCGATGCCAACCTGCTGGGTGTATGAGATAGCCTGGGTTGCCGACTGGGTGCTTGCACCACCCATCAGAATCACCACAATGCTGAGTATCACATAAATGACTACACTGAAAAAGAGAACAATCCATGTGACAGGATTGATCAAAGCTGCCGCCATATGTACCAGGACATTTGCGGTGAACCTTGTTGCTGCCACAGCCATTCTTGCTGTTTTTCGAACTGCATGAATGATGGTACGGGGTGCTTTTTTTGCAACCTTAATTGTTTTGGCAGTGGTTTTAACGGTTCTGTCAACGGTTTTGATCGTGCGTGTGCCTTGCTTCCCGGCACGATAGGCAAGACGCATGCTTTCTACGCCGTGATCGGCGGTATCGTTTTGATCAATCTTCTTGTCAAGCGGATTGATTTTAGCCGTTGTGTCATGCAGCACGCTTTTTCCGGCAGATTTCATCCTTCCCTTACCCCTTGGCATGGTCATCACCCCTACTTGCTTGCTTCGTTATTTTCGCCAAACTTTGTGGAAATGATCTTATAGAGCTTTGTATCGGATGGGATTCTGGCGTCAAATGGGATTGTGCCATACGATCCGGCGTAGATCAGCCCGTTGCCACGGGGTGGGTTTGTAACATACATCATGGTTTCAGGCGATATTTGCAGCAGCTTAGAAAGCTGATCCCGGTCTGTGGGGTTTTGAGCCAGCATGGCAACGAATTGTGTGTTTGATAGCATGGTTCGTGCAAGCTCCGAGCGAAGCAGATCATCTACATTTTGTGTGATACCAGTGGGGATGCCGCCCCATTTTCTTGCACGCTTGTAGAGTTCATAGAAGAAGTTTGCAGACTGCTCCGATTTGAAAAGAAGATACATCTCATCGATGTAAATGCGAGTACCGATGCCCCTTGCACGGTTTTTGGCAACTCTGTCCCAGATGTTTTCCAGTACGATCATCATGCTAAGAGTTTGCATGTTCTTCCCGAGTTCTTTGATATCGTAAACCACAATGCGCTTGTGAACGTTTACATTGGATTCATTGGCGAACACGTTCATGCTGCCATGTACATACAGATGCAATGTCTGACGGAGGTAAGCAACGACGGATTTTACCTCATCCGCAGCCTGATGCTCATAAAGCTCCATTTCTGCATAGTATTCTTTTAGAGTGGGCTTGCTGTGCTTCTTATAGGTTTCGTGCATAACATTATCAATGATGGTTTTCTGAATAGGGCTGATCTCCTGGTTGCCAAGAATACAAGAGAAGAATGAAAGCATAAAGTCCAGCTTTGCCTTAATGGGATTATAATCCGTATCATCCGTATTCGGATTTTCCGTCAAGTCCATGGGATTAATATGGGTGTGGGAATTTTCGGAGATGTAAATGACTTCGCCGCCTAGAAGCTCCGCCAGGGCGGTATACTCCCGTTCCGGATCAAGAATCAGGATTTCGTCCGTAGTGGCAAGAATGGAGAAGTACATTTCTAGCTTTGCTAGAAATGATTTACCGCTTCCAGGCACGCCGAAGATAAATCCGTTGGGGTTGTCAAGCTGCTTTCGGTCAAACATGATTACGCTGTGAGAGAGCCGGTTCTGCCCGTAGTATAAGCCGCCCTTATGAAGCAGCTCACGGGTATCAAAGGGCATAAAAACCGCTGTACTTTCTGATGACAAAGTACGGCGCACCTGCAAGTTGTTTTCCGAATCACAGGAAAAACTGTTTCCCACAGGGAACACCGAGTCAAAAGCAATTTCCTGGCGGTATGGAGCGTTCAGGGATTCAATCTGATATTTGCGCAGAATGATTTGAATTGCTTCTGTATTTTTTTGCAGCTCTTCAAATGAATCTGCGGTTATCATAATGATGCATTGGCACAGTGTCATTTTCTGATTCCTCGTTTGCAAGTCTTCAAGAAATTCAGCAGCTTGCTCCATATCCATGGCGAGCTGCGTTCCTTCGATGGGATCAACAAATGCTCTGCGAACGGAAACAGAATTTGTTTTTGCAATTGCTTCCTGTTTCATGTCCGTCTGCTTTCTGCGCACCATGCGAATTGCTTCGGATGGTTCTACAAACTCAATGTTTTCGGAGATAATCAGCGATTGATTCGTACCGATCAGCTCCTTAAATAGCGTATCCTGAATGGACTGAGGTAGCTTGCGGAAATACAGGCAGCGTGCGTATTTGTCGTTGTACATAAAATAGTCACGCTTGAATTCAAAGTAGTTGGGGCAGCAAAGCTGTTTTTCTGCTTTTCTTGCAAATTCCAGCCGTGAAATCGGGTCGATTTTCTGGTCAACGTCGTAAAGAATATCAGCCATAAGCCGTACACGGTCATTTGCATTCAGTGGTATTGGCTCTGTTCCAATCTGTGCCAGACAGCTGATTAGATGTGCTTCCAGGTTGAAAAAAATTATGTTGGCTGCATCCAGATTAGCAGCAGCCGTTGTGATTGTGAAATACTTTCTGCACTGCAATCCGTTTTGACCGTTCATGATTTTGTCCCGAAGAATTTGGTTGAACTCTTGTCGTTCTGGATCCAGCCCATCGCCCATGTCCTTCAGCAGCAGCTTTTCACTGAACTGCTCCTTATTGATTTGGCTGTTTAAAAGGGTGACTTGCAGGGATGTGGTGCTATCAAAGCCGTTCAGCAGGTCTATGTAGACTTGGATAATTTCCTTCTGCTGATCCCTGGTCAGTGTGGAGTAGTTGATGTCCGGTACCAAGTACGTTTTTGAGTACAAATTCAGTGTTTCTCTGCCAACCCGGACGCCGGAACGCAACAGAATCACATGGTTGCTGACAAAGCAGTCATAGGGCATGGTGTCAATTACGGTTCGTTTGATTTTTCGTTTGGCTTTCTCCTTTTTGGGCTTGCTTTTGCTCTGTTCGGATTCACGCATTTTATCTCGGTCACGTGCGGATAGTGGCGTGTTCTTATCTTTGGGCTTGAAAAAGTCCATGAAGTCCAATTTTAGTCACTCCTTTCTTCATATTCACCAGCGGTGATACGCTGCTCAATGATTTTTTCCTCCAGGCATTCATTCCGGAGGGTAACGAACAGATTGTATTCCGTATTCTCATAGGTTCTTTTTTGTGGCAGAAATGTCATGCTCAGAAACGCTTTCATATAATCCTCAAAGTTCATATCCTGAAATGTGAGAAACCCCCATGCAAGGATCGGAGCTGATAAGAAAATAACCAGCCACATTAAGATATCGGCTGATATAAATCTTCTGCCAAATACACTAAGCGGAACACCGACCAGGATCGCAAGGCTTAGCGAAATCACTTGCCGGACAGAAAGCCCGGCAATCAGCTTCGACTTATAAGCCCGAATTTCTGATGGAATCTTTACTTCAATCATAAGAATTACCTCTCGAAAAAAGTTGCTACTTGTGTCAACTTTATGCTGCACCAGTGATTTTCTTTGCCCATGTGCCGGACTTGATGACGCCCAGCCCAAGTGAGATCAATGCGATGAACTGCATCATCTTCATGTTATTTAGTCCGTTGGCTCCACTTGCGATATAGGAGGTAACTCCAACGTAGACAACAAACATGCAGACAATCACGGCAATTTGAATAACGGTGGCTACGTAATTTTTCAGAAATCCTTTTGCAATATCGTGGGTTGTATCTGAAGCAAACGTGGCAATCGGTAGGGGAGCAAAGATCGTATAGACTGCCAGCTCAAAGATACGACCGATGGAAATCACAAAGATAATGTACGCAATTGCCTTCATAACCAGAAAATATGGCTGCCAGAACAAGATCTCCAGTGTAGGCGTGAAGGATAAAACCTGTGTTGGATTCCCAAATGCATGATCCTCGAATTTAAGGTTTGCAGCATCAGGAAAAGCTGCATGTGGGTAGAACATTCTGACTGCATCTTGCGAGATTTCGTAGGTGAAGTCATGGCGATGCAAGCCAGCACCGAGGTTCTGCCAGTATTTAATCCATCCCTGATACCAGTGATCTGAATTAAATACTTCGTTTAGTAAATCTTCAGCTATGGAAATTGTATATGTCACACGATTTCCAGCTGGCAGGAAATTGGGGGTTGTACCGCTTCTATTCAATGTGGAGAATGCGCTATAAATATATCCGATGATCACGTCAGCATTTTGGACTACTTGTTTTACAACCACGATTTTTATTAGAAAAACCAATACATTTTCCCACTTGCTTGACCATTCAAAGTTAACGGTTTTCCGAAAAAAGTCCACCATTAACAGAAGTACCGAAACGATCAGTGCCAGCGTTCGGCTTCCTGCAATAATGGCATTTGCAACAGTGGTTTGCGAACTCATGTTGATGACTGTGTAGGGTGATACCTGTGCAAACTGAAATGCCTTTTGTAGCACTTCGTTGGCTTCATCAACATTTTCCGTGATCTTCACATACACGTCCTGTATGTCGTTATTGAACACGTCTGTTCCTGCATTGGCTATGACCGGAAAAAAGATGTTTAGCAATCCGATGATAATCACGAACATGTAGATGAATCGTCGGATTTTCTCGAAGCGGCTCAATGGCGGTTTTACCTGGCATGGTAGTCTTAGGGGCTTCACCATAAAAAACACCTCCTTTAGGTCACAAATAGGGGCAGAATGGTTGACACGGACATGCAAATCGCACCAGCTGCAAATGTTTTTAATCCGTTTATTTTTGTGGCGGCATTTTCATCCTTGATTGCAAATGCAAACATAATCGCACCGATCAATGCGCCCAGCGCACCTACTCGGCGTGTCCAGGTGCTGATAAATGTCATCACGCTGCTGAATATCGTGTTGGCATTCGTGGTTGAAAGAGAAAAAATACCCAGGTTCTGCACTGCGGCACGTATCATAAACCCTGATACCATAATTAGAACAGCGTTCAGCTGATCACGTGCATCGTCCGCTTTGATCGATAGCGCAAATTTGATGGCTCCGATAAATGCCACAATGCCGCCGATCCGGGCGATCCAAAGGCTGAAAAAGTTGATGCCGTTTTGCGCAAGCTGGGACGGAGTTCCGCTTGGTGGGTCTGGAAGAATCGTAGAAAGGAATTCTAATACTTGCGGAAATGCCATGATGCCCTCCTCGATAATATGATGCTGCCCCCGCTTGCAGGGGCAGCCTAAACAGTTACTCGAACAAATTGAACATGCTGGATGCCATACAAAGTGCTGCTACAACGAAACCTGCGACCATCGTGATTAAGCCCTTCTGTTTCTGTTCCGCATCCTCATGCTTGATTGCCAATGCAAACATGACTGCTCCAATGAATGCAATAAACCAGCCAATACGTCTGATCCAAGTAATAAAGAAGTTGATGGTGTTTTGGTAGGCGGTTTCAGCAGTTCCGGCAGCGGATGCAACGATTGTGCAGGCGGCAATTGTGATTGCAATGGCGGACAGGGTAACAAAGAGCTTTGCAGCTTTGTTTGTTTTCTTCAGTGTCAGTTTCTTCATAAAAACCTCTCTTTCAAAATTAAGACATGAACCCGATCATATCTTCTTGGTCGTAATAATCTGCGTCTTGGGCAAATGCGTATGTAGAAGGGGCGTGTTCGCTTACAATAGTGGTGATGTCCAAAACGTCTCCTTCATCCAGATCCGGATCGGCAAATGGCTCCTCATCGGGAACGTCATAGTGCCGTATGTCAGAATGTTCTGTTAAGGCGGATACCCCGACAGCTTCATCAAGTTCAACCTCCTCTCGCTCTTTGATTGGCTCACCGAGATCAGCTGATTCCCACGCTTCGGGAACAGAAAATTCCGGCTGGCTTTTGTTATACTGTACTCCATCATCGGGTTCTGCTCCTGGCTGCTCTGTTTGTTGCAGCAGTTCCGCAGCTTCTTCGTATGATGAAGGGAGTATCTGTTCGGCAGATACCTGGATCGTGTCTGATTGACCAAAGAACAATGCAATCTTTTCAGGCTCTTTTTCTGGTTCTGCTTGTTCGGCGGCAGCATTGCCGGAGTTGACATTTGTGTCAACTTTTTGGTGTGCTGCCGTGAATTCCTCAATCGTAACAGCGTGTACTGTAGCAACGTCAAAGGGCGGGAGAATTTTTCCGGAATCTCCCAGGAAAGCGTAGTTGGGATGTTTTTCAATCGGGTACTTGGTACAGTAAAAGGGATTGTGCGACCGAACCATTACAATGCAGTCGCTGATTGGCATCGTACTCAGTTCATTGGGCTGCATCAGTTCCCGTCCCAGGATGCTGTTATTTTCTGACGTGCTGGACTGCTTCCCTTTTGTGCGGTTCGTGCCACGTACATCAATCGTTTCTTTACCAAGTTGCTCAGAAATGGATTTTAGCGTACTTTCTTCTTTTCCACCCAGAAAAATCATGGTATCGCAATTGCCGGTGATATCCTCCCAGGTCTTTTCATACCTGGCTTTGAGCTGTGCCATATTTTGAATGATTACATTCAGGCTCATGCCCATGGATCGTACAAAGGCGATTTTCTGATCGAAATCCGGAATTTGCCCGATGTTCGCAAATTCGTCCATGATGCAGCGTACATGAACCGGAAGCACACCGTTGTGTACAAAGTTGGCACGGTCTGACAGCGTATCGAACATCTGGGTATACATCATTGCCGCCATGAAGTTGTAGGTGCTGCTTGTTGCGGAAATGATGATGAACAATGCTGTTTTTTCATCCCCCAGGGTTTCCAGATGGATGTTGTCGCAGCAAGTCAGATTTCGCAGATTCGTCAGATTGAAGAAGAATGTCTTAACATTCGCACTAGACAGAAAACTCTGTCCGGTTTCCTCCGGTGCATTACGCACCTCCTTGTACATCCGGTATGCCAGTGAATCAGGCTTACGTTTTTCAAGCTCCAGAAAGTCTTTGTCTAGCGGACAGAGGAATGCTTTGCTTCTTCGTGCTTCAAAGTCAGCGTCCGATTCATCCGGATTTTTGGTTAGGAAAAATCCATCCGGCAGCTGACTGCCACGGGGTGGATATTGCAGCTTCCGCATTTTTTCTGTGACTGAAAAGAAATTCAAATGGGATTCATCCCGAGTTTCCGGAATAATCAGACCGTTTTTATCCCTTTTTGCATTATACTCAGACTCCTCAAACAGCAAATAGACAAGGGCTTCCAGCATGGATTGACCTTTTTGCGACCAGAAATCTTCCTTTTCTCCATCCCCCTTTGTTGCCTTGAATAGCACATCCACCATTTTCTTGACACTGTCCTCGCTGACTTGTCCGTGTTCATCATAAACGTAATGGAATGGGTTGTAGTTGTTGGAATGATTCATCTGAATCGTATTGAATATACGCACCTTGTAACCGGCAGCACGGAGCATCTCGCCGCAGCTCCTAAGGAGTTCCCCCTTCGGATCCGTGATCACGTAGCTGGTATTCAGCTGCATGATATTGGGCTTGGCAAGGAAGCGTGTTTTACCGGATCCGGATCCACCAATGACTAAAACATGAAAATTAAGCAGATGCTGCTCGTTGTTTAGAGAGAGCATCAATTCTTTGGAGAGCAAGATATTGTTGTCGATCATCACGCCTCTAAAGTTGCCCTTCTCATCGTATACACGACGACCGTCAGGGGACTGGGTATCGTAGATTTTGATGGGGTGCATCTTGGGTGGTGCCGGATCGGCAAGCTGCTTCATTTCCTTTGTGTCCCCCCACTTGGCACTGCCGTGTTCTGTTCCACGGCGGTGCAGACGCTTCTTATCTTCACTGTACTTGTACAGCGCATAGATGCCTATTACAGAAGCACCGAAAAAGAGCATTTTTGGAACGTAACTGTTTTTGTTGTTCAGACGGGAGACAATGAATGAGGGATGTGAAGCAACGTAATTAAAACCTTTGCTCAGCTGAGAAATATCAACATGTCCGGCTTGATCCAGGGAACGATCCATGGCACCGCCCAGCATAGTGCAAACAATCAAAACAAAAACGCCGATTATGCAGTAGATAATCAGCGTCGTTGAGTCTATTTTTGGCTTTGGTTTTGGTGGTTGTGCCATTATCTTCTCGCCCCCATTGACGGCGGCGGAAGCTCCGGTGCAGGCGGTAGGTCTGGGACTTCTGCATCCGCAAGGACATTACCCTCTGGATGCAACTCGTGACCATTTCTGCTATGCATAGCGTCCGCACGTTGCTCCGCATGTTCTGTTGCCGCAGTTTCGACCTCAGAAGCGACAATTTCCTCACGCTCCTGCATGGCATCTATCTTAATTTCCTCAGCCTTCTCCACAATGGTTTCAGCCAATTCGGCGGAAACACCGAATTCATCTGCAACTCTATCTGCTGCTGCCTGTTTATCAGTAGTAGAGATATCTGCCGATTGCATGCCCATTGCTATCGTCATGGACTGTTCCCGAACCTCCTGAATTTGAATCGGCTTGTTCGGATTCTGCATTTCCGCTTTCCGAAATACGTCCTTCGCCATCTGCTTGGCAATGTGATCCGGAACGCCTTGCGATACATATAGTTCGCGAAGCTGCTGCAAAGATGCTTTCTTGTCTGAAAAAGAAAGCACCAGTTCTTTTTTGTCCTGCTGCGTATGATCAACACCCTCTGCATCCGTTTCAATGGCGGTAACGGTGCTGTCAACACGAAAAAAGTCCTTTTCCGTTCGGTTGACCTCACTGTGCATGCTGCTGATGGGCAGCTTTTTCGTGTAGACTGTATTGCCTTCTTCGTCTGTCTTGCGCAGTCCCAGAGCAACTGCCGTATCTCCCAAATTGAAATCCTGCTTGCTGAAGGTGTATTCTGCTGTATGTGTCTCCTGCATAGCGTAGAATGCGGCAATGTTTTCTGCCTTGTGAATGAGAGCCGTCTTATGCTTCCGATCCGTCAAGCCCAGTTGCTCGTCCAAGCTGAAACGCATTTGCTGTCGTGTCATTTTTTCCGGCTCAAGTACTGCAAAGGCGCCATCTTTGCTGGCAAATACAATCCGGGGCTGTTCATCCGATTTCGGAGTCAGACGCCAGCAAGAATACTCCTTGCAGATAGGATCCTCGTCTTCGACTGTAACATTGGCTTCCACCTGTTTGAATTGTGCGTGCGCACCGTCAGAGAAGAATTTTTCCTTCTGTTCTGCTTGCAGCATTTCTTCGCCAAATCGGGCGGATCCGAGCTGCGCCTTGATCTCATCCCAATCAAATGCCTTCTGCATTTCTGCTGCCAGCGTTTTCTTGTCCAGAATTTGATCAAAAGAGATTTCTTTCCCGGTTTTCTGGTTCTTGATGGTGATATAACCGGATTCGTCCCGGTCAAAAGCCAGATCGCTTTTTACATCGTTGCATTGTTGCACAAAGGAATCCCTGGTCATTTTAATTGCTTTTTCGTCTTGCTTCTCGAAGATGCATAGGTTTTCGCCATCAGCAGTTTGAATAAACTGGGCAGAAAGATCATTTTTATTAAAGTGCGTGGTCAGAAATGGGATTTCCCAGGCGTCACAACGGAAATTCCCCAGCTCTTGCGGACGCTCTGCAATCTTGCTTTTCATTAGCTCCGTGCAGAGTTGCTTGAATAGGGGGAGATCACCTGTTCGAACGGTCGCAAAAATGTTATCCTTGCTCTTGGCATTAGAGAATGCGACTGGAATCCCATACCGTTTGGCTTTCTGCGCAATAAACTGCATATCCGCTTTAGTCAATGCATTTTCGGACATGGAAAGCGTATCTCCGATCGTTTTAGCGTTGGAGCGCAAGGTGTCCATTCCAACCTGACCGGGTTTGATGCTGGTCAGATCCGTGCTGCTGACCTTTGGCTGCTTATTATTGCTGCGTTCACGCTGCCGATTCATCTCCGCCAGCATGCGCATGATCAGGTCAATCAATTCCTTGGCTGTATGCGCAGCCACGTCAGCGCCCTTTTGGACAACTTGCAGGGTTACGCCGGTTACGTCATCCGACATATTCATTGTAATTCACTCCTTTTTGCATAAGAAAAGCTCCGGTATTTGTATACCAGAGCTTCGTCTCATATCTTCGATTTTTAAAGTTGACACAAGTAGCAACTTGCTGTGCTGAAAAAGAAAATCAGGAAACTGTTGACTTGTAGTCGTACACACCAATGCGCTGTGTTACTACTTCGTTGAACAGTGTATCCAAGTCAGCGTAGCCAATGTAGCGTAGTCCATCGTGTTCAAATGCGACACCCCAAACTCCAAACGAGACACTTCCGTATGGTTGTTCTGCATTAGCTAGATTAAACGAGCATGTTCCGTCATTTAATAGCATAATATCACTATATTCGACATAGGAATAGTACGAAAAATCCTGAGTTTTGATCTCATATACATAGACTAGGATGCTATTGGGGTTCGGCATACCTTCTTTAGTGGTGAGCAGATAATTGCCTAGCAGCGTAATGCTGTCCAGATCGGACGGATTGTCCCAATAAGATGCAATTTCCGACTTCAGCAGATCCTGACCGTGGGACTCCATTTTTTTGCTTGCATCCGCAGGAAGTTCATTCAGGGACATAAGGTAGGATTGCAGCCCCTCTACAGTATAGGTCTTCTCTGTTTCAGTCAGTCGGTATCCCTTGTCTGCAAGATTGCTGACGCTGGCATCGCTGACTGTAACCTTAATGGTGTCTCCATTGCGCAAGCCCTCTTTGGGCGCAATACTGAATTGGACTGTTTCGGGCAGATCGGTCAGTGCTGAATTGTCAACGACTGCTAAACCATCTGGAGCTGTGCCGGAATACTGAATTTTGATCTTATCAAAGGGGTTGATTTCTATCGCTTCCTGTAGCCCGGAAACTTTGATATCTACGTCCTCTGTCACGAGCTTGATCTTGTACTCAGATTCCAGTTTTTCAATGTTTGATGTATCCCACTTGAATTTAACAGTTTCCCCGTTTGAAAGCCCAGTGGATTTATCAAAGTCTGCTGATAGGCTGTCATGCAGCTTTTCAAGTACTGCCTGGTAATCCCACATGGAATACCCATCTTTCAGTCCGAATGCTTCATGGTTGTCTTCTACAAGTTGATCCAGTGATACGTTCCATCCGATGCTACCGTCACCGTCATAACCGCCTACTTCTGTAGTCAGATAGTCGTTAACCTTGATCTCAGTGCTTCCACAAGCGGTCAGCAGTAAGCACATGGCAGATGCAGCTGCAAATAAAATACGTCTTTTCCCCATAAATGACCTCCATTTGAAGTAATATGATATATTGTAGCACATTTTGATGTGCATGTCAATCTGATTTTTCCATATACATCACCAATATTGTAAAATAGATTCAACATCCGCCTTGCTTTTTTTGCTGAATGCCATTTTCAGACCATGCAGTAGGTCATCAATTTGTGTTTTCGAAAAATCGGCTTCTTTGGCAGCGGCAATCAGGTAGCCCTCTATGGTATTGTTGTACCAGCCACTATCACAAAGAAAGTCAATCTGTTCATGGGTTAGTGACTGTGCCCAGTTCAATAATTTGTTGAACTCTTGAGAATGCTTTTTTCCGTTTTCAGGCACAGGTCGAACGGGTTCTTGTTTTGCGGCATCAGCAGGGGAGTGGGGCGGAGCGTATGCTGGTTCGGTTACATCGGAACCTTCAAAAAAGTTGCTACTTGTGTCAACTTTCGGCGCAGCAGCCTGTTTAATTTCCCTGGGTTTGATTTTGCTTAAATCACCAGCAGCAAGCTCCTCCTGCTGTTCTTCATTCAGTTGTGCAATCACATTTGCGGTTGAAATGGAGATTGCACCGCTTGCAACAGCGTCTTTGATTGGATCAATGGCGTTTCGATCCACATTCTGCATTTTGCCGACCTGTGAAGGGGATACGCCAAGGATTTCAGCAATTTTCTCCCGTACCCGACCAAATTTTTCTCCGGCTTCTTTTTTTCTTTTCAGAATGGCATCCAGATTCTCATAACTTTGCCACAGTTCCTGATCGGAGAGCTGCCGTGCAGATACGTTCAGAAGGATCAGATCCAGCATCATAGCATCCTCGTCAGCATATTCTTGAATCAAGCAGGGAAGCAGCCGTGAAATGTTTTCCCCGTGATCCAGCAGATATTGCACAGCTGCTCTCCTGCGGTGTCCGCTGACAATTTCATAGCCGCCACTTTCCAGAGGACGTACTACCAGATTATCCTTTACGCCACCCTGACCCAGGATGGTATAGGCGAATTCTTCAATTCGTTGCATCTCAAAATAGTTTGCTTGGGATTCATGCAGTTGCGCAATATCAATCATGCGGATGTTGTCGGATTGTGTGTTCTGGGCAATGGATGCAAGATTGCTTAGCATGGTTTTCATTTTAGGATCCTCCTATCTATTCATGATTTCCGTAGACAGCCCCTCATAGGCGTTGACGATCTTCCAGCTGCTCCCGTTTCTCGGTACTTTCTTTTCAACGAAGTATGCTTCGATCGGCAACCCAGCTTTCTGGCTTTCTCTGACGGTGCGTGAGTAGGGGATTACTGTCTGCATCAGCCGGGTTTGCAGCGCACTGCGAAATTCTTGCAGCAGCTTTGCATCGTTTTGCTTTTGATACATAGTGACAAAAATACCGCCGAGTCGTGCATTTTGCTTTGCGATCTCGACGGTGACTCTTTCCAAACCCTGAATTTCAAACTCGCCCAGCATAGTTGGCACATAGACCATACCGCAGTGGCGGATAATCTGTTTGACTTCATCCGTCATAGCCGGAGGTAAGTCAAACAAGATATAGTCATATACAGCAGTATCCTCGCTTGTGATATCAATATATCGTGCCCAGGTGGTGTGATTGATGTTCTCATATTCTGTCGGCAGAATGCTGTTCACATTCTGCGCCGTCATGAAAAACGAGAAGCAATTTTCCTGGGTATCGCAGTCCACTACCAATATCTTTTTGCCGGTTTTCTGCATGCTGTACGCCAGATTGATGATAGATGTGGTTTTTGCCACACCGCCTTTGTTGTTATATAAGGCAATCTTCTTTGTCATGTTTTTGTCTCCTTTATTCGTTCAGAACTTCCAGCGTGAAGGCTCTTCCTTGGCTACCGGTCTGGTAGCTCCGGATCCGGATCGGGATACCGTTTCCGACATGCTCCCGATAGATCATCGAGATAATGCCGAGAGCTTCATAGACTCTCTCGGAAGTCGTTGACAATGCCTTCAGCTGGTTGGAAGCATTCCGGCAGAACAGCGTGCAGATTTTGCCGTCCTTGCCGTCTTGAAATCTGTATTTCTTGGCATGATAGCCGTAAAGCCGGAAAGTCTGATCAACGGCATCATTCAGACGTTCCGGCTTAATATTGCCGATTGCCACATTCGCCATGTAGGCGGCATCAGCAGTCGGACTGTTTTTCGGGAAAAATGCTGCGATTTTTTCGGCGAGAGCATCATCCTCGGCTGAAAAGAAAAAATCATCTGCGTTCATCAGGCTTTCCATGCAAACCTCCTATCTTCTTATGTCAATAGAGAATATCAATTGTCAGAACTTTTTCGTGGTAATCGCACAGGATTTCTTCTGCAATCTGCATGACCTTTTCATCCAGAATGGCAGCAATTTCATCACCACGCATGCGCATTTCATGCCAGAACTCCTCTGCCGGACCTTCGTAGGTGAAACGTTCATTCGGTTCAGCGTCCGGATCGGCTTTCACATCTTCTATGGTTGTGACATAGAATTTCAGCAGCCAACCGCTTGGAGCACATACATCACAAACAAAGTCTGCAATGGATCTGTCATCTTTTTCATCTCGAATCATTAAAATCCCTCCTGTTATACCTTGATTTTCTGTTCATTCAAAAAGGACTGCATCCTTTTTGCGCTTTCCAGTTTCATATCTGTCAGGGCAAAAGCGTAGGTGTCCAGCGTAAACGCAACGGAGTGGTGTCCCATAGCTGCGGACAATGTTTTCAGATCAACACCGGCTTTGATACTTATGACAGCATATGTATGCCGCAAGTCGTGAAAACGAAATTCTGGCATGCCGATTTGCTTCATGATTTTTTCAAAAGGACAGCGAATCATAGAATGTGTTAAATGCTGATTTCCTCCTAATCCACGAAAAACAAAGCCATTGTTTGGTTCTTTGTCGTGAAATTGCTTCATCATCTCCATAACAGATTCCGCAGGATAAATTGTACGAGGTTTATTATTCTTGACGGAATCATAAAAATAACGCTTTTTGAATTTATCATATGAAAGCTGACGATAAATTCGAATGTTGCCTTCGTCAAAGTTGAAGCAGTCCCATGTTAGTCCAATCAATTCGCTTTTGCGCATTCCTGTAAACAAAGCTAGCTTATAAAGAATTTCAAGTGGATGCCCATCAATTGCTTCTAGAAATGCATACATTTGCTCATTGTTCATTGGAATTAGCTCGGGTTTCTTTGGCTTTGGCAACGTAGTGTGCTTTGCTGGATTTTCCTTAATGAGATTCAAATCGTATGCAGTTTGTAAACACTTATGCAAAACGCCATGGATGTTTCGGATTGTTTTCGGGTGCAGCGGCTTATTCAGTTCAACGCCTTCAGCAAGGCTCAGGATAAAAAGCTGAACATCCTCCGGAGAAATTTCCGATAGTTTCATCGATAAGAAAACCCGATTAATATGATTGGCAAAAGCACTTTGGTAAGAATAACGGGTAGCAACTTTTAAGTCAGGCGTTAAGTATTTCAACCAGTACTCTGCAAATTCAGATAAGGTCATGTTTTTGGGAATTCCACTTGCGGACAAGGGGATCTTGCTGCGCATGACCGCAAGAACATTCGATTGATTGTTTGTATTGTATGACATTGCAAGTTCCCTCCAACAATTTAGTTGGATTCATTATAACACAATGTTCCGAAAAAGGCAACAAAAAGGAATATATCCTTCTGCGAGAACTGATGCTTTGAAAACACTTGACATGTAGGTGTTTAAATGCTATAATGCGTAGGTAATTCGCAGAGGGTTCGAATCCCTCTCTTTCCGCCAAAAAACCCACGTTTTTTACGTGGGTTTTTTTATGTTTTTGATGCATAGGGGATCATGATCCGTATCTTGCAAAGTCTGCATTGCTGTTCTGTTGCATCCCGTGTAATGCATTATTCATCGTTTCTTCATTATAGCGTATTTTGGGGTGCGAGCTAGCACCTGGTTGTATGATTTTTTAAATTATCTGAAAAGTCAATCTTTTGTTTCGTGTTGCGCAGATAAAAATAAGGCCCCCGCTTAGCCAGTATGCTGGTTCAGAGGGGATTTTTTTAACCGCAAGCGAGACGATACCAAACTGAAAAGAAAAGATGCCTCCTCAAATTTCTTCTCCGTTTGCAAACTTGATTTCGTTCGGAAGGTATTGCGTTTCACGCCGCTGACGTTCTTCTACTGCAAGGGATTGCACATCAGTGCTGCCAAACGCTTTCTCAGTAGTTTCCAAAGTATCGGAGCCTTCGGAAAGCGCCTTCTGTTTTTGCGCAAAATCTGCAGCTTCTTTCCTTCCGCATCAGCTGCCGCTTTTTCTTTTTCGGCGAGGTCTGTACGCAGGGAATCCAGCGTAGCACCGTCATTGATTTTTTGTTCAGTGCCAGCAGGGCATCCAGTTCTGCGCCGTTTGTCCAAGCAAATGATTTTTTGGTTGCGCCGATGCACCTGTAATATTTCCTTCCACAATCAAGAAAGGGCGGCTCAGATATTCCTCTGGGCTGCCCTTTTCAAATAACTGTGAAGTATGTTACCGCTCCGCCAGTGAACGCTTTAATAAGCAAAGATCCATTGCATCCAGCTGATTGTCACCGGACAGATCGCCTGCCTTCCAGTCCGGCAGAGTTGTATCCGGAACGGTAAGGAGCCACCTTTGGAGCAGGAGTACGTCCGCAATGGTAAGCTCGCCGTCTGCATTCAGGTCGCCCCGGATGTTTGCATGTGCAGCAGTGACAAGAACCGTGTAATTCACGCAACTGCCGGACATCCCGTTTGTGCCCAGCAAAACCCGTTCGCCCTTAGCAAATGCTTTGCTGTAGATCACATAGGTTACATCATTGCTTGCCTGTGCGGTCAGCGTTGTGTTTGTCCAATCGGTCAGCCAGTCCGGCACCGTGGTGACTCTTTGATCCAGAAGCACGTAGGTGGTAATATCTGCCCCGGCAGTGAATGTTGCAAGATCACCATTGGTTTTCTTGGCATCGCAGGCTGTCAGCACGCCTTCTGCGTCCTCCAGTTCCTTTGGCAGAGAGGCGAAGGTAAAGTCTCTGTCCCCATAGATCACGGAGCCGACGCTTGCAGAATCTATAAGCCCCCATGCGTTGTAATGCTCCATGTCCTGAATGGTCAATGCCTTGATCAGAGTGTCATCCATAGGTTCCACCTTGGGCGAAACGATCCATTTGTGATCATCCGTGCCGGCGTATTCCCATTCCAGAACATTTGCGCCCTCGTTCTTGGACATGCCATCCACCCTAAGGCAGCTGCTGTCATCCGTGACCTTTGTGGTGATGGTGTAGGTGCCGTCCGCATTGTCCACAAATTTGAACAGCTGTGCATCGGATTTTGTATTGGAATAGATGCCGATATTGGTGCCGTTGTCGGTTTTTCCATAATCCACATCCAGCAGGTACGTCTTGCCGTCTCCCACTTCAGAATAGATCCGGTAGTAGCTGTCCTCGGCATCTTCCAGCCGCCAGCTTTGTGCTTCTGCGGATTGTACCACATTGGTGCCGTTTGCAGCATTTTTTCCATCAACTGCCAGATATAGACTGCCGTTTCGGTTTTGAATCGTATAGTTCACGGCGGTGTTCATTGCCGTTCCAGCCTTGGTGGTTTTCATGCCGGTGCCCAGATAATAATCCAGCATGTGGGACTGGTAGTATCCCTTTGCAGTCATGCAGTTGCGGTAGCAGGGATCCTGTGCAAGACACTCATTGCGGTACTGGGTGGGCACGGTCGTGCTGAGGATCACAAGGCTTGCATAGTCGCTGCCTGTACAGATCACTTCCTCCCGCCAGTCTCCCAGGATATCACCGTAAAACATGGGTGCGCCCCGGTCGCTGCTGGAGCATGGCGTGATCTTCCAGGTGGTTGCCACACGGGAAACATTCCCCGTTGCCGAATCCCACTTTTCAATTTTGCTGTCATTGTAGCTTTCGCTCATCAGATCTCCGTCCCACCAGAGTCGAAGGGAGGGATACAGATACTTCTCGCTGATTTTTTCTCCGTCCATGGACCAGGTGCCCTGGAAAGACCAGCACTCAAAGCCCTCATGATCCGGATCAATATCTCCCACACAGCCCCGTCCTACATCATAGGTGCTGCCGTCCGTTGTGGCGTTTTTCCAGATGATCTTCCCGGTGTTGGCATTCATATAGTATTCCAGCAATCCGCTTGGATTCTCCTGCTGGATCCCATAGCACATCATTTCCTTGCCTTCCTGTTCCGGCGCAAATGCGCCGACAAACCATCGATCCCCATGCACAATTTCGTTGTTTCGCCAGCGGAGCGTGCCATCACCGTTCAGGCAATAGCCCATATGCAGAACCTCGTCCTTGCCGTCGTAATTAACATCGGCAATCCGGATCTGGTGCGCCTCTGCACCACCGCCGTTTTTGGCATCATACTTCCATAGCTGCTTGAAGCTTTTTCCCCCTGCATAGCCATAAGCGACCATCAGGGAATTGAAGGATTTATCCGCATTCCGGTTTTTCAGCCAGCAGACCAGGGCGGGATTGACCCCGTCCAGATACCCGATTTCCATCATACAAGCCATAGGGCCTACCTGCAGATAGTCGTAGGCAGATTCACGGATGCCTTCAGCTTACCAGTTCGTCCGTCCAGAACTGCGATCGCCTGACCATTTGCATCGGAAGAACTGGAATATACCGTGCCGTCTCCGAATGTGACCCCATTGGCGATCCGCAGCAGCACGTCCGCATAGCCATCGCTGTCGATGTCATATACGATGGCACCGTCCCACATGCCTGCATCAATCGTGGAAGCGCCGGGAGAAATGTTATTCTTATTCTCACTGTTCACGCCCAGATCCACTGTCCAGAGATAGGTGCCGTTGCTGATGTATGCTTCCAGCTTCTGGTGATCATCTGCACAGCGATCCACCAGATAATCATAAGTACCGTCCCCGTTAAAGTCGCCCACCCATACAAAGTGGATGGTGCCCCCTTCCTTGATGGGAATGACCTGGGCGGCGCCTGCGTTGCCCTTTGTGAAGATGGAGCCGCCTGCCTTGAGGGTGAAGCTGCCGTCCGTAGCAGTTTCTGCTCCGCCAGTCACCATTTTGACAAAATAGGTGTTGTCCTTGGTCTGGTCAGCGGTGGTATCCGTGTAGTTTGTGCCTCCTGTGATGGGGGAGGCGTTCAGCTTGGTTGTGGTGCCATCCGTTGTCCGGTAGAGATTGAAGGCGCAGCCGGCAGGATCCTCCTCCAGCGAGCGCCAGCTTACAAATACTGCATTGCCTGCGTTGACCGCATACACGCCCGATCCAGATACTCTATCTTTCGCCCGGAGGAATCCGTCCGGACAGAAGCTGCATGGACAGTGACCGGTTGACTGTCTGGCTGCGACATGGCAGCAAATGGTGCAGCACATAGAACACCCAGTGCTGCTGCGATGGTTCCCTTGAAAATTCCTTTCATTCAAAAATCCCCCTGTTGTCTTATTTTTCTTATGTATCACAGCCTGAAATGCCTATCAATGCACAATCCTGCTTAAAACCTGAACTTTTCGGTTATGCGGCAAAATGGCATAAAAATAGAGGATGCGGCGTATCCACATCCTCGTGCAGCATGGTTTCCTCATGGGGATTTTCAACTCAGCGCCGTCCCAGATACCGGAATACCTGTTTTCGATATTCCAGATAAGGCGTGCCGAAGGTTTCCGTGAGATAACGCTCCTCTTGCAAAATTTGCAGGTGGAGCATCACTGCCGCAAAGACCGTAAAGCCAGCGGTCAGTCCATTGCCGAACATCAGCAGCACCCCCAGATATTGCAGATCAAACCCCAGGAATGCCGGATTGCGGCTGAAACGGTAGATGCCGGTTGTGACAAGCTCTGTCCTGTCTTTGTCCGGGATTCCTACGCGCCAGCTGTTCCGCATGCACAGAACGGAGATCAGAAAGATCAGATCCCCCAGCATCCCCAGACAAAAGCCGGTGAAACGGGCGTTGTCCGGCAGGTGACTCCAGCCGAATGCAATGGACAGCAGTTGAGCGGGGATGATCCCCACTGTGGCAATGCTCATACAGATTTCCACTCTATGGATCGAGGGCTCCTTTTGGCGGTCAATCTGCTGGGTACAAATGCCCTGACGCTTCTGCACCCACATTTTCAGTAAGTAAATGATGTAAAAAATAACCAGTACCACAAGCGCCAGCAGGCGATATGGCAGGTGTTCTTCCAATGGGATTTGCATGGGTGTTCCTTCACTCCTCTTAAATTGCGTAGTGCATGTTGTATCTCGACTATTATATCAAATCAGTGGTATGCTTGTCAAGATGTTCCTTTGCGGCGCCGTGTTGCCTTAAAAACGGCAGGCGCATGCATTGACAAGCGCTATATCCTATACTATAATAAAAAGAGTTGGACAGCTTCAGTGGGGAGACAGCTTCCGCTGAATGTATCCACACTTTCAGGCGTTCCAATTTGGAGTGCTATGCAGTAACAGAGGTTTGATATATGACACTGAAAGAATTAGCAATTGGAAAAACCGCCGTGATCCGGTCTGTTGGGGGAGAAGGCGCCCTGCGGCAGCACTTTCTGGATATGGGTCTGATCCCGGATGCGGAGGTGACACTGGTCAAGTTTGCGCCCATGGGAGATCCGCTGGAGCTGCGGATACATGGGTATGAGCTGACCCTGCGGCTGGCGGATGCGGAGAAGATCCTCGTGCAGGAGATCCCCACTGCCCCTGCATCCAGAGTATCCCAGCGGAGCCTGCGGGATATTCCCCACCCGGGCTTGGGAGAGGGGGGCAAGTATCACGCCAAGGCAGGAGAATGCCCCTTGCCGGAGGAAGAGATGCTGACCTTTGCCCTGGTGGGAAACCAGAACTGCGGCAAGACCACCCTGTTTAACCGGCTGACCGGCTCCAATCAGCATGTGGGCAATTTTCCCGGCGTGACGGTGGATCGGAAGGATGGGCAGATCATCGGCCATGCCAATACCCGGATCACGGACTTGCCCGGCATTTATTCCATGTCTCCCTACAGCAGCGAGGAGATCGTCACACGGCAGTTCATTCTCCAGGAAAAACCCCGGGGCATCATCAATATTGTGGACGCTTCCAACATTGAGCGGAATCTGTACCTGACCATGCAGCTGTTGGAGTTGGATATTCCCATGGTGGTGGCGCTGAATATGATGGACGAGGTGCGGCAGAATGGCGGTTCCATCCTCATCAATGAAATGGAGCAGGCACTGGGGGTGCCGGTGGTGCCCATTTCTGCCGCCAAGAATGAGGGCATTGACGAGCTGATCGACCATGCGCTCCACGTTGCCAAGTACCAGGAGCGCCCCGGCAGACAGGATTTCTGCGATCCCAACAGCAGCGGCAGTGCCGTGCATCGGTGTATCCACGGGATCATGAGTCTGATCGAGGATCATGCGGCGGACACGGGAATTCCGCTTCGGTTTGCCGCCTCCAAGCTGGCAGGGGGCGATGGAGATGTGCTGGAGCAGCTGAAGCTGGACGAGAATGAGAAGGACGGACTGGAGCATATCGTAGTGCAGATGGAAAAGGAACGGGGGCTGGATCGTGCCGCCGCCATTGCGGATATGCGCTTCCGGTTTATTCAGAAGGTATGCTCCGCCACGGTGGTCAAGCCTCACGAAAGCCGGGAGCATGCCCGGAGCCGGCGCATTGACCGGATCCTCACCGGAAAATACACCGCCATCCCTGCCTTTATCGGCATCATGGGACTGGTATTCTTCCTGACCTTTCACGTGATCGGCACCTTTCTGTCGGATCTGCTTGACCGGGGCATCGGACTGTTGACGGATCTGGTGGATCGGGGACTGACCGCCGCCAATGTGCATCCCGCTCTGCATTCCCTGGTGATCGACGGAGTATTCGGAGGCGTGGGCAGTGTGCTGAGCTTCCTACCCATTATCGTGACTCTGTTTTTCTTCCTGTCCATGCTGGAGGACAGCGGCTATATGGCACGGGTGGCGTTTGTGATGGATAAGCTGCTGCGGAAGATCGGTCTGTCCGGAAGAAGCATTGTTCCCATGCTGATCGGCTTCGGCTGCACGGTGCCGGGGGTCATGGCAAGCCGTACGCTTTCCTCTGAACGTGACCGGAAAATGACCATACTGCTGACCCCTTTTATGAGCTGTTCCGCAAAGCTGCCCATTTACGGGTTCTTCACCGCCGCCTTTTTCCCGAAGCATGGAGCGCTGGTGATGATCCTGCTGTACTTCGGGGGCATTCTCATGGCGATTCTGGCGGCACTGCTGATGAAGGGCAGTCTGTTCCGGGGAGAGCCGGTGCCCTTTGTAATGGAGCTGCCCAATTACCGGATGCCCGGAGCGAAGAATGTGGCACAGCTGCTTTGGGAAAAGGCGAAGGATTTTCTCACCCGTGCATTTACCGTGATTTTTGTGGCAACTATCGTGATCTGGGTTTTGCAGACCTTTGATCCGAAATTCCGCATGGTGGCGGATTCCCAGAACAGCATGCTGGCTCTGGTAGCCGGCTGGATCGCCCCCATCTTCCGGCCTCTGGGCTTTGGAGACTGGCGGATATCCACCGCTCTCATCACCGGTATGCTGGCAAAGGAAAGCGTGGTCTCCACTCTGTCGGTGCTGATGCCGGACAGCAGCGCTTTGTACGCTATGCTCACGCCCTTGGGGGCAGTCTGTCTGCTGGTGTTCTGCTTGCTGTATACCCCCTGCATTGCAGCAGTGGCATCCATCAAGCGGGAGCTTGGGGCAAAGTGGGCAATCGCTGTAGTGGTAGAACAATGTGTGATCGCCTGGATTGCCGCCTGTCTGGTGCATCTGGTGGGCATGCTGTTGGGATTTTAAGGAGGCTTTTATGATTGACGTAAGCGGAAAATGGGCGTTGATTACCGGCGCCAGCCGGGGCATCGGCAGACTGATTGCCTTGGAGATGGCGAAACAAGGATGCAACCTGGTGCTGCACAGCCGTCGGCTGTCCCATTGCAGCTCCCTGTTAGAGCAGGTACAGCGGCTGGGCGTACAGGCATATGCTGTGGAGGCGGAATTGTCCGACCTGGATGCGGTGGAGGATATGATGACCCGCATCGATCGGACAGGCACCAGCCTGGATATTGTGTTCAACAATGCCGGAGTGCAGGTGGCGTACCGCAGTGCCTTTCTGGAAACTCCGTCGGAGGATTACATCAAAAGCTTTGCCATCAACACCATTGCTCCCATGCGGATCTGTTATCATGTGCTGCCGGGCATGGTGGATCGGAGATTTGGAAGAATTATCAATATCACCAGTGGTATTGCCCTGGATCCGCAGCAGGCAGGCTATTCCGCAAGCAAGGCGGCACTGGATAAGGTGACGGTGGATCTTGGTTCTAAGTATGACGGCACGAACTTGATTCTGAGTCTTGCAGATCCGGGCTGGTGTCGGACGGATCTGGGGGGACCCAATGCGCCGAATCCGCCGGAAAGTGCATTACCCGGGGTACTGATCGGTGCCTTCGTGGATGACCGCCGTAGCGGCAGGCTCTTTGCAGCGCCCCATTTCTCCGGTATGACACTGGAACATGCGGTACAGCAGGCGGAGACCTCCTGTGTGGTGCCCTATGATCGATGAAACCAGGCAGTCATGCAGATTGCAGCCAAGGGGGAAAGCGGGTGGATCTGAAGGCATTTCGCCGGATGTGCCCATACGTTTACATTTCCGGAAAAACAGATTTGAACCATTCAGACACACGGAAATTAGGTTGAAGTGGTATCAATCGTTTGAACAGAGGGCCGGCAGGGCTGCATCCTGCCGGCTCTTTCTTGCCCTGTAGTGGAAAATGTGTTATAATAGGACGAAGATGCAATGATTGTACAGGAGGGGATACCGTGTCGAAAACCACCATACTGATTCCAGCTATGCTGGATTTCCATTTTCCGCTGCTGCGGTATGCCTTCTGTACGCCTCGGTATGCCCCGGTGATCCTGGAGGCTTGCCCGGAGGCTGCTGCCCTGGGCCTGGAGTATGCCCACAATGACCTGTGCTATCCGGCAGTGCTCATCATCGGACAGATGCTCCATGCTCTCCGCAGCGGGCAGTACGACCTTTCCAATACGGTGCTGATGATTCCCCAGGCAGGAGATGCCTGCCGGGGCTCCAATTACCTGCATATGATCCGCAAAGCTCTTAGCCGGGCAGGCTTCGGGAGCGTGCCCATTCTGTCCCTGAACGTCAGGGGACTGGAGGATGGGGCAAAGCTGCACGTTACCCCTTCCATGCTCCATCGGGCGGTGAATGGGGCGTTGCTCGGCGATCTGCTGATGCTGGTATATCACCAGACCCTGCCCTATCAGAAGGAGCCGGGAGCGGCGGAGACCCTGCTTGCCCGGTGGCGGCAGCAGTTGGGTAGGCGGCTTCAGGGCGGCATTCTGCTGCACGGTGAGCGGAAGGCTCTGTTTGCGCAGATCGCCCGATCCTTTTCGGAAATTCCCCGGTGTCAGCGCCAGGTACAGCGGATCGGCATCGTAGGGGAGCTGTATGTGAAATACTGCGGTATGGGTAACTGCGGTCTGGTGCCCTATCTGCATGCCAGAAACTGTGAGGTGTATGTGAACGGGCTATCCTGGTATGCCCTGTATTATCTGGACACCCATATGGTACAGGACGCCGCCTGGGGCAGAGCCTGCAAGCCGTTGCTCTGGTATCTGAACCGGGTGCAGACGGAACTGGTGGATGCCGTCCGGCAGGCTGGATTCCAGTGCCTGGATCCCTATGACCGGTTCTGCCGCACCCGGCAGGAACTGATCCCCTACGGTGTGCATACGGCGGACGGCTGGCTCATCAGCTGCGAGGTGGTGCAGATGGTGGAGCTGGGGATCCGGAAGGTGCTGTGCGTGCAGCCCTTCGGATGCATGCCCAACCATATCTGCGGCAAGGGCATGTATCCGAATTTACAGCGGCATTATCCCGACGCCCATCTGGTCAGTGTGGATTATGACACCAGCGGCACCCTTGTGAATGTGGAAAACCGTATTCAGATGCTGCTGGATGCCCAGTAGAGAAAGGAGGAGTCCCATGTTTTCCTTGCTCCGGGACATTTACCGTTCCGAGCCCCGGGGGTTTGTGCGGATGGTACTGCTGTCCGTCCTGGTGTCCCTGTCCGGGGGCGTCAGCGTATTGCTGCTGGTGCCTCTGCTGCAATGCTTTGACATACAGTCCGGCAGCCGTTGGGCAGTGCTGAACCGGTTTCTGCCGGATGTGTCCGGCAATGTGCAGCTGGCATGCATTCTGGGGGTGTTCGTGCTTGCCATGGTCTGCAAGGCGCTGCTGAACCGACATGTGCAGCTTTTGCACGCAAGACTCACCCAGGACTACATGACCAAGCTGCGGCTGCGGCTGTACAAGGCAGTATCCCAGGCGGACTGGCAGCATCTGATCCGGTTCCGGCGATCGGATCTTTTGAATCTGTTTCATGCGGACTGTACCCGGATCAGCAATGCGGCGATCCAGCAGGTACAGGGGATATCTTTGCTGATGACGGCGGCGGTGCAGATCGCCATTGCCTTGGTGATGAACGTGCCCTTGACCCTGTTTGTACTGGTTAGCGGCGGTGGATTTTTCCTTGCCTTTCGTCCCATGATGCGCCGCTCCAAGCAGTGCGGTCAGAGTATACGCAGCTCCGCACTGACATTTTTTGCGGAGATTGACGACCAGATCAGCGGCATGAAGGAAATCCGCTCTTATGGCATTCAGCAGGCGCAGAGCAAGCGTTTCCGGGATGCGGCGGAGCTGTACCGGGCAAACTATCTGGAGTTGACCCGGCTCACCGCCCTGCCTGCCATGATCTATACCATCGGCTCGGCGGTGCTGGTGGCTCTGGCGTTTTTCTTTGCCCAGGCGTTTTTATCTGTCAGCGCCGGACAGCTGATCGTGATCGTATACATCTTCTCCCGGCTGTGGCCGGTGTATACCTCTTTGCAAAGCATTCTGCAAAATGTGATGACTGCCGTACCGGTGTATCAGGCTATGGAGGAAACGGTGCACACCTTATCCCGGTCTGCCTGCATACCCCAGCCGGAGACTGCTCCCTTGACTCTGCACCGGGAGATCCGGCTTTCGGACGTATCCTTTGCCTATGAGGGGGCGGACGCTCCACTGATGGAGCATCTGGAGCTGTCGGTGCCTGCATGCCGGGTGACAGCGCTGGTGGGACGCTCCGGTGCCGGGAAAAGCACTCTGGTGGATCTGATTACCGGCTTTCTGACCCCTTCCGCCGGACAGATCCGGATCGATGACACGCCCTTGACGCCGGAGCGCATGGACGCATGGCGCAAATGCATCAGCTATGTGCCCCAGGAGCCACTGCTGCTGAACGGTACCGTCCGGGAAAACATCCTTCGGTTCCATCCGGAGCTGACCGAGGAGCAGCTGATCCGGGCGTTGCAGCGTGCCCAGGCATGGGACTTTGTACAGAGGCTGCCCCAGGGGATGGATACCTTTGTAGGGGATCGGGGAGTGCGGCTGTCCGGGGGAGAGCGACAGCGGATCGTGCTTGCCCGGGCATTGGCTTCGGATCCGGCACTGCTGGTGCTGGACGAAGCTACCGCATCCCTGGACTATGAAAACGAATATCTCATCCGGCAGGTGCTGCGGAATCTGGACAAGCATATCACCGTGCTGCTGATTGCCCATCGGATCAGCACCATCCGCAGTGCGGATCATGTCATCGTGGTGGAAAACGGGAAGATTCAGCAACAGGGCAGCTTTGCAGAGCTGCTTGCCCAGCCGGACAGCTATCTTGCCCGGATGCTGGAAATGGAGTAAGCATGGAACAAAATCTAACCACCGGCAGTGTATGCAAAAGCGTTGTCTTTTTCTCAGTGAACCATAGTCGATGGTGGATGAACTAGGTCGTGTTGACATTAAGCCTAACAACGCATCTTTTCAGCAAAATTTCACGCATCCTGCGTTAAGGCAACAGCATGCCTGCGACTTTTTGCATTGTCTATGTAAAATTTATGCTCGAAAATCTGCATATTATCTTAGTGTCAACACGCCCTACTAAAAGCGAAACAGGCATGACCGAAATCATGCCTGTTCCAAGAAATTTGATTTTTTCTGTCTCACCAGCAGAGAACCTTGCTCCTCCGGCTTTTGCTGTACCTGCTATTACTGTTCCTTGATGATTTCCTTGAGACTGCCAGCCATGCCTGCCAGCCCCTGGATCTCGCTGGGGATGATCAGCTTGGTTGCCTTGCCATCCGCTGCCTTTGCAAATGCCTCCAGGGATTTCAGCTTGATGACCTGATCGTTGGGGGCTGCCTGGTTCAGCTTTACGATACTGTCCGCCAGCGCCTTCTGTACCATTTCAATTGCCTGGGCTTCACCGGTTGCCTCCAGAACCTTCTGTTCCCGGACAGCGTCCGCACGGAGGATCAGCGCCTGCTTTTCTGCCTCAGCCTTGAGAATCTCGGACTGCTTTTCTGCTTCAGCCTTCAGGATCTTGGATTCCTTCTCACCTTCTGCAACCAGAATCTGGGACTTCTTTTCGCCCTCTGCCTGGAGGATCTTTTCA
>UMAS01035455.1_pt1 | contig 49548 bp, 63 predicted proteins | sample 1963771 | NCBI WGS metagenome assembly UMAS01 (sample SAMEA4835922, study PRJEB28245) | human gut metagenome | biome: gut microbiome; material: fecal sample | place: Denmark | collected 2008
GTAATGGTAGCACAACAGGTTTTGGTTCTGTTTGTAGAGGTTCGAATCCTTTTAGTCCAACAAATGCTCGAATGGTGGAAAAGGTAGACACGAAGGACTTAAAATCCTTTGGCCATTGCGGCTGTGCGGGTTCAAGTCCCGCTTCGAGTACAAAGACTTGTTTAACATTCATACATTAAGTAGTTGAAGGGAACAAGTGTCTGTGAAGATAATATTGTTCCTATTTTTAATTTAATAAAAAGTATATTATGGTAGCAATTATAATTGTAGGTCTAATAATAATAGTATTATATATGACAATCATCTTCTCTGTATTTAAAGCAAATTCAATAGACGATTGTCCTTCATGTGATAGTTGTCCATTTAGAGAAGATGAAGATTATTGTCCATGTGATAAATTTTTTAATTATAAGGAAAATGACAAATAAAGCGTTTGAAGAGTTTAAAAGAGTCAATGAAATGCAACTTCCACGTGTCGAACTTTTTACTGATGGTATAAAATGGACAACAAGAGTTGAATCTCATACATGGTTAAAAAGAGGATTAGATGAAGAACTCGTTGCAGGTCGAAAGATCACCTCTACAGAATGGATTGTTCAAGATGGTAAATGGACAATGAAGTCTATCAATAATGTTCCAGTGGAAGAATGTATTGAGTAACGAATCGTTCTCTAATCTTTAAGAAAGGGCGTTCTTTAATTGTTCGATTTATTGTTTTAGTTTTCTTTCATGCTGAGCCAGCAAACTTACAGTCTTTTTAGCATAAGGACTGAGTTTGCTGGCTATTTTATTAATAAGTCTTAATAATGGAGATAAAAACATGGTATCTGTTGTGTGGTCCATAAGGAAGGTGTATCTTTAGGCATAAGAAAAAGGAACGATAACTAAAACAATAAAGATTATGAAATCAAACGAATTTAAACAATTACTTATCGCAGCAGAAAGATCACTTAAAAATGGTAAAGTATTTGGTGTTATTAATCTTCCTAATAATTCGTTAGGTGTAGATGTAATCTATTATGATATGAATAAAACTTCTTCTATTTCTCTTTGTTCTACTGATTGGTCTATTGATTTAGCTTGGTCTAAATTGAAGAAAGGTGAACAAAAAGAAATTATCGAAATTATTGAAAATTTTATTCACTAATTGTTGGACCACATTATTAAAAAGTGGACCTTTACAATATCAAAAGAAAGAGATATATTAACAACTTAAAAATGAAGATTATGAAAGCGATTATTGAAGGAAAATTAAAAACAATGCTAATTACTACGGTAGAGATTTATGTAGAAGTGTTGAATGCGATTATTGATTCTAATAACGAACAAGAATTGAGAAATAATATGAATGAAATTAAGGAACGTTATAATTCTTGGAATAGTATGTTCTTTGAATATGGATTTGGTTCACATCACATGTGGGTTAAAGAAGCAAATGCTTCTAATAGATTAATATTTGTTGAATTCTAAATCATTTAAAATAACAGTTATGAAGATAATAAGTCATAAATTTGAAAAAGCAAGAACTAAGTATGAAAATGATTCTTGGTATGCTATTGTAGAACACGAAGGTAATAAATTCGAAGTTATTATAGATAGAGCTTCAAATATGGGTAATTTAAATGGTTATTATTTGGGCTATATAAAGAATACGAAAGTTAAAATATTTCGTTGTAAATACATTCAATTTGGTTTTTCTGATTATAACGAAGTACGTTATATTTTCGAAGCTATGATACGTGTTATCAAAGGAGACTATAGTGAAATAGTTGGTTGTGGTAATTGTACTGCAAAACCTAATAAATAATTAAGATTATTCTTCGAAAAGTGTTGCATAGGACATAACAAAATAGTATCTTTAAGCATTGAAAGAAAAATAATTAAAAACGAACTAATTATGGAAAAGATGAATGTAACAGTAGAAGTTTTAAGAAAGAGAGCAAGTGAACTTGGCATTAAGAATGTTAAGCAATATAAGAAAGATGGGCTTATAAAGCTCGTTGAAGAAAAAGAGTGTGAGAGAAAGGATCTTGAAGACCTGAAGAATCTTTCTACTAATAAAGAAGCTCTTGAATCGTTTCTCAATGAAAATCCTATTTCTATTCTACAGAAGAATAATGGTGAATTCGAATTGCATTACAAAGATAAAGAAGCTTTAGATAAAGCATTTAAATCAATAAATGCTAACGAATTTGGATTTATTGTTGCAAAGGTAGATAAATTTTTGAATATCATTTCACTTGTAAAATTTCCATCTAAGAAAAAGAATAAGACTGTCTACAAAACTACTATTGATGCACCGAAAGGTGAACAATCAAGAAATATTCTTCAAATGATGAAAGATCATCCTACTTGGTCACATTATAAAATTAGTAAGATTATTGGTTGTTCTTATACTAATGTACATAGAGTATGGAAACTTTGGGGAGAAAATAAAATTAACGATCAACGTAAAAGAAAATAATACTATGATGACGAAAATTGAAAACTTTATTCATGGACGTTTTGGTAAGAAAGTCTTGAAAGCAAAATATAGAGAGATTTGGGTTAAGTTTTGGTACAGTATGATTGCTATTCTTAGTGTAGTAATATTCTTTATGGTAATTCAATTTCTAACTTGGATAAGTGATTTGATTAATTATACATTTAGATGATCGAGATATTTAAATTGAAAGAAGGAGATGTTTTCATTCATAAAAATATTATATATGAAATCATTCGTAAAGATAAATGGACTTCTTGTTGTAGATATGTAAATGATAAATATAAGTTAGGAGGTTGGTGTAAGTATTTGTATTGTGATTTTAGTAATTATATAAAAGTAGAGATATGAAAAAATATAAATTTTTAGAACGTATAAAGATAGCTTTTCGTGTATTATTCAATAATACAAAAGATTTAGATTCCATCTACGAAGAAGGTAAAGAAGAAGGTAAAAATGAAATTTATAGTGATTATAAACTTATAAAAGATAAACTTGAACCTTTTATAGATAGACTTTTTGATAAGAGTTGGAAGTACGATAAACTTATACAAATTCCTGGAGTTGTTCAACAAGACCTTTATCGTGTTCAATTCATTGATAATCCAATTGGATTTTACGACTCACCTTTAGATAAGATTGTTGTGAATACTTTAACCTACAAATCAAATCGAATTGAAGTACCAATGAAAGAGACTGTTTATTTTGCAAGAAATATTAGTAGAATGGAGCATTTAGTGTCTCAAAAATTAACGCAATTTCTTTTAGATAATGGATTTATAAAGTATAGAATTGTTGAAAATCTTGAAGATAAATATCCTACAATAGTATTTTATATAAATGTAATGAATAAACAAATCTAATAATATGACGAATATATTCTTATTTATAATTCTTGCTATTTTACTTTGTATAAGTTTTATACTATTTAAAACGTACTTTTTTATTAAAGATATAGCGTTATTCAATAGTCAAACAGCATTTTCAACTACAGAAATCGATAGACGTACACGTCTTAAATATATTGCTCTTCTAAATGGATCTTTAGAATTAGCAGTCAAACAAGAAAGATTTGAAGACGCTCAACAATTTAAAAAGATTATTGAGAAAGAAATGAAGTCATTTGAAGAAGATTTTGATAATTAGGACAAATATGAATAAAAAAGAATTTCTATCATCATTTCTTAAAGAAAAAGGTAGTACAATAAGACGTACAGTGCTTATTGGGAAATTAGAATGTAAATTCAATCTTCATCCAAGATGGTCGAGAAGTATAGTTGACGATTTCTTGTCTAAACAAGTTGCTTTAGGAAGAATTGAACGTTATTCAAGAGGAGTATATAAAATCAAATAAGTTATGAAAGAGTTAAGTGATTACACTATCGAAGAACTAAAACAGGAACTTCGAAGAAGAACGGTTCTTAAAATGCAAAAAGTGATTAAGAAAAATCGAAAGATTGACTGGCATATTTGGGAAGGAGTTGTAGTTGGTAAACTTCAAAAAGAAAATCTACCTCCAAGATATCGTATAGACTCACAAGAACTTAAAGATAATCCTGAGTTCAAGTATCTTAATAGATCTCAACTCTTCTCGTTAAATACAGATTTTTTTAGATCTAAAAAATCTTATCCTAATATAGGAGATAGAGTCAAATTACGCTATCGTATAACGAAAGAAAACACCTATTTTGATTCTATGATTATCATAGGAGAGAAAGGTCAAAATCTTTTTTGTGTAATAGATACCAATACTGGCAAAATGATCCATTATGGATCTTATAAAGGTTGTGTCGCAATGCTTAGAAGAAGAAAAGAACCTAATTTAAAAATCGAATGTTATGTTAAAAATCAAAATCAAAGCAACGGGTCAAATAATTGAAGTAAAGGACTTTTCTCGAATCATTATTGATGAAGAGAATGAAGAAGTAAGAGAACTTAGTTTTAATGAGGTAGAATTTATTAAAGATGATGAAGAAGATGAAAAACGATAAAGATGTTTTCATTGAAAAATACGGAAATGTAATCGTATCTGTTGATTTCGGACATAAAGATGATGTTGCTGTAGAAACTGTATTTCGAAAAGATAAAAGTGGATTAACTATTTTATCACAAAAGATTGTTGGACATACAGATGATTTTAATACAGAAAAGAAAAGAATTTTTAAAGATAAACGTTTGTTATTTCCAAAATAAGTCGTATCTTTAGGCATTAAAAGAAAAAGACAACTAAAACAAGCAGATTGCGAAACGTAGAAAGAAGAATAAAAACCGTAAAACGCATAGGAGAAAATAATCATGGAAATAAAGAACGCAATAATAATAGACGGAGTGCTGTATGAAGCTGTGAATTATTCAAATGGCTTTGAATGTACTACATGTTCTCTTCGTAAGGAATGTGAGGAATTAGAAAAGTGTTGTGATAAATGGATTTGTAATCTTATTGATTGCAAGTATTTCGTCAATCGTGGCAAAGTAACAGATATTAAGATTGATAAGGAGGAATAACTAAAATGGATATAGTACCTATTATAACAAAAGATAATCTTTCTAAGGAACAGATAGAATATCTACAAAAGCAACAAACAGAATATAAATTGATTAATAAGATTAAGAAGAATCCAGGACATATCTTATTCTCTTTTAATCGAAAAACAAAGGAAATCAAGAGGGCTTCTATTATACATAAGGTTGCTCTTGGTTTGGATGGGCTTCCTGTAACCAAAACTGAAACGGTTATAGAACCAGATTGTTATTACGATCAAGCCTTAAATGAAAAGAATTTTAGAAAGAAATTGAAGAGAATTGGATTGTTAAGTGTTTAAACGATTTGAAAACAAGTAACTATGGGATTTACAACACCAGCGTTTATACGTAAAAATACACCGGAATTAAGGAAGAAGTTGGAAAAATTAGGGTACAAATCAAGAACAATATCTAATAACGATAAGTTGTGTTTAGCAACAACAGCAAATAATGTGTATGCTAAATACACAATCATCACAAATGAGATGTTTGATTCAGTAGACCCACATAGAACTTGGAATTGTGCTGGAAGAATTGATTGCGGAACCAACGAAGAACTTTTCTTAGCTATCTCTGCATTGAGAGATGATACAAATAAGAATCAGTGGTTTATAACAGATTCGCCTCTTAGCGTTTCTTATGATGATTCTATTGGCAACGATCATTATTTCACAGAATCCAAAGGCAGTATATTCTTTTGGGATGAAAATTGGGAATATACTACTATTATTTCAGGAAGCTATCATAAGGCTACCGTAAACGAACTTGTTGAACATTTTAAAGAAGGGGAGGAATAACGATGGAAATATTAAGAGAAGCAACTCCTATCGCTCGTAAAGAACATAGATGTGATTTTTGCGGTGACATAATCTCTGTTGGAGAAAAATATAACAGACAGACCAATATTTATGACGGAAGTATCTACGACTGGGTAAGCCACTGTGAATGCTCTCAATTGGCTTCTGAACTTGATATGTATGATGATTGTGATGAGGGGCTTGATGGCGATGGGTTTGTTGACAGCTTGAATCAGTATGTTTATGACAATCATTATGATGATAAAATAGATGATATTGCGAAGGATTGGCAATTGTCACGTCACGAACTTGTAAGGAAAATATTGGATGAATTAAAAAAAAGGAGAAATAGCCATGACCGAAGAACTTGTAACATTAGAGACAGCTAAGATGCTGAGAGAGAAAGGCTTCCAGCAAAGAAAATATCTTATAAATGTTTCTACTTTGCATCATTGTTATAAATACTTATCTGTTCCACCTCAATCCGTTGCACAAAAGTGGCTTCGTGAAACCAAGAACTTGCATATTGAAATATACCGTAACGCTTGTGGTTATGGCTATACTATTGTGAAAGCCAATAACGGCACATGGATGGAAGATGATGATTCCAAAGGACCTAATGATGGTGGAAAGTGGAACACCTACGAAGAAGCACTTGAAGCAGGTTTGCAGGAAGCTTTAAAATTGATATGAAAATAGAGTAATTGTTGTTTGATTAAATATATGATTGTATATTTGCAGTATCATTTGCTATTGTTTTTATTTTATACGGAATGATTGTTTCTGTCGTTTTTAACATTCTGTGATTTGAATCTTTATATAAAAAGTTGTTTGACCGGGTGATCTTGAGAAAGATTATCCGGTTTTTTATTAAATATGTTTCTTATATTAAATATGTTTCTTATCTTTACGTTCAGAATATTCACAAAATTAATATAATATGGCCGATTATAATAGTTTATATACTGGACCTGAGATAGATGAATCTATTGGTCGAGTTCTTAATAATGAAGTAGGAGGAATGGTTCTGATACCTGATGCTGTTTCTTCTCTAAAAACAGGAACTTCTTCGTCAGATATTCTTAGTGCATTTGGCGGAGAAGAAGCATTTAAAAATATATGTAAAAAGGTATCAAAAGGTATTCCACCTTATTTTGGATCGTCTACTAATAATTCTCTTACAGTAGCAAGATCTTGTTTTAATTTTAGTGCTACTGTAGATGAAGATGCGAATAATTACACTTTAACTATCATTAACTTACCTAATCCTCAGTATATTAATAGTGTAAGTAGAAAGAAAGTTTTTACTTTTTCTGCAGGTTCAATGAGTCTTACGAGTGATTTATTATCTTATAATTTTGCTAATATTTATTATGTTAGTGTAAATATAGCAAGTATTAATACCAGTTTTTCTCATCAACAAATTTTAGATTATTTAGGCTTAGATTTAGATGGGGTTAAGGAATTAGCTTTAAAAGCTAAAAGTAATGATTTAACTATTGTATCGTTAGGAACCAGTGATACGAGAACTTCAATTTGGAATGTAAAAAGTGTTTATACTGATGCTTCAAATTGGGTTTTAAATATGTCATCTTCGAGTTCATTTGAAAATGATATTGATGTTCTTGTATCAAAAAGACTTGTGATTCAATGTACAAACAACATTCTATCTTGTACAAACAATGAATCAACTTCTTATCAAAGAAATAGAGTTAGAGGATCTTTATCTATTAGCAGTAGAAATTATTATAATATTCTTAGATGTCCTTTGAATGCTAGTGAAAATACTTGTTCAGGTATGGTTACAATCACTCAGAGGATATCAAATTTAAATGCGACTTTTTTAACTTTCTACTTTTGTGTAATAGAAAATAACCTTCACGTTAAAGTACTTCAACATACTAATACATCAATATTCCCCAGCGTACTTTATACGTCAAATTCTAATGAAGGTTATTTAGCTGTTGAAATTGATATGTCGAGTACATTATATTATGATGTATCTGTTGCTTTAGAAACGAACTGTTATTTACTTTCTGATCATGATATTTTAAAACCGTATTCAAATTTAGGAAATCAATCAATTGTTAATTTTTAAGATATGAATAAAAATATAAGTTATAATAGAACAGCGATAGTCAATCAAAATGGAACAGTTTCATCTATGACTATCTCAAGAGCATTCTCTATTGGTATGATAGTAGACAATCTTGATACAACTTTTCTTGGAGAAGAAAATGATAGACCTAATTACTTCTATGTTATACCTCTTACTGAAGGTACAATTAAAGTAAGACTTGTTGGTGGTAGAGAAGATTATACGATCTCTGAAGCAGAAATTACTGCTAATCTTGGTTTACCTATTCCTTATTTAGTGGAAACGGTATATAGAGATGGAACGACTGCACAATTTAATATAGGTTGGTAATGAAATGTCAAGATGTTATGTTTTTAATAATAAGAAACTTTCGTCTAATCAGGAGTATATAGTATGATAGGAAGAGGTATAGGAATTCCATTTAGACATGTACATGGAACTGAATCAGAAATTTCATTTGATAAGTCCCTTGTTGACGCTTGGTTTATGTCAGGATACAGCAATGATAATCCTCCTGCTTCGATAAGTGGTTACAAGGGGCATGAACTTGTACTGAAGAACTTTGCGTTTACTTCTAATAGCGGGTTTGGTGGAAGTGTAGACCACAGTGGCGGAAATGACGAAGGAAAAGCGGCTTCTTCTTATGAAGGTTCTCTTGTATTCGATGGTGTAGATGATTATGCTGTATGTGACAATATGCCGATACAAACGGATTATACAGTGATATGCAGGAGAGAAATAATTAATACGAACAACTCTTCTGCTGTTGCTTCCAAACGTACTTATCCTAATGATATAGGAAGTTTTGGTGCTTTTGTTATTGAAAGAGTTACTGCCAATGGTAGTAAGGCTTTATATTCTTTTGGAAAAGATAATGCAGTTGAATTGTTTAACTCAAATCAAATAATATATCAAAGTAAGACTGCCTATAATGATAGAAATATCATAGCAGGAGATGCATCAGATACAAATATTTTGAGTTTAGGAGCGAATGCATATAATCTAAGTTTAGGTAGATGTCAGGAGTTTTCTAATGTTGCTATCTACTACTTCGCCCTCTACGATAAATCTCTCACTCCTGATGAAATAGAGCAAGAGAAGATAAAGTTAAATGAAATTTGGACTAAAAGATTAAACGGATGAAATATGTAATTGTAACAGTAGAATGGTGTTTGCAAAAGGGAATAGTAGTACCTGAGCATGCGCGTAAGAGTGTGAACGGAAGTAAGGTTATTCTTCATTATGACTTCGTGTATCCTGTGTTGACTGACGAGGATAAACTAACGGTTTACGAACATAACAGTAGAGAACTTGGTAGCGTCCTGAATAATGAAGAATGGAATAAAAATGAAGAAATTCTATAATTATGAGTACTTATAAAATAGGTTATAATTGGGTAGTAGACGAAATGAAAGGATTTCGTCTATACCTTTCTCAAATTAAAGATAGAATGCTTATCTCTGATGAAGAAGTAAAGATAATTGAGGAATATCTTGAATATCCTAAGGAAGATATTCTTGTTCTTATTCCTGGATATAATATTTCTTGGTTTGGTAAGATGAAACTTATTGAGAACTTTAAATCTAACGATGAACAAGATCCTTTGAAATGTATCTCTATTAAAGAGGATAAACCTTTATGGAAAATGTATAAGATGGATTTTCGTTGTGGTTCTGTTTATATGATTTCATGGCAAGTATTTGTTGACTTTTTAAATGAAGAACATCTTGACTTTCCTAAATATATGAATGTTTCTATAAGAAAGAAAAAAGATCTGACTCTTCACGAATTACTTTATAGATAAGATTGTTTTTATTCGTTTATATAAGATTAATAATATGAGTAAAGAATTTGCAACGAGAAATCTCGTTCATAATAAAATACCTGAATTCCCGAGTGGTAGTGGTGCAGATAGATTTCTAACAAAAAAAGAAATCTTAGATACTTCTCCATTTGCAAGAATAGACGGAAGTTATTCAGATGTTGCTATTCCTATTATGGATAATGTCATATATGCTGAAGCTGCATTTAGTGTAAGTAGAACTTCATTTCAATTACCTCAGAATACTGGTAGTGAAAGTTTTACTGTTACCTCTACAATTGGAAGCGAACCTCTTGCTTGGTCAGTTTCAGAATTCAATGCAAGTTGGGCAACTTATTCTGTGAGTGGAAATTCAGTTTCAGTACATGCTAATGCAGATCAAACGACAGAATCACAGAAATCAGGTTATATTCGTGTTAAACAGTCTGTTACTAACCAAGAAATTACTGTGAACTTTACTCAGGCTGCAGGAGTTCCTACTTATACTTATACATTCTCATCGTCAACAACAAGTCTTTCATTTGGTGCGACAGCAAATAGTCAATCTATTTCAGTTACTTCTTATAGAACGAAGTATATTAATGGACATCAAGTTGGTATTGAAAATCTTGATTATTCATCATCTTCTCCAGGAGGAGGTTTGACTGTATCAGGAACGACTTTCTCTGTAACAGAAAATACTGTTGAAAGTTCAAGAGGTTGGAGTGTTGTCTTTACTCAGAGTGTTAGTGGAAATACTTTTACTGTTAGTGTTACTCAAGCTGCAGCTTCTATTACATGGAGTCATGAATTTACATCAGCTACTACAAGTCTTTCCTTTATAGCAACAGGCGAAACAAAAAGAATAGCAGTAAATTCAATAAGACGAAAATATATAAATGGTAATCCAACTACAGAAGTAGCAGCAGTTCCATATACACCAAGTATTAGTGGAGATAGTACATTCTCTGTTTCTTCCTATGATACAAGTGAAATTTATATAGTAGCTGCAAATAATCCTACTGCTTCACAAAGAACAGGTACACTTACTCTTTCTCAACAAAGCAGTGGTAAAACTCTAACAATCTCTCTAAGTCAGGAAGCTGGAGAATTAACAACAGTTACTTTAGTCAGAGTTGATTGTTCTAATGCGACTCCTAAAGTTTATATAAATGATTCGACAGGACCAATTACAGAAGTGGACAATTTTTATAATTATACATTATATAATACAACTGTATATGGTTATACATTTAAAGCTATTGCCGGCAGTACTACACCTATTATAGTAGCTACTTTAACACCAAATATATCATCATATACAGTAACAAAAACTACAGGAGGTTTATATATTGAAAACATGAGTGTTATACATTCTGATAACATATCTTTTTTGCAAGCTCAATTAAGTAGTCGTGTAAATGGAGCAACAATTGGAGCTTTAGTTTATTTTGAAGGATATACAAATCCTATAGCAATGGATTTTACAGTTGAATATCCTTAATATATTGTATAATAGTCGGGTAACATGTTACCCGACTATTATATACTCTTAATAAATAGTTAATACCATTTCTTCAACCATATTATAACCAAGTCGTATTCTACCTGTAACTTTACCATCTCTATTTGTATATCTATAATTCTCAAAATCTGTACTACTTGAATAATTTCCGTCTACTCCGATCGGTATTTGATTGTAATCATCTTCAAAATGTATTTCACAATCTTCACATTGAGGCTCAAGAATCAATTCTGTTCCTAAAGGAACGTCAATAAATGTCCAAATATTTTCACTTATTCTATCACTTGCATTATCTGTGAACCATTTTATTATCGGTGATCCTCCTTGAACACCATCAAACATAATATAAAGACGTATTATAGAAACAGCTTCCTGACTTAGAGAGATTGTTAGAGTTTTTATTAAAAGTCCTTAATTTCGACCAGAAATATAGATAAACGTTTGTTATCTCCAAAATAAGTCGTATCTTTACAATATAAAAAGAAAAGGACAACTAAAAATTGAAGAATTATGAAGACAAAGACACAACTTTCAGATTTTAATTTTATCCAATCAGGTTATGGACACTATAAAGTAACTTATACAAGTCCTGTAACGGGAAAACAATGGATTGCAATAGTTAGCGATATGACAATAATAGACGCTACTAAGAATGCAGACGAGCCTAAACGAAAAGATTTAGAGAGGTTGAAACAAATATGTAAGAATAGATTATGAAACAGTACACATCAAAGAACTTCTAATTATTAAAATTATATTGATATGATATTATTTAAAAATCTTAAAGTAGGAGAATTCTTTTCTTACAATGGAATGATTTACGAAAAAGTTAACGAACATCAAGCTCGTTCAATAAGAAAAATTATGGATTATCATATACTTCATCCAATTGAAGCTTTTGAAGTAGAATCTGTAGAACCTACCATTTTCTTAGTAGGTTCTATTAAACAAAATCCTTATTACTATAAAATTACAGGACCCTATTGTTTTATTAAAGCTCCATATCCTTGGATAGCTCAGAAGAAATATAATGACTTCTATCAAGGAAAACATGGAGCTTATTTATTAGGTTTTAAAGATGATATAGGTAGAATATCAAGTCTTGTAAGTGAGGATATAAGAGACTTGATAAAACAAATAGAAACGGGAGAAATTCAAGTAGATTTTATTAACTAATTAAAAATTTAAATTATGAATCCATTAAACTTTTTTCTTATTAGTATGATTAGCATTCTTTGGAGTGCAGCAGGATTAATCTTTTTATTATGGGCAGTAAGCAAATATGCTGAACGATTTAATCGAAGTCAAACAGGTTGGGTTATTCTTGCTATTTTCTTTTCACCATTTCTTGCTTTTTTAGGACTTTATATGGTCGGAAAAAGAAAGGTTAATGAAGTGGTGACAAATAGACCTTCTACTTCACCATCTCGAATAGAAGGTAATCATATAGATCAAGAAAGGTCTGAATGTATTTCAGAAGTAGAGAGTAATGATGATAAAAAGCCTTTGAATCCTATTTGGTTTTTCATTTTGTTTTTTATGTTTTTGATACTAATCCTTCCTCTTCTCTTATAACTTCCTATTTATGCGGGATTGAGGAGAAATTAAACTCTATTATATTCCTTATAAGAATAAGGAGTTTAATAATTATATTTATTCTTTTTATTAGGAATATAAGAAAGATAAGAGAAAATCCTATTACATAGAATTATGTTATATAATAGATTTTCAGAAATCTTCAATCCTGCATAAATAAAGGGATTAAGAATAGATTAAAGAATAAATGAGAGTGACAGAGATTTACACTCTATCGATTGCAGATATGAAAAAAGGTAGTATCTTTACACTCAGAAAGCCGCGAGGCTTACTTTCGGCAAAAGAAATTTTGTTCATAATAATTTTTTGGTTTTTTAGTAAAGAAATTGATCTGAGTAAAGCGTTACTCAGATTTTTCTTTTTATAGGTTGTAGATTGAAGAATTCTATCTATCTTTACAACACTAAAAAATCAAAAAATAACATGAATAAAAAAATATATAATATAGCCGAAAGGCAAGTTTTTAAAATCCTGATGATGATTGCAGGAATGGTTGAAGATTATCCTTGCAGAAAGTTCTCTTTCAAGAAAGATCTAATTGATCTAATCTCCCAAGAATTAATGTTATCTACAGATAAGGTAAAGAAAATCTTATTAGAATTCACTTATACTTACAATCTTATAAGATTAAAGTTTGAAAAAGGAGAAGTTTATGTTGAAATCTTAAAAGAAGACCCTCTACCTGAAGAACAAAGTGAATGGAAAGATGAAAACGGTGATTATAAATATTATAAGAATAGAATTTATTTTCACAATCTAACTAATCCAATGAGAGCTACTTTTAAGATCAAAGACGAATTATATCATTTTGGTATAGAGGAATTGGAAGTGATAGAATGCCTTATAAGTGCAAAATACGGAATAACAAAATACATTCTACCTATTAAGAAAGAGGATGATCCATTTGAAAAAGCAGAGAAATTTGCGTCTAAATTCCAGCATTATGAAAGTGTTGAATATATTGCAACAAAAACAGGCTTATCTATATATAAAGTAAGGAATATACTGCATAAATTCGAAGAAATAAGTCAAAGAATACCACAATTAAAGAAATATTTTAGATATAGAAGTAAAAATCCTAATGATGAGTTGATTCGTAAACATAAAGGAACAAGAACGAAAACAATATTTTCCCCTAATAGTAGAAAAGAACTTAATGAAGCGCTTAATATTATACTCGAACATTTTCATATTAAAGTAGAAAGAAGAATAGGTTCTGTACATAAGAGTAAAAAATTGATATACGATAGAAAAGGTTATAATGGTGAATGTTCTAAAAATAATAGTGAAAGTAGATTAGAATTGATTCAAGATCCTTGTTATAGAGCGTATTATAGAGTTAAAGCACAATTATATAAGATATCAGATAATATTGGAGAAGAAATAATTCAAAGGAAAATTGTAAAAATAATTGATGAATTCTATAGGAACGATAGATTAGATGAATTGATTGAAATTGAAAATATTATACTATGTAATCACAATTTATTAAACATTTTAGATAAGGTTAAAAGGATTCGAGATAAGTGTAGGACTGAAAATGAAATAAGAATTATAATATAATTGTTTGAGATACGTAAATTTATGATTACTTTTATGCAATAAATTTAAAATTACGTAAGTTATATGGAAATCAGAGAATATACAAGAGATGAGTTCAATAAATTTATTGAACAAAATAATCTTGAATCTTTTAATTCTAATCAAGTTGACGCTTTTTCACATGATGTGGTTGAAAAATCTAAGAAAGGTGAATTAAATGAATTCGAGACTTATTGTGCAGCAGCAGAATATGCAATGCTTGAAAAAGCAATTGTAGTTGAAAACGATTTGACTAAGAGTCTTGTCTATTATAGACCTACTCAAGTAGAGACAGTAGAAATACCTGACGGTATTTTCAAGTCTATAAATGATAAATCTACTCTTCGTTATAAAGAAACGTCTTTGAATATTTTAAAAGGTATTGCTGGTATTAATTGTGCAGACGAAGATGCAATTGAAAAAGCAAAAGCACTTCCTATTGGAACAGAGAAAACTTATGGTGGTAAACTTTATATCAAAACTGCACAAGGTTGGAAACCTAAGAAGAAAATTTCTTCAACTGAAGAAAAAGATCGAGCAGAAAGATCTAAAATGAATGAAGAACGTGGTAAAGAGTTTTGGAATAAAGCAGAAAAAGAGGATGAGTAAAATAAGAGAATATTTGTGTAGTTTTTATTTTCCAATCTTTCTAAGTTTACCTTTATCATTTGTTTCTACAACGGCTTTTATAGAAGAGTATATCTTTAGTGATTGGGAATTTTTAAAATATCTAATGATTCTTATTATAGTTGATACTATAATAAGTTGGGTATATCATTTAAAGAATAAAGATTTTTCTTCTAAAGGGTTTTCGATGATATTGACAAAGTTGTTAATATATAGTTCAATTCTCATTGTAGCTCATGTTATTGGTAATTTCACTATTAAAGGAGGAAATGTTGAAATTTACACTTGGTTTAATTCTGTAGCATGCAATGCTTTAATTATAAGAGAATCAATCTCTATTATAGAGAATGCGGCAAAGATAAATTCTAATTTAGTACCGCAACGAATTAGAAAATATTTAGCTGATTTTGATGAAAACGGTTCTAAGAAAAAGAAAGAAGGATTCGAAAATGTTTAATTTAAAAATTTAAAATTATGAGACTTTACAGATTTATAGATGAAGATAATAATATTGATGCAGTAGTTGTAACTGATGGTAGTTGTGATCAAAAAAGGGTGTTTATTACTGAAATAAGAGGAATAGTTTCTCCAGGTGATGTTTCTGCTACTCAAGAACAAGTAGAAGGAAGTAATGAACTCTTGAAACTTGGATTTCCTTGGAAAGTAGGACATTCTGTAATGCATCAAGAACTTGTTGATTTTGCTGAAACAAAGGGTTTGACTCTTGAGATTACTCCACAAGGTTTAAATGAACTTGTTGGTGTAGAAGGAGAATGGAATGGAGATGACGAATGTGTATTGACAATTAGAACTTCTGTTCCTTCTAAAAAAGAAGTTGAAATTCACTTTCCTAATACTGTAACATTGAATGAATCAGCAGGTCGTTATGGAAATATTCGTGGTGATAAGAAAGGATTGATTGCTATTCTTAAATCACGTGAAACTGAAATGACATTCTCTTTAGAAGATTTAGGTCTTGTAGAAAAAGAAGATTTAAATGTTGTTATCACTGCTGAAAGTGGAATTCAAAAATTCGAATTAACTGCTAAAAAGTAAAATTTATGTTGAGACTTTTATTTACAACTCAAGATAAATCTAAACAACTGACTGTTATTACTGATGGTATAGACAGTCAGTTGAATGTATTCGTTACAGAAAATACTGTTGGCGATATAGATTACTTTAAGTCATTAGGTATAATGATTATGCCTGGACATATTTATAATGTAGGTACTTTTAAAGAGTGGGCTATTAATAATACTCTTATTCTTATTTCATATCCTGAGGGATTAAATAACGAATCTCAAATTCTCGTTGATGTAGTAGAAGAAATGAGATATTTTCTTACTACTCAAATGTCTGAATTGACTTTCGATAATACAGGAGGTGATGAAGAAGCTGTAGTAACTTCTTATAAACAAAAATATGTAAATGGTAAACCTTCAGGAAGTCAAATTACATTAAAAGTTACTTTCGAAACAGCTTCACCTTATTCAGTAAGTAAAGGTGGTACTGTGACTATTTCTGAGAATCCTACAGATCAAGTAAGAAATGGTATTTTAAAAGTAACACAGAGTGAAAGTAATAAAGTTTTAAATATTTCTCTTACACAAGCAGCATCTGAAGTAAAATACAGTTATATTCTTACTGCTACCTCTACAGATGTAAATTTTGTAAATACTGGAGAGTTTAAAACTGTAGATATTACTCATACAAAACAAAAGTTAGTCAATAATAAACCTTCAGGTTCACCTATTAAGGTTGGTTATGATATAGAAATAGCAGGAGTTGGTTTTGATTATGAAGTTATAAGTGGTGGTGTAAATGTTTCAGCTACTGAAAATCCTGGAACTTCAAAGAGAACAGGAACTTTAAATATTTCTTCTCAAGAAAGTGAAAATACAGCAACTATTAATTTATCTCAAGATGCTTCTGTTATAACTTATGATTATACAATTACAACGAATCCTACAAGTTTATCCTTTGTTAATACAGGTGAGACGAAAGCTTTTACTGTAAATTCTAAAAAACAGAAAAAGCTTAATGGTAATAATAATGGTGATCCTACTGATGTTGGATTTTCATTTGTTGTAAATGGAACAGGGTTCACGAAAGGTTCAGGTAATAATGTAGTTGCAGCAGAAAATGATACAGAATCTCAGAGAACTGGAAATGTGGTGGTTACTCAGAATGAAAGTGATAAAACTGCAACAATTAATTTAACTCAAGCTGCAGGTACTGTTACTTATGAATATACATTAAGTGTAGATTCTGATGCATTAAATTTTGTAGCAGCAGGAGAAACAAAAACTTTTGGTGTTTCATCTAAGAAACAGAAAAAGATAAACGGTAAAGATTCTGGAGCAGCAATTGTAGTTGATTATACTACTGTAGTAAGTGGAACTGGATTTTCGAAGGGTTCTTCTGAATATTCAGTAATAGCTGAAGCAAATACAGGAGATCAACGTTCAGGTCAAGCTGTAGTTACAGCAAGTGAAGGTGGTAAAACTGTTACAGTAACATTAATTCAAGATGCTGGTGCATCTGCATAATAGTTGATAAAATGGGAAAGAGAAAAAGAATAAATACAAAGGAAAAGTCAGGTTTTAATAGCCTGACTGACCTTTCGTTAGACGAATTGAATAGATTGCAAAAATCAATACCGTATGCATTTCAAAGTAAAATACAAGCATCTTTAAATTCAAATAATCCTGAAGAAATAATGAAAGCAAACCTCTATTTAGGAGAAATAACTCCTAATTCAGGAAGAATTCAATCAGTCTTTTTCGATCCCAATGATCTATCAGGAAACGGTAAAGGATTTAAAGATTCAAAAGGTATTTTATCTTTTGAAATTCTTCGTAGAATGGGTAATATACATATTATTCGTTCTATTGTCAATACACGTATTGAACAAATACAAAATTTCCTTCATTTTTCAGAAGACGATCAAAAAGAAGGATTTACTATTAGAAAAAAGACTTCTTTGTTTAAAGAATCAAAGAAAGAAATTTCAAGTGCTGAGAAAAAGAAGATCGAAGAGATTGTTGAATTTTTGATGAACAGCGGTTTTAATGAAAAATGGGATAATATTGATGATTTTCAAACATTTGTTCGAAAGATAGCTTTCGATAGCCTTACTTTAGATCAACTTGCTTTTGAGGTTGTAAGAGATAAAGGATGGAATATTAAAAAATATAGAGCTGTAGATGCGTCTTTGATTCGTTTTTTAGATAGTGTCGATCCAAAGCAAAGAGAGCGATTAGAAGATTATCGTTTTAAAGGTTATTTACCGAGATTCTGTATGACATGGGACGATCAAATTCTTATCAATCCTACAACTAAAGAACCTATTCTATATTATCCTTGGGAACTTGGATTTGGTATTAGAAATAAATCTTCTGATATTAGAAAGAATGGATATGGTACATCTGAACTTGAAATCTTAGTTGATCTTATTACAGGTGTATTATGGAGCATTCAATATAATATGAATAACTTCTCAATAGGCTCAACTCCTAAAGGATTTATTAATGTTAAGAATGCTAATATATCAGATTCAAACATGAATGAATTCAGACAAGCATGGAGTCAAATGATGACAGGCGTAAGAAATGCAAAACGAACTCCCGTCATTAATGGTATAGATCTTGAATGGATTGATTTAGATAAATCGAATCGTGAAATGGAATATCAAGAATGGGCTCAGTTTCTTGTTATTATGGTTTGTTCTGTATATAGAATTGATCCTTCTGAATTAGGTTTTTCATTTAAAAATCAAGCACAGATATTTGGTCAAGATGGACAAAAAGCGAGATTGCAACATAGTAGAGAAAAAGGTCTCAAACCTATTTTGATTTTCCTTGAAAATATCATCACAAAATATATTGTGAGTGAAATAGATGAAGATTATGAATTTGTATTCACAGGTATAGAAGTTGAAGATGAAGAAACTCAAGTAAATCTTGATAAAATCAAACTTGAATCAGGTATGGTTTCTATGCAAGACATCTTTAAAAAGTATTCAGGTAGAGAATTTGATTCTGAGAATGATATTATTTTAAATCAAGTTTATCAACAAGCTCAAGCATCAAAACAACAACAAGAAATGTTTGGAAGTTCAGTGCCTGGAGAAATGGATGAAGAAGGTGTACCACAAGATGAGAGTGAAAATCCATTTGATAAATATAAATCAATTGATAATCCTATTATGACAGCAGCATTTGATTATATTGGTAAAAATTTTGGTAAATGATTATGAATCATCTTGTTAAAAGGATAAAGGGTGTTGAAGTACAACAAATGTCTAAGAAATCAGATATTGTTCGTCATGTTAAAGATCCTATAAGATATCCAAAGGTTCAATGTGGTTATGAAGGAGTAGCTCAAGTTATGATAGCTACTCAAACGAATAATATGATGAATTCATTGACTGAAGAAATGTTGAAATTAATAAAATGATATTTACTCCTAACGAAATACAAAGACTTTTTGGTATTATTGATTTTCGTTTAGCTAAAATCATTGCCGATGTTCTTGGAGTCAATCAACTTACTCCTGAGGATAAAATATTACTTGAAAGGAATAATGTTGAATGGAGAAAAGAATTAGGAAAGATTTCTCCATATTATCAATCTTATTTATTTGGTAAGTTATCAGGTGTTTTATCACCATCTCAACTTCAAAGTATAGATTATAACGACTTTTCTCAGTATATAGAAAGAAAACAATTCAAAACTCTCTCTAATACTGAGAAAGCTATGTTTAATGCAGCAGCTACTCGTTCTTATGCTTATATAAAAAGTATGGGTTCAAGAATGAAGGATATTATAAATAATGCTGTATCACAAGAAGAAATAAAATTACTTACCGAACAACAAAGAATACTTGAACACACTACAATCAAGAGAGAAATGGTTGAAGGAGTTCTTAAAAAGAAATCTATTCAAAGTATAGTGAGTGATATAGGGCATTCACTTGAAGATTGGAATAGAGATTGGGGTAGGATTGTCGAGACAGAAATGCAAGGTATTTATCAGATAGGTGTTGCTCAGCAAATTATGGAGAATCATGGAGCTGAAGCACTTGTTTATAAAGAGGTTTATCCTCAAGCTTGTTCTTCTTGTATTCATGCTTATACAACTCAAGGTATTGGATCAAAACCAAGGATTTTTAAATTAATTGACCTTATAGCTAACGGTGATAATATAGGATTAAAAAGAAAAGATTGGAAACCTGTTCTTGGACCACAACATCCGTTTTGTAGATGTAATCTTCGCTATATTCCTAAAGGATATATTTGGGACGATGAATTAAAAATATTTATTCCTCCTAAAGATTACAAAAGAAAGATTCAGAGAGAAAGTAAGGTTAGAATTTATGTTGGTGATAAAGAATTTGTCGTTTAAAATAAAAATAGTATGAAAGGCTTTAATTCGGGTTTTATTGAAATTCAAACATTTGAAGGTGAAAAATTTTTAAAAGATTTGAGACCAGGTGATTTGGTTGTTACAAGTGATAAAAAATACAATCGAATTTATTCTATAGAACAATTATTAACATCTATAGATGAAGATGTTTATAACGTATATTATCATACAGATAAAGAAGGAATCTTAGAAAGAATTTCAGGTGACAGCATTCTTCATTTAAATAGTATGAAAGGAATTAAAGTCAAAGACTTGAAAAAAGGATCAAAGATCAAATATCTTAACGGTAAAAATGCTGTTGTTGATAGACTTGAAAAGATGGAAACTATTAATAAAATTCTTTATAATATAAAGTTCGTAAAGAAAAATTCTACTTTTTATGCAAATAATATATGTATAAAGGGTGATTGATATAGAATATATTGTAATTTTAAACAGAAAATTAATATTATAGCTATGAATATAAAAAAGTTTTTAGGTCTTCAATCAAAAGAAGATAAGATTCAAGAATACAAGCAGTTGCTTGAAAAGTCATATAAAAATTCTTTAAGAGTAGATGAACTTGCTGCAGAATTTTCAGAACAGAACAGTGTTTTGAAAAGTATTTCAACGTTAAGCGATGAAGATAGAAAGGAAGTTGAAGAACGTAATAAGAAGTTTATTTCAGATCATGTTAAGAATATTTCAGAAGCTTATAAAGAGAAAACTTCTATAGAGAAATCTATGATAAAACTTGAAAATGATGTAGAAATCACAGATATATTGAAAGATATGAAATCTTTATATGATTTTAAGAGAATGTATAAAGATAAACAGATTTCTAAATCTATTTATAATGATATCATTAAAGCTAAAACAGGTAAAGTTCGTTATGCAGATGTTTTACTTTTTAGAGGTTCTAAATTATTGATTCTTCAAAGAGCTGGAGATCAAGGTAATCATACAGACGAATGGTGTATTCCTGGAGGACATGTTGATGCTGGTGAAGATTTTCGTACTGCAGCACAAAGAGAGTTGCTTGAAGAAACCGGTATAGATATTCCTAAAGATATTCTTTTTGAAACAGCTGTTGCAACAGGTAAGGATTTTGAAATTCATTATTTTATAGGTCATGTAAGCGAAGAAACCCCTGCTTTTGTAGTTGTTGATTCTGAAGAAGAAATTGGAAGTGCTTGGATTGAACCAGGAACAGAGTTAGACGATTATGAATTTATTTTCGATATGAAAGATAATTTGAAGAAAATTCTTGGTCTTGAACGACACCCTTCAAATTTAATCAAAATTCAAAAAGCATATTTTAATGGAGATATTTCAGAAGAAGTGTTTAAATCTTATTGCGAACAACATCCTGATGAAATTGAAAAAGCAAACAATAAAACTTATTTTTCTCACAAAGAAAGAATGGATCTTGCAGAAAGAGGTGAAGCTATGCCTAATGGTAAGTATCCTATTAGAAATAGTCAAGATTTAAAAGATGCAATTCGATTAGTAGGTGCTTCTGATATGCCTAAATCAGAAGTGAAAGCATGGATTAAAAAACGTGCTAAAGAACTTGGTCTTGAAAATGAATTACCTGAAAGCTGGAATAAGAAAGAAGATGTTGAAAAAGGTATGGGTATGAACGACGTAGCACCGTTGAAGAAAGAAGATCTTCAAGATGATACTACAGGGCCACAAGGAGATGGTATTGATGATAAAAAGATTGAGAAAGCTATCACATTCAAGAAAATAGAATATGAATCTAAGGTAGTTGAACCTATAGAACCAAATAAATATACCTATGGTGAAGGTCAATTTGCATTTTCAGATTCTGATGGAAATCATGGTGATAAATTATTTGATATGTTAGGAATGTTGCAAAAGGTAATGACTCTTAACAAGAAATTTTCTATAACTATAAAGACAGAAGATAACGGTGAACAGACTTGGAATTTTGATGGTACTATTAGAATGCATAGTTTGAGAAAATCAGAAAATATCGAAAAATCTGTTAATACTGAAAATGATACAGAAGGTTTTAAATTATTGATTAATTTCAATGATCTTGATCAAGCAGAGGTTTTCAAATCTATTATAGACGAGATGAAGGAGTCAGGAAAACTTGATATTGAAAGTATAATAGACGATTCAGTAGAAATTGAAAAATCTTGGGGAATTAATGATATTAGAAAAGAAGTTAACAATAATCCAGCTTTAGATGATGGTTCTCAACTTGCAAAGGCAAAAGATAAGATGTATAAGACTTTCGCTGATTATGCTAATTTTCTTGAAGGAGTAAAAACAAGAACGAAAAATATTCATTGGGGAGAATTAGATAATTCTAAACATGTTTATCTTGATGATTTAATTGACGAATTATCTGATTATGAAGATAAAGTAATGGAAGCAGGTCAAAGTGGATTTGGTCGTTTTGGAGATGGTGAAGTTAATGGTGAAGAGATTGAAGAAAACGAACCTATTGAATTGATTGATTTAATCATTGAACGTACAAAAGATTTCCATGAAGCTATCAAAGATAACATTGATTATGTTGGTGAAATGTCTTGGATAGAGGACTTCTTAGCTACTTTGAAACAAACAAAGTATCGTCTACAACTTCATTAAAAATTCGTAAGATAGTCTTTATTAGATATTTCCTGCAAGGAATTGGCCTGTGCTGAGGAGATCCAATCAAGACTATCTTTTTGTATTTATTAATAATTTGAGATTATGGTTAGTGAAAATTTTGATATAGAATTTCAAAGTAGATTTGATGAACTGATGAAAGCTCGTAGAGCTTCTGTTGGTGAGATAAGAGTACATAGTAATGGTGTAAAATATCAAAAACAACCTGACGGTAGTTGGAAACCATTATCTAAAAATGGTATAAAACTTGAAAAAGAAGAAGGAAAATTTTTTGGTAAAAATTATTCTCAATTTGAAAATAAACCTAAAGAAGCTATTGATTTTCTTTTGAAAGAAAGAAATGGTCAAGTAATTGGAGCTATAGAAAGAGAAGGTCTTGGAAAGATAGATATAGTATACGGTAGTAATGGAGGAGGTCTTTGCCATATTAGAAATAAACATTTTGTACGTGCAGATGATTTTTCTTCTTTAGATGAAATGAGAGATGTTATCATTGATATTTTAAAGACTGGAAGAATAGGAGAACCTTATCAAGATAAAAGAGATGGTAATTTAAAAAGGAATATTATAAAAGGTTATCATAAAATTGTTGTTAAACGTACTCTTGTTTATGATGAAGAAGATAATTTTAAAGAAAAACTTTGGGTATTGACGTCTTATGATACTTCTCGAAAAGAAGAAGACAAAATAAGAAAAGCAGTCTCCGAAGAAACTGCTTTAGAAAGAGACCAAGTTATTTTCATTCCCAACAACTCTTCTGTGAATTCTCGTAAGAATCATCTTGAGAGGGATCAATCTTCCATTGACTATTCTCAATGTTCTCTTTCACTGCCTAAAGGTACGACTAATATGAATGATATGCAACAATTTGTGGACGAAATTATAGAAAAGAGTAAGAAAGGTGCACCTATTGGTACAGAGAGAACCTGGGGAGGTAAAGTTTATATTAGGACTGAAAACGGTTGGAAACCAAAAAGTGGTGCTAAGAAAGCTAAAAAAGAAGATGATCAAACAGATAAAACATCTTCTAAAGTAAACGATGTAAATTCATATGCTTCTAAAGCAAGTGATGAACAACTTCAAGCAGCGATAAACGATAAAGATGCTTTACCTGAAGTTAAACAAGCTGCACAAGAAGAATTAAATAAAAGAAATCCTAAAGAAGAGAATAATTCTAATACAGGAATAACAGATGCTTTACAAAGACTTTTAGCTGCACAAGAAAAAGGTGAAATAGATCTTGGTGAAGAAGTATTAGGTAAGATTAAGGATAAATTAGAATCTCAGAAACAGAAGAAATCTGAAAGTCTTACTGAAGAAACTTTAGATAAGAAACTTGATAAGTTAAAAGAAGATATTACTTCTAAGATAGATGAAAAACTTAATGAATTGAATGGTTTTAAGAAAATCACTCAGACTTACGTGAAACAAGATGGTAAAACAATTGTGATTAAGATGAAAGGTGATAATCAATATAAAGCCAGCTCTCCAGGATTCAAATTAGAATCGAAACCTTATGAATCGTTAGTTGATTTTAAGAAACGTATTAAAGAAGAATTTAACAAACAATTTTCAAAAATAGAAGATAAAGAAGAAAATAATATTCAAGATCAAGAAAAAGATAAAAAGACTATTTTGAATTTCAAAGACAAAGGAGAATATAACGAATATGTTTTAAGACGAAATTCTGAAAAAGAAAATCTAACAAAAGATCAAATAGATAGATTTAACAAAGCATTTGTAGAATATGAAAACGATATCAAAGATTTCCCCGAGAAAAAGTTAAATGAAATAAAATCTTATATAGAAAGTCAAAATTTTAATAAGATTTTACATGTTTATAGCGGATTTACACCTGATTCTAAGATGGTTTTAAATAGAGAATTAATAAATCAAGGTTATCTACCTATTGCAAATGGCATGTTGTATTCTATATACAATAACAAAAAATATAAACATTTTGACAATCAGGATGATAAAAGGAAATTTTATTATGCTAAAAAATCTACACCTAATTTAGTTGAGACAAAAGCATTAGAATATTACATGGATATGGGTTACAATAGTGTTCGTGCCGTTAATATTGGCAAAGAAAAGAATACAACTGTAGAACAAATTTCATCAACTATATCTTCTTTTATAGATAAAAATCCTATTAAAGATAATGTTGTTTTAAATAGAAGAATGTCAGTTGATAGTGATAATATAAATAATTTAAATCAATGGTTAGAAGCAAATGTAGGCGATGTTATAGAAGATAAAAGTTTTACTTCATTTTCTTTAGATCAAATTTCATCTTTTGGTAATGATATTCAAATTACTCTTTTAGCAAAGAAAGGAGATAAAATTTCTAATATTAATAATGACTTTGAATATGAATATTTAGTTCAAAAGAATTCTAAATATAAAGTTATTGCTAAAGGAACAAATTCAATTGTAGTCGAACTTGTATAATTTTTAAAGAAATGTTGTATGTGTGGTCAAAAAGTAGTATCTTTAGATAATTAAAAAGAAAAGTTATGAGAAAAAATTCAAGATGGAATGATACAAGTGGTGTAAGTATTGTTCATAGAGCGACTGAAGAAGAGAGAAAAGAATTAACTGAAAAGATGGTTGAAACAGCAATTAAGAATGCAAAGAAATTTACTGACAATGAAAGAAAAAATAAAAAATAGTATCAGGGCTTATATTATAGGTGATGTACTTGGAGTTCCTTTTGAATTTAGAAAGGAAGGATCATTTCATTGTAATGATTTTTCTTCAGGAGGATTTCATAATCAAATAACAGGAACTTGGTCGGATGATACATCTGTTTTACTTTGTTTGATTGAAGCTTTTTCTTATAAAGGTAAAACCAATCTTGAAAGATTTAAACAATTCAGAAAAAACTTAAATTTATGGTATAAAGATAAAGGTTTTAATGCTGGAAGTTATTGTTTTGATATAGGAGGACAAACTTGTCAATCAATTCAACAAGGAGGATGTAAAGAAAGTGATAGAATGGGTAACGGTGCTTTATTTTATTCACTTCCTATAGCAATAGTTACTCTGAATGATTCTGATGATTATACGAAAGAATTTTTTGAAATGTTTTGTAGTTATACTCACAATAATAAGAATTGTTTTAAGTTTGGTTCTGATTTTTGTTGCGTACTTAAAAAATTGTTACGAGATTTACCAACAGAAAATCTTGAAGTAAATGATTATCAAAATGCTGGTGATGTTATAAATACATATAATCTCGTAATTGATAATTATTTAGCACGAGAGAACAAAAATTCTACTCTCTTTGAAGATTTATGTCAAGTTGTAAATCTTGGTGAAGATACAGATACTAATGCAGCTATTTTTGGCGCTATTATGGGCACAAAGAAAAAAGTATTAGAAAAAGATTGGATGAGAGTAAGAAGATGTAAAGAAATCGATGATTTAATTGATAAGTTTTTAGATTCGGTGATTAAGTAAAAATATAAGATGTTTGAAACTGGTTCAAAATTTAATTTTTTCACAGAAGCAGATTTTTTTAAGTCTGACTTTAATCCTTTAAATTATCCTGTAGGGGATGATAGGAGATATGAGAGAATGATCTTCGAAGGATTAGCTTCAGATGCATCTGAAGATAGTGAAGGTGAATCAATGGAGCCTAATGGTTTCATCATTGACCGTTTTTTAAAACATGGATTAATTAATCTTGATCATCTAACTACAAGATCTCCTATAAATAAATCTCGTTTTTGGATTGGCAATCCTTTGTCAGCAAAAATTACTGACAATAAGTTTTACGTAAAATGTCAATTGTGGAAAAAATCTCCTGAAGCAAGAGCGTTTTATGATAAAGCATTAGAAATGAAAGAATCGGGTGCAGATCGTAAACCTGGTTTTAGTATTGAGGGAAAAGCATTAGAAAGAGATAAGAACAATCCTAAAAAAATTAAGAAAGCTCTTATTACCAATATAGCTATGACAATGACTCCTGTCAATGCTAATACGTTTGCTGATTTAGTAAAGGGCAAACAAACGAAGGATTATGTAGATTGTGATTTTGAATCTAATAAAGATTTTAATACTACACAAATTCTTCTTGAATTAGAAAAAGATGGTCATTTGATAACTATAGATAAAGATTTCAAAATAAAGATTTCAAAACTTAATTCTAAAGATGATGAAATCTTTAAGAATCTTTACAAAAGTTATTTAGAGGGACATATATCTCTCGATATTTTGAAGGATTTTATTCAAAATTCAATGAAATAATTTGATATATGAAACATAGTTTTTATTTTTACGTAAACAAATATAATTTATAAATAATATGGACGAAAAAGTTTTAAAAGATCCTACAGTTCAACTTTTGAAAAGTGTAGGTTTTTCAGATGATTATATTGAAAAAGCAATTGCTTCAGGTGAAATTATTTTGAAATCTGAAAATGTAGCAGCTACAGGAGATCATGAATCTGAAACAAAAGAAGAAAAAGATATTGATAAGCTCGAAAAAGAAGCTGTTGAAAAAGAAGAAAAAGTAAAAGATGATGAAAAGGATACTGCAGAAGATAAAAATGCAGAAGGTCTTCAGAAATCAATCGAAGAAACCTTTACAAAATCTTTTGGTGTAATAGTTCCTTTGTTTGAAGGTCTTCAGAAATCAATCGAAGGATTGAAAGAAGAAGTTTCCTCTTTGAAGAATCAGACTCCTGCTTTCCGTTCTGAAGGTTTGAATAATCTTTCTGCTATTCAGAAATCAATGTCTTTAGAAAAAGACGAAAAAGGTAGAACAGAAATTAATATTATAACTCAACGTGCTATTGCTTCACAAGCTATTTCAAAAGCTCTTGATGGAGTTAAAGATGATGCTATTAAGAAATCTTTAGAATCTGACGCATTAGCGTTTATGATGAATCCTGAAGCTGAAATGGTAGGCGAAGATCTTGCACGTTATATGTATGGTAAGGGTATTAAGTTTGTAAAATAATTCGTTAAAAATTTAATAAATAAAATATATGGATTTATATAATTACAATCAAAGTGGTACTGGTGTAGATTTGATGGATGGCATCTCTGCACAGGAAGTATTGAAAGCCATGGAAGCTGGTTCTATGACCGGTATGCAATATAACAATATGATTAATAACGGTGGTGGTTTGAAAGTTGAGTCTTTGGATTCAGTTTTGAAAATCTTGACTAACCGTTTAAATCAGTTGGTATACTACATGGAAATGCCGAAACATAAGATTGACAACAACGTTCATCAATATAATCAATTGTATAAATATGGTGAAGAAGTTGGTATCTTTAATACTGAAGGTGAGACTCCGGAAGAAACAGATTCTCAATACAGACGTAAGTCAATTTTGACCAAGTATATGGGTGTAGCAGGTCAAGTTACTCATCCTGCTACTTTAGCAAAACTTGCCGGTAATATGAATATGTATACAAAGGAAGTTGAAAATAAGACTATTCTTTTGCAGACAATTATCGATGCTCGTTTGGTAGACGCTGATTCAACTTGTGTTCCTGAACAATTTGATGGTTTCTTCCGTCAACATTTGCTTGGTTTGAATGAGATGGATGGTGGTACTGCAGAAGGTAAGACTGCTGAACAGTTGCTTGATACTTATTTCAATTCTCCGGCTGTAATTGATGCTCAAGGTCAAGTTTTGAATGATTCTTTGATTCAGGACGCTGCTAATGTAGTGGTTAATGTTTATAACGGTTATATCGATCGAATTATTTCTAATCCGATTGTATTTAACAATTATGTAAAACAATTCCATGAAAGTAAACGTGTTATTGTTGGTTTAGGCGGTTCTGTTACAGGCGCAACAATGGGTCAATCTGTAAATAATGTTACTACTCAGTTTGGTAAGATTGATATCAAGAATGACCGTTTCTTTGATGAACGTAAACCTATTACTTCAGGTAAACAAGCTACTTCAGCGAAAGCTCCTCTTACTCCGGTACAAGGAATAGCAATCAAAGTTAATGCAGCAGATACTAAGACTAATTTTGGTCAACATGCTGGTTCTTATGGTTATCTTGTAACAGCTAAGAACCGTTATGGTGAATCTGCTCCGTTGAATGTAACAACTGGTGGTGCACAAGCAGTTGCCTCAACTGAATCAGTTGAATTTGGATTTACTGCAGGTGTAGGTGGTGCATATCAAGCAACCAGCTTCGTTATCTATCGTACGAAGAAAAATGCAGTATTAAATGCTAATACTGAATATTATCCTATCTTCGAAGTTCCTGCTAATCAGATGGCAACTGGATATGATGCTGCTGCTGCTAATTGTGTAAGAGACCGTAACCGTATTATTGCTGGTACCAAATCTGCATTGGTTTATTACAATGACAATCAGATTAACGAATATCTGCAGTTTGCTGATACTATGAAGATGGATTTTGCTGTTACAGCTCCGTCTCGTAGATTTGCAATTTTGAACTACGGTACTCCGGTTTATTACCAACCTGCTAAGATCGTTCGTATTGTAAATATTGGTGAAGAGGGTTTGTAATTAGATATAAAAAGTTTACTTAATCACAAGAGGAGGGAGAAGTAAACTCCTTCCTCTTTTATTTTAAATTTGTTATTATGAAAGTAAAAAGTCGTATTTATGTAAATCACCGTTTGGTTTTTAGTAACGGTGTGATTCAGTTTCAAAATGGTATTGCAGAAATTGACGAAAAACTTTGGAAAGAAATTTGTGATAAGAATTTCCCTAATATTTATAAAGAAGGAGATGAACCTGAATATAAAACAAAATTCGAAGATTCTATTCGTAGCGAAGTAAAAGAAAATTACAAAGAATACGAAGATGAAATTGTAAGATTAAAAGGTATTATAGAAGCTCAGAAAATTACAATTGATCAAAAGGATAAAGAAATTTCTAATTGGAAAGCAGTTGTTGAAGAAATGAAAAATACTAAAAAGGGTTCTGAAGAAAAACCTAAAGTTGAAGAAATAAAAGAAGATCAAAATATTGACAGTGAACTTTTAAAAGATCTCAAATCAATGAAGAAAGATGAGTTGATTAGTGTTGCTAAAAGTGAGGATGGTGGTCAATATACAGATGAAGATTTAGAAGGAAAGACTAAAGATGAAATTATTACTATGATTTTGTCAAAAATAAAATAAAGAAATATGGGTCAACTAACATTTACAATAAAATACAAAAAGAATTCAGGCTTAGTTTTTTCTGTTGCTGAAATATGGGCCATGTATTTATTTGGTATAAAGATAGATGGAGGACAAGGAACTTCGTTTTCAAATGAATCTATTCGAAAATATATTGAAATGGCTCAAAAGCAGGTTGAGAAGTGGTTCAATCTTCGATTTTGTAAACAGTTAGTTGACCAAACTCTTCCTTATTATAGACAAGATTATTGGCAAGAATTTCCTATTCTCTTGACAAATTATCCTGTACGAGAACCTTTATCTATGATAGGTATGTTGAATAAAATGGAACAAATAATTTATCCACAAGGATGGTTGTTCTGTGAATATGATACAGCGATGAATCAAGGTAAAAGAAGAATAAGTGTTGTTCCTACAGGATCATCTACAACTCAAGGTAATGCTCAAGTAATTTTAACAGGTATTACATCACAAGTTGGAATGCAGAGATTTGATAATATTCCTGATTATTGGAGAGTACAATATATTACAGGTTGGGATATTGATAACTTACCTATGGATTTATTGAATATAGTAGGAATGTTGGCGACTTTCGGTCCTTTGAATGTGGCAGGAGACCTTATTATTGGTGCAGGTATTGCTAATCAAAGTTTAAGTATTGATGGACTGAGTCAGAGTATCGGGACAACGTCTTCAGCTGAAAATTCGGGCTATTCCGCGAGAATAAAGTCATATCAGACAGAGATAAAAGAAACTGTCGGTAGAATAAGACTCGTTTATGATCAACCTAAATTTAGAGTATTCTGATGGAGAGAAAAGTTTACATATATAGTTTAGAATATCCTGAAGATAATATTCGTTATATAGGAAAAACGATAAATTTGAAACAAAGATATCGTAGACATATTTACGATTCTGATTGTAAGACATCTTCTCGAAAATTAGCTTGGATAAGATCTTTATCAAATCAAGGAATAAAACCTATTATGAAGGTTGTAGATGAAGTTGATGAAAAGGATTCTAATTTTTGGGAAATTTATTATATAGCTTTATTTAAGAGTTTTGGTTTTAGACTGACCAATAATACTTTTGGAGGTGATGGATTGAGCAATCCTACTCAAGAAGTGAGAAAGATTATTTCAGAAAAGATTAAACAAAGAGCTAAAGAAAAGGGAGTTTGGAATAAAGGTATTCCTCATACGGAAGAAGAGAAGTTAAATTTATCTTTAGGTCATAAGAATAGAGAAGAAGTTTTGCAATTTGATTTTGAAGGAAATTTGATTAAAAAATGGAATAGTCGCAACCAAATCAAAAGAGAATTAGGATTTGATAATGCAAGCATAGGAAATTGTTGCAAAGGAATATACTCTTCTTTTAGAGGATTTGTTTGGATTTACGAGAAGGATATCGATAAGATAGAATTTAGAATTCAGAAAGCACTTAAATCTCCTAAAGTTCAAAAGTATTTATAATTATGGCAGAAAGTAGAAATATATTACAACAAACTTCTCCGGGTTATAGTAATTTTAGACCTGAATTTATAAAGCCGGACTTCGACCAGGCTGTGTGGGCCAAAGGCTACGAAGTGTTATTAGAAAAAGCTTTATGTTGTCCTTGTCATGGAGAAGAAGCTGCATTACTTGATTGTCAGAATTGTTTTGGTACAGGTTATTTTTATGTAAACCCTATAAAGACAAAAGCTCTTATTACAGGTATAAATCAAACAACTCAATATAAGAATTGGTCATCTGAATTATTAGGAACTTATGCTGTGACTGTAATGGATATTGATAAAGCAAATCTTTCCTATTATGATAGAGTTACTTTTTTAACAGAATATTCTTATTTTAGTGAGAATTTGAAAATAAGAGAAAATGATGGTGTTTATTTTGTTTTTACAACATATAAAATACAAGAATTATTAGCTCTTTATTCTTTTGAAGCTTCTGATAAAAAACTGAAGAAAACTACGAATTCTCATATAAGCGAAGATAATCCTTATTGCTTGATTTTAGATATAGATGAAATACCTGAAAATGGTTATATAAGCGTTTATTATAAACATTTTGTGGAAGGACATACAATTGATTTACCGCACTTCATAAGAGCTTCATGGAATACAGATAAAGTTTCAGGACAACAAAAGAAAATTCAATTACCTGTACAAGCAATTGTAAGATTAACTCATTTAATAGCAACAGATAAACCTAATTTCGATGGAAGTGGTACAATAATTAATGATGATGTATAATGCTCCCTATTAAAATAGATCTTGACGAAATAGTTGGTGAATTTAGTTTATCAGGAGAAGAAACTAATTTACTTGGTGCAGCGATTATTGATCGTGTAGTACAAGAATACTATGAAAGATGGAGAAATTTAGTAGGAAGTGAACTTAGTAAATCTCGTCAGGAATATTTAAAAGCAATGTATATCGAAAGAACTTCTCCACTTGAAGTTGTTTTCGGTTTATCTGCAAGAGAATCGTCTTTAGCATTAATGGTTGAAGAAGGAACTCCACCATTCGATGAAAAACCAGGATTACTTGCTTCGCCTAAAGCTAAACAAAAGAAGAATGGTGGATTTTATATAACTGTTCCTTTTCGACATGCAACACCTGAAGTAATAGCAGAATCAGGAATATTTAGTTCTATCTTACCACAAGATGTTTATACTTTAGCTAAGAATTCTCAATTGCCTCTTAAAAGAGAACAACTTCCCATAAATCAACAACTTCCAGGTTCAAGAAAAGCAATTAATGTGCCTGGATTAAAAGTTCCTGAATATATTCATAAAGCTGCTAAATATGAAGGATTAGTTAAAGTTGAAGCAGCAAGTTCTGATAAGGAGAGAAGAAGTCAATATATGACATTCCGTAGAGTAAGTGACAAATCAGATCCTAACAGTTGGTTCAATGGAGGTATCACAGCTAAGAAATTAATGGATAGAGCATTACAATTAGCTAATATATCTACAGTAGCAGATATGGCTATAGATGAAACCTTAGAAAGAATTTTTAAAGAAAGATAGTTATGTTACAAATTGCGCAAATCAAATCTATAATCACAAGATTACTTCTTTTTGTTCAAGAAGATTATAAAAATAATAAAGAAGAAGACACTTTTTTATACAAGACTTTTTATGGAGTAAAAGATGGTAATTTTGATTTTTATGAACAAGGTAAAAAATTGTTTTTGAGAAGTGATGTAAATCCAAGAAATCTAAGAGTTTTACTTGAATTTCCTAAAGATAAAACAAAAACTCCTGCTTATGTAGTAAGAGAACCAAGTAAGAGAACAAGTGAGTTCAATTCTATAGGTAAACTTACTGGTCAATTTGATCATACAGGCAAAATGATTCTTAGAGATTCTCGTAATTATGAATTTGAAATTATGTGTGTTTCTGATAATTTCTTAGAATCTATACTAATGAGTGAGATTCTTTATGCATTGTTGCTCGGTAGTTATAATATTTTAGCCCAATCATTTCAATCAATATCATTTTCTATGAAAGAGGTAATGATTAATGCAGATGTAATACCATTACCATTTTTTTTGAGAAGTATTGGACTTAATTTGACTTCAGACGAACAAGTACCTACTATTGAAGAAACCCCTTTATTAGGTAAGGTTTTATTTGCAGATGCAGGTTTAATGTCTACATTTTTATCTTCTGGCAATATTTTACCTTATTAATTTGCAGATGTAAAAATAAGTTTGTACTTTTAGATGCTTGAAAAAGTGTAAAATATAAAATATATGAATTCGTTTAATTTAATTAATATTAGAATATGGCAAGTACCGTAATTTTTAATAATCGTCAGATAACTCTTCCTGGAGCTTATTCAACGATAGTATCGGGAGAAAACAATCCTGCACGAAATCTTGATTATGGAAAAGTTCTTATTATAGATACAGGTGAGTTTGGAGCTGGCTTTGGAGGTGGGGCTGGTATTAATGGAACAATTTCTCAAGGTCAAGATTCTATATATGCATTTGACAACATTTCTGATTTTCGTTCTTTTGTAAAAGGAGGTATGTATTGGAAGATTGCTGAAGCTTTATTTACTCCTGATCCGAGTAATCCTGCAGCAATAGGTGTTTCTGAAATTCTTTTTGTAAGAGCAGCAGAAACAAAACCTGCAAAAATGACATTCACTTCTACAGCAGGAGGAACTTTCGTAGTTAATACTCTTGATGAAGGAACAGTTGCAAATGGAGTTAAAGAAGGCGATAATTTAGCTACTGGTTATGGTTATGTGATCACACCTGGTGTAGAAGATACCAGCAAATGGATTATGAGTTTTTATGTTGGTTCTTATACTGGAACTGCAGAAGATGGATTACCTTATGGTGAAATTTCAGCTTTAGCTTCTACACCGACACTTGTAGTTCAATCACCTGAATTTGATAATATCAATACTCTTATCGATTGGGCTAAGACAGATTCTACTTTTGCACAAGCATTCCAGCTTGATCCTACTTCTAAAGCTAAAGATGATGGAACTGTATCAGAAAGTGATGTAACTGATTTATTGAATGTATTTACATTAGCATCAGGAGGTACAGAAACTTATAATCAAGCTAATTTTGAAGCAGTTCTTGATCAAATTGTAGGTTTAGATTATAGTTTTGTATTTACAGATCAGTATGGCGATAATGCAAATTCTGCATTTACAAAAGCATATGTCAAACATATGAATTTTGATGCTAAGTTCCCTCATCAATTGTTTGTAGGTGGATATGGAGTATCAGCAGATTATTCTAAATCTATTAAATTAGCTCAAGGATTTGATAGTGATCATATCATTTTAACTCATGGAGATGTAGGTCTTGCTTCAGAGATTGCACCTCAAAAATATCGTTGGTGGACAGTTATGTATAATCTGTGTGCACAGTTAGGTCGTACAGCAGGTAAAGAACCAATGATTCCTGTAACAAATAAGAGTATTGGTGTTGATAGAGTACGTCATATTTTGACAGAATCTGAACAAGTAAAAGCGTTGAAAAATGGTATTCTTGTTACGGTGAAGAATGATTATTTAAATAAATTTGTTGTTCTTCAAGGTGTAAACACATTACAAGACAATGCAAATTTATTTAATGCAAAAGGTCAATCCTATTCAATTCAATTTATGCGTATTGTAGATCAAATCAATAAAGAATTGGTTGTAAATGCTGAAATTGATTTGTTGGGTCAAGAAAATGGTGTAAATGTTAACACCTTGAGTGCAGGAGCAGTTAAGGATTGGACGGTTGCTTATTTGCAAGGTAGAACAGCTACTAATGAAACAGACAATTTATTACTTGCTTTCCAGGATGTAGTTGTAACACGTAAAGAAGATGCTTGGTTTGTTACTTACAAGATTCGAGTAAATAACGAAATTACTAAGTTGTTCTTTACAGGATTTTTAATTCGATAATTTTAAATTGAAAGAATATGTCAGCAGTATTTTCAGCGCCTCAGGCGTTTATTAGAATAAATAATCAGATTGCAGGTTATGTACGTAACCTGCAATGTACTGAGAATGTTCAAAGAGCGAATGTTCAAGGTTTAGGAAATTTGACTCTACAAGAAGTTCCTGCAGTTGGATATCAATGTAATTTTACAGTTGATCAATTTTTCATTAGTTTCAAACAACCTGTTATAGAAGGAATGATTCATAGATTAGGTTCTGTGAAAGCAGTTCTTGATACATTGGTTCTTGGAGAACTTGGATTTGCTATTACAGTATACAGGAAGTTGATCTCAACTAAAGATGAAACTACAGGTCTTGTAACTGCAACAGATCCTACAGGTGAAACGATTTGTCAGTTGAATCCATGTTACGTTAATGGACAAACCTTCTCTATAGCAGAGAACGGAATCGCTTCTTATAACGTTTCAGGAATTTATTTGAACCCAATTTCAACATTAAATCTCTGATAATCAGAGAAAATATGGCAATGTTTATTGCCATATTTTTTGATATTTATTTAAGGTATAAGTAGTTAGAATGTATATGGCAAAAGCAAATTTTGAAATAGGAACAAAAGTTTGTCCAAAGTGTAAAAGAGAACTTCCGATAAGTAGATTTAATAAAGATAAATCTAAATCTGACGGTTTAAATAGTAGGTGTAAAGAATGTGAAGCTAATTATAGAAAATCAGAATCAGGTAAAAATGTTGCGAAGAAAGCAAGGAAGAAATATTATCAAACAGAGAAAGGTAAAGCGTGTCAAAAAAGAACAACACAAAATTTTCAAAAAACAGAGAAAGGTAAAGAAGTTTATAAAAGATCGAAGAAAAAATATAGAGAATCAGATCGAGGTATTCAACGCGAACTTGAATATAGAAAATCGTCTGCACATAAAGAGTCTCAAAGTAAATATTTTCATTCAGAGAAAGGTAAAGCAGCATTAAAAAGAAGTAATGAGAAATATGAACAAACAGAGAAAGGTAAAGAAGTTAGACGTTCAGTATATATGAAAAGAATCTTAAACGGAAAATTGAATAAATATCAGAATGATAAATATAAACGAGACGAAAGTTATAGAATAGGAAAATTGTTACGAACAAGAATTTATTATGCTATTCGTAACAATTGTAAATCAAATCATACACTTAATCTTCTTGGTTGTTCTCTTGATGAACTGAAAGTTCATCTCGAACAACAATTCGCAGAAGGAATGACCTGGGACAATTTAGGAAGTGGTGAGAAAAATTGGCAGATCGATCACATTATACCATGTGCTAAATTTGACTTTTCAAATCCTACTCATCAACGTATTTGTTTTAATTACAGAAATCTACAACCATTATGGGCTAAAGAAAATAACAAAAAGAAAGATAGTCTTCCTGATGGTTGGGAAGATTTACTTGAAATAATAAAAGAAAGTTTAGACATCAAAGAGGTTGTTGATTTAAAATAAGTTAGTATATTTACCAAGATTAAATTTTATTTCGTTATGCAAGAACAAAAAGTCGTTACAATTAAAGGGAAAGATTATACAGTTCAATTTCCTAATGTTGGACAGTATTATCAAATTGAAGTGAATAAACAAAGATTGAGTGGTGGTTATTATAACACTTTACTTCAAAATCCAACTGTATCTGCATCTAATGCATTAGATGCAATTGATATTGAAGCAACTCTTAGTGTTATTTGTCCACATTTGTTACGAGATTTGAAAGTAGGTTCATTGAGTGAATTAGGATTGCAAGATTTTCAAGAATTAAGAAAGATTTATTTAGAACAAATTTTCCCTTTCTTAAAAGAAGGATATGATTTGTTGAAATCTTAATACTTAGAAATTTATGAAAACTGTCGAAGATATAAAGGCTTTTATGATTCGATGGAATAACGAATTTCCCTATGATTCATGGTGGAGAAAGAAACATAATATAGCATTTATGTCACCTGCTCATAGGGAATGTTCTTTTTTTCATCAAATGATGGAATTTCAAGAAGATGCTTTATTTGATGAATATGAACGAAAAAAGAACAACATAAAAGAAGATGAATATATTCCTAATATAGGACAATGGTTAAAAAGCAATGATTTAGATTCGGATTCTCATTCTAACGAAATCACAGAAAATGATATCGATGCATTCTTAGAAGAAGCGAGAATGATAGAAGAAAGAGAAAATGCTGCATTAAAGAATAAGTGAAATGGCCGAAGATAAAAAGATAAGAGTTTCAGCAGATTTATCTGAAATGAGGCGATTAAGAGATGAAATCGTTTCTCTCTATCGTGATATAAATAATTCAGAAGAAAAATCTCGTCAAGCAACGGAGCAATCTCTAAATCAGTTAAGACAACAATTATCTTTAATGACTGATAGAGTTTCTCTTGAAAAAATGTTAGCTGATCTTAGACAGCAACAATCAGGAGCAGTATATAATCAAGGAGAAAATTCTATTACTTGGGATATTCAACCTGAGGAAGGTGGAAGTAGAAAAGCTCCGACACCAAGAAGAGGAACTCAAGCTGCAGCAATGTCTGATCTCGCAAATATAATGAGAGATGTAGAAAAGTCTGTAGTTTCTATTCGTGATTATCTTACTTCAGAAAGACCTGCAGAAGATAAAAATTCTTCAGAAGATATCTTTATAGATATAAGAAATAATATTCGTGATTTAAGACAAGATTTATCTTCTTTATCAAGAGAAAGAGTTCGTGACATTTCTAATGACGAAGATAGAAATAACGATAGACAGAGAATTCAACAACCTAACAATAATAATGATAATATAGATAAAATAATAGGTTCTATATCTGCGTTAAGAGAAAAGTTGAATTCTTCACTTGAAGGTATTAATGCAAGTAATAGAGAAATAGTTAATGAAACGAAATTAATCAATCGTTATCTTGATGTTATTGGTGCATCAGTATCTATTATAGAGGATAATTCAACTTCAAGTGGTGGAGTAGTTGGAGGAGGAGTTTTAACTTCAGGAAGTGTAAAAGGAGGAATTGTAGGAGGACTTGTAGGAGGACTTGTTGCAACACTTTCACAAGAACTATTAAAATACGGAAGACAATTTGTAGATTTATTTGGTACAAGATATTTAAGAAATCAAAGAGCAGAAGCTCAAGCAATGTATACAGATCCTATATCAAATGTAGGATTAGCTCTTCGTACACGAGGTGCAAATGAAGCTGATTACTTTAGATGGATACCTATTGTAGGAAAATATATTGCTCAGAGCATTGAAACGAAGTATGAAACGCAAGGAGAAATGGCAATGACAGGACTTCAAGCGTTAAGACAAACTCAAAATCAATTAGTTTCTTTAGCTCAGACGATGGGTCTTTCTATTTCAGGAGCAACAGGAATAGCTTCGAGAGAAGGTTCTTATGCAGCACGTGCTCTTGGAATGAATATAGGTGAATATGGAGAAAGACGAGCACAATTACTTAGAGCTTCAGGAGGAAGAATTCGTAGCGCAAGTGAAGCACAATCTTTAATGGCTGCTGAAAGACTTTTTGGTATAAGTCCTTCAACAATCAATGCTTTACAAGGTTCAATGCGTTTTAATACGAATGAGAGAACAACAGGTTCTGAAGTTATAAGCATCTTTGAAAGGACAATGAGAGAATTAAGATTGCCTTTTGAAGAAATAGCGTCTACAATTGAAGAGTCTTTAACAACATTTAATCAAACATCAGAAAGAATTTTATCTCGTACTGGAGAGGTAGATGCTGTAAGATTAACATCTGCATTAGCTGGAATAAGATCATTTACAGGAGCAAGAGGAAGACAACTTGAAAGATATCAACAAGCATTTACAGGTCAAAATATCTCTAATGATGAAAATACAAGAGCTCTTTTAATGAGATCGTTTTTTGAACTTAATCCTGGAGCACAGTTATCAGATTTTAAAGTGATGCAAGATAATTGGACTCAAGGAAATAATCTCAATACTTTATTTTATTCATTAAATAGACTTCAAGAGTTAACTGGTGGTAATAAACAAGCTACATTTACAGCATTAGAGCAAATGTTCCCAGGTTTATCTGCTACTGATATTGAAGGTTTGTTTAAAGAAGGAAGTAGTACTATTGATTTTAAAGAACTTCAAGCAACTATCGAAAAGAACGTTAAAGAAGCTTCAGAAAATGAATTAACTTATTCAAAGAATATTGCTAAAAGTATTACAGGAATTGAAGGGGAGTTTAAATCTTATGATAATCGCATGAAGACTTACGGAGAACAAAGTGTAGGTTTGTTACAAAGAATTCTTGCAGAAGTTGAAATGATGAATATGAAGATGGATCCAGGAGAGCAATATTGGGAAAATATTCGAGAATTGACTAAGAATGTTGATATGACTGATAAAGATGAAAACGCTCCTTGGAGAGTACAATATAGAAATGCGATGACTCGTCTTCAAAAGCTTAAAAATAAAGGTGAACTTGGAGAAGACGAATTCAATAGATTAAGTGAACAAGCATATCTTTCAGCTAAGTTTGTTAAATATAAACAACAAGAAGATCCTTCTATAAATCAAAGTTTATTTACAGCAAATAGAATTATTGCAGGAAGTCAACAAAATCAGAGATATCAAAATGTTAGTCAAGAAACAGATTCTGATCTCTTGATGAAAACAATGTTCCCATATTCAAAATCCTTTGATGATTTGAAAAAAGCAATTGAAGAGAATACTTCAGAACAGAGAAAAATGAGATCAGATTGGAAAACAATGACTATAGAAGTACCTAATTAATATGTCACCGAAACAATATTTTACATTAAATATAAGTAAGAAAACTGATCCTGAAGAATTTTGTAAGGATTGGCAAAGAAAGGTTCCTGAAGGATCAGAGGCTTTTGATGTGAAAACTTTATTTTCATTCCCTACAAAAAATGAAGATGGTGAGCAATCTGAGATTACTAATTTAGAATCTACGTGGAAAATGTACGATAAATTAGAAAAGCAGAAATATCAAAGTGATTATGATAATGGTACATTACCTTATATAAAAGCAGGGACTCCATTAAGACTTCCTACTTCAGAACTTACATTAATCATTGAAGATGCTCCAAATAAAGATTCTCGTTATAACCAAGCTGATTATAAGTTATTATTTTCTAAACATTATAATGATATTATAAATGATCCTGGTTATGTTTCTTATGATAAAGTAACAAGTACAGAAGTTGAGAAAGGATGGTCGACAAAAACAGCATCTATAAATGCTAAAGTTTATCTTTATTGTAAATCAATTAAATCTGTAGTTGATATAAGTCCTTTTATTTCAGGATTAACCACAGATAAAACGATTGAAAACAGTAGTTTCGAATTAAGTTTACTTCCTATAAGAAGCACTTCTGTTCAAAAATATGGTGATACTTATTTTGAAACATTTAACATAGTTAATGGGAATCAATATACTGTAAAAAGTTTCCTTGAGAAATTTTGTCAGTTTAATGATATAATTTTTATTAGATTTGAAAAGTTAAAATTAGAATCAAGTTCTGATGAAAAAATATTTCCAATTTCTGAATCGTTAATTGTAGATAAAGAAAAGTTGACAGAAGGTACTCTTTGGGACATGATAGGATTTGTAGATAAATGTTCTATTAGCCTCAGTGCTGAAGAGAATACTTATAATATTTCTCTTAGTGGTAGGGGTATAGAGAAATTACTTGAAGATGATGGAAGTTATTTTTTACCTTTAAAAGATGTAGCAGGAAGTAGTCAATTCGCAATTGTAGGTCAAGCTGAACAATTCTTTCAAAGGAACTCTTTAACTGGAACGTATGATTTTATAGGAGCATATACATTTAAACGTATAATCGATACGATATGGTTTATTTTTAACGTTTGTTCAAATCTTGGTGTTGTTGATAATGATCTATTTTCAGTATGGAAAGATAAACGTGTAGAATCATTTCCTATAGATGGAGTAAGAAAAATGGAAGTCAATGGTATTTGGCAAATTGTAAACGTCTATGCAGATCAATCGTGCTCAGAAAGAATATTAGTAGATTCAAGTTTTGGAAATCCAAACGGAACTTTAATATCTTTGGTACAAAGAATTTGTCAACAACCATTTGTAGAGTTTTTCTTTGATACATATAAAGATACTATTGATATGACAATTCGACAACCCCCTTTTAATAGAAAGGCTATTGAAGAAATTGTTGACAATCATTTATATGTTGATATTGAAGCTGATTCTATTTATGAAATGAATCTTGATTATGATACGAGATTTTATTCTTGGTATCAGATTTATGCTCAAAATGCTTGGACAGCTAATACTCAAGAAACAGCATTAGCTATGGTTCCTATTGTATATCTTCCTGAATATGCAGAATATTTTGGTAATAAAAAGCTTGAAGTAGGAGATATGTATTTGAGAGTAAGTAAAACAAAAGATAATTCTTGGTTGGGTAATATGGTCAATTATCAACAAGCAGCATTAAATGATTTACTTTATATAATAGAATCTTCTGCTTATTTACCTTTCACAAGAAGAGGAACAATCATTTTACATGGTGATAGAAGAATTAAAGTAGGAACATTCGTTCGAAATAATGCTACAGATGAATTATTTTATGTGACAGGTGTAAATAATATGGTTGAATTTTCTGACTCTTCCATTGAAAGAAGAACGACTCTTACAGTTGAAAGAGGTATGAATATGACTATATTAGAAAAGTCATCTATGGAAGTAACAGCATCATTAAGAAAAGATAATTCTATTGGTGATAAAACAAAAAGTCAATTAGGATTTACGTCTTCTTTTAAACCTGATTATTTTGGAATTGTCGATACAGAATGGTTAAAACAAGCTATTGAATCTATAGATAAAGAAGGTAATAAGACTGTTACATTAGATAGTAAAGCTACTGTAGTGAAAGAGCAATTTGAATATTTTTTAAATAGAAAAATGTTTGAACAATGAAGATAGTTAGAAAGAATAATGGAGGAAGACCTCGTAAACAGAAGAATGATCCTGAACTTCTTGAGAAAGGATATATAACAATACCTTATAAGGTTGATAAAAAGAATTTCATAGAAACTTGTCTCAGAACTGGCACTGTTTCTGTTATAACTGATGGAGGAAACTTTAGAAATGAGATTCTAATTACAAACGAAGCTCTTCAGAATATTAATTTTCCTAATGAAGAAGGAGGTTATGGTACTCAAGTAATAATCGCTTCTTTACCTTATAGAACAACGCCTGTTGTGATAGGAACGATTCTAAATGACGATCAATCGCCAGCATGGAAGGAAAATATACATAGATTTATGAAGATCAATGATAAGACTTCTGTATGTATAGAAGAAGATGCTGATGATAAATCTATAAATATAACTGTTAATTCAGAAGAAGCTACAGAAATAAATATTTCATCAGTAGGAACAGAAGAGTCAGTTTTAAACATCCAATCTTCAGGTAAAGTAAATATTATTGCAGATAAAGAGATAAATGCTGTAAGTTATGAAAAGATCACTTCTAAAATTGTGAATGTAGAAATAGAGGCTGAAGAAGAAGGTAAAGAAGAAAGATCTGTGACAATGACCTTAGAGTCTTTGTTAGTAAAATGGTTAGAGAATGATAAAACATCTACTATTTTATTTGATAAAGATAGGTTTAAATTGAGTTTACATGATGATTTAGAAATTGTGGATATAAGTGATGATGCAATTATTATTTCTTTTAAAAACAATGAAGAACAGATTGTAATTAATAGCGATAATATAGATATTCTTTTTAAAAATGGTGAAGAAAAAGTCACATTAAGTCCTAATTTAATTAAACTTCTTACAGGTAATAAAGTGGAAGTTAATGGAGCGAAAGAACCTCTTACTTTAGCTGAAACATTAATATCGAAAATAGACGAACTTCAAAATCAAATTAATATGTTAAAACAGGCTTGGACTCAAGCTGCTGCAGGTGTTAAACCTACAGATGGAGGAGCCAGTGGATTTGCAATGGGAATTTCTACTGTTGCAAGTATTTCTAAGATAGATTTTAGTGAAATTAAAAGCGAAACAACTTTTTCTGATTAAAATTTGTCAGATGATTATATTATTTGTATTTTTACAACATAAAAATTTGATTGATGGCATCAGGAATAGCAAATAGTGCAGCTAATAAAGCGTTAAATCTTATTCAAAATCTTGGTAGATCTGTTGTTGCAACACAATATCCTGATGATTTTGAATATTATATGTGTTCTCTTGAATTAGTTAATTCGAGAGGGAATACTATTGACTTTTTTACCTTTCCTGTTATGCCGGATAGTATTAATAAGACAGAACCTAAAAGAAATACTGTAAGAAGTACTTTAGGAGGTCTTGTTGTATTATCATCACCTACTGCTATTGCACAGACAATTACTATTCAAGGTAATTTTGGTCGAATGTTTAAGATATTGTTAAGTGGAAATGCACCTTCATTACAAGGAATAGCTTTTTCACTTTCAGCAGGAAAGAAAAAACTATATCAAATTCAAGGTAAAGATACTTCTTCTTTGAAAGGAATTCCTTTTGATATAGGAATTAAAACAGGATATGGTTGTGTAAAGATTTTACAGAGTATTATCGATAAAAGTAATGGTGTAGATGAGAACGGTAAACCTTTAAGATTATATTTTTATAATATGGCCTTTGGTGAGAGTTATCTTGTTGCTGTTCCACCAAGTGGTGTAAATTTTACTCAGAATTTACAAAAAAATATGATTTGGGATTATAGTTTGAATTTATCTATTATAGCACCACTTGAAGCTGTTGTTGGTAGTACAAAAATTAAAACAACCTTATTGAAGACTTGTGCAGCAGATGCGATACAAAAGAGTGTGAATAGTTTAGCAAAAGATATTTCAAGTAATTTATAAGATGGATAAATTCGAAAAATTCAATCAGATAACAGGATACGATATTAAATCGTTCTTTCAATCTTTTGTGGATTTTAGTAATACCTATTATCCATCTATAATATCTTTTTATCAAGGGGGAATAGTTAATGCTGAAGCATTTCAAAAACTTGATAAATTAATTGAAAGTACTAATGTAATAGAACCTTTATTTTCTTTACATGGTAATGCTTTGGATGATATTTCGATGTGGGATATTTTAGATGATTTTACAGAGATTCAAACAAAGTTAGAGACTATAAAGAATTCAAACAGATGGTTGAGAAGTTCTTCTATAGGAAGAGATAATACAATTCAAATAAGTAGGAAATTAAGATCAGGTGAAGACTTTGAAAATGTTTCCTTAGAAAAAGGAGATGAAGATTTTGAAAATGATTGGAGAAATATTGTAATACCTCAATATATTAGAGAAGAAGATTATGATGATGAAGATGGAATGAGAAATACATTCTATATTAATATGCATAATACTGGTTCTAATGAAGTTAATACTGTAGTTGACACTTTAGTAGGTGATAAGATATTAGGAAAAGATATTTCAGTAAAATTCTCATTTGATAAAACCGGTGATTTAATTACAGTGAATGGTCACGATGCAATGGTACAAGCATTAAATATTATTGCATCTTCGCTGACAGGTTCAATTCCTGAATTTCCTGATTATGGCATTTCAAATGAATTTATAGGAACAACAGTGAATGCAATTCAGTATCCTTCTATATTTAAAAGTGTTATGAATATGTTTCAAAGAGACAGTAGATGGGAATCTGTTGAATTGTTAGATTTGCAAATTAAAGAAGATAATGTATTTTTGACTGTAAAAGCTAAAGCTATTACAAATCAAGAATATTTAACGAATATTACTGTATGATTACAAAAGTTAATTCAACAATATCAAATTTGAAAAATCTTTGGATCGAGATTTTTCAAAACAAGACAAATAAAGCAACGAATATTGCAGATGGTTCAGTTGTAAATGCAACAGCATTTGCAACAGCAAAGGTTGCTCAAAAAGCAATAAAAGATATTGCTATTGTAGAAGCTCAGATTTTCCCTGAAAATGCAACAGGAGAATATCTTGATCGTGCAGCAGTCTTATTCGGCGTAAGTCCAAGAAAAGGTGCTCTTGGTAGTTCAACATATGTTAGAGTCTATGCAGAACCTGGAACTGAATACGGACTTGATACTGTTTTTATTAATAAGAATGGTATTCGTTTTGAAGTAGACACTCCATTAGTAGTTGATGATTCAGGTTATGGTTATGTAAGCGTTAGAAGTACAATCGTAGGTTCAGTTACAAATGTAGACGCAAACAGTATAACTCAGGTTATACCAAGACCTCTATCTCATATTGATTGTACAAATGAATATCAAGCTGTAGGAGGTCGTGATGAAGAAGACGATGATACTTTTAGAGTAAGAATCATTAATGGAAACAATAAATTAAGTCAAACTACTATAGAATATTGGACTCAAATTTTTCAAGATCTTGATCCTCGAGTATTAAAGGTAATGAATGTTGGATTAGGTGAAAATGCTAAAATTTACATTTACTTAATTACTCAGAACGGTTCGTTTTTTACAGATGAAGAATTAGATGTCTTGTTGCAAAAAGCAACTCCTTATTTATCTTTATCTGATATAAATGTTCAAGGTAATGCTCTTGGAGTTGAATTGAAAAATGCTGAATGGAAATATGTTGGAGGTGATGTAGGTATAGATTTTAGAATTGAATTATCTGCAGAATATAACGTTGCAACTGTAAGAAAAAACATTCAAGTAGCACTTACAAAATATCTTGATTTTCGTTTTTGGACACCTGGTAAATCTATTCAATGGGATGATTTGTTATCTATTGTAAAAACAGCAACAGGTGTAAAGTATGTTCCTGATGAATATTTTTATCCATCATTTGACGAAGAAGTTCCATTAAATCAATTACCTCGAATTAGAGGATTTAGAATGAGAGATTTAAATGGGAACATTCTCTATGATTCCGGACAAACATTATCTAATTTATTTTATCCTGCTATAAAAGAAGATATATATAAAGGTAATCAGAGTCAAGTTTTAACAAGAACACAATACGTATATTTTACAGTTACTACAACGAGAAATTCTATTGTTGAAGGAGCTGTAATAAATGTTGGTGATAAAATTCTTATCACAGATGAAAATGGTCAAGCATTTATAAAATTAGAGAATGGTGAATATAATTACGTTCTTACAAAATTAAATTGGAATTCAAAAGAAGGATCGTTTATAGTATTAAATGCTGCTGTTTATATAACTATAAATGATTTTAGTGCTGTACAACATTCTTTGAATTTTACAGTTTTACAAGGAACTCTACCTGCAGAAGATGTTGAAATCAATATAAATAATCAAGTTTTAAATACAGATGAAAATGGACATGTAAGTATAAAACTTGAGCCTGGTTCTTATTCCTATACAATTAAAAAAGAGGGTTATATACAAATTTCGAATGCTGTAACTATAGGAATTGAAGATGTTGATATTACTGAATATATTTTTCCTGAACCTCAAGTTGTCAATATTAGTGTTATAGATTCTAAAAACAATATTTTTGTACCTACTGCAAAAGTATTAATCCAAGATTTAATTGAAGATACAGATGAAAATGGTCAACTTCGATTAAATTTAACTGAAGGTACTTATAATACAATTGTAAAGAAAGAAGGGTATATAGATTATGATGATCAAATTAAGATAAAAGTTCAAGATAGAAATAATATTTTAATTGATTTAAACCCAACGCCATATATAGTAACGTTTACTGTTTTAGAAGGTGGAACAAATAAACCTATAAAAGGAGCTGTAGTAACTATAGATGGACAAAATTATTCAACTGATTCAAATGGTAATGCTGTTGCATCAATTCCGAATGGTACTCACGAATATTCGATAAATTATTCAGGATATACCCCTGTAACGGGATCTATTGTAGTTGATAACGGTAATGTAAGTAGAGTTGTTTATTTATCGTTAGCTTATTGGAATGTAAAATTAATAGTTAAAGATTCATTAACAGGTAGTTTTGTTAATAATGCAAAAGTCTTTATAAACAATCAATCATATTATACAGATATAAACGGAGAAGTTGATTTTGTTCTTTCAAATGGAACATATCAATACACAATTACTCAAAATGATTATAGAACTACAAGTGGATCTATCGATGTTTTAGATGAGGATATTGAAAGAGTAGTTTTTGCAACCCCTAAAGCAAGAAAAGTTAGTCTTATCATCAAAGATGAGAGAACGCAAGTTTTATTAGTAGGAGCTACAGCAGTTTTGAAAGATAAGGGAACTGGAGTTGTTATAGGAAACACTACAAGCAATTCTTTAGGTGTAGCATTATTTGATGATATAGAAGAAGGTGAATATACTTATGAAGTTTCTTTTCCTGATTACGAGGATTCTTCGGGTGAAATTTTAGTAGAGAAAAAAGATGTAGAACAAATTGTATTAATGTCCCTCAAACCAAGGGACATTAATTATAATATAAAGGAAAAAGATGATTCTTTAGAAAGTGCTGTAAATTCTTCAGGTGCTTCAATTTCTGTTAAAGATTTATTTACATCTCAAGTAGTAAGCGGAACAACAGATTCTCAAGGAAATTTCCAAGCTAAAGGAGTTATCGGTTCCGATTATGAAATAACTTATTCTAAGTATGGTGTTTCAAAAGTTGAGACAATAACGATAGGAATTTCAACTGTAAATGTTGATTTAGTATTAGAAGCTACTGATACAGCAACATTTAAAAGATTCTATAAAAACAATCTTTTTAATCTTCCTATATCAGTAGGAAACCTTTTTTTTGGAGATATTGATTTTGGTCAAGTTAGCAGCATTAATGTTAAAGTATTTCTTAGTAAAGAATATAATTTAACTACAGAAGAAACGAATTATTTTCCTGCTCAGACATTTTTAAAAACAGTTAATACAGCAGGAGAAATTGTTAATATAGAAGTTGAACCTTATTTGCCTGACGTTACTTTAAATGTGACAATTTCATCAGGATTTTTCATTACTTCTAACAATGAATATTTAATAACTTCAGATGGTTTAAATTTTAAAACTGCTGCAACACCAAGATCTTATACTTATAAAGTAACTTCAGATGCAAACGAATATCATCCAGCTTTTTCATACGAAGGTCAAAGTGATGATGGTTCTCCAGTTGTTTTAAATTTACCAAGTTATTCAAGAGTTACAGTAACAGTTAATTCGAAAAAATATTTGGAATTTTCTGAAGAATTTGAAATAGATAGTAAGGTAAGTAAGATTCTTAATATTCAATTGAGTGAACAACCACCTATACCTATTGTTTCAGAAAATGGTTTGAAAAATATTACTTCGGAAGATAATATAAATTTAATAAGTGAAAAGATATGAGTGAGACAACTTTAAAAATAAGTGAAATGACTCCTGATTCAAATTTGACAGGAGCTGAAATATTTCCTTTCATTCGGGGGGGGGTAGAAGATAATTTTATAACAACACTTGATAATATTAAAGAATATTTTAATGTTCCAACTGACGACAAGCTGAAAACCATGTTTGCGGATATTACTCAATCACCTGAACAAGATTTGAATAATATTAAGGGAAGTGGTATAATGACTAATCCTCAAAACGTTTTTGCTACTACTGAGCGAAATTATCCTATAAATGAAGCAGGTACTTTATTTTATGGTACTACAGCCTATGGAAGAGTAAATCAAATATATGGAGGATTTTCAAGCAATCGCTGGTTTGTAAGAGGCGGAGGAGATAACAATTATACCCCTTGGAAAGAATATCTTTTTAAAGAAGATATGGCTGCAATTCTTCCTGCTAATTCTAATCTTAATGATTTTAAAACTTTTGGTGTATATAGACAATCAAGTACAAGTGAATTAAATACTGTATCAAATAGACCTCCTGGAAG
>UMAS01016763.1_pt1 | contig 34156 bp, 29 predicted proteins | sample 1963771 | NCBI WGS metagenome assembly UMAS01 (sample SAMEA4835922, study PRJEB28245) | human gut metagenome | biome: gut microbiome; material: fecal sample | place: Denmark | collected 2008
GCTGTTTGCGGAAGCGGGGGGATTCGAACCCCCGGTACAGTTACCCGTACGTCAGTTTAGCAAACTGGTGGTTTCAGCCACTCACCCACACTTCCTTAAACCTGCATTGTTTCTCAAATGCGGTGCAAATGTATGGGAAACTTTTGGACTATGCAAATCTTTCCATCATATTTTTTTCTGACTTTTTTCAGGAAAAGGTGTAATCTGTTAAAAGTCAAAAGCAAAGGTCGGAAAAAAAATAATTTATTTGACTCATATCAATTCTTCCCTCCCTCTCATTCCGTACCTTTGCGCGATTTTTCATCACCGGATTTCAAACACTACGAAATGATACATCAGGAAAGCTTAAAAAAGCGACTTGCCAAACTCGCTGCCCCCATCTTTATAGAGACCCTGCTCATCATGATGCTGGGTGCTGTAGATACTATTATGTTGAGCCGCCACTCAGATAGTAGCGTTGCCGCCGTAGGAGTGGTCAACCAGATCATCATGCTTACTTTCCTTATATTTGAGGTTATCAACCTTGGCACCTCTGTTCTTTGCTCCCAATACCTCGGTGCACGCCTGCAGAAGAAAGTAGTCCAGGTAGTCGGCGTATCCATCCTTGTGAATATAGTGATCGGCGTCTCTGTCAGCTTGTTCCTTTTTTCCTGTGCCGGACCGATACTACGCCTCATGGGACTCACTCCCGAACTGATGACGGACGGTATGGACTATATGCGCATCGTGGGTGCTTTCGCTTTCTTTCAAGCTATCTCCCTAACCCTGTCCGCTTCCCTACGCAGTGCAAACAAAGCCATCTATCCAATGCTGGTAACCGTCGTTGTCAACATACTTAATATCATAGGTAACTACTCCCTTATCTTCGGTCGCTTCGGCTTCCCGGAACTTGGTGTAGAAGGTGCTGCCATTTCCACAGCTTTCAGCCGCGGAGTTTCCATGGTACTACTATTCATTATCCTGTTCCGCAAACATATCCACCGTTTCCCTGTCGCTTATTTCCGTCCATTCCCGTGGCCCGAGCTGAAGAACCTGATGAAAGTAGGCCTGCCCTCTGCCGGAGAGCAACTCTCTTACAGTTCATCGCAAGTAGTGATTACCTTTTTCATCAATATGCTGGGCGTCGAAGCACTGGCCACCCGTACCTACTGCGTCAACATTATCATGTTCGCCTACCTCTTCAGCATTGCCATGGCACAAGGAGGCGCCATCTGCATCGGTCATCTCATCGGAGAGGGAAAACCTCATGCTGCCTTCCTTATGGGAAAATACGTAATGAAGAAATCCGTAATGATCACCGTCATACTTTCCACGGTTCTGGCCGTCTTCGGAAACACCATTTTCCACTGGCTGACCTCCAACGAAGAGATCATCCGGCTGGGTACCACCATCCTCATCATTGACGTTATTCTCGAAATCGGACGACCTATCAATATTTTTGCCACGAACGCTCTGCGTGCAGCCGGCGACGTCAACTACCCGTTTTACGTCGGACTGGTGGTTCAGTGGAGCGTTGCCGTCGGGCTGGGATACATCTTCGGTATTCCTTTGGAATGGGGCATCTGTGGTATGTGGGTTGCCTTCCTGTTGGATGAAAACATCCGGGGAGCTATCTTCGTACGACGCTGGTATAGCATGAAGTGGACAACAAAGGGGTTTGTCGCTAAGCACTAATCATTTCACAAGATTTGATTTAAATCAAATCTTTCGTACCTTTGTGCCCGGAAACGGTTATAAATACCAGCGAACAATTATGGATACACTATTAAAAGAAACAGTTAATGCCACTGTGAACTCCCGTTATCCGGGTATGGCACCTGAGGGTAGAAAACTGATAGAAGATATTCTGATCCGCAAAGAGCTGGAAAAGGGTGAACTCCTATTCAAGGAAGGGCAAGTCTGCCACCACATGGTATTTGTGGGTAAAGGCATGATGCGCCAGTTCTATTACAAAAACGGTAAAGACGTCACCGAGCACTTTTCCTACGAAGGCTGTGTCATCATCTGCATAGAAAGTACATTGAAGCAAGAACCTACCCGCCTGATGGCAGAAGCTCTGGAACCTTGCACAGTATACCTCCTCCCCTACGATAAATTCATGAGATTGACAGAAATCTCCTGGGAAATCAATATGTTCTACCGTAAGATACTGGAGTACTCACTCATCGTATCTCAAGTGAAAGCTGACTCCTGGCGATTCGAAACAGCACGCGAACGCTACAACATGCTAATGCATACCCATCCGGAGGTCATCAAACGGGCACCATTGTCACATATCGCATCTTATTTGCTGATGACGCCCGAAACCCTTAGCCGGGTACGCTCGGGCATACTGTAAAAAAGACAATATGAATCTACATTTTTTTGATTTATATCAAATCATATTCCCCAAGAACTCTCTAACTTTGCGCCATCAAAAAAGAAATAGAATTAGTTTTTATAAGGAAAGAGATTAGTTTTTAGGGTATAGATTAAAAAAGAGGTAACAATGTATAGAGGTTGTTACCTCTTTTTTCGTTCACTCCACAAAATTCATTTAAAAAACGTGTAGTAATGCAAACTTATTCATATATTTGTATTAATGGAAATGAAGCCACACGTAGCACTACTAAAAATAACGCTGTTGTTCACACTTATACTGGCGGGATGCCAGGGAAGTCCTGATAAAAAGACCCGCCTGCTGCAATTGCCACAGGAATTATTTCGGGATGGAGATATCACTTTCAGAAGAGGAACAGGGATTACAAGTAGAGTGGTGCTGGCTGCAGACCGTGAAGGAACGTATTCGCATACCGGCATCCTGAAGAAGAAAGACGGACAATGGTATGTGATACATGCTGTGCCCGGCGAACCGGATTTCAAAGACGATCCGGATCGTGTAAAAATGGAGACAGTTGAAGTGTTTTTTGAAGAAAGAAAAGCTATTAACGGGGCCATTATGCGTATAGCAGAGGATTCTGCAAGCGCATACAGAGCAGCAGTACAGGCAGAACGGTTATATCATGCCCATGTACTATTCGACCATGATTATAATCTGGCAGATACAACGCGAATGTACTGTACGGAACTGATTGATTTCGTATACAAAAAACAAGGAATAGACTTGCCTGAGGGACGTATCAGTCACGTGAATATTCCGGGATTCAAAGGAGATTATCTCCTGCCTAACGATATTGCACAGAGTAAGCGCCTCTGTTTGATATACTATTTTTAAATACACATTAATCATTTAAAAAAAAGCGTATGAAAAAGGTATTTTATTTTAGTCTGATGGTTATGGCTATGTTTATGATGGCAGCTTGCTCCTCTTCCAGTAGTCCGGGAGATGCGATGAAGAAGTATAGCAACTACCTTATCAAAGGTGACTATGAAAAGTTTGTAGATGGCATTGCTTTGGATGACAGCGAAACTGCTGATAAACTGAAAGAGCAAAAAGCAGGATTCGTTGCCTTATTGAGAGATAAAGTGGGCAAAGAGTATGAAAAAATGGGTGGACTGAAAAGTATTGAGATTCTATCGGAAGAAATATCGGAAGATGGAAACACAGCAACTGTAAAAATAAAGCAAACCTACGGAAACGGAGAAACACAAGAAGGTACGCAATCGATGGTGAAAAGAGATGGTAAATGGCTAATGTCGATAGATAAGTAAGCTTTTCATCTCAGTATAAGCAACAAGGCGGTTCAGTTAAGAAAAGTATTTCTTACCGGACCGCCCGTTTTATTTTACTTAGTAAAGTTCACCCTGCCCTACTTCCGTGAAGAGCTTGGCAAGCTTTTCAATAATAGGTTTCACATAGCGTTCACCTTTCTCAGCCGAAGCTTTCTTGGGGTTCCCTACCCCGCTATCCACTGTAGCTTTATCCCAATGGCGCGGTGCCCATCCCAGCTTTTCGTTCAATGAAGAAATAGCAAAAGGCTTAGAATCCCCATCACCTGCCTCATTCAGATTTACCAGCTCCGGATGATAGTGCATCATTACGGAAGTTTCCTGCTCACCGGCATGGTCATCTATTTCAGCTTCAAAATAATCTTTCGTGGGAACGAGGCTAAACCAGTCGGTAGCAATAATCAGGAAGTCCGGATAACTAAAGGCAAGGTCGCGTATCATACCTTTGAAATTATTCCCGCCATGTCCACTGACAATAATCAGTTTACGCATACCCTGAGCATAAAGAGAAGCGACAATATCTTCCAAAATAGCCTGCTGGGTGGCATAACGGGTATGTATGCAGAAGGGAAGTTCACGCTGCCCGGGGTTGTGGGCACCGAATGGTACAGGAGGCATCACCATACAACGTACCCCGGAACGTTTCAGTGCCAGCATAGCAGCGTCTACAGCAATGTCATGGGGCAAAATGCAATCGGTGAGATACGGAAGATGTAAGTTATGAGGCTCTGTTGCGCCCCAGGGAAGTATAACGGCATCATACTTCACATCCTTCACTTTTCCATAGCAGGAAACAGTAAGGTCAATTTCTCTTTTTTCCATGTTTTCTTATTTTTGGGGGTATTTGATACCTGCAAAAATAAAGAATATTCCGACACTGTGTACTATTGCTTACGATATTCTTTTGGAGACATTCCGGTGTGATGCTTGAAATATTTGCCAAAGAAAGACTGGTTAGCAAAATGCAGTTCATCGGAGATTTCCTGAATGCTCATTTCGGAAGATTTCAACAAAGCTTTAGCTTCCAAAATAACAAGACTGTCTATCCATTCTCCGGCAGTCTTTCCACTGACTTCTTTTACAGCTGTAGAAAGATGCTTGGCTGTCAGAAACATTTTGTCGGCATAATAGGCAACACTGCGTTCCTGTTTGTACGACTCTGTAATTGCACGGACAAAACGCTCAAAAAGATCCTCTTTCCTGCTTTTTACTTTTCTGACAGTAGGCTCATTGCCTTGATAGATGCTATATATCTCATAGAAAAGAGACAGTATCAATCCCTGAGTAATCTCTTTACGGAAAGGATTGTCTTTCAGTTTTACCTTCTTTTGAAGGAAAGAGTAATACTCCTGCACAGCCTCCATTTGTTCCGGATTGAGGCGTACACAGGGCTGCTCTTTAATCATAAAAAACAGAGGGAATAACTGCTGTACCGTGGGGAGCACATCATCTATAAACTGACCGGAGACAACTATAAAAACACCGGTGAAATCATCCGAACGCTCCACCTGCTGCAAAATCTGTTCGGGCAAAGTAACCACAAGAACACCTTCGGTAAGTTCATGTTCTTTCAGATTGATACGTATCTTGCAATACCCTTTCATGCAGAGTGTCAGACAGGACGCATTCAGGCGTGTAGGATAACCGAACAAAGGGATATCTCCTATATTGTCGAATATGGCAAAATCATTCCCAATAAAATCCATTGCCGGAAAACGGCGAATAGTTGCAATATCTACGTTCTTTATATTTTTCATCTCCCTTTCTTATTTGCGTGGCAAACTTAAGCAATATTTCGCTGAAAACCGTCCGAAATATCCTAAAAAAAGAAAAAGGGAACATTTCTACAAGAAAGGGCTTATGAAATTATGCTCTTGCAATAAATTCATAAGCCCATGCAATAATTTTGCAAACACTTGCAATATTAAATTTAGACCTCAGCCTAATTCATAAATTTAAAGCCGATAAAGAATGTCCTTGGTTGCGTTGGTCCGTAAAAATAACCGGAATCACGGAACTCACCTTTATCCAGGTCTTTCTGGAAGCTGTTGAAGATATTCTGTACACCTGCATTGAGTTGCAACTTGATGTGATCACGCAAAACAAAGGTATAATTTAACTTCAGATTGAGATCAAAGAAATCGGGAGTATTCTCCATACGGTCTTTTTCAATATTGCAAAACGCACCTTCCGGGGCATCCACCGGAGCATAGTGAGGAACGATCATCTTTCCGGTATAGATGCCTGACAAAGAGAAATCGAAGTTTTTCAATGGTGCGGAAGAGAAAGTGAAATAGCCATAATAATCCGGTGTACGCATCATGCGCTTGGTAGTTAATTCTTCACCATCCACTTTGGTCCAGACCTCGGCATCCATATAACGGCTACGTTGTGCGGTGAATCCCAACTGGAATTGTGCTTCTTTGCCATGAGCCAATTTGGCATCCAGATTGACACCATATACCCGTGCACCACTACCGTTACGACGTTCTTTGATTTTATCCCCGTTATCATCCTTACCGATATCTTCTAATACGAACACATGGCGCAGGTCAGTATAAAAACCTTCCAGCAAAATATTCGCTTGCCAATGTCCGAGATGTGTACTCCAGTCCACAGAACCACTGTAACTGTTGGAACGCTCTTCACGGAGGTTATCAGCCAACTTAATCTGAACTCCTTCACCACCTACAGCTGTCACATGCAAATCTTCATCATAAGCTTGCGGTGCACGGAAACCGGTAGAATACGTCAAACGTGCCTGGAAATCCTCAGTCGGTTTATAAAGGAAATTGATACGCGGACTGAAAATCAACTTATCTATTAGATTGTGCTTATCGAGGCGGGCACCCACCAGCATAGTGAGCTGACGCATCTTCCATTCATTCTGAACAAAGGCGCTGGCTATGCGTACATCCTGCTTCATATCACGATGATAACCAGTCATGACATCATGCAGGGAGTTATTCTGATATTCAAGGCCACCGGTAAAAGTAGCAGGAGCAAAGAAGCAGTTGTTCATATTGCCTACATACATGCCACCGGCTACCCAGGTCAGATCATCCGTTTTACCATAAGCATTCATGTCCTGTTGCGCTCCATAATAACTGTTTCTATCCGTATGCTGAATAGAACCATAAAGAGAAATCTTATGCTTATATTCACGCCAGAATAAATCGTAGCTGGCACCACCACTATTAATAATGTGCTTAGTTTGCTCTGTAATATCCGACTCATGCGGTTGCAGATCAAATTTATTACCACCACGACGGAACTCATTAGTAGTATGGTATTCCAGATTGATACGGCTGAAGTGCGTAGGGCGATAGTAAGCACGGAAACCGAAAGTATTCATATTCAGTTTACCAAGTTCGGAGAAACCATCATCATCACGATCATAAGGGTTACGGTTACGATAGCTTTCATACAGCGCGATACCGTAAGAATTATCTTTTGCAACCAGGGAGACGTTACCACCCATATATTGTTCCCACGATTTTCCATCCATGCACGAAAACATGCTCGATACCTGAAAAGAATTACTGATAGGATCTTTAGTAATGATATTGATAGTACCACCTACTGCATTCGCTCCGAACAGAGCAGAACCACCACCACGCACTACCTCCACACGCTCTATCATATTCACAGGAATCTGTTCCAGTCCATATACCCCGCTAAGGGCACTGATGATAGGACGGCTATTTATTAATATCTGAGAATAAGGACCTTCCAGACCATTGATACGTACTTGTGGAAAACCGCAGTTCTGACAATTGTTCTCCACACGCAGGCCGGACTGGTAGTTCAGCGTCTTTGCCAAATCTGTAGAATTCACCATCTCAAAGAGCTTGGCACTCATCACATTAACAACTACCGGAGCGTCCTTACGGCTCACTTCATTACGGTTGGCAGATACCACTACTTCATCCGTCATGAAACTCTCTTCCTGCATCTGGAAATGTATGACTGCAGTAAAGTCTTTACTGACAGTTACCTCTTTTTCCTGCGTCTTATAACCTACCGCTGATACGCGAAGCGTGTATTTCCCGACAGGAAGTTTACGGAATTCGAACTGACCTTCTTCATTAGAGACTGTTCCCTGACCGCTTTCTTTGATTAATATAGTTGCATAGGGTATATTTTCTTCTGTTCCTTTCACTATCACGTGACCGGAAATCATGTTGCCTTCCTTTATAGGATTTACGGCATAGAGGCTGATGCAAACCATAGCAAGCACCAGCACAAGTATATGTTTTTTCATTAATTTGCGCTCAAAAATGTATGTATTGAAAATATGAGTGACAAGCTACGAGCTACAACCTACAAGTACCTTTCGGTATATTAACCGGTAGCTTTCCAAGCTGAAAGCTTGATAAAAGATTATGCCGCGAATGCCGGCGGAGCGCGAAGAGAAACGACCTGCCCCCATTCTTCCTTTACCAAGGATGTTAATTTTTCCGTTTCCAGCATAGCCAGAAGTATCCGCATAGGGTGCAGTTCTTCATATAGATCAACCTCCGGAGATTGGAAAGTTGACAAACGACCTATAACGACAAGTTCACTTTTAGAGTGCGTGTGCTTACCGTGAAATGGATGAGAGTGGGTAATCAGCACTCCATTGACGTAATGGACATGAGTAAAGGCTGTAATACTTGTCTGATATGCCACAAACAGCACCAACAAGCATACAGCCCCTATAATTCTCTTTATCTTTTTATTCACGTCCCTACAGTCTATTAAAAATTGCGACTGCAAAGATAGTGATTATTTTTCCACTTTTCCAAACAAGTATTCATAATCCCGTTTAGCAGCAGGCTCTACCCATTCTTCCGGAATAAACTTCCATAGTCCCAATGCATGTGGCTCAATCACACCCTTCTTCTCTATATATTGCATCAGGTAATAACGCAAATCTTTATCCGTGGAGTACAGGATACGATCTTTCAATTCATCCTGAGAAATACCGGAGCCCTTAGTCAATAATTCTCCTCCACCATTACCGCGGTAGGAATTCAGTGCTACTTTATACATTTTATCCAAAGAGAAAGGAGTTCCGTCCGCCATACTGGTTATAGTCACCTTTTCCCCCTTGGGTTTCGTTACATCCACCGTATAAATGATACCGGCAGCCGAATCAAAATTGAAGCTGAAGTTTTTGAATGAAGCACGATCCGTTGCCCCTTCACGACGCTTCTCACGAAGCAGCAACAAATGGTCATCAGGAGATTTCATCTGGTTTGTCCACAAATCATACGACATCTCCAATGCATCTTTTATCTCCTTACCAGACAACTTCATAGTATAAAGCATATTTTCATACTTATACAAATTGAACATATCGCTTACAAACACATCACCCTTGCTGATCTCGGTATCATACGACAGAGGAGCAGCTAAAGAAATTTCTGCATTCGTGATTTCAAGTTGCAACATATGGATTAAATCAATAAAAGCAGAAGAACCGAAATAAGCAGGGCGCGTAGAAATCGTTTCAGTGAAACTTCCTATCTTCTTGGACACAAAATCCCGAACATCACTAAACTGGGGAGCAAAACGAGCCATAAAATCCTTGTTTGCAGTATAGTTCTTCATCTCAGTCAGCACTCCGCTGATATGTTTCTCGACTACTTTTCCCTTACGCAATTTCAAAGTAACATCTGCATTCGCCACAACCCCTCCCTTACTTGCCGGGTCCATAATCAACACAGAGTCTCCCTCTACATTTTTAATCTTCTTCAATTCACGGGTATGATCGTGTCCCATCAAAACAATATCAAAACCAGGAACGTTACGAGCCACTTCCAGTGAAGCATTCTCACGATATTTACCACCCATCAACAGAGCATCTTGTCCGGCATGGAAAATTCCGATTACTAAATCCGGATTCTCTTTTTCACGGATAATCTTCATCCATTTGCGGGCTGTCTCTTCCATATCATCAAAGCGCAGACCTTTCCATAAGTTTTCCGACAACCACACAGGAATAGCAGGAGTAATCATTCCCAGCACTACAATCTTAACACCATCCCGTTCCAATACTTCATAAGGCTTAAAGTGCGTTTTCCCTGTAACCGTATCAATGATATTGGCGCCTAAAATGGGAAAATTACAATCACCTGCCCAACGATCAAACACAGCACGCCCGGTTTCCACATCATGATTTCCCATGTTACCAGCATTATACTTCATGTAATTCAACACTTCGGCAGCCAGATGCAGAGAAATGGTATCAATATAATTATAATAGTAAGCGCAAGGCTGACCTTGCAGAATATCTCCATTATCCAACAACAGCAGGTTATCCTTATAAGTCTCACGTTCCTTCTGAACAAACTCATACACACGCGCCAGACTTCCCGCTGCCTCATGTCGAAGTATAAAGTCATAAGGATAATAGTTACCATGTATATCGCTGGTTTCTACAATTTTCAGCTTTACTATTTTATCCTGAGCCAACACGGCTCCTGTCAGGAAGAATATCCACCCTAAAAAAAAGTAAAATCTCTTCATAGTAATTATTTATTTGGTTGTTCTATCTCAAATGGATGTGTAAATACGAATCTTGCTCCATCTGTATATCCGGAATCTACCCAGATCTCTCCTCCCCACTTCTCTACAGTCAGTTTACAGATAGATAAACCCAATCCTGTACCTTGCACATATTCATTCAGTTTCTCAAACCGCTCAAATACCAGTTTCTGTTTTTCTAACGGAATACCTGTACCGGTATCTGATACAGAGAAAGTAGCGACTCTCCTCTCATCATCTACTTCCAGCTTCAATGTAATCTTACCATTTCTGGTGAACTTATCGGCATTGGAGAGTAAGTTTATAATAACCTGTTGCAAACGCTGGGTATCCGTCCGCAAATCCACACTCTCACGGTCACACTCAAAGATAAACTCATTTTCCGATTTACGAGCCTGACTGACGGAAGCTAATACCTGCTGACACAGTGGTACTACATCACACTTCTCAATTGTAAACGTAACCCTATCTGCCTCCAGACGCGAAACATCCAGGATATCATTGATCAGGCGAAGCAACAAGTCCGAATTTGTTTTAATAATATCGACATATCCCTGCTGTTCATCCACCGAAATACCTCCTGAAGCCAACACATCGGAGAATCCTACAATCGCATTCAACGGAGTACGGATTTCATGGCTCATATTAGCAAGGAAAGCACTCTTTAGACGGCTTGACTCTTCCGCACGGTCTTTCGCTTCTCTCAAAGCACTCTCCGACTCCTGAAGTTCATCTTTCAGTTTCTTAGTATGATAGTAAAAGTACAGAGAAACAAACAATCCACTCAGCAATATGACCAAGACTGTACCAACAGTCCAGATATGATATTTATATTGTTCGTAAAACGATGGAGTTTCATTGACCATTTCTATAGGCTGATGAATGGAAGAGAGATCCAAACGCTTATCTTTCACAATCTTGCTATCCATCTGTATCTTATTCGGGATTACCTCTACTTCCACCCGGTCGCTGTCCGGTCCCTGCAACAAACGAACCGCCTGATGCGCCATATCCTTACCCAATGCCCGGTAAGAGGGGATCACTCCACCTACCGCCCAATAGCCTATACCTACAGAAGTTATAGAAAAAGTAGGAACATCACCGGCAGCCTCCATCATCGTATAAGTCGCATTGCGCATAAAGTATCCGTCATACATATCTACGCGCCAAGTACCCAATAACAATGCTGTATTGGGAGGCAATTCATGTAATTTATCGCTTATGGTATAAATTGTATTCGTTCGTCCGTCCAGCAGAATAAGGTTCAGTTCCGGGTGTTTTTTCATCTCTTCCACTACATGTGCCTGCAAAGAAACACCACCATAACTATTATCGGAAACAAAAGCAATATTCCTGGTTTCCGGATACAGCTTCTTTATCAGATTAATATTGGCTTCTACATCATATTCATAAACGAATCCGGCTTTCACTAAAGAATTAGGAAAGTCATTAAAGAAATCCACTGCATCAGGCATCCATGTTTTCAGATCGACTGAATCATTCGGAAGAATAATGGCATTACGGCTTGCCAGTGCAGCCAGCACCGGCACATTTCCACGTATGGAATCTTCTTGTGATAAATAAGCTGTCCAAGCCTCCTGACCAATCAGCACAAGTAGTACAGGCGAACGTTTTCCCTGGTATTTAGCAAGAAGTTCCTCCATTTTACTTTTCCATAAAGGAGCTTCGGAGAAACTTTTGCAGTTCATATTTTCCAGAGATATCGGAGCCTCCCCTCCCAGCCGCTCAAATTCTTCCATAAAATCGTAAATATTTCCAGAAGTTTGTCGTGCGTCCGGATTATATGAACTGATAATCAATACCGGGTGTTCTCCAGTCACCGCAAAGGCTGATGAAAACCCAATGTGGGATATCAGTAAGAAAAGCAGAAAGCTATATATTATTTTCCTAAATAAGCCCATTCAGTGAATATAGAATTGTTTCGGCAAATATACAATAAAGTTATAAGAATAGAAAAATAGTTGTAGAATTTAAGCCATGATATTTTTATCCGTAAGTGTTCTGTGAAGATATTACCAGATATAAACAAAGAAAACAGCCCACTAGGAGCTGTTTTCTGACATTAATATACAATCAATTAATATTAAACCTTTTGATGTAAACTAAAGTACTTCTTCATAAACCATATATAGATAAAGCTAAGCAATAAAATTACACCCAGCAAGAATATATAACCATAGTTCAAACATCCTATATAGCCAATTATTATTATTGCTTGTACCACCATATAAATCAACGAAACCACAACATGAGGCATCCTCAATTCGTTCGCCATCAACTGATACATATGTTTGCGATGAGGTAAACCAATGTTTTCATGAAGCATCAAGCGATGAATGATAGTAAGCACACTGTCGACACCATAAACAGACAACAGGATAATCCAGCCGAAATCTTCTGTTTTAATAATGAGTCTCCCTATCAGAAAAAGAAGAATAAAGGCGATACTCACAGAACCAACATCACCAGCAAAACACTTCGCCTTTTTACGGAAATTAAAGAAACAAAATACAAATACAGAGCAAAGGACGGTATAAATCAAAGCGGGCTCAACAAAAGTGATTATCTTAGAATTTATATAAGCTAATGCACCAAGAATAACCAACGAATAGCCACCGGTAATGCCGTTGATACCATCCATGAAATTATAAGCATTAATAATACCTGTGCAAACTATCAATGCGATAATTATCCACCACCACGAAAGAGAAAACAGCCCCCATTGGTAAAACATCAAAGCCATAGCGGTAAAGTGAAACACTAACCGAAAGCCTTGAGAAGTGGAACGAATGTCATCCACAAAACTGATAAAGGTAATTAGGGTCAACGCCAACATGAACCAGGGATATTCCCATTCATTACTCAAGAAATAAGCCAAAGCACCAAAATAGAAAATGATTCCGCCACCACGCAAAGTAATCCGGGTATGAGAACTTCTCTCATTGGGCTTATCAATGATATTGCACTTATCAGCTATTCTAAAATAAAAAAGTTCTGCCAGAAATAGCAGAACCAATATAATCAGGTAATACATAACCGTACTTGCCCCTTTAATTTTAAATGTTAATTATTAATTTGAAAACGATTTTATCGTTTTCATAATCCCATCAGCAGCACGAACAGGCATTCGTTCAATGCCAAGTGCAGCTTTAATCTTCTCATTACTAACCACGTAATTCTCCGTCAGTTTCCGCAAACGTTCAGTATTCAGCGGCAAATGAAGTAAAGTTCCTAAACCTGCACAACCTTCCATCATCTTCCGGTTCATCTTCCAGATATGAGGTGCTTTACCCATAGCCTCACACATGAGAGTAATCAATTCATTTGTAGATAGGGCTTCGTCATCACCCATGTGATAAATGCCACTCGCTACATTCTTTGTCAGCAAACCTTCCACCACATAACATAAGTTATCAATCGAAGTGAACGAACGCTTATTCTCAAAATCTCCCAAAGGCCAAGGAATGCCTTTCTTTACCACATTATAAAGCAAATTCAGGTTTCCTTTATTGCCCGGGCCATGAATCATGCAGGGTCTCAATATATATACCTGCTTCCTATCATCATGTAGTTTTAATTTTTCATTCTTATTTTTTAATTTATCGAGAATATAATTCTCGGCTGCTATCTTACTCTCTCCGTAAGGTCCTATTGGAGTAGGTATCACATCTTCCCTCAACGCATCCCCTACTACACTATCGGCAGCAGCCTTCACTGAACTAAAGAATATGAACTTTTTAGCTGTAGATTCCAGAAAGAAATCAAAGATCTTCTGAGTCAGTCCTGTATTGATATCAAAATACGCCTGTGCAACAGACTGGTTCTTTGTATCATGTGCTTTACCGGCCAGATGGATGATGGCATCAAATTGTGGCAAACGCTGCATTGGAAAAGAAGTTGATTCAATATCTTCCCAAGCAAAAGTCTTCACTACTCCCTCCTTTTCAGGAGCGACGATATCAAGACCATAAAGAACATGACGCTTTTTTAAGGCAATAACTAGATTGGAGCCCACAAAACCGTGAATTCCTGTTATTAGTATATTCATGAAATTAAAATAGTCCTCAGATATTAACCAACTTACTTTTTATTGATGTCAGAGTTTTCCAATGCATGTGTATTCAAAACCTAATTCTTGCAATTCATTCTGATCATAAATATTACGGCCATCCATCACCACCAACTGCTTCATTGTTTTCTTCAAGACTCCCCAGCTTGGCATCCTGAACTCTTTCCATTCGGTCACTAGCAGTAAAGCATCGGCATCCAATACCGCATCATACATATCCGTAGCATAAATAACTTTATCACCTATTCTACGATCACATTCTTTCATGGCAATAGGATCATAGACTTTTACCATTGCACCAGACTCTATCAGTTTATCTATCAAAATTAAAGCAGGTGCTTCACGCATATCATCCGTTTCAGGTTTGAACGCCAATCCCCACATGGCTATTTGTTTGCCCTTCAAATTACCTTTGAAATGCTTCAACAATTTTTCAAAAAGAATACCCTTTTGGTTTTCATTCACTTCCTCCACAGCTTTAAGCACTCGCATCGGATAACCATTCTTTTCTGCTGTTTTTATCAAAGCTTTTACATCTTTCGGAAAACAGGAACCACCATAGCCACAACCAGGATAAAGGAATTTACTGCCTATACGACTATCCGCACCAATACCTTTACGTACCATATTTACATCTGCACCTACCAATTCACACAAATTCGCAATGTCATTCATAAAACTGATACGTGTAGCTAACATTGAGTTAGCAGCATACTTTATCATTTCAGCGCTGGGAATATCTGTGAATATCAAACGGTAATTATTCATCATAAAAGGCTTATAAAGCCGTTCCATAATATCTTTTGCCTTATCAGATTCAATGCCAACCACTACACGATCCGGTTTCATAAAATCATCAACGGCATCACCTTCTTTCAGAAATTCCGGATTGGAAGCTACATCAAAATCAATTTTCTCATCACGTTTATCAAGCTCTTCCTGAATAGCAGCCTTTACTTTTTGTGCAGTACCAACAGGAACTGTGCTTTTAGTAACTACCAGTACATATCTTTTCATGTTGCGACCAATAGTACGGGCTACTTCAAGCACATACTTCAAGTCGGCACTCCCATCTTCGTCGGGAGGGGTACCTACGGCACTAAACACAACTTCTACATCATTCAGGCAATCTGCCAGATTCGTCGTAAAATTCAATCGTCCGGCATTATAATTACGATGCACCATATCCTCCAATCCCGGTTCATAAATAGGAACAATCCCTTTCTTCAGGTTTTCAATTTTACTTTCTTGCACATCTACACAAGTAACGTCTATACCCATTTCAGAAAAACAAGTACCGGTAACTAAACCGACATAACCGGTTCCTACAATTGCTATTTTCATAATTTCCTAACAATTTTTTATAGTTGATAAAAAGAGCGATACCACTCTATCGTCTCTTTCACTCCTTCTTTGATAGGTTTATCGGGTTTAAAACCCAATTCATTTTGTAACGCTGTGGTATCCGCGTTTGTCTGATAAACATCACCGGGTTGCATCGGAAGAAATATCTTCTCTGCCGGATGACCTATAGCCTCTTCTATAGCCTGTATAAAATCCATCAACTTTACAGGATGCGAGTTGCCAATATTATAAATCTTGTAAAGTGCAGTGGAAGTGCTGGGATCCGGTATTTCTGCACACCAATTAGGGTCAGGAGACGGGACATGATCTATCACCCGCAACACACCTTCTACAATATCATCAATATAAGTAAAATCGCGAAGCATATCCCCTTTATTGAACACTTTTATAGGACGATGATGCAACATAGCATCTGCAAACAGGAAAGGTGACATATCCGGACGCCCCCAAGGACCATATACCGTAAAAAAACGAAGTCCTGTAGAAGGAATACCATATAGATGGCTATACGTGTGAGCCATCAACTCATTAGATTTCTTCGTAGCAGCATATAAACTTACCGGATGAGCAATACTATCTTTCTCTGAGAAAGGAACCTTACCATTCAAACCGTATACACTACTGGAACTAGCATATATCAAATGTTTCACTTTATAATGACGACATCCTTCCAATATATTAAGAAAACCATCGATATTACTTTCCACATAAGCATAAGGATTCTCAATAGAATATCTTACTCCCGCTTGAGCTGCAAGATTTACTACCTTATCAAAGTGTTCATTAGCAAACAACATCTGCATAGCTTGTTTGTCCTCAAGATTCATGCGAACAAAACGAAAAGAGGAATATTCAGAACTTTCTACAAACTTATACCAGTCTATATTTTCCTTAGAGATGCCCAATGTGTCCAGACGACCATATTTCAAGTTTACGTCATAATAATCATTCAGATTATCCAACCCGATGACTTCATCACCACGTTCCAACAGACGCCTGCATACATAAGAGCCAATAAAACCGGCTGCACCGGTAACTAAAATTTTCATGCTTTACTCAACTGATTATATATTTCAAGATGTTTCTGTATTACATTCTCTATAGAAAAGTCCTTTTCTGCCAACATACGTGAGTTACGCCCCATATTCTGCCTCAATCCTTCATCTTCAAAAAGGATTTTCAGTCTCTCCGCTAAAGTATCGCTATCTTTTATTGGGATTAGATAACCATTATAGCCATCTATCACCGTTTCCTTGCATCCAATTGAATTCGTGGTCACTATAGGGCGACCTACAGCAGTGGCCTCAATCAGTGATTTTGGAAGCCCCTCTTTATAGTAGGAAGGAAATGCCACAATATGACAAGATTTCAATAGCTCTAGCACATCCGTACGATAACCTAACCACTGGATATACTCCCCATCACACACAGTCTTCAGTTCTTCCTCCTTTATCGCTTTCGGATTGTCATCCAACCCACCACAAAGCAGAAATTCCACTTTATCTTTATATTGTTCTTTAAGTTTCAAAGCAGCATCCACCAGCACAAACACCCCTTTTTCTACGATCATACGGGCTGTAAACAAAACCCTAACCTTTCTATTCTCAGGTTCAGGCGTATAGCAATATAGATTCAAATCTACTCCTGATCCTTTTATCATAAAAGCCTGCTCTTCTTTTACGATTCCATTTTTCAAGAATAAACTTTCATCTTCATTATTTTGAAAAATTACAGCAAGCTTTTTACGATGATGAGAAAAGCGAAGTACTTTAGGGAGAAGTTTTGAGACTAATGATTTGTTTTCTTCTGAGAAAAAGATTCCCAATCCGCTAACAGCATTGACTACTCCGTGTACTTTTGCTAGCTTTGCAGCTAAAGTTCCCCAAAGTATAGTCTTTAACCCTACATGATGAACAATATCCGGTTTTTCGTAGCGATAAAGGCGATACAAAAACCAGCACGTATGCACCTCTTCTAGTATGTTTTGTCCGGAACGGTTCATTGGTAAATCAATCACCTTTAAACCCGAAGCCTCAATAACCGATTTCTTGCCGGTATCTTTCGTCACAATAGTAACATCATAACCGGCTTTTTGAGCACTTAAAGCAATGTCCTTACGATGAGAGAGGAAAAACCAATCGACATTGACAATGATGAATAATTTAGTCATTAATAATATACTTAACAATTTTGCGGGATTTCCAGCAACGATACAGTTATCCGAAACATCCTTAACAACGACACTATCAGCACAAACTATGATATTATTACTTATATGGACATTTCCAATAATTGTAACATTTGCTCCTAAAGTTACATTATCGCCTATTTGCGGTAATCACGACGGCCCAACACGATTTCGCGAAAGAACTTATGCAATTAGCGTTCTCTTTAGTTATCTCAATGCCGTTGCGTAACTTCAGATAGAAAGAGACGACATTCTCTTCAACCAAAGAAAGGGGAGGTACACAACGGCGAGCGCGAGAAGGGACTGATTCAGGAGCACCACTAACCGTGATAGGCAAGACACGGATTTCACCCATTTCGGATTCACGAAAGCGTTTCTTGTTCTCACGATATCATTTGATAAAATTACGATATTCACCCCCTTCCTAAATACAGTAAGCTTTGATCGAGAGTTTACAAGGAGTATCATCCGTTTGATAACGGAACAAAAATTCACTCATGTTCATAATAATCATCTTTTAAAATTATGAAAGCAAAGGTAAATACATTAAAGATTCAGGGCAGAAGCCACACAATGAGTGCTTACAATATTTATTCGGCAGAATACTATATGTCAAAACTGGACGCTAACCCTTAATTCATCCAACAGGTATTATTTATTTTTCTATATAACCTTTCCAACATGGATGAGCATCAAATTTCCACTCAGCTTTTGGTTGGAAATCTTTCAGATGAGACACTGTTCCATTATAATTGATTAGTTCACTCTCGAGTTCTGCTTCCGACTCATAGCCCATCCTGACATATGTCAGAGGATTACAGAACATATTAATCTTACTCTTGTCAAAGCCCATGATTTCACACATCGTCCTATCGAACAACAATGAGTTATCAGCCATCATGATTAATCCAAGTGGTTTCGGATGAGGACCAACGGGGCCTGCACCTTGACCGGATACAATCATATCTGCAATAGTCAAAACCTTTCTCTGAACACTATCTCTTATTATACCCTCTTTATCAGCATGCAACAGAATATAGTTCAAATCGATAGAGGTACGCCAAATTGTATCGTTCCCATACCAGCTGCCAATACGATACTTGTCGCCAGTTGTCAAGCAACCAAGTATATAGCAGGCCTTCATAATTTTATCATATCCCCATGCGGATTTGTATTTTCCGGAAGTAGAAGCAATGGTCTTCTTTTCGTCAAAATACTGCATCCAATTCTTCCATAAGCTCTTCTTCATATAAGTATCGCCACCACTCTCTTTGTCTCCCTCCTTTCGGTGTGGCAGACAGGCCTTCTCGTATGTTATACCCACCATATTCTTGATGGCAGCAGTCATTCCTGCCAAACGATGGGTCTTTGGTTTAGGTATATTGATGATCACATCAGCAATAATTGGAGCCTTACTAACTTCGTAAGCATGAAAAGTGTTATGATGATAATGAGCTGTATCCTGCTTCTTATATTCAGAAACCTTATACTGTGGATTGAACTTATCATTCTCTGCATGGAGAGAGTAACTATCTAAATGTACAATTGTAGATTCTGGGCTATTCTCTGTCATCTTCGGTGCTGTATATACACCTCTAGAAATTGCAGTAATAGAATACTTGCGCAAATCGTATATGTCCAACTGTTTATGAAGCTTATCCTGATAGAATCTGAACAACTTATCAAACCCCACGATTCGAAACATATCCTGAATATCACATTGTTGCATTGGAGCATCAGCAAGCATAACCCTACCTGCTCCTTTCAGCGCAATGAACACATAATCTAACACCGCTCTTACTACAGAAGGATTAGTGACAAGACATGCAAGATAATCGTTCACTTCCTTGTTGCTATTCTTGTTCTCCACCCAATTTGGTTTAATGAGAACAGTCTGCCCAGGAGTAATAACATCACCAAGCGGATTCCATGACTTCGTTCCATAATGATCTTTGTCATAGCCCGAGAGGTGAAGACATTCTCTCACCAAATCATAAACATTATTCTCTTCTTTTGCTATATACTCTTCTCCCCAAGGGTATTCTGGATATGCAACGCTTGGTGAGAAATCATACTCTCTGCTTGGATATTTGATAGTATCAGGATTACCGACTAATGTTATTTTTGCCATCCTTTATCATATGTATTAAATGTAAACATGTCTCCCAAAATCGTATCATACTCATCTGGTGTAAAAGTCATGTAGCCGCTACCATCGTAGAATGTTATTTCGCCAAAATAGATTTTGCCTTCCACATCGTAAAGATCTATTCTTGCTTCCGGGAAAGGCTTTGCCAGACGTTCTGCAATCGCCTTAAGCTCTTCATAATTCTCTGGCATTGGTATTTTGCGCATAAGAGGACTCTCATCAGCTCTTGTCACTGGCATCTGTTTAAAATCAGGAGTAAATATGCCTAAGCCAGCGGCCTTACCTAGTACACGATCTGCTACAACATAAAGGAATTTAGTTTCGCCATAATTACAGAAGAACTTATAGTCGATAAGACCTCCTTTCTCCAGATCAGCCTCAATGAACTTTTCAATGATGATCCGGTGCTTACGTCCATCATACACCCACTCTCGACCTGGGTGTTTCTTATCGCTTGGTTCATTCGCCCAAGCCTGCATCTGCTTCATGAGTCTAGGCATATCAATCTTACTCTTATCCTTAATGATTACCACAGAATTACCGCCTCCGCCAAGAGTGTCTTTTATCACAAATTTATTCGGAAGCTTACTGAAGTCAATATCATCCGGAGAATCAAAAACACCGAAGCAGTCGTTCAATATATTTTCCAACCCTTGCCTCTCTATATACTCCCTCACGTCATACTTATCCACACATTGCTTCATGACCAAATCTCGATAAAACAATTTGTAGAACTGCAATTTCTCGGTGAAACGCTTAGGATTCTTCAAGTTTAAGACCTCTCCTGTCTTCATTCGATATTGTAGCTTTACCATCTGTATATCAGGAATAAAACTCAAAAAATACAATATCTTACAACGAAGACTTCTTGATAGTAATTTTCCCATACTAACTTCTTTATTCAATTATTAAATATCTCACGCTTTTCTGAGCTTATATTTGACAGCCAGCAACAAAAGCAAAGCACATTTCCACTTAATCAGCAGATAGAGCATATACATCTGCAAAGGCAAGCTGCGGTCAATTTTATCCTTGAACGCTCTTCTGCTTTCGTCTGACGCAAGAATATTCCGTATGAGTTTCAATCGTTTGATAGACGAAAGATCTTGAGCATAAACAGCAGCAATGCGAATGTCCAAATAGACAACTCTTCGATCCTCTTGTTTCCACCGTTCTACTACTATAGGATATCCACTCGTGTCTTTTAGAAGTTTTATCATGAAACCACGCGTCTTTTGCCGCTGAGGGTCATTGATTGCCTTGATGCTCTTCGACAGGGTGTCTGTGTTATAAATCATATAATGATAGAAAGTATTCGGTAACACAAACATTCTCTTTGAGTTGAGAAGCATTTCGATAGAAAAAATCACATCCTCACCGCTACGAAAGTCTGTAAAGTGAATATGATTATTCACAACGGTATCCTTTAAGAAAATATAACAGTAACATCCCCGCAGTAGCCGATGGTCAAAATTTTTTTCTCTCTCGGGAGCAATCAACAGAGGGATAAACTCCTGTTCTATTCTGGTTTTGTCTAACACTTGATTACAAAACGGAGGATTCCATCTTTCCCTGACTTTACCGTTCCGGTGCATCACGACGTTGCATCTTACAACATCGCAATCATTGCGGATGGCTGCATCATACATTTTTTCAAACATATCAGCTTCAATCCAGTCATCAGCATCCACAAAACCAATGAAATCTCCATCACACTGGTAGATCCCATTGTCGCGAGCCTTGCCAGCTCCTGCATTCTTCTGATTGATAACATGGAAACGAGAGTCTGTGTTTGCATATTGCTGACACACTTCCAGCGAATTGTCGGTAGAACCATCGTTCACAAGCCAGAAGTTTATGTCTGTCATTGTTTGGCTTAGCAAAGAATCCAAACAAATAGGCAACGACTTTTCTGCATTATAAACAGGTACTATGATACTAAGTTTCGGCATATTTATTTTCGTATTATTGATTTCACAATTTTCTGCAAGCCGAGGAAAACCAGCATCCATCTCGCTCCTGCGATTAATTTGCTTTTTAACGGCACCTTGAAATATGCGGCAAAAAATTCCATCTCCTTAACAAACCTCAACCGGTCAAAATCAACCAGATTACCCTTATGATTAAGAAGGTCATTTTTCTCAAAGAACTGGCTTGAAATAAGTTCTTCACGTTCCAAAATCGTCACATTGCTCAGATATGCTTTTGCTCGTTCAGTCCATACGGCAATTCTGGTTATACCTGCTTCAGGTTTTGTCAAGCCTTTATAGCTGGCATGATAATAGTCGGCAATGGTCAAGTCGCTCTTGTGGTTTCGGCGAAATTTACAATCTGAACAACTGGGTCGTGCTATGCTCCCATTTAGGAACGCATACATATACGGATCGCTTTGGCTGGAAAAATAATACCATTTACCACCTCGTCCACTTTGAGTTTCAACAGCCAATGTGGGGAAGAAATACCCATAGCGTTTGCTCTTGAATTGTATATTCCTTATCTCGCCATACTTTCGTGCTATGTGCTTTTTATACAAATCGAAAGCCGTTGGAGCCGCTATGGAATGACAAAGGAAATCGACACAAAGCAGATTGGAATAATCCTTCCTGAGAAAAGATTTAAGACCTGCCACCTGACATGGGTTACCTGAAAATAGTACCTGTTTACCCTCTCGCAAGTAATCCTTTACGGTCTTAAAAATATCATTCAATTCACTCTGAACATATTTTGAGCCACTTAACAATTGGAGTTCCTCCTGTTTCGAGCAAGTGATATGACAGACGTTGAGATTACTGTCATAAGCTGCTCCTACCACTATGCCCCCTTCGGCTATAAACTGTTGTGCTATTGCAGTAAAGATTCCTCCTGATGCTGATTTTTCGAGAATCCTCTGGTCTTTGGCTTGAGCAACAAATGCTAACAATGGAACAAGATTATCAGAATCTGGCTTGATGACAGGACATATAAACTCACATAATCCACATCCAACACATTTGGTGCTGTTGATTATAGGGTATCTGAAACCAGCCGTATTTGCCCGCATATCTATTGCACTATGCGGACATATTGAATAACAAGCCGTACAGCCGGTACAGGTCTCGGCTGTCGCCAATTTTATCTGATGGTTATTCATTTTTTAGAGCCTTAATGAGGTATTCCATCGACTCACGGCGTTTAGCGTCAAGGTTACGTTTGACCACATTGTAGTCAATATCTTTAAACAGTTTTTCGTTGGCTTCCTCAGTGCCACTGAGCAATCTACCTTCTATATTCGTCCATTTGAAAAGCGTAGTCAACCGATCATTGGTTGACATAATATCGGTATCCTTAAAACGACGGAACGCAAAAAACTCACGTTCAAAGAGGATGGAGAACACACAGCAATGGAAACTGTCTGTCAATACACACTTAGCATACTTAATGAGATTTATAAACTCAAACGGACCTGTATTGAATGGAACCTCATCAATATATAGGCTTACATGACGGTTGTATCCGGCTCCATGAACAAGTCCGACAAGTTTCACGTTCATCCATGTCTTGAGTCTCTTTGCAAACTTAAGATACTGCTCGTTGTCTCCCAAAAAATAGCACAGCACATAATCATCCTTTATCATTCTCTCGTCCACATGCACATCCCACTCTTCACGTGTGAACAACATTGTGGGATCACAGACAACAGGCACATCAATGCCTGTCAAACTCTTGATGAGTGCTTTGCCCTTCTCTTCTCTTACGGAAAGGTGATTGATTCGTGGAAGAAATTGTTTTGCCTTTTCTGCCTGGGACTTAGGCAATGACGCAACGCCAAAACTGGTTGAATAGGCGACTTTGTTCACTTTGTCAGGAACAAACTCAAGTGTATAGTAGCCGCCCTCAATGTTTGCAGGACGCCATAACTGGTCGCTACCTACCACAACAGAGCTATAATCCAAACACATTTTTGATATTTCATCCCAACCATATCCTATCTTCGAAAATTTAAAGTTTTCCTTTCGGAACACCTCATACATAGCGTTCCTTTCTGCCATTTGCCGTGCGTAGGTTCTATCTAATTTGAACCTTGCTACGCCTTGAATGCTTACGAGATAACTCCTCAACTCACTCAGATTGAATGCCCTACGCATGAAATATTTCCTTCGTGCCAGATCTATTTCTTTCTGAACACCATCAATGGAAATCACTTCAGTTTCATAACCAAGATTTTTGATGACTTCAGAGGTCGCATACGACTGGAGATAACTGCCGAAGTTGTTCATGTAAGTAACAACTGCCAATCCTACCTTTTGTTTCATATATTACGTTCTTACCTATTTATATTATGTTCATACGTTAACAGTTCCCGTTTTTTTGCTTCAAATCATTCCAAAAGCGGGTAAACCTGCTTTTTTGAATCTCATCACTATATAATTGCAAAAACAAGGAACGTGACTGATTATTCACGAAATCAGGATAAATATTCTTTAAGTTTTTTACATAGTCCTCTGCTCTTTCACATAACAACATACATCTCTCATCCATTTCATACCCCTCAAACGCCTCTTTAGACCCCAAAATAGTTTTACCGTACATCAAGGCCTCAGCCGTCTTGGTCTTCATGCCACCACCCACATGTATGGGCGATACTACCATACGGGCACGATAGTAGTAGTCGGATAGGTCATCTACATAACCATGGATATGTACACGATTGGTGACGTTATGAAACAGTGCTTTATTCATGCCTTTCCCTACCACATGGAAATGTCCATCCACCATCGGCATCACATTGTTTATGAACCATTGCACTGCTTCCACGTTGGCAAAGAACGACACACCCACAAAGAGATAATCAATAGGTTCTTTATCCTCTCTCATAACAGATCTCTTTGCTCTCGTTTCATTAAACAGGTCAGGAAAGGATGTAGGCAGTTCCAGGTCTGAATGTCTACCATATATATCCTGCATCAATCGGGAGTCCCGACCATTCAGCGTGATGCAATAGTCAGCAAAACGGACGCTTTGTTTTTCCCAATGCTTTATGGCGAGATAGAACGGCAGGGCTTTCCACCCATTTGTTTTCATATACTCACTTGCAAAATGAATCTCTATGTTGTGGAAAAACATGATGATTTTTACGCCGAGATAGTTACTCTTGATGTGCTTACACGCCCTGCCCAAGTGGGAGTGCTTGATGAAAACGAAATCAAAATACTGTTTGCCTATCACGCTGTCAATCTCTTTCAGATAAGCATCAGTGGCTTTAAAATACATTTTCGAAAACCTACCACCAACAAAAGGTAAATAGGTAACATCGCCAACGCATTCAAGCAACTCTTGGTTTCGCCTGCTAACTAAGTCGGCGCCAGAGGTAATCTTCGTGATCTTCTCACCAAGATACAATATTTTATTTTTCATATTCTACTGAAAGATAGTCTGAAGAGGTTGAGAAAACGATGTTTATAATCGAATTGTCCATATAGCTCGAACAATATCCTCCGCCGATCGTCCTAGCTAACGTCCATCTTAATGTCATCAGGAACATGAAGACCACAAGGCATTTCATTATTCTTCGGACATTATAGTTACATGATGCTTTTTGCACATACCATATCAAAATCAGCGCAAACAGCCAATGAGAAAAAATCGAAAAACGAAGGTATGCCGTTAAGTTATAGTAGTTGAGAACACTGACTATAAAATACAAGATTACAATGTTTACGGCATCGTTAAGACGTTCATCTTTCCCTTTGTTCTTACACAAAAGAAAGAGTGCTGAACACAACATAGCCATTTGAATGGCAATATAGTGCAACGTTCCTGATTGACTAATGTCATAGTCTCCAAAGCGATCTAGTACCAAGTCAAAATACCCGCCTCCAGGCAAAATATTTATCAACGAACCTAGCACATTGGATATCAGTGAGATTAATAACACAACGCAGCTTATTACAAGTACTATCTTTGTGTTGACTTTTCTATATAACAAAAGGGGTAGCAACATAATGACAGAAGGATGAATACCTATAGATGCGATTATCAAGCCAATGACAGCTACTTTATTTCCATTGGTCATATAAAGTGTGAAACCATAGAAGAAAACGGTAAATGCCGCTGAGTTCTTCAACAGTTCAGTGATTTGCACAAAAACCATAAAACAAAATGTGGTTATAAGCACAACGATCGCAAATTGCCTCTGCGTGTAACAGCCGTAAAATATCATCAATCTCCTTATGCTCATGTACATAAGGAAATACACAATAAACGTCCATAGGAAACTAATCGATTGGACATTGCCGGTAATGGATATCACCAATACGCTTGCCGGCATAAACACAAAGTTGAGTAGTTCTAAAATATTGAGACTACTTATAGCATAAAGAGGTTCTATGCCTTCAAATAATTCAAAGAATTCATAATATCTAATACAGTCTGTATCTTCTGCCGCTAAAGATTTTTGGGTAAAGGCAAGCAGTCCCCAAAACAGCGATAGCATAAACAGACACACTATCGTATTTGTCTCAGAAAGTTTCCTGTTAAGTAACGAATATGTTGACACTATGAACGAACCGAATGGCCATAGAATAAACAACAATAAGGATAGGACTATTTGCATCTTCAAAAAATCTTTTTCAGTAGCCTCTTCAACGGCCTTGTAACGAATGCTATGGTAAAATCCCACTGCATGCGGTACATACCGTGGGGCATATCATACCTCTGCTTCATGAAGGGATAGTTTTTTTTCAGGAAACGCCAGTTGTTAACAATCATGTCACGCTTGTATTTCCATACCGACTTGCCTCGGGCACCACCTGTTGCCATCTGTCTCGGTAGATTGATCTGCGCCGCACGCGAGTCGTACATTATCTTCACCCCCTTAGCCGCACAGCGCAGAATGAAATCTGTTTCCTCACGATAGGCGTTGCCTGTATATAACGGGTCAAATGTTACCTCTTTTGCAATTTCAACCTTCATCAAAAGACAGGCTTGACAGAAAGGCACTTCAATCGGCTGGTGAACTGAATAGATAAAGCGGGCATGCATCGTAGTAATGTCCACGATGTCCTTGACGTTGTCGGTATATACCTGATGGCGATTGATAAACTCATCCAGCGAAAGTTGATCTTCCCCCTGTGCCATGTAATAGGCTATCGCTCCACAAACTTCCACACCATATTCTATACACGTGTCATACAACCGTTTTATAGAACCGGGATACATCACACTATCGTCATCACCGAAATACACCCATTCCGTCTGTACTTCCTCCAAACCTCTATTTTTTGCTACCGGTTGGCGCATATTACGAGACTGGCGGATATATTTCAGTTGTGGCATTTGCTGCTGAAGTTTACGAACTACCTCTGGCGTATTGTCCTTAGAACAGTCATCGACCAGTATGATCTCTTTCACACCCTCCTGCATATAGGTGGGCACTGTCTTCTCCAATAAATGTGCCCTGTTATAAGAAGGAATAATTACTGTGATTCGGGGTTCCATAAGTTACTTTGTAATTTTAGTGAATACCTCGTCGAGTTTATGTATGTAGGCATCTATACCATAACGATCCGCATAGAAGATATGCAGTTCCTGTTTTGCCTCAAAAGTTAAATATTTCTCTGCCAGTTGCTCTAATTGCACTAGAACATCTTCTGGATTATCGGGACTTTTGATTATGTCAACACCTAATTCTTTCCTATCGTATAGTTCTGATACTGCACCAACATGATTGCCCAACACTGGTACACCTGCTGATAAGGCTTCAAGTGTCACCATCTCAAATCCTTCGTACATGGAAGGGAAATACATAACATCACCTTGATTGTAGAAAGCATTTAATTGGTGTTGTTGCAAGCCTACATGAATGTTTACGCAGTCACATTTTTCCAGTTCGCCAATATTCATATCCTTATTTGTTGCAATAATCAATTTTGCCTTGGCACTATTCATATCTATATAGTGAGCCAATTCAAGAAGCTTGTCCATTCCTTTTCGTATTTCTACTCTGCCGCAAAACACGATTTTTAAGACATCGTCTTTTTCCTTCGCAATAGGGAAATAAACATGTTCACCAACCATATTGTTGACTACTAAAAAATTATCTTTCTGATGTTGATAAAACTTCTTGGCTTCTTGTACCGCTAAATGTGATACGGCAATAATGTTTTTCGCATTATTTACAGCCCATTTTTCATATACGATAGGCAGATTTGAACGAAAAGTTTCTTTTATCCCAATTGCCGTGTTATGCCCTTTCATGGTTCCATGAATAAAAAGCATATCAGCACAAGTCAGCGGACAGTTGAAACCATTGGTTATCACAATGTCCACTTTCCTTTTCTTTTGTATGACATAAATGGATGATAACAGGCAAAATGCAAGCAAAGGAACTTTACCGAAGAAGAAAGCAACCAGTTTGCCTAACCAGTAGTTTTCTATTGTGTCTTTATCAACAACCTTCACGGCATAACCTTTCTGTTTTACGATGTTACTAACATAATAGCATACTCGTTCAACACCTCCAGCATTTGACAATCCATTGTATGACACTAAATAGCATCTATTCATATTTCCGTAAAATTTAAATACGACTTGTTTTATATGTAACTGCTCAATAATATGGTATCATATCATTTCCAGCAAAAGCAACAACTTCAAAAATTCTATTCCATTATTATGTTGCATAGTTTCAATAATCATTTTCATTTAAAAATCTTACAAATATCACTAAATACGTTTCTTGAGAAAGCCATAATCATCGCTATATACGTTATTATCCCTGTAATCGTACCCACAATAATCTGAATATATGCATTAGCAATAAATGAAGTTACCATATATACACAACTATACGAGATCATAGCATACAACATAATTGGAGATAGTATCCTCATTTCTTGAATAAAGTTGAGTCCTACCACTCTTTTAACATAAAAACTGACAATGATCAAATCTATAACATTGTATACCGCCAGTCCCCATACCATGGCTGTAAGTCCGCACAAGCTGGTTACGATGAGAATGATTAGAAGTGCTATCTTCTTGTATAGTTCAGCATGGAAAGAATATTCAGAATGACCTGTGACATTAATGACATTGGCGTTGAGACGCATAACAGGGTCAAACATATAAGCTATAGCCAATATTTGCATAATTGGTACACATGGCAGCCATTTGTCCGTCAGTATGATGGATACAATGGGAAACGCAAGTGAGGCCAACAGCACCATAAGTGGAGCAAGAGCTGCAAATGAAACCTTTATATATTTTAAAAAATAGAATCTAAGTTTTTCTTGATCATCCTGTACCTCGCACAAGACAGGATAACTGGCCTGCGTCATGATATTTGAAAAATTGGAAGGGATAATATACGACATCGACTGCCCCCTACTATAGAAGCCAAGGTTAGTGGCATTGAACATCTTACCTATGACAAAAGTATAAATATTGGAAGCTATAACGTTGAGCATATTCGCACCTAACAATTTTGAACCAAAGTTGAATATCCTAATGAAAGATGCTGTTGAAAAGCCCTCCGACGGAAACCATTTACCTAAAATCCACAAACATACAGTACGAATAGTTTCCACTATCAAATAATACCAAACTAAAGTCCAAACTCCAGAACCGTTGTAGGCCATTATAATAGCAATAATTCCTCCAAAAAGTATTGCACCTAAAGAAATCAATGCTATAATACGAAAATTATAATTAATGTAGTAACGTGATTTCTGAACGAGCGAGACTGAAGAGATAACGAGTGAAATGCCATATACTCTCGTCACATTCTTCAATAACGGTTGCTTGAAGTATTCTGCCATATAGGGTGCAGCGATGTACAACAACAAATAGCACAGTATCGCTACTCCCACATTCGTATAGAACGCTGTAGAGAAGTCCTTCTCTGTACGTTCTTGATTCTGTATAAGAGCATTGGAAAAGCCACCATCAATAAACACAGTCGCCACTGATATGAAGATATAGAGGATTGCTATCACCCCATAATCTTCTGGCATCAATAACCTCGCAAGTATAAGACCGATGACAAATCCGACACCTTGCACTGAAATCTTTTCGGCAAAGCTCCAAATTACAGACTTTGCTGCTTTATCCTTTATACTTGATGAGACTGTCATGCGACGTACCTACAACGCATATTATGAAAATAACAAAGAAGTGACAATTATCCTTGTACTATTTCTCAAAAAGGTTATTATACTAGATGCCAAAATAAGATGTTAACCAAAAGAAAAACAACACATGACTAATCATTATCCTTTCACTTCCTCAAACGGATACTGATTCTCCTCAAAATCCTTCAACTCCTCCACAATCTTCGTCTGTTCCAAAGTCAGCTCTCCCTTATTCCAAGTGTTAATAATTTCATGAGCCTCCTTCGCTAAACTCTCATCATAAAATTCACCATAACAATACGTCAATAGCCTAACCTTTAACAACGAAGGAGGAAGTTTTGGAAGCACCTCCCAGCTACGATCCAACACACTCTGAATACATTCCTGCTTACTACCATTATCATAAATAGTAGCAGCAAAAGCCACCAACAAGCCAAGACAAAGTTCAGCCTCCTCCTCAACCGTAGTTCCACGAGTATTATAAAGTTCAATAGCTCGTTCGTAGACATCACGATTCAAACGTGTAAATTGGTCCGCATAAATAGGACTTCCATCTAGCCCATAGGTTAGAAGATGATGGGCTAAAGAAAATAATGATGAAGAATTAGAATCCATATTATAAATTGTTTTATTTCAAAAAGAGAATTTCCTTTGACGAATTCAAGATGATAATAGTATTATTAACCAATAGCTACTATCAATGATAGTATCAATCAACAACTACCGGTTCAACAAGCGAAGGGGGTATAAAAGTAGTAGCAATAGCCATGACGCCTTCAATATTAACGACCACGCGGCGATCATGCCTGATACGAACAAACTCGCCAATAACACCTTTGAAGACACCATCTGTGATACGAACTTTCTGACCTTTCACCAAGTTCAATTCAGTTGACTCAATATAAAGAACTGCTTCGTCGTAACTACCCGCCACGAGAATAAAGCTACGCATCTGCGCATCAGGAATAACGACCGGACGACAATATTCACGATTCATAATGAAACGTATAGGCATTTTTCCCTCGAGTTCATCCTTCAAAGCGTCTATACGCTTACGAGTAGAATGAATAAAGACAAGATTATGAATGGCAGGAACCAACTTACGTACACGCTTACCACCTTTCATTACTATTCCGTAACGCATAGGGATAAAACTCTCTATGTTTTCCTCGTCCAAAATAGCTTTTAAAGCCAATTCACGACTGTAGGAAACACGAACAGCAAACCAGTGGAGTAATTGAGAGTTAGGAGTAGAAAGTTGAGAGTCAGTACTTTCGTTCATGAAATTTTCGCGAAGTTAGTTCGCGTCAGGATATTTTTTAGGGACACCGGAGTAGTGAAATACCTACCGGTCAAATTATGTAATGCGATTATTTTAAGTAGCTTAACTTGCATTCATTTTATTCCAAAACTTTCTACCGTCACGGAAAAAAAGTCTATGAAACAATTATATGGAACTTTTTATATATAAAAAGCTATAAACGAATAGATTAGAGAGAAAAATCGTTTTTTAATCGTTCGTTTAATGGTGCAAAGATAAAAGGTATTTTTGGAATGTGCAAGATGTTTAATAAAAATAATCTCGCAAACACTTTCCTCTTTATGTAAACATCTAATATACAAACTGTTATTCTCAAAATAAATGTCATTAATATCTATTCGGATTATTATCCTGACAGCTACTATTCTTTCGTAAATATTTACACATATTAAACGAACGATTTTTGAGTACTCAAAAAACAAGAACCTATCTTCCTATATACCAACCTATTAAGCTACATAGAGAAAAGTTTCAAAGTAACATTAATCCCGATATTCTTGCCCACTCTTCTTTTTACACTTACCTTCGCAACTTACAACATATTTTTCCATCACTAATTCTAACATTAAAAAACATCTGAAATATGGAAAAGAATAAAGTAAATACAGCAGCAAAAAAAAACTGCAAAAAAGAACAAGAATAATAGTAAGAAACCAATAAAACAAGGTATTAAGGCAAAAAGAGGGCCCAAACCCGGGGCTACGATTACAAGAATAATCGACCGTCGGGACATTATAGAAAAAGCATTTTTAGAGCTCTACATGATAAATTGTCTGGACGCGTCTCCAGAAAACGGATTGGCAACGCTTGCACGTTTTTTATACAGAAGAGAAAAGTTTCAGCAAAAGAACGGTAAACGAATATCAGCCAACACAATAAGGCAAGATTTGATTGAATTACTTAAAGAGTCCAAGTATACAAATCCGAGAAATAGAAAGAGAAAATAACAACAAAAAACAAGTATGAATTAGTGTTGAACAACATGTTGTAAAAGGACTTAATTTTGCTCCCGCTTTGGCAAAGATTAAGCCCTGCAGATGAGAAGATGCCGCTTTATCCAAAAGTGACATCTTCTTTTTTTGCCCGACACAAACACCTACTAAAGAATTAAAAATGAAATAATTAAAAAAAATGAAATGCAATGGAAAATGTTTTCAAAATGTCACTATTCATGCCCCCTATCTCACCGATTAAGGACAAAACAACCGGAAGAACTGTAAAGAGCGCCACACTTACTCCGCTACGGACAATAAATCTGGAAGAAATATATAAACTGATAACCTCCAACGAGAAACTCACTGCATTGACTCTTGAAGTGCGAAACGCCGCGCTGCAAGGTGACGAAGACACCAGCCGTCTCCTGAAGCAGCAAACACTGCCCTACGTGACCCCTTGCGGAATCTTCACCCGTCGCCGAAGCGACTGCCTGGAAGAGCTGTCCGGACTGGTAGTAGTAGACATCGATCATCTCGAATCCACCGAAGAAGCCGAAATCCTGCGACAAGAATTATTCGATGACCCTTATCTGTGTCCCGCACTGGCATTCATCAGTCCCAGTGGACTGGGCGTGAAAGCCTTCATTCCTCATGCCTCGGAACAAAACGCCACAGATGGAATCCGCTGGGCCATGAACTATGTACACTGCATGTACGACAGCAACCACCGCCAACCCGGAAAAGGAGTGGATACATCGGGAAAAGACCTCGTACGCTCCTGCTTCCTCTGCCATGACGAAGGGGCACTTTTGAGAACTAAAAAATAAACATCGAAAATTAAAATCACGAATCAACATCCCAAATTATAATTCAAAATACTTAAAGCCAATGGAACAATTATCTGCATTGCACCGCCTGACCGAAGCAGTCAGAAATGCAGGAGCCGACATCGCTCCCACTTATCAAGAGTATATACAACTGGCATTTGCCATCACCACCGACTGTGGCGAAGCGGGCCGCCAAGATTTCCTGACCTTGTGCAGTTTCTCACCAAAGTACGATCCACGAGCAGCCGACAAACTATTCAGCAATGCACTGAAAAACGGACACAACAACGTACACATAGGTACCGCCTTCCATCTGGCCGAAGTTTGCGGCATAAAAGTCCAATCCGAAATTCCGCACGGATGGGGTACACTTGGTACACAAGGTTCGCACTCCTCTTCTGCCTCACACACACGCACACGTGAAGAAGATGTATCCGCACATGAGGAAGAAAACCTACTGGACAGCAGCCCTCTCTCTCCCCTGCCCACTTTCGACGAGCACACTCATTGGCCTTATCCCTTGGAACGCATCGTTAGCTACGGCACCTCCCGTGCCCAATGCGACGTACTGCTACTGGGAACTGTCACCGTACTGGGTGCCAGCATGGGACGGCACGTGCGATGTGCCTACGGAGGAAAAATGATCTCGCCCTGTCTACAGACTTTCATCACAGCACTGCCCGCATCAGGCAAAGGCGTGCTCTCGCTGGTACGCCTGCTGGTAGAACCCCTCCACGATGAAATCCGCAAACAGGTGGCCGAAAATATGGCATCCTATCGCCGCGAAAAAGCAAAGTACGAGACACTGGGCAAAGAACGTGCAAAGACCGAGCCTCCCGTAATCCCGCCCAACAAGATGTTCCTCATCTCCGGCAACAACACCGGAACGGGTATCCTGCAGAACCTGATGGATTCTGACGGCACCGGCCTGATATGCGAAAATGAGGCCGACACCATCTCCACCGCCATAGG
>UMAS01061161.1_pt1 | contig 33937 bp, 28 predicted proteins | sample 1963771 | NCBI WGS metagenome assembly UMAS01 (sample SAMEA4835922, study PRJEB28245) | human gut metagenome | biome: gut microbiome; material: fecal sample | place: Denmark | collected 2008
TAAAGCTCCTACTAGTCTTTCAGGTTTGTTCTTTGTGTATTATGAAAGTGCAGAACACAAACCTGCATAATGGAAATGCATTATTAACACTCTTAAAACTAAGTAACAAGTGACAAGCGAATTAGTAGTAGATGTACAGCCCAAAGAGATTTCTATCGCACTCCTGGAAGACAAGAATCTGGTAGAATTCCAAAAAGAAGAGCGAAATCTTTCTTTCTCTGTTGGGAATATGTACGTGGGTAAAGTGCGCAAGCTCATGCCCGGACTGAATGCCTGCTTTGTAGATGTCGGCTTCGAAAAAGACGCTTTCCTTCACTACTTAGACCTCGGACCTCAATTTACTTCTTACCAGAAGTATCTGAAGCAAGTTATCAGCGACAAAAAGAAACTTTATCCCATGTCGAAAGCTTCCATTCTGCCCGACATCGACAAAGACGGAACAATCTCTACCGTACTGCAACAAGGACAGGAAGTTATCGTACAGATCGTAAAGGAACCAATCTCAACCAAAGGACCGCGACTGACCTGCGAACTGTCTTTTGCCGGACGTTACCTCGTGCTGATTCCATTTAACGATAAAGTTTCGGTATCCCAGAAAATCAAGTCAAGCGAAGAACGTGCACGCCTGAAACAGCTACTGCAAAGTATCAAGCCCAAGAATTTCGGAGTAATCGTACGTACTGTAGCCGAAGGCAAACGCGTGGCAGAACTGGATGCCGAGCTGAAGGTATTGCTGAAACATTGGGAAGATACCATTACAAAAGTACAAAAGGCAACCAAACTGCCTTCACTGGTATACGAAGAAACAAGTCGCACCGTAGCCATGCTGCGCGATCTGTTTAACCCTTCGTACGAAAATATTTATGTAAACGATGAGAGCGTTTACAACGAAGTAAAAGATTATGTAACGCTTATCGCTCCCGAACGTTCGGGTATCGTCAAGCTTTACAAAGGTCAACTTCCCATTTTTGATAACTTTGCCATTACCAAGCAAATCAAATCGTCGTTCGGAAAAACGGTTTCATACAAGAGCGGAGCTTACCTTATCATAGAACATACTGAAGCGTTGCATGTAGTAGACGTAAACAGTGGAAACCGCTCTAAATCAGCTAACGGACAAGAGGCGAACGCGCTTGATGTAAACCTGGGAGCTGCCGATGAACTGGCACGACAACTCCGATTGAGGGATATGGGAGGTATTATTGTAGTCGACTTCATCGACATGAATCTGGCTGAAAACCGACAGAAACTATACGAACGTATGTGCCAAAACATGCAAAAGGACCGCGCAAAGCACAACATTCTGCCGCTCAGTAAATTCGGATTAATGCAGATAACCCGTCAGAGAGTACGCCCCGCAATGGACGTTACAACCGATGAAGACTGCCCTACTTGTTTTGGAAAAGGAAAGATAAAACCTTCCATACTATTTACAGATACGCTGGAAAGTAAAATTGACTACCTGGTCAATAAACTGAAGGTCAAGAAATTTACATTACACATCCACCCTTATGTTGCTGCATACATCAATCAGGGAATTGTTTCTCTGAAACGCAAATGGCAGATGAAGTTTGGATTTGGCATAAAAATCATACCCAATCAGAGTCTTGCCTTCCTGGAATATAAATTCTACGATGTACACGGCAACGAGCTTGACATGAAAGAAGAATTTGAAATAAAATAACTTTCACTTAAAAGCGGCAAAAAGAATACGTCTTTTTCAGACTCTCTTATCTGAAATACAGACTATTTCATTTCCATAAAGAGAATCCTGTCATTTCATGCGATAGAACATGACAGGGTTCTCTTGTTTTTTACCCGAAGCACTAATATCATTTCCGGTCCAACATAGAGAAAAGAAAACGAGTACTTCCGGTTCACAAACAAAAAAGTTATTTTTGCAATGGAAATGACTATCCTCAAAATGACATGAAAAAGAAAACATTTACATTGGAAGTGCCGGGTGATGCAAAACGTGTTTTGCTCCACACTTGCTGTGCGCCCTGCTCATCTGCAATTATTGAATGCTTGATGCAGCACGACATACGACCCACCATCTATTACTGTAACCCCAATATTTATCCACTGGAGGAATATAATATCCGTAAAAATGAATGTTCCCGTTATGCCCGTTCGCTGGGACTCGATATCGTGGATGCCGACTACGATCACGAAGAATGGAGATGCACGGTAAAAGGACTTGAGAATGAACCCGAACGAGGCGGACGTTGCCTGCAATGTTTCAAGATGCGCCTGCGCGATACGGCACGCTATGCACATGAAAACGGCTTCACGGTTATCACAACCACCCTTGCTTCTTCACGCTGGAAAAGTCTGGAACAAATCAATCAGGCCGGACACTACGCCGTAGAACCCTACCCGGATGTAACCTGGTGGGAACAGAACTGGCGAAAAGGAGGACTAAGCGAACGCCGTATCGCCATCATCAAAGAATATAATTTTTACAACCAGCGCTACTGCGGATGCGAATTCAGTATGCGCAAAGACGAAGTACCCTCCGAAGAAAAATAAAAATGAAGCAGTTATGTACTATCTGTAATAGAAGTATATAACTGCAACTTCCAAGTATCTGCATCAGAAAAGAAAAGTTCTTTTACCATAAATTTCTAAAACAGTCGGTCCTGATTAGTCAAATATTTGACTAATTCAATAAAAATGCCTACCTTTGCAGCCCCAAAAACGAGAATAATTACTTATGAGAGAAGGAACTGAATTCAGAGAATTGATGCTGCAAGTCTTCCGCACCCGCATGGCATTTCGCAGGGCAATGCAACGGACATTGAAGAGAAACAATGCAGGAATCACATTCGAAATGTTACAGGTACTGAGCAGCCTGTGGCATGAACAAGGCATTACACAGCAAGTACTGGCAGAACGTACCGCCAAGGATAAAGCATGTCTGACCAACTTGATGAATAATCTGGAGAAAAAAGGTTACGTCCGACGGGAAGAAGATCCAACCGACCGCCGGAGCAAACTGGTTTTTCTGACGAACGAAGGAGAAGAATTCCGAAATCAAATTCGTCCCATACTCGACCAAGTATATGTAAACGCCGAACAGACAATAGGACTGGAAGGCATTAAAGTCATGATGTCCGAACTCAATTCAGTATACAATGTACTCGAAAATATCTAAATTCTTATTTGCCTTTCTATTACTCGGCAACAGCACCGGCTGCCTGGCTTCTCCGGCAGATTCCTTGTTCCTGACCATCGACGAGCTTTTCCGGTTGGGTACGGAGAACAGTCTGAAGATTCAGGCAGATCTGATGAAAGAATCTATCGCGCACGAACAGAGCCAGACAGCCCGTACTTCACGGCTTCCCGACTTACAAATCGGGTTAAAGGGAGGAGTCGTGGGGCAGCCGATTGTGTTTCAGCGCGGTCTGTCGTCGCCCACTTATCCCGATACTCCCGACTGGATGCAAAACTATGCAGTCGACTTTACACAGCCTTTATACCAAGGAGGCAAAATACATTACTCCATCCGTAAAGCCGACTTACAGAAGAGCGTGGCTTCCTTGCAGACTGCTACCGACCGCGCAGACGTGAAACTCAGCCTGCTGGAACAATACATGAGTCTGTTCAGCCTGTATCGCCAGCACGATGTGCTCACCCGAAACATCGAAGAATCGGAACGGCGCCTGAAAGATATCCGCCAGATGAAAAAGGAAGGCCTGATTACGAACAACGATGTGTTGCGCAGTGAAATGCAACTTACCAACGACCGCCTTTCGCTGACGGAAACAGAGAACAGTATCATACTGGTATCCCAGCAACTGAATATCCTGCTTGGCATTGATGAAAACCGTTTGTTGCTGCCCGACACAACCCTGCTTTATCGGGCAGTAGCCCTCGAGCAATACGACGATTATGTAGCGCAAGCCTGCATGAACGACCCTGCCATCCGGTTACTCCGGGAACAAACAGAAGTAGCCCGTAACGATGTCCGCCTGGCAAAGGCCGCCAATCTGCCGAACGTATCGCTCTACGCATCGAATACCCTGGCACGGCCTATCTCCAGAACGATGGTCGATATGTACAACAATAACTGGAACATCGGATTGTCAGTATCTTACCCGCTTTCGTCGCTTTACAAGAACAATCACAAAATTAAGGAGAGCAAACTGGCTGTCACGCTCAGTCAGAATACGGAAGAACAGAAGATACAACAAATCAAAGTCAACGTACGTACGGCCTATCTCCGCCACCGTGAAGCCTTGCAACAGGTAGAAGCCCTGAAACTTTCGGTCAAACAGGCACAAGAAAACTACCGGATCATGCAAAACCGATACCTGAGCCAGCTGGCCATATTGACCGATTTGCTGGATGCCAATTCGGTTCGCCTGAATGCGGAGCTTCAACTTACCTCAGCCCGGACACGAGTAATTTACACTTACTATCAGCTGGAACGCGCATGCGGACGACTTTAAAACATTAACTTAACCTCAACTTTTTATGTCGGAACTAAAAGTAAAACAGCAGAAACTCAAAAAGCTACGAGTTCGCAACATCATACTAAACCTCACTTGCATTGCGCTGGCCGGCTCCGGATTATGGTGGACTGCCAACTATTTCTGGCGCTACTTCAACTATGAAGTTACAAACGATGCTTTTGTCGATCAATATGTCATACCGCTGAATATCCGCGCCACAGGATATATCAAGGAAGTGCGTTTTACGGAACATCAGCTTGTACATCAAGGAGATACATTGCTGGTACTCGATAATCGCGAATATCAGATAAGAGTGAAAGAGGCCGAAGCTGCCTTGCTGGATGCCGAGGGTTCAAAAGATGCGCTTCATTCGGGGATTGAAACCTCACACACCAACATTGCCGTGCAGGAAGCCAACATTGCTGAAGCCAAAGCCAAGTTGTGGCAACTGGAACAAGACTATCATCGTTTTGAGCGACTACTGAAAGAAGAATCCGTTCCCGAACAGCAATACGAACAAGCCAAAGCAGCCTATGATGCGGCTCAGGCACGTTATCAGGCATTGCTCGAACAGAAACGCGTGGCCCTCTCGCAGTATAAGGAAGCCAGCAAGAAAAATACCAGCGCCGAAGCAGCTATTCTGCGCAAAGAAGCCGATCTGGATCTGGCACGCCTCAACCTGTCGTATACCGTAGTCACAGCTCCTTACGACGGGTATATGGGACGCCGTACTCTGGAACCCGGACAATTTGTACAAGCTGGTCAGACCATTTCCTACCTGGTCCGTAGCAAAGACAAATGGATTACCGCCAACTACAAGGAAACACAAATCGTAAATATCTACATCGGACAACCGGTCCGTATCAAGGTAGATGCCCTGCCCGGAAAAGTCTTTAACGGAAAGGTTACCGCTATTTCCGAAGCAACCGGTTCCAAATACTCTCTGGTACCGACCGACAACTCGGCAGGAAATTTTGTAAAGGTACAACAACGTATCCCTGTCCGTATTGACATCATAGACATTAGTGAAGAAGACGCACAGCACTTGCGCGCCGGAATGATGGTAGAAACAGAAGCCCTACGCAAATGATCAACATGAGAGAACTGGGACTTCCCGTACGGAAATGGGTTCCCAACTGGCTGGCACTGGCAAGTGTCTTTATCATCATTCTTCCGGTAACCATGCTCAACGGCTCGTATACCGGCAGTATGCTGGAAGTTTCGAACACGTTAGGTACCAACACAGAAGATATTACCATGGGATATTATGCTGCTTCGGTAGGTATGGCCATCGCCTATCCCATCGTACCCAAAGTGCTGGCTGCCTTTTCCACCAAGTTCTTGTTGCTGGCAGACCTGTCCTTGCAGATCATACTCAGTTGGATATGCGCCCGCTCGCAAAGCGCCGACATCCTGATTGTCGCCAGCTTTGCCATCGGTTTTCTGAAGGGGTTTCTCATGCTCTGGTTCATTCGTCACGCACAGAAAATATTCAGTCCGAAGAACGTCCGCAGCGAATTTTATTCTTATTTCTACCCGCTGGTATACGGAGGGGGACAGCTTTCCATGGTGCTCACCGCAGAGCTTGCCTATCACTACGACTGGAAGTATATGTACTACTTCATGATGGTTTTGCTGTTGCTCGCCATCCTGATCATTATCATCTGTTACCGCCACGACCAGCCCATGAAGAAGATTCCGATAGAAGAGCTCCACCTGCGGGAAATGTTCGTCATCGCCATCGGACTGCTGATGCTGATGTACGTTGCCAACTACGGTAAAATGCTCGACTGGATGTCGTCTTACAAGATATGCGCCTATATCGTTATAGCTCCCATCCTGATTGCTTTCTTTGTCTGGATGCAGTATCATTCTCAGACTCCGTACGTCAATCTGGCACCCTTATACCAGCCAAAGGCTATTGTGGGCTACTTCTACATGATGCTTATCATGTTTTTCAGTACCTCGACTACCCTGCTGACAAACTACATGACCTCCATTCTCAAGGTCGATACCACCCACTCCTACGTACTTTATATCTGGCTCATACCCGGCTATCTGTTAGGAGCCTTCATTTGTTTCTGGTGGTTCAGGTGGCAACGCTGGCGTTTCCGTTTCTTCATAGCCGGAGGCATGGCATGCTTTGCCGCATTCTTCGGTATCCTGTACTTCGGCATATCGCCCGAAAGTACATACGAAATGCTTTACTTTCCCATCTTCCTGCGCGGACTTGGCATGCTTTCCCTGATTATCGCCTTTGCATTGTTTGCTGTAGAAGACCTGAATCCGAAGTTTCTGCTTTCGAACGCGTTTTTCCTCATCACCTTCCGTTCGGTACTGGCTCCTATCATTGCTACTTCCTTTTACAGCAATACCCTGTACCGGCTGGAACAAAAATACATGCACTCGCTGTCCGAAACCATCACCATGGCCGATCCGCTTGCTGCCTCGAAGTTCTCCCAGTCAGTCACGAGCGGTCTGGTCCAAGGACATGGGTATGCAGAAGCTACTCAAATGGCGACGACTTCCCTTTATAATACCCTCCAGCAACAAAGTCTGCTGCTGGCATTAAAAGAGATATTGGGATGGCTGTTCATCGTAACACTGGTCATCGCCATTATTTCACGTTTCATCCCCTTCCATAAAACAATTAAAGTTACCTTTGCCAAGACCGGCGACGATATGGTATAACAATCGTCAACCTGATGACTGCTGTATCATAATCGTAACAAAGGTGAATCATATCGGATAATGATCATAAAGTTATAACAAATAAGGCTGCCTCGTGAGACAGCCTTATTCTTTACACTTATTTTATTCCCAATTTCTTTTTCAACTCCTTAGGAAGTCCATCCTTGTGCATCATTACATAAATGGTCTTGGCACGCACATAACTTTCCGACATATTCAGGTACCCCCCAAACTTATTGCTGTCGGCAGCCCAAGAGTTTTTCGTAATATAATACTTCGTACCGTTCTGGTCCTTGGCAATACCGGTAAGATGCATCAAGTGGTCATCGGTCGTTGCAAACGATTCATATCCCTGCTGACGGATTTCCGGTGTCACGTTCACTTCAGGGTAAGGATGCTTGAACTGGAAAACCTCAGCCAGACGGTCACGTTTCGTCATTTGTCCCCAGCGAGCACGGTCGCTGTCCTTATACTCGTCTACATCGTCCACTTCCGGATTGATGGCCACTCCGTTCGAGAAAGAAAAGCCCCGTTCGCTCACGTCACCGTCCCAGCACACCGTGTAACCGGTAGTCAGTGCATGATCGGTAGCCTCTATCAGTTCATCCAGCGGCAAGTTATACATACGGTCGTGCTCCCAGTTGTCGGGAATCTCCACCTCAAACGGCTTGTAATACGGCTTGTGCGTAAAGCTAGTCAGCATGACATAGTCGTCCGTGCAGATACCCAAACTTTCGGCAAAGCTCTTCGGTGTATATTCCTTTCCTTTATAAGTAAACTTTTCGGGCAGTTTCCCCATATAGATATCGAACAAACTGTTTATCAGCTGCTCGTACTGAGGAGAACACTTCTTCATGTCGATCGCCTGCTTGGCAATAGCCGTCATATAATCTACCAGTTCCGTATGATTATGAAACTTCGAATCATAGTTGATACCCGTATAAACCTCTTCCGGCACGATACCTACCTGATTGAAAGCAGTAATCCAACTTGTCGTAATACTGCCTTGTCCGATATTCCCCTTTCCCTGACGCAGGAAATTATCCTTCAGCTGATTCATGTATTTCTGGCGTACGATAAACATTTCCGAAAGGTCGTATTCCCCCTTTCCCTGACGCAACAGTTCAGCTTCCACAAAAGAAGTCGTAGCAAAGCACCAGCACGTACCGCTGGATGCCTGATCCTTTACGGGAGTGACTTTCTGGTTTACGACTGTTTCAAACTTATATCCTTCATCGGTTTGCGCCCACAGCGAGGACGAAGCCAGCAACAAAGCTGCCAGTGTGTAATGTATTGGTTTCATCTATCTGTTTTTATTTAATAAGTTTACAGCCTCAAAAGTAATCAAAAAATATGTCTGCTACGATAAATGCAACCTATATTCTGCCTTTTCCTTCCCTTTTTCCAGTTACAAGCCACCCAAATTTGTTAATAAGAATTAAACAGAAAATATTTTCCATTGGAAATTTTATTCAAAAAGAATTAATTATTTTCTTTGCAAAAAGTTTCCAAAAGAAAATAATAACGACAAAAAAGAATATACACATGAAGTACATCATCATTGGAGGAGTAGCCGGAGGAGCGACCGCAGCCGCACGTATCCGCCGCAACACAGAGAAAGCCGAAATCATTTTATTCGAAAAAGGTGAATACATCTCGTACGCCAATTGCGGCCTGCCCTATTATATAGGCGGAGTCATCGAAGACCGTGAACGCCTCTTCGTACAGACTCCCGAATCATTCGGAAAACGTTTCAATATCGATATACGCACGCGTTCGGAAGTAACGGCCATCGACGTGAAGAAGAAGGAAGTAACCGTTCGTTCTTCCGGAAAGACCTATACCGAATCGTACGACAGACTGCTGCTCTCGCCGGGTGCCTCTCCCGTACGTCCACCTCTGCCGGGCATTGATACCGAAGGCATCTTCACCCTGAGAAATGTAAACGATACCGACCGCATCAAGAGTTACATGCAGCAGAAAGCAGTGAAACGCGCTGTCATCGTAGGCGGTGGCTTCATCGGTCTGGAAATGGCGGAGAACCTTCACCACAGCGGCATTGAAGTTTCGGTAGTAGAAATGGCCAATCAGGTAATGGGACCTATCGATTACTCGATGGCGTCTCTGGTTCACGAGCACCTGCAACAGAAAGGTGTCCGGCTGTATCTGGAACAGGCCGTTGAATCGTTCGAAAAAACAGCCGAAGGTATCAGTGTCCACTTTAAGTCGGGTATCCAAGTGAATGCCGAAATGGTATTGCTCTCTATCGGTGTACGGGCCGAAACTCGTCTAGCAACCGAAGCAGGACTGAAGCTCGGGGAAATGCGTGGCATTTATGTAAACGAATACTTGCAGACATCCGATGAATCGGTCTATGCCGTAGGCGACGCGATAGAATTTCCGCATCCCATTACACACAAGCCGTGGTTGAACTTCCTCGCCGGACCGGCCAACCGTCAAGCTCGTATCGTGGCAGACAACATGGTATTCGGCAACAAAATTAAATACGAAGGTTCTATCGGTACAGCTATCGCAAAGGTGTTCGACCTGACCGTAGCCTCAACCGGACTTCCTGCCAAGCGACTGAAGCAAATGGATATACCTTATCTGTCGGCTACTATCCATTCAAACTCACACGCCGGTTATTATCCGGGTGCCTCGATGCTGGATATAAAAATCACCTTCTCTCCTACCGACGGCAAGTTGTACGGAGCACAGATTGTAGGCTACGACGGAGTGGACAAACGTATCGACGAATATGCGCTGACCATCAAACGAAACGGAACGGTATACGACCTGACTGAACTGGAACATGCCTATGCTCCTCCTTTCTCGTCGGCAAAAGATCCTGTAGCCTTGTCGGGTTATGTAGCAGGCAACATCCTGAGCGGCAAAATGACTCCGCTGTACTGGCGTGAACTCCAGCAAGCCGACTTGAAAAAGGTAACGCTGGTAGACGTCCGTACTGCCGACGAATACAGCTTAGGAAAGATTCCAGGAGCCATCAACGTACCGCTCGACGAGTTGCGTGAACGCATGAACGAAATCCCATCCGACAAGCCCGTCTTTGTTTACTGCGGTGTAGGACTGCGAGGATACTTAGCATCCTGCATCCTGAAAGACAACGGTTATCAGGACGTGCGCAACCTGATTGGAGGTATCAAGACCTACAAGGCTGCTACCACCCCTGTCTGCCTACCGGAACAGCCGTCGTCTTCCTGCCAGTCCACTACTTCCTGCTGCCAGCCGGCTACGGAAAAGGTCATAAAAGTAGATGCCTGCGGCATTCAGTGTCCCGGTCCCATCATGAAACTGAAAAGGACCATGGAAACCCTGAATTCGGGCGAACGCCTCGAGATACGGGCAACCGATGCAGGTTTCCCGCGTGATGCCGAGGCATGGTGCAAAAGTACCGGCAATCGTTTTCTGGAGAAATCGGCGGCAAACGGTACGTATCGGGTAGTAATTGAAAAAGCATCTGCCTGCGAAAAGGCTGTCAGAGAAATCAATACGGAAGCTGGAAAAACTTTCATTCTGTTCAGCGATGACCTTGACAAAACTTTAGCTACCTTTGTGCTGGCTAACGGAGCTGCTGCTACGGGAAAGAAAGTAACGATATTCTTTACGTTCTGGGGACTGAATGCCATCAAGAAGGTACACAAACCGCAAGTGAAGAAAGATATTTTCGGAAAGATGTTCGGCATGATGCTTCCTTCCAGTTCACTGAAGCTGAAACTATCGAAGATGAACATGGGCGGTATCGGAACACGCATGATGCGCTACATCATGCAGCGCAAGGGTATTGATTCACTTGAATCACTCCGCCAGCAGGCTATCGACAATGGAGTAGAATTCATAGCCTGCCAGATGTCGATGGATGTCATGGGCGTTAGCAAAGAAGAATTGTTGGATAATGTGACCATCGGAGGTGTGGCTACTTACATGGAGCGCGCAGAACAGGCTAATGTAAACTTGTTTATTTAACGCATGGAAAAAATAAAATGTATATGTGTCATGAGAGAGCTGCTAAAGGCCCTCTCCGAACTTGAAAATCAACTGATAACGACATACGGTATTTCACTGAACGAAGCAATGGTATTGTGCAGCATCGGCAGCGAAACCGTGGCGGCAGGAACCATCGTAGAACGTACGGGCATGACTCCTTCGCACGCATCGAAGACCATCAGTCTGATTGAAAAGAAGGAAATGGTTACAAGAGATCTGGGAAAACAAGACAAGCGCCAGATGTATTTCACCCTCACCGATAAGGCAAAGGCTTGTCTGGAGGAAATCAAGCAACAGGGAGTAGACATTCCCCAGCTGTTACAACCGCTGTTCGACAACTATACTGAGGCCTTGTAAGCTGACACAGATTTGCTTCGAGGAACTGTCTTTCTGACCATCCAAGCCTCGACAGGCAAAACATTCATAAAGCAACTGGGTAAATATCCCCATAGAAACAGGAATCTTTCTGCTGAAGAAGCAAAAAGGTTCCTGTTTTGTTTTCAATAAAATTTGTACAAAAGTTTTTGCTTTTTGTACAAAAAATAAAAAAACGTCGAGAGGTTTTTAAGGGAAGATAGAAACAAGATTCACAAATAACATAGAGCTTAATTTAACATATAGATGTGATCTATATATAAAGACTACATTTAGTTATAAAATTTAGAATATGAACTAACATAGAATATTTAGAGTAAAACGACTATCTTTGCATAGATAATTAAATACATCGGAACAAAAGCATAAAAGAATAGGGTTATGCTTATGAAAGGTACCAAGATAGAAAACAATAAGTTACAGAACTAAATGTAAATCTTATATCAAATAAGCTAATTTATACACAGCCTAACTTTAGTTACAAAAATTAGAATTAAAGTATTAGAATTAAAGTAAGTCAGAAGCTTAATTTCTGGAATTTAATAATAGATAAATACAATAAAATATGCCTACCTTAAATTGGATTGGTAAAGATAAAGTAGTAAACCATCATTTGGATGTACCATATCGGGTATTGGAACATAAATATGGTTTTCGTTCAGATGATATAAATGATACATCTGAAACACATAGTGGTAATAAAATTATTCATGGTGATAACCTTGAAGCTCTTAAATCACTTCTCCTAGAATATGAGGGAAGAATAGATTGTGTATATATTGATCCTCCATACAATACTGGTGAAGAAAAATGGGTGTACAATGACAATGTCAATGATCCACATATATCTAAATGGCTTGGAGAAGTTGTAGGTAAAGAAGGAGATGATTTAACAAGACATGATAAATGGGCCTGTATGATGTATCCTCGTTTACAATTAATTAGTAAGCTACTTACATTTGACGGTGTCTTAGCTATTAGTATAGGCTTTCATGAATTGAATACGTTATATCAATTATGTAAAGAAATATTTCCTACAAAACAGATTGTTACTGTAACAGTTCAAACTTCTGGAGGAAAGCCCAAAGAAGGTTTTAACTATGTTCATGAATATGTCGTTTTTGTCACACCTAAAGGATTTTCTCCTAATCCTTCATCAGCAGCGATGAATGAATATTCGTCACCATATCACGCCATGAATCTTGCAGGATTTAATCAAACGAATCGGCCAAACCAAGTTTATCCAATTTTTGTAGAATTAGAAACTGGGGTTATGAAAGGAGTTGGAAAATCTTTACAAGAGCTAATAGATGAAGGATTATATACAGGGAAAAAAGAAGATTTTAACTTTGATTATAGTATAGCCCCCAAAGGACAAGTTGCTATATTCCCTATAACTCAAAAAGGGGATAAATGTGCATGGAGATTGACACCTGACAGTTTTTTAAGGGACTGGAGAAAAGGATATATTAAAATAACCCCACAAACCAATAAGAATAATAAGAATTTATTTTCAATACAATATCTAGCAGACGGCATTAAACAAAAAATAGAATCTGGAGAACTAAAGACGTATCATATTAGTGATAGAGATGACATACCGACAGTAGAGCTTGAAGAATTTAAAACAGGTGGAGTTAATATTACAACAATTTGGACAAATAAGTTATACTATACAACTAGAGGAAGTAATGAATTAACCAGCATATTTGGAGAAAAAGGAAAATTTCCTTACCCAAAGCCTATGCAGTTAGTTAAAGACATTCTTCAGAGGATATCTAAAAAAGATAGTATTATATTAGATTCTTTTGCTGGTAGTGGTACCACTGCTCATGCTGTATTAAGTTTAAATGCAGATGATAATGGAAATAGAAATTTTATCTTAATTGAAATGATGGATTACGCTAATAGTATTACAGCCGAACGAGTGCGTCGTATTACTACTGGATATAAATATCAAAGTGAGGTTACAGAAGATATTTATAATGTAAAATTAACCCCAAAAAATCTTCTTAATGGATCAAAATTAATTGATGAAGCTAAATTTGCAATAGAAAATTGTTCACAGAAATATATAAAGATTAGTAAGCCTAAAATTAAAGATAACTGTTTAAGAGTCGAAGCTACTAAATACCATTCAGAAATTATAAGTGGCGTAAACGGAGCTTTTGATTATTATGAATTAGGGAAACCAATATTTGACACAAGTGGAAATATAAATAAATTTATTGAAACGGAAAAGATTCGTGAATATGTTTTTTTTACAGAAACAAAACAATACCTATCAAGACCTCAAAGTTTAGAAAATAAATATTTACTTGATACCATTGATAATATAGGCTACTATTTTTATTATAATCCTAACGAAATAACAACTTTAAGTAAATCAACATTAGGCTTTGTAATAACAGAGAAAGCCCAACAATATATCGTATATGCGAATTGTTGCACCTTGAGTAAAGAGACGTTAGCAAAATATCACATTGTGTTTAAAAAAATATCTAGCGACATAATGAAATTTTAAACATGGAACTAAAAAAATATCAGCAGACAGTTCTTGATGACTTGGATTTGTATATCAATGAACTTGAGAAACAGCCAACAATAAAAACTGCCTTTCGTACATATTGGGCAAACAAAGGCATTACTATAGATTCAATAGAAAATGAGTATATTAATCCTTATAACGATCAAATCAAAGGAGTTCCCAACATAACGATAAAAGTACCAACAGCAGGAGGTAAAACGTATATTGCTTGTAAAGCTTTACGACATATATTTCGTACATATCCCCAAGAAAAACCTAAAGTCGTTGTGTGGTTTGTCCCTAGTGAACCCATTTTAAGACAAACATACAAAAATTTATGCAATCCTAATCACCCATACCGCCGCTCCCTTGATGTGGATTTTGGTAGCAGGGTAAATATTGTAAATAAAGAATCCGCATTAGTTGGAGATAAAATACGTCCAACGCAACTTAAGGAGAATTTAACTATTTTTGTTCTTAGCGTTCAATCCTTTGCCTCTAATGATAAAGAAGGAAGAAAAGCTAGAAGAGAAAATGAAAATTTAGCAGATCATGTTTCTTCATATATCTATAAAGATAAAATGCTTGCAAATGCCGACGAAACATCCTTACTTCAGGTTATTGCTCAGCTTAACCCTGTAATGATTATTGATGAAAGTCACAATTTTGAACGCTCGGAATTACGTATAGATTTAAAAAAAGAGATAAATCCCTGCTTTATTTTTAATTTAACTGCAACTCCTAAAGAAAATAGCAATATTATCAGCTTTGTTGACGCTATGCAATTAAAAAAAGAAAACATGGTCAAACTACCTGTAATTGTATATAATCATAAGTCAACAACAGACGTTATTGCTAATGCCATAGCATTACAACATAGTTTAGAAATTAAAGCAAAAAAGCAACAAGAGGAAAAGAATGCTAAATATATTCGTCCAATCGTTCTCTTTCAAGCACAACCCAAAATAGCCGAAGATAATATAACCTTCGAAAAAATAAAAGAGAAACTTATTAAAAGTGGTATTCCTGAAGAACAAGTTAAGATAAAAACAGCAGACAAGGATGAAATAAAAAACATAGACCTTATGAGTGAATCTTGTGAGGTTAGATACATCATTACCGTAAATGCATTAAAAGAAGGTTGGGACTGTCCATTTGCATATATTTTAGCCTCACTTGCAAATAAAAGCTCCAAAATTGATGTAGAACAAATCCTAGGTCGAGTTCTTCGTTTACCTTATACGCAGCAACAACCTAGTGATTTACTAAATCTTTCTTACGTCTTTACTTGCTCTTCTGACTTCCAAGAAACGTTAAAACGTATAGTAGAAAGTCTCAATAACGCTGGGTTTAGTAAAAGAGACTTTAGAGTTGCAAATAATATACAGGAAACTCAATCTATACCAATGCCACAACAGGAAGAACCTAATCTTTTTAATCAATATTTATTCACTCAATCAAATCCAACAGACTCCTTAAGGGAAAATGAAATAAATACATTTAATACATTATCAGAAAAAGATGAAGATGAAAATTTATTAGACATCCAAACTGATATCATTAGACAAAGTATCGAAAATAATTTAGATACTAATAATAAAACTCTCCAAACCCTCGAATCGTCAGCATTGCAGCAAAGTAATGAATACAATGAAGCAATAGCACAAAGTGATGCAGAGGATGATAATCCAACTACAGATATGAATAATATATATTTGATGAAACCAATCTTCTCAGAAAGAGCTAAGATGGTTAAATTACCAGTATTTATTCAAAAAAATGAAAGTTTTGGACTTTTTGGACAAGACACACGCTATAATAGAATAGAAAAATCAGACTTATTAGAAGGAATAGATCTTAATTTGGAAGATCATAAAATTGATTTTACTCGCTCTGCTCCAGAAGTAGAACAAATAGATCTTGTTTCTGATTATGCAAATGATACAGACTCTGTCCCTATCCATAAAAAACTAAACAGAAAACAGCTTGAGTATCTTAAGCAATATTTAATGTCAATACCTCCTGAAGGAAAGAAAAAACAACTAGCAGAAACAATAGTAAAGCATTTAAACATCCAAGAAATCAGTGATAAAATGCTCTCTACATATATATATGATTGCATTAAGAATATGGATAATGAAGCCATTGATGACCTTATCACTTTTCAAATGCAAACGATTGAAACTATTAAGAATAAAATTAATACTATTCTTGACAAATATCGTTACCAAACATTCAAATCATGGTTGGATATAGGAAAAATTAGAATGGATGTCAATGAAGAAGCATACACTTTACCTAAGCATATTTTTTTAACACAAAAAATGATTGGTGTTCAAAAAGGTTTATATCGAGAAGAAGAAAATGTCAATGGCTTTGAAGCACGAATTATAAGTGCAATTTCAAACGATGACAATGTATTATTTTGGCATAGAAACCAAGAACGTGGTAAAGGGTTCTATATAAATGGTTTTATAAATCACTATCCTGATTTTATTGTAGTACTAAAATCCAATCGGATTCTTCTGATTGAAACTAAAGGTGACGACAGGGATAATTCTGATAGTGAACAAAAGCTAGAACTTGGAAAAACTTGGGCTAATAAAGCTGGAGATAATTATCGCTACTACATGGTCTTTGATAAAAAAGCTATGAATGGAGCAATAACAATTAAAGAATTATTGAACAAAATTAAGCAACTGAGCAATATCTAATAATACTCATTAAGCATTAGATATTCAGATGTCATTTTGAACTTATGTAAAAATTACCACAAGAACACATGCTATCTTTATTTAGGATAAATGAAACAAAGTTGTGGTGTATTTTCCAAAGATACAAAATAAACTGTGCCAGCAAAAAATAAAATATAAACTTTGCAGACACAGTTTTTTCATAAAAAATTGATTCCGAGAAAGTCTCAATACAAGGTTATTGGACAAATGGAAGCAAATAAAGCTTTATTTGGTAAGTGTTAAAGCCTATTATGCAACCTAAGAAAACAAAATAATAACGCTATATGAACTTTAACCTCAGTTGAAAGTCATAAAATGAAGAATACAATGTATTTTATAATATTTCAATTTTTTATCTAAAATCTCATTTTCCTTTCCTACAAAACAAATTATCTGTAAAAACTATCCGCTATACGATAAAATCGCTGTATATTTATCCTCGATAAACGATCTACAGAGTTATAACTAACTTTTAGATAAAGGAAAAGCAAATTAAATTACTTATTTTTTAGATTATATATAAATTTAAGTATAGAAAAGAGGGTGTTAATGAAAAGACAGAAAGAAAAAGGATATTTAACGAGCTTATTAAATACTAAGCAGTTAAATCTGAAATAATAATATTTTTGTGGAGCATACAGGACTCGAACCTGCCACCTCTTGACTGCCAGTCAAACGCTCTAGCCAGATGAGCTAATGCCCCATTGAGTGATTATGGCAACAAATATACGACAAGATTTTGAAATGATAAAGTATAACCGACAAGAACCTCTTAAAAAATTAATGCTGTTATGATGAAACTAACAATACGTCAAGCCACAAGCTCCGACCTGGACAGGCTAATGGATATCTTCGATGCAGCCCGAAACTTTATGCAATCTACAGGCAATACGCACCAATGGATCAACGGATATCCGCAACGCGAACTGGTTGCTAAGGAAATTGCCGCGAAACATTGCTACGTATACCTGAACGAACAGGAAGTACCTGTAGGAACATTTTGCTTTATCGAAGGGCCTGATCCTACTTATGCGTATATTGAAGACGGCAAATGGCTGAATGAAGCACCTTATTGGGTCATCCACCGACTGGCTTCCGACGGTAGTTGCCACGGAATATTCGAGGCTTGCATCGAATGGTGTGCACAGCGTACTCCCAATCTGCGTATCGATACGCATGCCGACAACAAGGTCATGCAACACCTCGTGGAGAAAAGTGGTTTCACGCGCTGCGGAATTATCTATATTGCCAACGGTACGCCACGTATCGCCTACCAGCGTCACCAAGCATCATAGCAAGTGACGCTCGGCAAACAGCTTCCACAAAGGAGCAGCCATCAGTGCCTGACGGATCTCATTACCGGTCAGCAATGCCCGAACTTCCTCCACCGACAGCAGATGAATGCTTATGTCTTCAGTCGGTTCGAGGTGCTGTCCGGAAACCTGCTCCACGCCTTCTGCCAAAAAGCAATGACAGAGATTGTTCATCGTACTGGTATTGGCCGACAGCGTCATAAAATCCGTCCACGTTCCTCCGGCATATCCGGTTTCTTCGTACAACTCTCTTTTGGCAGACTCCAACGGCTGTTCGCCTTTCTCACATACACCGGCACAAATCTCATAGCCCGTCCACTGCAGCCCATGCCGGTACTGACGTTCCATCAGGAATTTTCCTTCTGTCGTAATGGCAATCACATTGACCCAGTCGGGGTATTCCAGTACATAATATTCATCATTCACCACCCCATCCGGCAAGCGTACACAGTCACGACGTGCCGTCAACCACGGACGGCGAATCAAATATTCACTGTGAAGAATCTCCCATTTTTTATCATCTTCTTTATCCATCTTATTTCAATTTTAAATGTAAAACCGGAAACGGACGTCCTGCTCCATCGAAGGCATCGCGCGACACGATTTCAAAACCTTTCTTCAGATAAAAGCGGACTGCCGTGGAATTTTGTTCGTTCACGTCTATCCTGTCCAGATATTTATCGCGTAAGGCAAAGTCTATCAGTCTGCTGCCATATCCCTTTCTCTGTTCCTGTGGAGCTACAAACAGCATTTCAATCCGTTCACCACTCAATCCCATAAAAGCAGCGATCCTTTCCTCCCGGTTACGAATGCAGTATAAATCCACTCCGGGAAGATAAATCATGCGGACCAAAGGCTTGTAATATTCGATGTCTTCTTCCGAAAGGAAATGATGAGTACTGCGGACAGCTTCTTCCCAGACCTGCAAAAGTTCGTCGAAATCGGCTTCATCAGGCTGATAAATCAACGGCTTTCTCATCCGGAAATTAGTCAGCTCCACACCGTTTACTCTCATCGTCTGTTCCTGTTCTACCGAAAATCCCTGCGACAGGAAAAAAGGTTTTGCCGTCAGACTCACTTCCGAAAACAAATCGGGAGCCTCTGAACGACGGGCTTCCTCCTCAGCGGCACGAAGCAGAAAGGAGGCGACTCCTCTTCTTTGGTGTGCAGGATGTACAAACAGGCTGTGCACATAGCCATCACCTCTTACCGATATAAATCCAGCAACCTCGCCCGAAGGCTGGCTGACAGCTGCCAGGAAATGCAAATCGCCCGAAAGCAGTTCCTGCCAACGGGAAGATGTGGCACGTTGCACCCATGCTTCCACCTGACCAGGAGTATAATCTTTACAGCAAGTAACGCGTACTGCTTCTTCAAATACCGGAGATAAAGCTTCGGCCGTTACCGAAGTCGTAAGCAAATAGTCGGTCATATTCATGCAATAAACATCAATCTATACTTGCAAAGGTATAAGTTTTTGGAAATAAGATTTCAAGTTGTCCGTAAATTATTCTACCTTTATTCCATAAAATCAATAGATAACATGCGTACATTCATCTTTTTTCTCTGTACATTGACAGCCCTTATATTACGGGCTCAACAGCATACGTTGGAATCACAGATCAGACAAGTTGCCGAATCCATCCGGGCACAAGTTGGAGTAGCCGTCATCATCGACGGGAAAGATACGGTAACGGTAAACAACGACTCTCGTTATCCGCTGATGAGTGTCGTAAAATATCCTCAGTCGCTGGCTGTAGCTCACTTTCTACACCAGCATAATCGACCGCTTTCTACTGAAGTATTCACTGCGAAAGAAGCATTGCATCCCAACACTTATAGTCCCCTGCGTGATGAATATCCTGAAGGAAATCTCTATCTCCCTATAAGCCGTCTGCTGGAATATACGCTTCAACAGAGCGACAACAATGCTTGTGATATTCTGTTCGAGTATATCGGCGGAGTTTCGTATGCCGAGCGTTACATACGGTCGCTTGGAACCGAATGCCTCGCCATATCAAAGACAGAGGAACAAATGTACCAGGCTCCTGAATCATGCTATGAAAACTGGAGTAGTCCTCTGGAGATGGCCCGCCTGACCGACATGCTCTTTTCAAAGGAATTATTCCCTTCGGATTATCAGAATTTCATCAAAGAAACGATGCTAAACTGCGTAACAGGGGAAAACAGACTGCCCCAGCCTTTGATGAATACCACCGCCCGTATCGGGCATAAGACCGGAACGTCCGGCCTCAATGCTCGCGGCGAGCTGGCAGGCATCAACGATGTAGGTTTCGTTATACTTCCTGATGGACGGCGTTACAGCATCGCCGTTCTGATAAAAGACTCGAAAGAAACTATGAAAGCTACGGAAAAAGTGATAGCAGACATTTCGGAAATCGTATACCGCTACCTTACTTTGCCATAGAAGCTTCGTGCTTTTCTACTTCGGCACGCGTACGACTGATGGTTACCAGATAAACACCGCCGAATATCAATACAACCGAAAAGCCCTTGATCCAGTTGAAACTATCCATTCCCCAGCAAACGGCTACGATACAGGCCACAATAGGCTGTACATAATTGTACATGCCGGCTACGGTAGGACGCAGGTTCTTCTGACCGACTATGACAAAGATATAGCTCAGGAAGGTACTTCCTACTACAATAAATACCAGTGAAAGGCATTCTGCAACTCCCAGGCTAGTCCACTGAGCAGCTAATATGTCGTCGTAAGAGAAAGGCAAAGCACAAATAAAGGCATAAGTAAACATCCATTTCATAATGGTAAAGACGGAATATTTACCCACAAAGTCCTTGAACAATACAATATAAAGTGCATAGCTCAACTGCGCGCAGAGTACCAGAATATCTCCCCAGATATTATTGTCACCGTTGGTACTTGCAGCAGCGTTTTGCTGACTGCCCAGAATAAGGAGCAGCGCTCCGGTAGCTCCCAAAGCAATACCCAGAACTTTCTTGCCGGTAATCGGTTCTTTCAGATAAATGGCAGCCAGAATCATCGCCCAAAGCGGCATACTGGTCGTAATAATGGAAGCATCGGCAGGCGAAGTCAGTCCCACACCGAAGATAAAACATCCCTGATTGAACACAATAGCCAGCAACGAAGCAACGAACAGTTTGGCCAGATCCTTGTGACCTACATGTTCGGGCTTTCTGAAAAATGAAGCAATCCAGAACAATACCATGGCTCCAAAAACACGTAAATCGGTTACCAGAAGTGGCGTAACTACTCCACCTATCATTACAAATTTGGCAAGCGGTGACATCAGTCCCCACATTGTATTCGCAGCGAGCATAGCTCCATGCCCTTTTAATTTCTGTATATCCATTTCAATTCTTTTTATTACGGCGCAAAATTATAACAGCCCCTATAGTTAATTATAGTATATTTGCAGCAAATTCTTGTACGATTACGACTAATGTGGAAAGAAAATTTATATGAACCGGCAGAAATTCTGATTCGCGAACACGAAATCTTCCCCATCGAAGAACATCAACATTCGTTCTTCGAAATGGCTTATATTGTTTCAGGTACCGGAATGTTCCATACTTACGGGAAAATATCCGAGAAAAAGGAGATACCATACAGTGCAGGAACAATCTTTCTGATTCCACCCGACACAGTACACTGCTTTACCATTCACACCTATAGTAAATATGTATTTTTACGTTTTACCGACCAATACGTAACGGAGTGTATCGGGAAATATGTGGCCCATACACTCTATCTTCCGGAAAAGACTCCACTGGTGGTGATGTCCGATAAGGAGGCTCAAACAGCCCGCCAACTGATTTCGTTCATTGCCGACGAACAGGCTAACAGACAAAACTTCTCTGTTTACTTACAGCAGCAGTGGCTGAACAGCCTCATCGCACTGATAGCCCGCAGCTTTCTTGCCGACAACCAAACAGCCTTTCCAGCTGATACGGAAGAAACAGACAAAGCACTCTATCTGCTGCAATATATTCAACAGCATATCCATCAGCCTCAAATGCTGAGAATAGAGGCACTTTGCCAGAAGTTTAACCTGTCGGAAAACTACATCGGACGTTACTTCAAGCGCCATTTTCAGGAAAGCCTCCAGCAATACATCAGCCGCAACCGGATAAAGATGGCAGAATCGCTCATAAAAGATACCCAACTAAGCATGAAAGAAATAGCTTATCGCACCGGATACAGCGATGCATGCCATCTGACCAAAAAGTTCCAGTCGTATTATGGGATATCTCCTCTTAAATACAGAAAACAATCTGTCCTGCAAAAGAAAGAGCTGCACAACAGTTCAAGCGATAGTACACTTCGATAAATAATGTAAGTTTCCTACCGGAATAACTTATCCAGACAGACAAGAAACAGAATTTCTTGCCCTTATTCCAGCTTATTGGCTGGAAAATTGTAATTTTGCAAGATATTACGAAAACTAAAATTTATGCAAACGAGCGAACAGACACCCTATGAGCTTCCTGAATCGCTGGGGAAAAACCTCGGAATACAACTGGTTTCCATCGAAGAGGGATATGTAAAAGCAACCATGCCCGTCGATGAACGTACCTCACGCCCGTGTGAACCGAAAGATATTTTAAACGGAGGAGCTTCTCTGGCTCTTGCCGAAACCGTTGCCGGATATGGCTCTATTCCTTTGTGTGAACCCGGACAAATGCCTTGTGGCATACAGATCAGTGCCAACCATGTGCACATGGTTCCGGTTGGAACGTATGTGGAAGCAACCGGCACACTGGTACACAGAGGACGTACTTCTCATGTATGGAATGTCGATATTAAGACTCCCGACGGGAAACTGGTATCGACTGCTCGTGTTGTCAATCTTATAGTAAAGAAACGATTATGAATATTCCCGGAACCACCATCCACAAACTGATAGACCAACTGACGCAAAGTTCTTTCAGCTTTGCACTGTATCGCCTGCCGTGGACAGACGAACCGATACTGGTGTTGCAGGAAGAAGGAGAAACGGAAATAGTGGAAAATCCAGCCGACTTAAACGGAAAGCGGGGATTTGTACTGACTCCTTTCCACCCGACTCAGGAACGTCCGGCAGTCATCATACACCCGGATAAAGTGGCACATGAATGGAATAATATCAGTCAGGTTCTGGAGGATTTCGTTTCATCGAAAAAGATCACTCCGTCTGAAGTTACAGCTGTTGAAGCAGCCGTAACAGACGATGAGGAAGCTAAAATCAGATATGAACAAGCTTTCAGTCGTTTTATAACTCCCTTAAAGAATAAAACCTTCCGAAAGCTGGTGCTTTCACGTAATTATACCCAAACCATAAAGCCTGATTTTTCGCCTCTCAGCGCCTTTATCCGTGCCTGCAACAGTTATCCGCGCATGATGATTTCTTTGTGCCATACTCCTCTGACCGGGACCTGGATCGGCAGTACGCCCGAAATTATTTTAAGCGGCCACGAAACGGAATGGCACACGGTAGCACTTGCCGGAACCATGCCTATGCAAGGAGAAACCATGCCGACGGAATGGAGTGAAAAGAATCAGGAAGAACAGGCTTTTGTCAGTGAATACATCCGACAGACAGTCAAACGCTTTGGCAGCAAGCTCAAAGAAAAAGGGCCTTATACAGCCAGAGCCGGACAACTGGTACACCTGAAAACAGATTTCCATTTCCAATTGAAAGATACTTCTCATCTGGGCGATATATTGAAGGAACTTCATCCTACCCCCGCCGTCTGCGGACTGCCTAAAGAGGAAACCTATACTTTCATATTGGAAAACGAAGGGTATGACCGAAGCTACTATGCCGGAATTATCGGATGGCTGGACCCTCAAGGCGATACCACACTTTATGTAAACCTGCGGTGTATGAACATTGCCGGGCAAACAGCCACACTCTATGCCGGAGGCGGCATACTTCCTTCGTCGACAGTAGAAACAGAATGGGAAGAAACCCAGCAGAAAATGAATACCATGCGCAACATTTTATAATAACTGAGCCTATGTATACTGATAAGAAAAGCATATTGCAACTGGCCTCCCTGCTCCGGAGCCATGGAATCAAACGGATTGTACTCTGTCCGGGAAGCAGGAATATACCTATCGTCCAGACACTCACTAATATTCCGGACTTCACCTGTTACCCGATGACCGACGAACGCAGTGCAGGCTTCTTTGCCCTCGGACTGGCCTTACACGGCGGAGCACCTGCTGCCGTATGCTGTACATCGGGAACCGCCCTACTGAATCTGCATCCGGCTGTAGCCGAAGCATTCTATCAGCAAGTACCGTTGGTAGTTATCTCTGCCGACCGACCGGCTGCCTGGATCGGACAAATGGATGGACAAACACTTCCTCAACCCGGGGTATTTGGTCAGTTGGTGAAAAAATCGGTCAACCTGCCCGAAGTAAGCGACGAAGAAAGTGAATGGTTCTGTAACCGACTGATTAACGAAGCTTTGCTCGAACTTAATCATCACGGTAAGGGGCCGGTCCATATCAACGTACCTATCAGCGAACCGTTCTTCCTGCTTCCAGTCAACGAACTGCCGCAGGCAAGAGTTATCACCCGCTATCAGGGACTGAACATTTACGACAAGGATTACCAGCCGCTGATAGAACGCCTCAACAAGTACCAGCGACGCATGGCGGTAGTAGGACAGATGAATCTGATTTATCTGTTCGACAAGAAGTATACTAAGATGCTGTACAAGCATTTCGCATGGTTTACTGAAAATATAAGCAACCGTACCATACCGGGAATGCCTATACGGAACATCGAACCTCTGCTTTGTTCCATGAACAACGAGGAACAGGAGAAAATGCGTCCCGAACTGCTTATTACCTACGGGGGACACATCATCTCGAAACGTCTGAAGAAATTCCTCCGCAAACATCCTCCCGTAGAACACTGGCATGTATCGGCCGACGGTGAAGTGGTCGATTTGTTCGGCTCACTGACTACCATCATCGAAATGGATCCGTTTGAATTTCTGGAAAGAATCGCTCCGATGCTGGACAGCCGTACGCCGGAATACCCGAGAGCATGGGAGGCTCGTTCGAAAGCAATTCCACAAGCCGATTTTGCCTATTCCGAAATGAGTGCCATCGGCAAGGTCATCTGCCATCTGCCATCTCCGTGCTCCCTACACCTGGCCAACAGTTCCGTGGTGCGTTATGCGCAATTGTTCGATTTGCCCAACGATGTGGAAATCTTGTCCAACAGAGGAACAAACGGTATAGAAGGTTCTCTTTCTACCGCACTGGGATATGCTACGGCTTCTGACAAACTGAACTTTATCCTCATCGGCGATTTGAGTTTCTTCTACGACATGAATGCACTTTGGAATTCCAACTACGGTACGAACGTACGTATTCTGCTGCTGAACAATGCCGGAGGAGAGATTTTCCATGCACTGCCCGGACTTGAACTGCATGAAAATGCCCGTCGGTTTGTAACAGCCACTCATACCACATCCGCACGTGCCTGGGCCGAAGACAGAGGATTTGAATATCTCTCGGCACACAACGAAGAAGAGCTGACAAATGCAGTCAGTACATTCACCCAACCGGATATCACTGCCCGTCCGATGTTACTGGAAGTCTTTACAGACAAAAAAACAGACATCGAACTGTTGAAAGAATATTACCATAACCTAAAACAAAAATAATTCCACTATGTCACAAAAGAGAGAATGGAAAACCATCAAAGAGTATCAGGATATTCTTTTTGATTTCTATAATGGAATAGCTAAAATAACCATCAATCGTCCGCGTTATCGCAACGCTTTCACGCCGAAAACGACATCGGAAATTAGCGATGCGCTCTATTATTGCCGCGAATGTCAGGATATCAATGTCATCGTTCTTACCGGAGCCGGCGACAAAGCATTCTGCTCGGGTGGAGATATGCATGTAAAAGGACACGGCGGTTACATCGGCACCGACGGAGTACCTCGTCTGAATGTGCTCGATGTACAGAAACAAATCCGTTCGATTCCGAAACCGGTTATCGCCATGGTCAACGGTTATGCCATTGGAGGCGGACACGTTTTACATGTGGTATGCGACTTGACAATTGCTTCCGAAAATGCGATATTCGGACAAACAGGTCCACGGGTAGGCAGTTTCGATGCAGGATTCGGTTCTTCTTATCTGGCACGCATCGTAGGACAGAAAAAAGCGCGTGAAATCTGGTTCCTCTGCCGCCAGTATTCGGCACAGGAAGCCCTCGAAATGGGATTGGTCAACAAAGTCGTTCCTTTCGACTCACTGGAAGATGAAGTAGTAGAATGGGCCGAAACGATGATGCAGCACAGCCCGCTGGCATTGCGTATGATAAAAGCCGGACTGAATGCAGAACTGGACGGTCAGGCAGGTATTCAGGAACTGGCAGGCGACGCAACCATGCTTTATTACATGACAGAAGAAGCGCAGGAAGGTGGACGTGCCTTCTTGGAAAAGCGCAAACCCGACTGGAGTAAATTTCCGAAAATGCCCTAATCATCAAAGCATATAAAACTTTCAGACACGAGTCTGTCTGAAAGTTTTTATTCGTTAAGAGAGCAGCTACTAACGTCAGTCTGTTACGGTCTGCGTAACGTTCAATTCACCACAATGCTTATGTATACAATCAAAATTATTCCGAAGACTTTACATTTCAAACAACCGGCAGGAACATCAAGAGGAGTATATCGCACCCGGAAAGTGTGGTACTTGTTGCTGATGGACACACAGACGGGGAAATATGGTGTAGGAGAATGTGCTCCCCTACCGGCATTGAGTTGCGACGACTTACCCGACTATGAGGAAATCTTGGCCAAGCACTGCCGGCAGACGGAACAGAATGGGACAATCGATTACGAGGCTCTCCGCCCCTATCCCTCTATGCTGTTTGGACTGGAAACTGCTTTTGCTCACCTAAAAGCCGGTAACTTACAATTCTGGCAGACTCCTTTTTCAGAAGGGAAAGAAGGAATTCCTATCAACGGACTGATATGGATGGGAAACTTCGACGAAATGTACCATCGGATAGAAGAGAAAATGAAACTCGGCTTCCGATGCATCAAAGTAAAAATAGGTGCTATCGATTTCGACCGGGAACTGGAGCTGCTGGCACACATCCGCCATCATTTTTCTCCCGAACAAATAGAGCTCCGGGTAGATGCCAATGGAGCTTTCTCTCCGGCAGATGCTCCTGAAAAGCTGAAAAGACTTCATGCGTTTCATCTGCATTCCATCGAACAACCTATCCGTGCCGGACAATGGCAGGCTATGGCTGAACTGTGCTCCCAGACACCTTTCCCCATCGCATTGGACGAAGAACTGATCGGAGTGAATACACTGGCACGCAAGGTAGAGCTTCTTGAAACTATCCGACCGCAATATATTATTTTAAAACCGTCTCTCCACGGAGGCATGAAAGGAGCTCAGGAATGGATTGAACTCGCCGCCGAACGAGGTATCGGCTCATGGGTAACTTCCGCTTTGGAATCGAACATCGGACTTAATTCTATCGCACAATGGTGTGCCACTCTTCATCCTGCAATGCCTCAAGGATTAGGTACAGGTATGCTTTTTACGGATAATATCGACTACCCGCTTCATATTGAAGGGGATTGTCTGTGGTTCCACCCAGAAGAAAAGGAACCTGATTTTAAATCATTTCTCATCTAACACAACTACTATGTCAACATTTGTCACCGAAATATCTCAGCAAACCATCACAATAGACGGCATACACTATACAGCTGCCGATGCCACAGCGTCTGCACCGGAAACGAAGAGTCTTCTTCAAACCAAGTTTCGCACTATTTATGGTGAGGACAGCTTTTATGCTGCTCTTGCCGATTTTCTGGCTGAATGGTTCGACGGAAACGATACTCTGAAAGTACATACATCCGGTTCCACCGGAACACCTAAAGAGCTTTGGGTGGAGAAAAGCCGGATGATGAACAGCGCCAAACTGACCGTATCTTTCTTAAATTTACACAAAGGTGACAGTGCTCTGTTATGCATGCCTCTACAATACATAGCAGGCAAAATGGTTGTAGTACGTTCACTCGTAGCCGGACTGAATTTGATACCTGTATCTCCATGCGGACACCCGATGCAGGAGTTACATACTGCACCGACTTTCGCAGCCATGATTCCCATGCAGGTATTCAATACCCTGCAAGTACCGGCCGAACGAGAACTGCTCATGCAAGTCCGTCACTTGATAATAGGTGGAGGAGCTATCGATGAAAATTTGGAAAAGTCGCTACAAGATTTTCCCTATGCCGTATGGAGTACGTACGGGATGACGGAAACTCTTTCTCATATAGCCTTACGTCAACTAAACGGAAAAGGACGTTCTGAATGGTATACTCCATTCAGTAATGTCAGCCTCAGCTCTTCGGAAGAAGGAACACTAGTCATCAACGCTCCCCTCGTCAGTGAAGAAATACTGAAGACAAACGACATTGTGGAGTTTAATATATCAGGACAGTTCCGTATTTTGGGAAGAAAAGACAATACAATCAATACGGGAGGCATCAAAGTACAGATAGAACAGGTTGAGGACGCACTTAGACCATTACTCTCCTGTCCGTTTATGATTACGTCTGTATCTGACATCAAATTCGGAGAACAAATTGTGTTGCTTCTCGAAACATCGGCAATCGATAAAGAAAAGATAGACAAAGCAATAGCTACCCTACCTCCTTACTGGCGTCCCAAACAAACAATTTGTGTAGAAAAGCTTCCGCAAACAGAAACCGGCAAGCCCGATAGAGCCAGCGCTCGAAAATTAGCAGCAAATAAAATAGACAAAGCGTAGGAGGGCAAGACTTAAATTCGTATATTTGTTTCCCATAATAAAGTACTAACAACTAATACTTATGGAAGAAACATCTTTTCTGATTCCTTTATTGCTAACAATCGGCGGACTTGTCATAGGAGCCTTACTGAAATCATTATTACAACACACTCGAATCCCATATACGGTAGGACTGTTTGCCGTCGGACTTCTGGTCGGATTGTTAAACCGCTCAGGGGCTTTCGATTGCTGGAATGGATTATCGGAAGGTGTCAGTTCGGTAGCCAATATCAATCCAGACCTGATACTCTATTTGTTTCTGCCTATCTTGATTTTCGATGCGGCTTATGAACTGAACCTGCATATCTTTAAAAAGACACTGGCCAATGCCACTTTACTTGCCGTACCGGGACTGATAATCTGCATGTTGCTAACGGGTGCATTATTGATGGGGATTTCCTTATTTGTACCTGAACTCAGTTCGTGGACATGGGGATTTGCACTGATGTTCGGTGCTCTGATCAGTGCGACCGACCCGGTTGCCGTAGTCGCTCTGCTACATGAATTGAAAACCAGTAAACGCTTTTCTACACTTGTTGATGCAGAATCTCTTTTAAACGACGGAACTGGTATTGTATGCTTCATGCTATTCTTCGGAACTTATGCCGCCACAGGAGAAAATTCTTCCTCACCCGTAATGGAATTCATACAAGTAGTAAGTATCAGTACCTTATTAGGTTTCCTGTTGGCACGCTTAGTAATATGGTTTATAACCCGTATCAACTCGGAAGAGATGATACAAAACAGCGTGGTCATTCTGTCGGCATATCTTACTTTCATTATCTCTCAATATTACCTGGGAGTGTCGGGAGTAATAGCGCTGTTAGTCTTCGGACTGACCGTAACCTACGTGGGAAAGCCAAGGCTGAAGCCTCAGGTCAATAACTTTATGGAGCATTTCTGGGAACTCCTGACATACATAGCAAATACTTTAATCTTTATTCTTGTCGGAATTGTCATTGCCGAAAAGGTCGATTTTACCTGGAGTGCATTCGGCATCCTGATTCTGATTTATGTTTGCCTGAACTTGATCCGTTTCGCCATGATCATGTTGCTTTATCCGCTCATGAAAAGAATGGGATACGGACTGAGCAAACGTGAGTCGGTCATTCTTACGTGGGGAGGATTACGAGGTGCATTGGGCATGACACTTGCACTTATGGTATCGTATACGCCAGCCATTCCGGAAGATGTACGCAGCCAGATTCTATTCTTTACGGCAGGAATCGTTACGCTTACTCTCTGTGTCAATGCCACTACCACACGATGGTTGTTAAACCGCTTGGGACTGATCAATACTCCTTCAGCACGTATCATATTGGAAAATAAAATACAAAAAACTATTCGAGAAAATTCTGAAAAATACTTGGAACGTCTGGAAAAAAGAGAAGCTCTAACCGGAACGAACTGGGATAAAGTGAAACATTATCTCTTTCCGGAACCTCAGGAAACGCCTGTGGCTGCCGGTACGCATGCCATGCTGACCGAAGTCCGCTTACGTGTACTCGACCGGGAAAAAGCCCTCTGCCATGAACTTTACGATCAAGGAATTATTTCTCAGTATACTTTCCGCAGACTGATGAACTCATTGGATGAGTTATACGATCACGACGGGACTTATCCATTGGATCATCGAAACTCTATCTTCCGTTTCTGTAACCGGACAGCACTGCTGAACAGTTTACGGAATGAGCCTTACCTGCACAACCTGATGAGCTTCTATTTCCGTAAACGAATCGCACTGATTTATGATCTGGGCAGAGGCTTTATCATCATACAAAAGGAAGACCTGAAGTTTTTGGATGAACTAAAAAATTCGGATTTGCTGAACAAGGAACAGAAACCTGTAGCAGACATACTAAAAGAGGAAATCACCCAGAACATTGATGCGATGAATCTGTTGATAAATAACCTGGCGGTAAGTTTTCCGAAAGCTTACAATCATGCACTCACCCTGAAATCGATTCGCATGCTGCTCAGTAATGAACGAAAAACAATCAGACAACTGATAGAGAATGGTGTTCTTTCGGAAAAAGATGCTGAAAGCCTGCTGCAGAAGGTTGACGAACGTACTGATGAACTCAACACATTCAGATATACTATTCCGGGCACTATTTTACGGAGCTTATTCAAAAGAAAGAAAAAAGAATAAATCAGCTAAAGAGCATGAAAACGGTCAGACTAATCACTTGCGACGATTCATTCCAGGCTCGACTCATTGTCGGAGCCTTGGAAAATGAAGGCATTGCGGCTATATTACATAACGAAAATACGTCTAACGTTTTAAGAGGATATATCAGCAATATCTCTGGCGTAGATATTTTTGTTTACGAAGACGAATATGAGAAAGCCATCAAGCTGCTTGAGCAAAATCAAATGATACCGGAACAACTGAAATATTGCCCATACTGTCATTCCAGTAACATTCAGTTTGTCTTGAAGAAAAAGAAAAGATTACGGGCCATTGTCTCAACCATCCTAGCTATGCTTGCCGGTGCCCCTCCGGGTACAGAACATTGGGAATATATTTGCAAACAATGTGGAAAACACTTTGACAAACCTGTTGCCTGAAAAAATAGCTGATACCCACAAAAAATATAAAATAAATGAATGAAGGCATGTCTGGACAGGTAGCCATTTTCAGTATATGCAGATTCGATCGCCATACCTTCATTCATTCAAATATAAAGTGTATACTCAATAGTAAAATCAAGCCTATTACAAAGCACAAGAGTTTTCTCCACAGAAATCTTTTCCGACTTCCCCTTCATATTCAGGATGACGCTGTAACCATACTACAGCATACGAACAAGTCGCAATCGGTTTCAAGCCGTTAGCACGTGCATAATCGTAAGCAGCCTTTACCAGCGCCGAAGCAATACCTCTTCCCCCAATCTCTGTAGGAACGATTGTATGACGAATATCCAATCCTTTATCATGAAGTTGATAAGCGACGTGCGCTTCATATCCATCAACTTCTGTCCAAAATTTCATTTGATCCACATTATGTTTTACTTCCATAGTCATAACAAGTTTATAAATTCATACTCAACGCAATATACGAAATTAAGGAATATTAAAAAAGATATCTATTATTATTATCTCAAAAAAACTACGAAATTTGCATCCGATATAAATTCATATAACGATATGGAAAAAGACAGTCTTTTTAAAAGGTATTTAGTTTTTATCGCAGGATTGTATTTTCTTGCTATGGGAATAACACTCATTGTCCACTCCAGCTTAGGAACGACCCCTATTTCAAGCATGAACTACGTATTAAGCCTCAACACTTCACTATCTCTCGGTACATGGACTTTTATCGTCAACCTGCTTATGATTATCATACAACTGTGGCTGGCAAGAGGTAAGTACGGTACTCGCAAAGATACAATTGAAATTCTGCTTCAAATTCCTTTCTCTTTCATTTTTTCTGCTTTTATCGACCTGAACATGGTTCTGATCCGTAACCTGGCTCCAAGTAACTATGGCATGGCTTTAGGAATTCTTTTGGCAGGTTGCTTCATTCAGTCAATTGGTGTCGTATTAGAGATTAAGCCCAAAGCAGCCATGATGAGTGCAGAGGGATTGGTAAAATACATCGCCCGTCGTTGCAACAAAGAATTCGGCAACGTAAAAGTATATGTAGATATTACACTTGTAAGCCTCGCCATTCTTATATCATTGGCTTTCACCATGCGCATAGAAGGTGTCCGTGAGGGTTCCGTCATTGCAGCTTGTATTACAGGTTATATCGTCAACTTCCTGAATCATAAGATAATGACACGTAAAATGCTTTATCGCCTTATACCTATCAGACATTAATCTTAATAAACATAGCATGAAATATCAATTCGAAATTTGCGCAAACTCCGTAGAGAGTTGCCTTGCAGCCCAAGAAGGGGGAGCCCATCGTGTTGAATTATGTGCCGGCATACCGGAGGGCGGAACAACTCCATCATTAGGGGAAATACAGACAGCACGCCGTTTACTGCAAATCAAACTACATGTTATCATCCGTCCACGCGGAGGAGATTTTTTATACTCTCCTCTAGAACTGGAAATTATGGAGGAAGATATACGCCTTGCCAAAGAGGCTGGAGCCGATGGAATTGTAATAGGTTGTCTGACTCCTGACGGCGAAATAGACATGCCTGCAATGAAACGACTTAGAACGGCTGCCGGTAATTGCTCCGTTACTTTTCATCGGGCTTTCGACAGATGTAAGAACCCTTTTAAAGCACTTGACGAAATTGCTGATTTAGATATTCATCGTATACTGACCTCAGGACAGCAACCTACAGCTCCCCAAGGAAGTGCTCTTATAAAAAAACTGATTGAATATGCCAATGGCAGAGTAAGCTTGATGGCCGGATGCGGAGTAAATGAAAATAATATCCGCCAATTGGCTTTAGAAAGCGGTGCAACCGAATTTCATTTTTCAGCACGAGAAAAAATAGAAAGTGCCATGCGCTATTCCAATCCCGAAGTCAAGATGGGAAGCGATTCCATTAATGAATATACGCGCGAAATAACAACCGCTCAACGGGTAAGACGTACAATTGAAGCACTAAACATATAACAAAAAGAGCTGTATCAAAATGAAAAACTGAGACAGGCTTGCTTATAATCTATAAATTACAACATAAAAATCTCCTACTTCAGTCTTTGTTTTCTTTAATTACAGGACTAAAAGTAGGAGATTTTTTACTTCTAAGTTGCAATCTATAAGATTTTTACTTTTGCAATTCTATTTGAGACGGCCTCTTTTATTTTCCAATTATTCTTTGCATTTATTCATCCCATACCAAGTAAGCAGAAACCAACCAATGATTTAACTCTTCACCATTTGCAACTTGTGCATTGGGTATGCTTACCGTAAATGTATGTTTACCAGCCTGTAAGTCTTTCAAACAAATTTCTTCAGGAGCGACATCCGAACCTGGACACCAGTTAGAACGAGAAAGATCGGAAGAAG
>UMAS01018679.1_pt1 | contig 26529 bp, 20 predicted proteins | sample 1963771 | NCBI WGS metagenome assembly UMAS01 (sample SAMEA4835922, study PRJEB28245) | human gut metagenome | biome: gut microbiome; material: fecal sample | place: Denmark | collected 2008
CTTTTTCGTGTCTATTTTACCGGGAAGGGGGCAATGGTCTGCTCATGTTCAGCAATCTTATTCTGTCGAGCGGGAATCTTCTGCTTCTCAATTTTGTAAATTTTTTCTCCCTTTCTGTCTGCCATAGCATTCAATGCAGCGGCAAGGGCGGGAAGTTTTTGTGCGAGTCCACGCAGCAAGATCACATCCTTACGCAGTGCAACAGCCTTGTGCTGCAATCGTTCGATAGCAGCCTTGTTTTTCTCTATTTTGCCCTGCTGGGTAGCAATCTTGTCATGCAGCACCTGGATCTTGTCTTGCTGCCGCTGGGCAAATGCAGAAAAGAGCGGAAGCAATGCTTCCGATTTCTTTTCTGCAGGGAGGAACTCCTCTTGCTTTTTGACTTTATTTGCACTCTGTTCCATGGTCTTGACTCCTTTCTGTTTTTTCCTTTGTAGTTACGGGCGTTTCGGGTCTATGATTTGAAGCTATGTTTTGCCGCTTGGAACGGCTGAAATAATAGGGCTGATGCTTGCCGGTTCGATTTGCAACAGCTGCTTTTGCGGCTGCCTGTAGCTGCTCATTGAGCGTTGACAGCCGTTCTGACTTATCTTGCAGCTCCTGTTCACGCTGGAAGGGCTGATGCACATGCTCCAGGGCATCCTGGTAGTCCAGATCAAGCTGTGCCACACCACACTTCAGAAATTCAAGTTGTTGCGACATGTCAACGACTACAGCCTCTATGTTGCGCAAGGTAAACCGTGCTGATTTGCTGACATTCACTTCGTGCAGCAATGCGCCATGCATGGCAAGTTGTGGATACTCCATATACTCATCTTTCCGAACAGTCAGCGGAAAGCCATATATGCTACCGATTTCAATATCAGTACCCGTATGTCCTTCCAGCTTGTCCAGCTGCTCATCCAGTGCCTCACAAGCCTCTTTCATATCTGTATACTGATTGCCGCCAAGGGTGATACAGAAGTCCGGCATAGCACCTTCCACACTGGATAGAGCATGCACCTGTGTCACATCCTGCTGTAATGCTTCCAGCCTTGCCTTCAAGCTTGCAGACCGTTCTGGATACTGGCGGATCCTATCCTCCATCTCATAATGCTGATTATTATATTCCGATTTCATGAGTTGAAGTTCCTTGACCTCATTGTCCAGCATTAGCTTCTCCTTAATGCGTTCGTCTCCGGTGCAGAGTGCCTTAACTTCCGCATAGGACAGGGCAGCCTGGTCAACGTCCTCACAGCTCCGAGCCGGTGTTTTTGAGGTGATGATCTGGCTGATGAATTTCTGCTTGTTCTCCAGCGTCTGATAGCTATAGGCATCGAATGTTCCCTTGGTAACATATCGATACAGATCAACCTGTTTGTACATGTTTCCCTGTCGAACCATACGCCCACGGCGCTGATCCAGATCACTGGGTCTCCACGGCACATCCAAATCATGCGTGGCAATCAGGCGATCCTGCACGTTTGTGCCGGTACCCAGTTTGGAAGTAGATCCAAGCAGCACACGCACTTTTCCGCTACGCACTTTTTCAAACAGTGCAGCTTTCTGTGCTTCTGTTCCGGCATCGTGAATGAATGCGATTTCCTCTTTGGGAATACCCAACTGCATCAGCTTGTTGCGAATGTCCTCGTATACGCAGAAGCTGCCGGACTCCTCCAAGGAGTCCTGGTCAGATACGGAATGTTCCGCATTTTGCTCTGCTGCATCCAATGCAGCACTTTTTCCGTGAGGAACACCCAGGTCACAGAATATCAACTGTGCTGCCAGATCCGGCTTAGATTCCTCCCAGATCCTGAACACGTTGCGTACACACTGATTTAGCTTGGTGTTTGGATCATCCTCGAATTCCGGATCAATCAGCCTGGGATCCAGCCCCACCTTTCTGCCGTCACCAGTGATCCGCAGCATATTGTCCTCGCTGGGATCCACACCGCCAGCCTGTACAATATCAGCTCGATCCGAAAGCTCCGCAACCAGTTCCTTCTGGAAATCCGTTGCTTCCGTTTCGATCACATGCAGACGGCATTCCGGAACATCAAGATTCAATATATCCGGTGTCTTGATATCTGCACACTGCTTAAACATGCTGACTAACTCTGGCAAATTGGAGTACTTTGCAATTCTGGTTTTCTGCCGCCACTTGTTCCCGGCAGGAGACAGCTCATACGCCGTTTCCGGCTTTCCGAAAGTAGATACCCAGCTGTCGAAGGCTTCGATGCCGCATTTTTTCAATGTATCATGCTGCAAGTATCGCATCATGGTATGCAGCTCCGTAATGGTATTGGAAATAGGTGTGCCTGTGGCAAATACAACACCTTTTCCGCCTGTTACCTCGTCCAGATAGCGGCACTTGGTATACAGATCCGTTGCCTTTCGGGATGCAGAGGAGGACCAGCCAGCCACGTTGGTCAGCTTAGTGGGAGAGAACAGGTTCTTGAATTCATGTGCCTCATCCACAAACAGCTTATCAATGCCCAGCTGCTCAAAGGTTACATTGAATTTATCCTTTGGCATATCCAGCAGTTTTCTCAGATTGGATTCCAAAACGTGCTTAGTGCGTTCCATCGCCTTAATCTGAATTCGATCACCATCTTCATGCTTCAGCTGAGTAATGCTGTTTACAACCTCTTGGATTTGTTCTCGAATCATGCTTTCTTGACGCTCCCTGGAAACAGGCAGCAATCCGAATTGGGAATGGCTGATAACAACGGCATCATAATTGCCGGTAGCTATTTTCGCCATCAGCTCCCGGCGATTCTCTGCCTTGAAATCCTTGGATGTTGCCACCAGCACATTTGCGTTAGGGTACAGTCGGTGGAAGTCCTCGCCTACCTGTTCAGTTAAATGCTTTGGAACCACGAACATGGACTTGTGGCACAGCCCCAGCCGCTTGCCCTCCATGGCTGTTGCAATCATTTCAAAGGTCTTTCCGGCACCCACGGAGTGTGCGAACAGGGTATTTCCGCCATAAAGCGCATGGGCAATAGCGTTCTTTTGATGAGCGTGCAGCTGGATGTTTACATTCATGCCTGGGAACTCCAGGTGTGAGCCATCATATTCACGTGGACGAATAGAATTAAAGGCTGTATTATAGATTTGCACCAGATCCTCCCGGCGATCCGGATCCTGAAAGATCCATTGAGAAAACGCCGCTTTAATTTTCTGCATCTTTTGCCGTGCCAGCCGTGTAGCATCCAGATCCAGCACACGCCTTTCAATATCACCAGGATTACGAACGGTCATGTACACCTTGGGATCCTTCAGGTTCAAGGCAGTTTCCAGCAGCCGATAGGGGGACATTTCCTTTGTACCGTAAAGCCGCTCCACATCAGCAGGAATAATCAATGGCTGTCTCCCGCTGATGAGCCACTGATTTGCAGCTTTAAGGTAAGATATTTGTATGCCGGATGAATATGTGCTTTCCTGCCAATCGAGAGGAGTTTTAAATGTTTCGTACATAAATTTCTGCACGTATTTCGCTGGAATCCATGTTGCACCCAGTTGCACATCGATATCACCGGCTTTCAGCGGCTCCGGCATTACCTTCTCCAATGCGGATACATTTCCGGCAAAGCGTGAATCCGTCTGTGCAGCTTCTTTGGCTTGATCCAGCTTCTCCCGAATGTTGCCGGACAGGTATTCATCTGCAATGACGTATGCCGGATCCTGGTTTGGAGCCATGGCAGAGCCAGGTACCGGGAAAATCTTTTCCCGCAGTTCTGAAATCAGCTGCTTGGACTCAAGCCCGGAGATTTGCTCCATAAAAGGAAGATCCACCGCAGCACGTTCCTGAATAGACACAGCCAGTGCATCCTGCGCAGTTGCCACATGCTCGATCTTCTTTGGCGGACGGATTGTCCGATGCGTGAAGATATCTGACTTTTGAATCAGCTTATTCTTTGTGTATTCCTTTTCCAGGGAGCAGATCAATCCCCAGCCTGCATCGTCTGCGAATAGCCGCTTGTTTGCAGAGCCGTGAATCAGACCATACTTCATCCGGAACGTGTCATACTGCTCATTCAGCTGCCGTTGTAGCTGAATGATTCTTTCATCCGGTGCATTATCCATCTGGGCTTGCAGCAGTTCCCTGGTTGTATCTCGCAGCTGTATCATGCCCAAAATCCGCCGCCGCTCCGTTTCACTGCCACTGAATGTTCTCACTTCACTACCGGCACGGAACAGGAGCTTCTGATCCTCCAGTGTATATGTAAACGGTTGCAGACCGCTGACCTCGGCTTCTTCCCGGACGTTATCCAGACTGGGAGCCGTGTGGATCTGTCCGTGAATTTTGGATATCGCCTGGTGCAGCTGCTTCTTCAGGTCAGCACCCTCCAGCGGTATACACATAGTATTAGTGCCATGGGTGCCTCCGTACAGCTTGTTGCCCTCTACGATGGTTCCAAGCACCATATCCGGATGGTCTGCGAAGTACCGGTTCACAGGCAAACCGTTTGCCGTTTGCCCCAAATCAACCCAGGACGGACGTTCTACAGGCGGTTCTGACCTCTTTTGCAGGAACAGAATATCCGTTGTGACCTCTGTTCCGGCATTGGCTTTAAAGGCGTTGTTGGGCAGTCGAATAGCACCCAGCAGATCCGCACGTTGTGCCAGGTATTCCCGTGCAGCAGAATTTCGCTTGTCAAGCGTACCAGTAGAAGTGACAACCGCCACAATACCGCCTTCCTTGACCTTATCCAGGGACTTTGCAAGGAAGTAATCATGGATCATGAAGTTCTGCGCATCGTATTCCTTATCCGGCACCTTATAGCTGCCGAAGGGAACATTTCCTACTGCAACATCGAAGCTGTTGTTTCGGAAATCTGTCTGCTCAAACCCCTTAACCTGAATATTTGCATCCGGGTAAAGCATCTGGGCAATCTGCCCGGTGATCCCGTCCAGTTCTACGCCATACAGATTGGAGTGACTGCGCATATTCTCCGGCATAGCACCGAAGAAGTTACCGATACCCATTGCCGGTTCCAGGACGTTCCCACCCTGAAATCCCATGTTTTGCAGTCCTTCATAGATAGCGTTAATGACTGTCGGAGAGGTGTAGTGGGCATTCAGCGTGCTGGCACGGGCATTTTCATAGTCCTTTGGATCCAGCAGCTTCTTCAGCTTTTGATATTCTTCCGCCCACCGGGTATTGTCCGGATCAAATGCCTGGGGCAAACCGCCCCAACCAACATACTGAGCAAGTTCGGCTTGTTCCTCTGGTATTGGCTGCCTCTGCCCTGCCTGAAGGCTCCTCAGAGTGTGAATGGCATCAATATTTTTCTGGAACCGTGCTTTGGCGCCGCCCTCGCTTAATGTGTCCTCCGTAAAGGTGAACGGGGTATTCTGAGCCGGTTCTGTCGCAGCTGATTTTTCAAGATCCTTTTCAGTTCTGTCTATGGCAGCTGCTTGTTCCAGTATCGGCACTATATTTGCATAGGCAGTGTACTGCCGCAGGAAATCGATCATGCCGCCGTCCCCGTCTCCAATATCCTGGCGTTCTGAGTAAGTAGCTCCATCCGGCATGTGAAGGGTAAACTTGGTCTTGGCATATCCCATGTGTACGCCATCGATTTCCCCACGCTCATATGCGCCATAAATTGCATTCATGTCATCGCCGTAGGTTGTGATCTCCTGCTGCCGTTTCTCCACCCACTCATTATCCAACCGTTTCATGAGTGTGTCAAACTCCGCCACAGAGTATATTTTTCCGTCCTGGATTTCCGGATGTTCACTCCACTCCACCTTCACAGTAGGCAGATGCTCTGGATTCAACCGCATAGCGGACGGTTTTTCCTCATGTTCAACGGATGCACTTCCTTCTGACGGCTTCTCTGCGGCATCCAGCGACAATTGTCTCTCCAGTGTCGGTGTAATTTGCTTTGTGCGCTTTGTCTTGGACGGCGTGGGGATCCCGCTGCCCGGAATCCGATGGTATTCCAACTTGTTTTTCCAGTGCCCGTATACACCACGCACACTTTGGTTATCCGTTGGATCAAGGTTTTGCAAAGAAATTGAAAAGTCACCATCCAGCCGAGTAACTGCCCACTTGCGCTGATCCGCCGTCTGAATATGATCCCCAACCCGCAGATCGGATGCACTTTCCGCCTGAATTTCGGGCTGTTCCTTTTCAGGTTCAGCTGTCTGCCGTGCAGCTTCCAGATTTCTAAGCACCCCGTCCACCTCGCTTGTGATACGATCGTACACTCGATCATGTACGATTGTATCCTGAAGCCCGTTCAGAAACGGAGACAATTCAGAGAGAGAATATCCGTCCACCATCCCTGCCTGACTCATAATGTCTGTTACCAGCCTATCGGCAGCGTGGTGTACATCCAGAGTAAATACATCCTGACCGGAGTTCTGGTGGCTGTTCCGGACAGTAACATTGTCTTGAATTGTATTTACAGCGTGCCGAACAAACGCATCCTCCAGCCTGTTCAAATCCGGCACAGGCTCACTTGCCTCCAGCATGTCCAGAAATACCGAATCGTGAATTGCCGGGATCGTAATAGTTGCAGTTTCCTCACGCAGCCGTGCGGAAAATGGAATGTCCTTTTCCGCAAGCTGCTCTGCCATCTGGAGTGCCTTTTGACGCTCCATCTTATGATAGGTCTTGCCGGAAATGTAGCGATAGGGTGTATTTCCGATTATGCTCTTTTCCCGGTCACTGAAAGGCAGCTCAAACAAATCTTTACCAGGCTCCGGCTGGCGTTCCAGAAAAAAATCCGGAAGTTCTTTGAAACCAACGGAGTCCACAAACAACGCTTGTTTCTGTTCTCCACGCTGATATACGATAATATCCCCTACAGAAAGAGAATTGCCCGTAAAATCTGTCGGATGATCGATGTTAAATCGATCATAGATCCGATCCGGAGTATCATCCGGTTCAGCATGAGCAGAATAGATGCATTCATAGTTCCGGGACTCTACACCGCCGTAATATTTCAGCATACCCTCATAATTCAAGAACCGCATCCGCACATTCTGTTCCATATCCTTCAATCGATACAGCGCATAAGTGTCCGTATCCGCCGGTTCTGGATCACCCAGCGGCATAACCGCCTCCAGCGGGATATCCCGCTGAAGATCCTCCGAAAGCTGGCTTAGATCATGCGTGACAGAAGCATCGGATACCTCCTGCACATTGTACTCCAGGCTTTGATCCTGCTGCTGATGGGCATCCAGCACAGCCTGTACCGCATCCATATCCGCAGATAGCATGGCAATTCCAAGCTGCCGGATCTCGGCAGCAGTATAGTCCTCATGAATTGTGGACAACAAAGAATTTACGTACATTCCCTGCTGTTGAATCTCCCACAGAGCAGCACGCTGCTCATCAGAAAAGTGGAAGTCTTTCAAGGCTTCCTGGAAATCATACTGCTTTTGCAATTCCTTTTTGCAATGAAGAATGTCCTGAAGAACTCCGTTCTTATCCAATACCTTTTCCAGCTGAGATTGCATTACGTAGATCTTTGCACGCTCTGCCATGTCCAGTAGCTGCTCGTCCGTATAATACGGTTCAAACGGTGTTGTTATGAGATCATCACGCCCATGCACAGCATACAGGTCGATCAGATCAGCAAGCAGTGCAATCTGGTGTTCAGAATACTGCTCCTGTTCCAGTTCTCTATGAATTCGCTCACGAGCCGAAATCGAATCAACAAGATCCTGGAATGCAGCGTGATCTGCTGCATCCACAGTGATAATCGTGTGATCGATCTTTACAATGCCGGAATAGGCAATACCGCTCCGATCAATCTCCGGCTTGATTTTTAAAAACTGCTCCGGTGTCATGGAAGTGGTGAAGTATGACCGATTTGCAATGCTTTTGACCGGCGTGTTGCCCACAATCATGCTCTGAGACAGCTTATGCTGATGCAGCTGCCGCTGATTGATAAGATCATTATGGATCTCATACATCTTCTTTTCGTCAGCAGGAGATACTGTCAAAGTTGCATGATCCTCATAGACACGTCCGGAGAACGGTACGTTCTCCAGGCGCAGCCGGTCTGCAACTTTTAAAACAGTATCGATTTCATGCGAAAAAAACCGCTTGTCCGCAATGTCCTTGTAAGCGACCGTCCCAATGATTGGACTGGGTGCATTGCTTTTGGCAGAACCTACGGAATCCATGGATCCCAGAAGTTGTTTTCCAATAGCATCCTGGAAGTAAACTATATCACCCATGTTGACCGCCATTTTAACAGTTCCGTTATGCGAATAGGCGTAGTAATTCAGTCCGTTTGCTTCTAAACGCTGAGATACTTCATCGAAAACAGACTGCTGCATGACGTAATAAGACTTCTTGCTGTTGTCGGTTGCATCATTCCAGATCTTGTTTCCGTAAAACTCCATTATGATAATTCCTCTTTTTCCTTGGTCTTTTTCCTCGCACGCTGTTTAGTACGCTCCTGTTTGGGTTCCTGTTTAGAAGCAGCCTTATTCCGTATCTCTTGGCGGCGGCTTTTCGTAAATACGTAGCTGTCTTTTTTATGTACCGTAACGCCGGATTTATCGCCATCCAGAACCGCAGAGTGTGTAATCCCCTGTTTTTCAAGCTTTGCAACGGCTTTTTCCGCCTCCGCCTGGCTCATACGCTGCACAAACCGATCCTCCTTAGAGATTTGCTTAAACACCTCAGGATGGATCATTTTCCGAGCGTGTTCTGTCTGCTCCTGTTCAGCAATTTTAAGTGCCTCCCGCATTGCTGCTGCATGCATGGATTTGCTTACCGTAATGGAGCATACATCATCAGAACGTCTGACTGCTGAATACGGGATTTTTTTCGCCCCCAGATCTGCCATGAGACGGTTCGCAACTCCCGTTGGCAGCGTTTCAATATGCCGATCATTGCGAGACAGTTCCTTAAAGTAGTCCGGGTTGATCTTTTCTTGCGCATGTGTCTGACTGTTACGCTGCACATTTTCCACCTGATGGCAAGCAGCTTCCAGCGCTTGCACATGATCCTTGTGTACAGTCACCGCAGTAACATCCCCGGCACGCTGCACCGCAGAAAACGGAATGTTCTGCGCAGTCAGCTTCTTCATGGCTGTTTGTGCTGTCTTTTTAGGCAGCACCTGAATGTGCCGGTCTGCCTTTGTCAAACTCTTATAGTAATCTGGATTGACCTTTTCAGCTGAAGCTGTAGTCGCTTTTTCATATTCAGGCATCGTTCTACCTCCTAATTGTTCTCATTGTCCCATGTCCTCACAGGCTGCTCCTGTACCTTCCGCTCACCGCTCATTGCCTTTGCCAGGTTTCTTCTCTGTTCACTACTCAGGTAAAATACGCCGGACTTCTTTTCAGGTGGTTCTGCCTCCTGGCACTTTTGTTTCCTCACAAGCAGCTCCGGCATGGTGCCATCCGACAAAAAGTCACGCATTGCCTGGGCAAGCTCTTTTGGCTCTACCGTGCTGTGTAGATATAGCTGCCGCAGCATTTCACGCACGTCCTGCGGCTTGCTTTCCAATGCAGAAATAGACATTTGTAGCAATTGAGCAATCTCATCCAGAACAGGATCCTGACTGACGGATGGTGCGTCCAGATATCGTTCCTGTTCCTCATCCATGGGCATCACCCGGCTTGCGCCATAACCTCACGCAGCTCACTGACCAACTCGTTATCTTCCGTAATGCCATACTCCATTTCAAACATACCGCACAGATGCTTCTGCACCTGGTAGGGCAAAGCCCGCAGCTGATCGATCTCCACACGCAGCATAACTGCTATATCCGGCAGTGCAGCTGTATCCAGATAGCGATTCACAATGTTGTGAAGCTCCTGTACGCTCTGCTCCGATGCTAAAGAAAAAATCAAGTCTGCCTTCACGCTGTTTGGCAGGGCTTTGAGCAGCTGGATGGACATGCCGCTAAATTTTGCCACATCGATCAAATCCCGATTCAGCACCTCTGTCTGCCAGATCTCCTTTAATTCTTCATAGGATGCACCCAAATCTTGTGTATCCACCTGCTGTTCCATCAATTCTTGCGTGGCTTTGGAAAAGTTTCTGAGCGAATCCACCTTAACGCCAAGGATCTCGGCAACAACCTCCAGCTTGTCTTTGTCATTCATCGTCAGTATCCTCCTTCAGTACGTCAATTAACTTCTGCATAAACGGGAACCCAACCCAATCTTCTACGTTGTCTATCATGGCGTTCATGGCAGCCTGCTTATCCCCATGCTCCTGGCACACCTGAATAAACCTTTGCATGTCTTTCAAAACCTTACGATTGTTTCGCATGGCTTCAAATTCCTGCCGGATCTCGATCTCATCCTCATCAGCCTGAAACTGTTCCACAGCCTGGATAAAGGTCTGGATCGATTCCTCCTCACTCTCCTGATGCTGAAGCGCACCAATCAGCAGCCGCATGATCTGCGACTTCATTTTCTTATTCAATTTCTGTGCATCCTGACTCATCCACTCATCCTCACTTCTTTTTCGACTCAAACTCAAAGCCTACTGTAAAATCCGGCTTCATCACAAGGTATGCATTAAAAGCTTTCCCTGCTTTACTCTTGAATCCACGCAGAAGATCCGATTTCTTTTTATTCAGCAGCTTGCCAGCCTGGGCTGCACTGATTTCCTTGCCGCAAACAGTTTTCCAGATTACAAAACCACAGCCGTCCTTCCCTGATTCACAGGAAAAGGACTTGGGATATTCCCGGACAGCCTTACCGCACTTTGGGCAGACACCAATTTTCGCCCGTTCTGTCTGGAAGGGATTGCCCTCCGAAACGCTGCCGCCGTATTCCGCCAGAAGCTGCCGGATCTGCTCCTCAATTCCATCAATAAAAGCATCGGCAGACATTTCAGACTTGCCCTGTTCAATATGCTGAAGAACCGTATCCCACTGTGCCGTGGTCTTTGCTGATTTCAGATGCTCCGGCACCAGGGCTATCAGCTGGATACCCTTCTGTGTGGGCATCAGCTTCTTTTTCTGCCGCTCAATGTACTGCCGATCCACCAGATTTTCAATGATCCCGGCACGGGTAGCCGGTGTGCCGATACCCTTTTTCTCTACGTCATCATCCTCGTAGTCATCATTCCCTGCACGTTCCATGGCTGCCAGCAGCGTATCATCCGTGTATGGTTTTGGCGGGTGCGTAGAGCGCTGCACCACGGATGCAGCAACCTGTTCGATTACTTGTCCTTGTTCCAGGGACGGCAATGCCTTGCAGGACTCCTCCTGTTCTGATGCTTCTTGCTGCTTCAACTTACTGCGCAGCAGCTGGTCAATGCCCTTCCAGCCATCCTGCTGTACAGTCTTGCCTGTAGCTGTAAAGACTGCATCGGCGCACTGCAAGGACACCCGGACAGATTCATACATGTGCGATGCAGATACAGCACACAGCACCCGGATTGCAACCAGATACAAAAGATTCCTCTCCCCTTCACTGACTGCATTCAGATCTGCGGATGCAATCTTCTCTGTAGGCAGCAGGGCTGTATGGTCACTGACCTTGCTGTTGTTGATACACCGCCGGATATCCGGATTTTCTACTGTCTGCCCGGCAGCAATGGAAATATGCTGTGGAATCAGGGCAACAAGGCTCAGAGCGGTCTGCTCCATATCATCCGTAATGTATTCACTGTCCGTTCTCGGATAGCTAAGCAGTCCTGCTTCATACAGGGACTGCGCATAGTCCAGGGTCTGCTTGGCAGTATATCCGAACTGCCGGTTGGCATCCCGCTGCAAGGAGGTCAGATTATACAGCCTGGGCGGCTTCACCGTGTTCTGTTTCTTCTCCACTTGCGTGACGGCAGCGCTCTGACCGTCACAGGCATCTCGCAGCTGCTCTGCCAGAGGCTGCTCATCGAAGCGGCAGCTTTCCGCACAGAATGTACCGCAATCGAGAGAAACAACGTAATACGGCTGCTTGACAAAATTCTTGATATCTGCATCCCGCTGCACGATCATGGCAAGAGTCGGGGTCTGCACACGCCCGATGGTCAGTCCACGCCGATATTTGATGGAGAATAACCGGGAAGCGTTCATGCCCACCAGCCAGTCTGCCTTTGACCGGGATACCCCAGCTGCATACAGATTGTCATAGTCTGCATCCGGCTTTAACTCCTGGAACCCCTTTCGGATTGCAGATTCCTCCAGAGATGAAGTCCAAAGCCGTTTTACAGGCTTGTTGCTGCCGGTCATGTTGTAAACATAACGGAAGATGCATTCGCCCTCCCGCCCGGCATCCGTTGCGCAGATGATCTCTGACACACGTTCATCCAGCATGAGCTGCTTCACGATCTTGTACTGATCCGCCGTTGTTTTATTGACTTGAAATTTCCATTGTCCCGGAAAGATCGGCAGATCTTCCATCTTCCAGGGCTGCTGTGCATATTTCGGATCATAAGCCGTAGGAAGTGCAAGCTCCACCAAGTGACCGACACACCAGGTCACGATGTAGCCGGATCCCTCCAGGCATCCGTCCTTTTTCTCCTTTGCACCCAGCACAGCTGCTATGGTGCGCCCAACCGAGGGCTTTTCAGCTACTACTAACTTCATCCATTCAAACTCCCTTCCCCAGCTTGCCGCCGGTCAATTACTGATCGTCCTCGTTGATTTCCTCATCATCCTCATAGAAATCATCATCGTCATCAATCTTCTTTTTCTTTCCACGCATCTTAAAGTATGCATAGATACCAAATCCTACAAACAGCACGCCCAGGCAGGCGAAGATAATTTTATTTTCCTTTGAGAAAATCTCGTCCGCAACAGACGGTTTCTTGTGGGTATCATCCACCTTGACATCCGCCGGTACGCTGTCTGTCTGCGTGGTTTTGGAATCGGATATGTTCGTATCCTCACGCTCCGTAGAAGTGTAATTCTTCATCGCTTCAGAATCACCGCTGTTCATGAGCGCATACAAGTCGTAATCATCGACTTTGTTTAAGAAGTAAACATTCTGTCCATCATTCTTGGTGTAATCGATCACCACATAGAACACATTGCCGCTCTTGGTGGTAACTGCAATGAATTGCAGCTGGGCGGAGGAATAGATCACATCCCGGCTCTCCACCAGCGTGGCATTGCCGTCCGTGTCGTAGTACGGATCACCGAAATAGTCATACTTGGTAACAGTTGTAGCAGCAGCAGGAGAGTCCTCCTCCGGGGCTTCTGTAGTCACCACAGTTCTTTCCTCATCATCCTCCTCCGGTGCTGCATAGGCGAATGTAGGCATTGCAGCCATTGCTGCCAGGGCAGCCAGGATGCAGAAGCATGTTTTAAATCTTTTCATGTGTAGGCTCCTCCTTGTTATCTGTAGTTGTCTGTGCAGCCTCATCGGCAGCATGTGCTGCTGCCAGGGCTTCCTTCTGTGCCTTTACGGCAGCCAATTCCTTCACGATCTCCTGACGGGATAGCCCGCTCTTTTTGACCGCATCCAGGATAGCATCCATTTCCAGCTTTTCGACCTCGGCTTGCAGCTCCGTTTTCTTCTGCTGCTCCTTGACAATGTTTTCTTCAATAGCCTGGATCTTTGCCTTCAGCCTTTCGATTTTTTCATCAACGGATTTACCCATTTCAAAAACACCTTTCTTGATTTATTTGATATGCAGCCTCGCTGCATATTGACGAACCAAAATTTTCATGATATAATGATTATATCAGAAAATCAAACTCAAACATGGAGGGACATATATGAATTGGATTAAAAGAATGCTTTGTGCTGCTTCCGCAGCAGTTATGCTTTTAACGGCACAATTTACAACTTTTGCAGCAAATCTGACATTCACAAAGGAGGAAGCCTGGGAAGCCATTCAGAACACGGATCTCAAAGTTGCGACCAGAAAATACGATATTGACTGTGTGGATATCAACGATCTCACTAAAGCAGATCTTAATTTGTTTTTTGAAATGTTCTGGACGAATAACGTAGAATCAGGACGATTTGAAGAAACCGGAGATTCAAAAACTACAGCCGATTTTCTTGATGACTACTTCAGATGCATCAATGGTACTTTCTACGGAGAGACACCCACAGACGAAAGACTGCAAGAAATTTATCGCTCTGCTGAAACGACTGGATTTGATCCAACAGAAGCAAAAGCCTCTCATCCCGATCTCCCAGCTCAGACCACAACAGCTTCCAAGGATTCCTTGAAGTCCAACAATCAAGAGGACAAGCAACCAGCCAAAACCACAGCCAGTGTAGCAACTGACCAGGAAATCGAAACCACGGAAACCTCCGTTACACAAAATGATACTGCGGATCAGGAAACCGAAGGGATTCCCAATTGGATCATCATTGTGGCTGGCGTTGTAATCCTTGCCGGTGCAGCCTTTGTGGTCTACAAGAAACAGAAGCCTTAAATCCCAGCTTACAAGCTGCTGTCCATCCGGGCGGCAGCTTTTTTAGTGGTTGTCCAACCCGATTAGTAGTCTGGGATCAACGGTTCGCCACTCAGTAGACAATGAAAGTAATCCACTTGCATATTCTACAGATAACGAAATATGCACATAATCACAACCTGTTGACTGATTCGGCATGGTATAACACCTTTTCGCTCCAGTAGAATATCCAATTATATCTCCCGCCTTTACGGTATCATTATCATGTACCGTTGGATTGATGTTTGAGTAGGTAACCTTAAGGTGGTGTTCATCATCATACCACAGGTTTACCTTTTCGCCATTTGTTGTTAAGGTAACATGATCATCTTTGGCATCAGTGATTTTCCCATCAAACATTGCATACACTGCGCTGCCGCTGTTCTGGACAATATCTACGCCGTTATGCATGGTCAGCTCACAATGCTTCTTGTTCCAGCCCCGCATGTCCCAGCCATAGCCATTGACGAAGTAATTGTATTCCTCCAGCTTTACAAGCCCCTGTGTAACCGGTGTAGCCAGTGTCTGATGGTTCCCGTACACAATGCCACTGTCATCCCCATCGCCAACCAGCAGCAAATAGTACTCGTACAGCGTGCCGCTGTCATCCTTCTCATTGAGCATTGCCTTTATGGCGTTATCGAAGGACATCTTCTGCTTCATGGTGTATGTCAGCCGACATTCCTTCACCCAATCATATTTCTTGTACCAGGAACAGTACCCAAAGCCTGAATAGGAATCCCACGCTTCCGCTTTCTCCAGGATGCTGCTATAGAACCCATTCCGGTTCCAGTTCAGCTTGTTTGGAGTTGGGATAAATTTCGTGTAGGCATGAATCAGGCTGTTGTAAAATGATGAAATCGTAGCGCCAGTGTCCGGGTCCGCAGCAGAGCTGAACGAATACAGCCACAGAACCGCATCCCTGGGGGACACTGCTGCCGGAAGATCTTCATCGGAATAGATCGTGGTGCGGGGGAACCAGAACCGATCATCCCCACAGTCTACATAGATCCCATAGTCTCCGCCATAGTTACCGTATCGGTTCTTCCAGTAAAATCCGGATCTGTAGTCACCGGTTGCATCCGTCACAGTTCCGGTCTGATCGAGAAAGTACCATCCGGTTTCGGATTTTCCGTCATTGGCATTCAAAACCTCCAGGCTTTCCAGATCGTAATAAACACGGTATTTGCCGTCTACAACCAACGCATATTCGCCAAGCCCGGACGGCTCAAAATCGAACTCAAATACACCCCATTCTTCTGTATCGGTTTCACGGATGCAGGGGTATGCACGGGTAAATGTGTCCTTGTTCTGCCGAAAATCGTAGTGATCTCTCCTGCGCCAATGGCTGCCGTTTTCATATTCATACTCAAAAGCGTATTCCTTCTCAAACAGCTGCTTGATTACCTTTTCAGTCTTACCGCCGTATTCCCAGTAAGGGATCATCTGTTCATCCTCGTCATACTCGTAGTAGTAAGCGCAAAGGAAAGAGTAAAACTTCCAGTAATCGAAGTCATAGGCGGAATCTACAAATTTGAAGGTATCTGGATCCTCCTTGTAGCTTCTCAGCGTGCTGCCGGATACGTCAAAGTATCTCAGTCCGTCCTTCCAGTTGGATGTACCGCACTTGATAACTGCCTCATTGGCTTTGTACGCCAGCTCTGTGTAGTACTCTACAGCTTCCGACAGATCAGAGTCCAGGGCGGAATATGTACCCATCACGAAGGATGATCTTCCGCCTACGCTGTCCACAAAAAGCAACGGAAGAACGAATACATACAGGAGGCAGCCAAGCAGGATGAACGGAGCAACAGCTATTAAGACCTTTCCGGCAAGTCCCTTGATTGCACCGGCACCGGAACGAAGTCCGCTGGCGATCCAGCCGCCAAACGTCTTGTGACCGCCTGGATATCGCCGCCTTTTCTGCCTGTTTGCAGGGGTGTTGCGCTTGCGCTTTTTCTTGTGATGCAGCTTGGATTCCCTGGTGTGCAGCTGCACCTTACGCTGACCGGTTTTCTTTTTCAGCTTTTTAGCACGCTGCTGCTGCTTTTGCAATTCAGATTTTTTCGGAGCGACTGCCTTTTGTATGGAATGCAGCTTCTGTGCGCCTTGGATAAATTCATTATCCGCCGCATCCTTCATTGCCTCATTACGCAGCTGCTGCTTGACGGAATGGAGGATCAGACCACCGGTATCCCCTTTCGGCTTGGTTAGTTTTTTCAGCCGCTTACGCTGCTTCAACAGATTCTTTTCAGAGCGAACGAATTTCTTGGTGGTTTTCTTGAATTTTTTGTAGCTTTTCTTTTCAGCCTTCAGGAATTTCTTCTGCGCACGAACCATGCGTTTTGGTGCTCTGGTTTCCAGGCGTTTTAGCGTAGCACGCTGTTTCTGAACAAATTCCTTGTGCAAATGCGCTTCATTCTTCAGCACGCTCTTGGAATTGGCGGAAACCTTTTTGTAATACAGCTTCTGATACCTGTATTCTGCCTTGGTTCCCGGCGTTCGCTGAAAACGAAATTTTCGAACATTGAACTTGCGCTCACCATAATAGGCTTTGCGCTGCTGCATGTGCCGTTTCGTTCGCCGCTGAAACTCCATTACAGCGGAACCGGCAGTGACAGTTGCCTGTCCAGCGTCACCGCTGCCGGACAGCTGCTGCTTGGTATACTCCTTTCCGGAATATAAGGCGTTCGTGACTGCTCTGGAAGTGAGTGCACGATCCACCTTGCGGATGATCTTAGCACTCCGCAAGGTAGTTTCTCCCGCAAACTTGGCAGTTTTCAATGTTGCCTTGCCAGTGATAACAACTGCTTTTTTTGTCAGGCGGGCAGCACTTTTCAGTTTACCCATGGAAACTCACCTCCCTTATGAAAGCTCAACTTCCTCCGGCTTTGTGTTCATCAATCGATACAATTCCGTATTTCTAGGGAACTCGTCCTCAAAAGGAATAACCTTTCCGTTACACAAAATCAATCCATGCCCTTCATGCGCATCGGTAAGATATTTCACCTGATCTTCAGACAAATTCTTGGATTCTGCAAGAATTTCAAGATCTCCGGCAGACTGGTTGAGCAAATACACGAAGTCCGAGTTGTCAAAAATGTTCTCGATTTCCGAAGATGACAACAGATCCTTGATGTTTTGCGTAATACCAGTTGGTATGCCGCCCCACTTTCGGAAGCGTTTCCACATTTCCACCGAGTATTTTGCTGTCTGCTTTTCTCCAAGCAACAGGTGGAACTCGTCAATGTAATACCATGTTTTCACCCCCGCCTCTCGGTTGGCTGCAACCCTTCCCCATACAAGATCCTGCAACACCAACATTGCAATGGGGCGCAGCTGAGCACTCAAATCTCGGATGTCGAAGCACACCAATCGATTTTCTAAATCTACATTGGTTCGGTGATTGAAAAAACTCTGAGAACCTGTTACATACATTTCCAATGCATCAGCAACTTCTTTCCCGGATTCTCCGCCGTTATCAATCAGCCACTTTTGAAGATCCTCCAATATGGGCATATTTTCCGGAACCGGATTTTCACGGAACTTTTGGTAAATCAACTTGACCGCCCTATCCACAATGGAACGTTGATCCGGTGCCAGGGTTCCCATAATCAACTCACACAAGGATAGCACGAAGCTGGACTTAGTAGCAATCGGATCTTCCTCGTCCGGAACGTCAAAAGAAATATCCATTGGGTTTATAAAATGCGTTCCAGCCGAAGCAATCTTAATGACTTGACCGTGCAGCCGATGCACCACCGGAAAATACTCGCCCTCCGGGTCACAGATGTAAATGAAATCCTTGGGGCGCTTGAAAAAGACACCCATCAGTTCCTCCTTGACAGAGAAAGACTTACCGGAACCGGGCGTACCTAGAAACAGTGCGTTTGGATTCTTCAGCACCCATCGTGCAGCAAAAACCTGGCGCATGGAAAGGGCGTTGCAGCCATAGTAAATTGCGGTATCGTCTCGATCCAAATCGAACAGTTCTGCCGTAGTAAACGGCATGAACACAGCCAGAGCAGAAGTTGTCAGCTCTCGGCTCTGCGGCACAGAGTTTTCTCCCAGGATCAACGAGGAGGTGAACCCTTGCTCCTGCAAGTACTCCAGCGGAAAAAGTCTGCAACTGTTTTTTTGTGCGATACGCCGCAGCTTTCCGGTTTGCGCCCTCAATTCCTTCTGGCTTTGCGCATAGTGCCGAACAAGCAGCGTGACTGTAAACAAATGCTCATTCTTGGAGTTTAGATCTTTCAGCATGCGCTCAAGATCCTCCAGGTAGAGCTTAATATTCGGAGGCAGGATATTCATGTCATAACCACCGATGGATGCTTTCTTCTGCTCATCCACCTGCATTTTCTCCACGTCCGACAACTTGTTTCTGGCATACTTCAAAGCCTCAATCTGATCGAAGGGCTTAACATGAATGCTGATTGAGACATTCATGTCGTTGGTAAAGAAGCTTTGCAGAAACCGATCAGACAGTTCTCCGGCAAGAATTTGAAAGGAGTCTACCGCTCCCCAGGCATTTCCGGTACGAAAAACGGATTTTTTGAAAGCCAGGCTTGGCGGACAGATAAAGTCTTTTGTTGACAAGCCGGAATGTCGCTTCACATCCCAATCGAATTGCAAAGAGTCCTGGGACAATGGATTCATACTGCGATACAGTGCAGCCAGACGATCCTTGCCATCCAACACACGCCCTCGACTTTTACCGGTGCTTTTACTGGGGCTTTTATCGAACAGAGACAAATCCAATATCTCCGAAGAAATGTTGCGGATCTTATTCCTGGCTGCCCGCAAGTTATCCGCTTCAATCGTAAACGTCAGGTAATTCTTGCGTTTTTTCCCATTGGTTCCATGCAGCAGCTTGTCCACAAGCATGTCACTGTATTCCTGCCGTGGATGATCCAGATCATCCCCTACCGCAGGAATCTTCATGCGCTGCATTAACGGTGTCAAGTTGGTCTGCTGATTCTCAAATGTCAGCTGAAACTTGATTTCATCGTCAAAGTAGTTGATCAAATCAGAGTAGTTAGAAAAGAGAATGTTCCTATTTTCCTCCGTAGCCATCTCGTAGTCTGTATCGTAAAATTCTATGGTACAGGAGTATTTCCGATCAGACAACTGACAAATTCCATCCGGATATATGTCAATGTACGGCAGCGTGCGCTGAACAGAGGGCTTGCGCTTTGCCGTCAGATGCTTCACACGCTGTTCCAGCTGTTTGCGTTCTTGTTTGGAAAGAGGAACCGCCTGTGTTGCAACAGATATCGGTTTACTTCCTGCCTTTTTTTCTTTCAACGATCATCACTCCTTTCAGCATTTTGTTGCAACGTTCAATTTCCATCTGCCGATCAATCTGCTCAAAAATGTTTTCGGACTCGTAAGCCCGAATCTCCGGCTTACACCAAAACTTCAGCATGTACTTAAATCGCTCATCAAAGTACATTCCGTTCTTCTGGTAAATGCCACAAAGTACAGCCGGAGTTGCAGCCACCCCCAATCCCAGAACGGCAACCGTTAATCCTACTACCCCTTTTAGCAGGAAAAAGACCGGTATGCCGCACAAACCGCCAATGCCGAAGCATATCGCCTGACGCTTGGTTAAGCCCAGGATGAATTTCTGCCTGATTAGCTGCAAGTCTTTCGGAATCTGCACGAATTGTTCCATAAGCATCTCCCTTTCTATATTTTTCGCCTTATCCTTATTCCCATACTTAACTTTTCGCCCAGTGGGCGAGAAGTTCCGCAAGACCAGTTGAGCAACCATCCGCCCGGTGCTGCATCCGACTCCCGGTTCACCATGCCGGGACTTGCAACACCCATTTCCTGTATTAACTTTTCGCCCAGTGGGCGAGAAGTTCCGCAAGACCAGTTGAGCAACCATCCGCCCGGTGCTGCATCCGACTCCCGGTTCACCATGCCGGGACTTGCAACACCCATTTCCTGTATTAACTTTTCGCCCAGTGGGCGAGAAGTTAATGGGCGTTGAAAACGGACTTGGAAATGCCGCCGGTTTTCAGTACAGTAAAGCATAATGCAAGCGAGTAACCCATCAAGATCACCATTTGCATCATGACATCTCCGCCTTCCGCAAGTTTATTCGTAACGTTTGAGAACAACGTCTGGAAAATGGACAAGGCTATGACGATAAACAAGCCCTGAAAACCCAATGCACACACTGATCTGATCCAGTTCTTCCCGATTTGCCCCCACTCATTGTGCATCATGGTAGCAATGGGAACCGGTGCAACCGCCAGATACATGAATATCTCGATCATGCGGCTTGCAAGCACGATAATCATGATTACTAATAGCGCAACCACCACAAGATTCATGAACCCAGCCATACACAGTATGGCAAATAACTGTCCGATACCAAGCCCTTCACCGTCTACGGTGATTGCTTCCGCATTCGTTATAAATTCACTGCCGCCAAATATGGCGGTAATAGCCTGACTGGTAGCATATGTTCCGAATGACAAAAAACCGGATGTAATATAAAATATATTCGATATTAGAATCACACCGCAAAGACATTTGAAGATCCATTTGAAGATAATACTTGTATCAAAATCACGAAAGTTGTTACCGCTGATGCATTGCTGTATGAGGTCATTTATCAGAATAATGACCATAATCATGCCAGCAATCGGAACGACGGCATTGTTGCACAAGGTTTCCATGGTTGACCAAACTGTATGTGTTCCGCTGCCATCCAGGGTTCCGTCAAATTCTGCGGGATGTGTACTCAAAAAGGTTGAAAACAGCCCGCCGCTTCCGGTATTGTTATTCATGCCGGTGCTTAACAAGTCCTGAGATGTTTGCAGGCTGCTTTCAATAATTTCGACCAGCCCGTCATGGATAGATTGTGAAATGGAATCCATCCATTCAGAAACGACACTTTTCAGTCCCATAGATCTTCCTCCTTTTCAAAAAGATAGATATGCAGCAGCTGGTGCCGCTGCATATCACAATGGAACATACCAATCAGGACGTTGCTGTAATCATCATGTTCTTGAGAGCAGGGATCATGACCACGCCGATCATAATGATTGCAATGCCAGCCATGAGCTGCTTGATGCCAGAAGACTTTCCTGCACCATTGCCCTCACTATAAGCTTCTAGCAAGCCAACCAAGCCCCACAATGCAAGACCACCTCCGATCAAGCTCAGCAGAGCTGTCAGAACTTTAGCTGCCTTATCAATGAAGTCGTTTGTATCAACGGCTCCGGCAGCAAATGCGGTCATGCTCATGAGTACCCCAGCGCACAGTCCGCTGGTGATGCAAGTAATGATTTTCTTTGCCCGAAGGCTCCGCTTCAACGTGAGTTCTTTGCTGTTGTTCATTTGTTATTCCTCCAAAAATTATTTGTCCGTTTCTTCATTTGTGATATACTGATCGGCAACGGTTTTGTCTTTCAGCGTTGCCTTACTGCTCCCGATCCCACGCACGTATTTTTCAATATTGAACACGTTTTTGGGATTCCCATCGGACAGCAGAGGATAGTTTTTGTGCTCCGTGATATCGTACTTATTTGAGAAAAACGGACGGAATCCTCGAATACGTAGGATACACCTGCTGCCATCCATTGTGGCTATCTCATCACTGGTCATCAACTCCCTTCCGGTCTTTTGATAGCTAAGTCCAGAGGACTCTGACTGACCTTTTGTAACAGATGTATTGTACAGGTCAATTGTCTCTTTTCCGAGTGCCTCGGAAAGCCCCTTGACCGTTGTTGTCTCATCGCCGCCCAGGAACAATTTTGAGTCGCAGTTTGCCGATATTGTAGCGGCATTGTCCTTGTAAATTGCTTTCAACTGGGACTCAGCTTGCAGGATTATCATCGCAGAAATTCCACGACTTCGGATGGTAGAGATCAGCTGCTCAAAGCCTGGAATCTGACCGATGTTTGCGAACTCATCCAGGAGACATTGAACGTGATATTTCAACCGTGCTCCAGGGTTGTTATCCGCCTTTGTACACAGCAAATTGAACATCTGCGTATACATGATTGCGACGAGAAAATTGAAGGTAGAATCCGTGTCCGGAACGATCACAAACAGTGCTGACCGTTCGTCTCCAAGTCTGTCCAAGCCCAGCTCATCATAGGAGGTGATTTCAAGAATTTCATCGATTGAAAGCACAGCCAAACGAGCTGAGCAAGAGATCAAAATGGACTTTGCAGTCTTACCGGCAGCCAGCTTGTACTGTTTGTACTGCCGCAACGCAAAATTCCCAATTCTACGTTGAAAATCAGTCGGTTCGTAGCCTTTCATGTCAGACAAAATGTCATACAAAAAGGCATCCGCACCACTTTCCGGTTCCTCATTCTCGTCAAAAAAATCGTTATTCAACCACCGTTCGACAGCCTCAAACTGCACGTCAATTTCGTTTCGGAAAGTTTCGTCATCCTCCCGTACTTCACTGATGTTCAGCATGTCAATCAAGGTCTCAAAATTTCTTTCTGACGGAGGGGATAAGCAGAAGATCATAGCTATGTAAGCGGAGTACAAAAGGCGTTCCGCTTTCACCCAAAAGTCCTCTTTGCTTTGCTCTCCGGAACCGCTTGTATTTTTGATAAGCACTTCAATAAATTTGAGGATATCTTTTTCACAATTTCTCTCGGAAATGTAGGCAAACGGATTGTAATGCATGGACTTTTCGAAGTCCACTGTGTTGAACACTTTGATCTTGTACGGGTCATACACAACCTTGCCGTTACGGATAATTTTCTTCCCACGCTGGAGCATCTTGCCGCACTCAACAAGCACGGTTCCTTTCGGATCCGTAACCACATAAGACGAATGCATTTGCATCAAATTTGGTTTCACAACAAATCGAGTTTTACCGGAACCGGAACCACCGATGACCTCCACGTTTTTGTTCCTGGCGAACTTCACATCCTGAACCTGACCCATGGTCAGATACTCAGTCTGGGTCAGGATCACGTTGTTACTGAAATCGTTGTGATCTTTCAAAACATCCGCTTCTTCCGGCTTACCCCATCTGGCATTTCCGTACTCAACTCCGGGGCGAAGCTTCTTTGCGTTTTTGCGCTTGAGGTACAACAAAAGCGCAAACAATGCAGCAGTCAATGCGCCCCAGAAAAGATCACTTGGATGAAAACTTGGAACAGGTACCAGCAGAGAATCCAGCATCTTTTCTACGAACACCGGTATTCGTTCTGCAATGTCCTTTCCCGGACTGATCCGCCAGGCAAAAGACAGACGATTACCTGCCCAGGCAACCAGCAGTAGCGGAAAACTTTTCAGCAATCGAAGCTTGAGTTTTTTTTTCCGATAATCCGTCACCGCTGTATTTCACCTCGGTTCTTTTCACGCAATTGCTTCTGCTCCTTGGCGTATTCCCGCTTCATGTCGGCAGCAATTTGCTGCTGCTTTTCACGTGGCAGCTCATACTGCTTTTTTTGCAATTTGTCTGACATAACACCCGCATATTCTGCGAATGCTTTTTGAAAATTTTCCGCCCGTCCTGTCTGAAAAAAAACGTGATAAACGGGAGGATCTGTGGCACTGTCACGGCGCAATGCATACTGCACATGGTGCTTATCTGCAATGCGCTTGAAGTCCTTGATGTTGCTGTCTGTGATCTCGATGTTATCCAGCTTGCTGCCGCTTTCCGAAGCGATGGAGCCAACCCGGACCTTGCCAGCATGTGTGGCTTTTCCCTCCAGGTATGTTCGCATTGCTTTTTGCAGCAGCTCCGGTGTTAGTCTGGCTGCACGGATAACCAGATCAAGTGTTTTTTGCGAGATCTTCCGGGAGACAGCCTCCATTTCACCAGCCATTATGGCATGTAGACCAGGGAACGTTGTTCCGCTATGCCAGCCAGCAGTGCGCCTTGAGCTTGCTGCATTTCTTCTTCCGAGCTGTACACGCCAAGATCCACGGTTGAAGCATCCAGATCCGGATCCTTCTCACTTTGCCCTAAAAATCCAAACTGGGCAGTGAGGGCATACACGGTTTTCCCCTCAAGCTCCCCGGTCATGGGGGTTATGGAACGAATCCAGATGCTGTTGACCAGATCCCCATCCTGGGTAAAGATCATCATTTCGCATTCCTCCTTGTTTTGTTAATATTTCAAATCGCTCAGAATGCTGTTTGCAGCGTTTCCAGGGCGCTTTGATCGAGAAAGTAAATCTATACTGCCTACCAGTGCAGCGTGGCTCTCCGGGCTTTCCAGAAGCTCTGAGAGGGGTTCTGTCTCAGACAGGCTGCTGCATGTCCAAAATTGCCCTAAAAATCGAAAATCGATTCTAAGGGGTCTAGCAGGCTCTGTACGGCGTTTTGTTTTTGGTAGGGTAGTTTAAGAGTAGACCATTAAAAACGCCGTATAGGGCTTGCCAGGGCTGTCTGTGAGCGTTTAATCGCTCATAGTTGATCCAAATCGACAGCAGTGGTTGATTTCGGCTCTTTTGTCGCAGTATTTTATCCTGATTTTGCGGAAATATTTTTATCCCCTCACTAATTAACCGAAAAAACAACCATTTTGCAACGTTTTTTCAAGAAAACTTCTTGAAATTCAGTATATTGCACAAAGACACACATTGAATCAAGGGGGCTTAATTGTGCAAAGTAAACAGTGCCAGATGGGAATATTCTTGGAATTATCGGTTTTCCATTGCATTTCTCCAATACGGAGATTGCATTGTGCAGTTCCATCGCCCTGAAGGACATAGAGAAATCCACCAAAGGGCGAAAAGAAATCCACGGGTGTGAGAACATCGCATTGCGCAATTCACTACATTGCATTGCACAATTCTCTTGATGGTTTGTTTCGACCTATCGATCCGTCTTGTCCTGTGATTGATAGAGTGATATCAAGTGATTTCATGTGATTTCATGTGATTTCGACATCTGTAAACGACGTAATTTCGGACTTTTTTAAACGTAAAGGTCATAGAGAAATCCACCAAAGGTCATAGAAAAATCCACTAAAGGTCATAGAGAAATCCACTAAAGGTCATAGAGAAATCCACTAAAGGTCATAGAGAAATCCACTAAAGGTCATAGAGAAATCCACTAAAGGTCATAGAGAAATCCACTAAAGGTCATAGAGAAATCCACCAAAGGTCATAGAGAAATCCACCAAAGGGCGAAGTTTTGAATTTATAAAATATGACCTAAAGGACATATTTTTGTGTTGACAAAAATATGTCCTTATGATATAATTGGAATCGAGGTGATAATTATGCCAAAAAGAGCAATGCTGCCGGAATACCCAGATTACACTGGCATTCCAAAAAGCGATTATAAGCTGCTTGTCCAAAAAAGTAATCCTTTGCGAACTCTTTCCGAAACAGAATTGACGCTTCCTGAGTTGAAAATTCTCGATGCATATCTTAGCAAGATCGATAGTCATGATCCTGAAAAGCGATATGTGAGGTTTGGCAAAGGAGAACTGGAACATGCCCTTGGTGTAGATCGGATCCGGAAAGACGAGTTATCGAAACGCTTAAAGAATCTTTTTCAGGCTGTTACTATAAGGGACAACAACAAGCGAGATGGTTTTACCACAATTGCATTGTTTGAAAAAGCAGAAGCGTTTCAAGATGACAACGGATTGTGGCAAGTTGATCTTGCCTGTACTCCTTCAGCTATGGAATATATCTTCAATGTTGAGACGATGGGGTATTTATCATATATGCTGAAGAACATAATTGAATTGACAAGTCGGTACAGTTATGTGCTATATTTGTACTTGGAAAGCCGTAGAAAAGGGAGGCAGGGGAACTCATGGACAATTTCTCTTGAAGAACTGAAATCGATGCTCCGCTGTACTGCTGATAGCTATGTTGAATATAAACGATTTAATGATCTTGTGCTAAAAAAATGTTACAAGGAACTAAATGAAAAGACGGCGCTTCGTTTTTCTTACGAGCCTATAAGAAAAGGACGCAGGGTTGTGGAAGTTCGTTTTACTGTTGAGGCTTCTGAGATGTTGCCTGATGAGTATTTCCCGGAGCAACAAGTTTTGGATGAATCAGACAAGGTTTCTGAGAGTTTCGATCTGATTGATGATCTGGATGAAGATGAACAGTGGATTGCAGTGTACGGATCAGAGCAGCTTGCAATTCTTGCAGATGGATGCAAGTATGAATTCAATAAGCTTCAGATGGAGCAGATCCAAAGTGTGCTTGCCCCCTTCCCGGTAAAATAGACACGAAAAAGC
>UMAS01001336.1_pt1 | contig 25749 bp, 15 predicted proteins | sample 1963771 | NCBI WGS metagenome assembly UMAS01 (sample SAMEA4835922, study PRJEB28245) | human gut metagenome | biome: gut microbiome; material: fecal sample | place: Denmark | collected 2008
CGATCCGTTCTATTTTAGTAAATGCTTTAAAGGCCAGTTTGGCATATCACCTTCTGTATATCAAAAGGGAGGTACCCCCCGGGAAGAATAGGAATAAATTACAATATTACATATATCCGGTTGCGGGATCTGTAGATCTGACACGTCAGCCATATAGATCCTGTAATAGAACACTTAGGAACAATAAGAAGGATGGGAGGAAAGCCGTATGAAAACTTGGCCTTGCTTTATTATTTTTGTTCTTTTGCCCATAGCAAAACTTCGCCCCGCAATTGCGGGCTACACATTTTCCGGTTGGGGGCTCTGCAGCCCGCAACTGCGGAACGGACGGCCCCCAACCGGAAAACGAGGTTTTGCTTCCGGCATAACGGCATTAACCTTAAAGCTTTAGGGGAAAAAGATAAGAGCATATCAGGTTTTACATCTGTCATTCAGCTATACAATGAGAGTATGAGGGGCGACTCCTCAACTCCCAATGAAGTGATGCCCTTTTTAACTCCTGAAATGAATAATTCAGGCTAAAAAACATTCTTCTTCATCTGTTTTACGGTGTAGGATAAAAGTTTCCTACACCGTCCTACACCACTGCCTACACCGGCTATATATCTGATAATCAAAAGAGAACGATAGCGGGTGTAGGATGTAGGGAATATGGATGAAAACCATTTTCATCAGTTTATTTTCGGCTTCAATTCATCCGGAGATCCTTTTGTATATGATTTCACATCACCTGCCACTTTTTTAAATAAATCATTGATCCGTTCCGGCTCTATTGTATACATCGGACGGAAATGATCAGAATTCATATAATCCAGAATCGCTTTATGCATCTGTCTGGCAACAATACGTTCGTCAGTATTTGTAGTAAGGTCCATGGTAGACATTATCAATTTACCATTGAGCACTTTAGCTTCAAACAACATACCAATCTTCCGGCTCAGAAACCAAGTGTCTATGCTCTGGATTGTAGGTTGAAAATCGGCAGGAAAGTCAGTGAACTGCATCACTTGGGCACGATTCAAAAGTTCCCACCACTGCAAATTACTATGATATTCCGTTGGAAACTCACGGAACAAAGGGTGCTTGGGATTTACCAGAATGCCTGTAGTATGCGGAGGACGCATTTTAAACCAAGATGTATTCCAAAAAACAGGTGTGAACATCTGAGACACCTCTTTCCCATAACTGACTTTACCGGCAGCAAGTATTAAGACTTTTCCTCCATTTTGCAAGATATCTAAAGCCTTAGTATCTAACGTATCCGTAGTATAAACATCTTTCTGTACCAGTTCCACCTCTTTGGGATATACCCAGAAATTCCAATCATTTACAGCTTCAGTACCCTCAATACGAACTTCCAGATTTAATTCCGTCGGTTTCTTTATCTCCCCAAGAGGAAATTCGATATGTCCCAAAACGTGAAGATTACCGATAGGAATGTCCTTATTCCCTAATGTATTGCGAGTATAGACTTTACCGTACACATCCTTTATGGTATACGTCACAGGGGCATGTTTCAAGGTTTTCTCACCGAAATGAGCAATTTCAATATCAGCAACGAATGCCTCATCATTCGTATATACAAACTTGTCCGTACGCATCAATGGTACAGTAGGTGAGCAGAAGCGCCTCCATTCTTGTGCACTAATATATCCTTTCTCTTCAAAGAACACATCAAGTACTCCTACAAGTGCCGTCCCCTGTCCTGAATAATCATTCAAGGCCAATAGTTGAAATCCTGCATAGTCAGGAGTACGCAGTGTCTTTTCTATCTCATACTTATAACATAACGCTTGCAATTTACCCGATGCCATCATAAAACAATGCGCTTGTTCTCCCATCTGGTTATCATTCAGAATATCACGGAATATTTCAAAATTTTTGGCTTTGTTCACTCCGGTATATTTCCGTATCTCGTTAAAATTAGGGAATACACACCACTGGCCTGTCTCATGTGATACGTATGGCTGACTCACTGTATCAATGCGGCTCTGCATGTGATAGTCATCGTTGGTTTGCGGGCGCTTTTGCCTCCAGGTAAGCCCACGAGCACCAGCTTTCACATGATATTGGTTACGAGGTTGCCATTGCCATCCGCCACCAACTGATGCTCCTGTATATACTCTACGCGGATCTGTATTCTCCCAATAATCTACAAATTTGGTAACCCAGTCCACCCAACGTCCGCTCGGCTCATTTCCACATGCCAACATACAATAAGAAGCATAATTACCATAAGCTTTGGTCAGTGCTATGGTTTCGTCCATTAAATATTTATCGATTGGTTGACCTAATCCCAGTTTCGGACCATGGTTAGGCCAACTCGGACCTTCAGGCTGCAAATAGAATCCCACAAGGTCGGCAGCTATGAAAGCTGCTTCAGGAGGACAGAAAGAATGAAACCGCATATGATTCAATCCATAACTACGACAAATGCGAAAAACCCTTTCCCAACTTTCCACATCCATAGGTGCATAACCTGTTAAAGGGAAATCGCAATTCTCTACTGTTCCGCGTAACATCGTTTTACGACCGTTCACATAGAACCATTTACCTTTAATCTCAAAACGGCGCATACCAAACTGAATTTCTTTTACCTCTTTCCCTTTGCCGGTACTGATTTCAGCCGTCAGTTTATACAATGCCGGATTAAATTCATCCCAAAGCAACATATCATCTCCCATAGGTAAAACAATCTCTTGCTCCGCGATGCCATTCATCACTTTTACATCGTGGGTAACAGTCGGAAGTACATGACGCTGTTCCGTATTAAAGCTCCTTGCTGACAACTTCACCTGAGCAATTGCAGTACTTTTATCCGAGGAGTTTATCAGAAGTTTCACTCTTGCCACCTTTTGCTCCGGTTCCGAATATACCTGAATATCTTCTAAATAAACCTTTGGAGTAGTCTGTAAACAGATACGCCCAACTATTCCATTCCAGTTTCCCTGCGTCTGGTCGGTGATACTGTGTGAATCAGGTCCTACATTTATATCTTTGATACGATTATCTATCCGGATAGCTATCCTGCATTTACCAGGGCTCATAAACTGTGTAACATCATATACATGCGCCACACATAAACTATTCTGCATTCCTACTTTATGACCATTCACCCAAACAGTAGACTCAATATGCGGACGTTCCAGAAACAGCACAATACGGTCTTTCTTCCAATCTTTAGGGAGATTAATTTCTTTTTGGTACCACGCTACTCCTACATAATGTTTATCAGGAGTTAAGAAGAAGGGTAGCTTCACATTTCCTTCTCTGCGATACTTCTCCATATACGGATTGTAATAATAGGAACTGTCATAAAGACTTCCGGTCCACTGGGTGCAAACCGTTACATCATCTCCCTTTAATCTTTCGGGCATTGAACCGGGCAACTCAATCACATCTTTCAGTGCTTGGTTAAACCACTTTTCTTTCTCTCCTATATCCTGCCTGTCTATTTCAAAATTCCAGTTTCCGGATAAATCAATTGTCTTCTGCGCTCCCATCTGAAGAACGGATAGAAGCGACAGCATAATTAATAGTATTTTTCTCATAATTAGTATGTTATTATTTATACGAAAAGAGAGCGGCTTCACAGTCGCTCTTCTTTCTTGATTGAATTCAATCTCTACCTTAACATAACTTTTGTTTAAAATATATCCTTTATTCCCAACCCGGATTCTGTGTCAGATTTGGATTTTTCGATCTTTCTGACTGAGGAATCGGAAACAAATACATCTTGTCATCCCATTGGCGTGATACATTCTTGCGCATGTAAGTAATGTTTCCATCGGCTTCCTTTATCAGCTTCATTTCAACAATATTCTTGAAATATTTGTCAGCCTCTTTCCAACGACGAACATCCCAGAAACGATGACCTTCGAAAGCCAGTTCAACAAAGCGTTCGTTACACAACTTAGTCCAGAATGTATTGGCATCCATTCCTTGTTCAAAGTCCGGCATACCGGCACGTTGGCGCGTCTTGCTGGCAGCAGCACGGGCCGACATCGGGAATTCCATGCTGGTAATATCTGCGCCACCCAGATACTTGAATACAGCTTCTGCATAATTTAAATAAACTTCGCCCAGACGGAAAGTCAGCCAAGTATGGCGAGACTCCTTAAACTTGCTGTTGCTGGCCAATGAGATGGCACCGTTACAAAGTTTTTTGAGGTAATAGCCTGTCGGTGTGGCGCCAGTCAAAGGCTCACCATTGATGCCTCCCTGGAATGTTTCAATCTTAGCGGCACCGGAATAAGTAGGCCATTGATCACCGTTTACAGCTACCGTAGCCGCCAGACGCGGATCGCGATCCTGATAAGGATTCTTCTCATCATATCCCGAGCCGTCTTCACCGATCGATTTACCGTTGAGCATATCGTAAGCATCGACTAAATTCTGAGTAGGACAGTTTCCCCCCTTACCACCTTCAATGCCCACAGGGTAATTGTTGGTTTCCACTAAGTTGTCACCGGCTGAATTTTTATAATAACGGCGACCGTAGAGGATTTCCTTCATAATACCGGGCGTATTGAAACTTTTCTCACTCCACAAATCCGCATAGTTGGCAGTAAGACCTTTGCCACGTTTATCAGCAGTATCGAGCAACTCTTTGGCATACAAAGCTGCCATATGATAGCGTTCCTTGTCACCACTTGGATTGAACAGCGGGCTAGCCCAATACAAGGCAGCACGGGCTTTCAATGCGAGCACGGCAAGTCGATCCGCGCGACCGGTCTCTTCCGTACCTGTGGAAAATTCTCCCAGATTACTGTAATCTTCGATAATCAATGATTGAATTTCCGCACATTCATCTATGATGAACTTAAAGACTTCATCCGCCGAAGTCCGTTCTAACGAATTGACTTCTTCTGCCGTGATTTGTTTGGTCACCAAAGGCACATCACCATATTGGCGAACCAAGCAGAAATAGAAGTAAGCACGCATAAAACGGCTTTCATACTTGTAGTTCTCATAACGGTGAAGTTGGGCGGCATAGTCGTTGTTCAGCTTCAGTTCATCGAATGACAAGCCCTGCAATTCGTAAATCACGTGGTTGCAAGTACTGATGCCTTTATACATGCTACTCCAGACTGACGCTTTCGCATTGGTAGGGCTCCAAGCTCCATTGTAGAAGTGCTCGATACCATTGCCCCCAAGACTGTACTCACTTTCGTCTGTAGCAGACGCCTGCATGGCGCCTGATGAGTAGTTACCGAAGTCATAGTCCACGGTATTGTAGATGTCGGTCATGAATCCACCTACATTACCGAAGTTCTGTGTTATATAGTCCTTGTCGAAGATGTTGTACTCATTGTAATTCATCTGATCAGAACATGAAGCCAAGCATCCGGCTGCACACACGACAAAGACAGATTTCCATATTTTATTGATCATAATTCTAATGTATTAATTCGTTCATAAAATTAAAACGTAACACTCAGACCCAACGCAACGCTTTTCGTCATAGGATTGATTCCATACGCTTCGGGGTCGTTCTCATCTATATGGTCGAAACTGAAGAGGTCAATGCCACGTACATACAATTTAGCGGCGTTTACAACTTTCGTCTTTTTCAGCCAAGAAGCGGGCAACTTGTAGTACACTTCCAGATTGCGCAACTTGATAAATGAACGGTCGGCCAACCACAGAGTCGATGTCTGGTAGTTGTTGGCATTGCTTTGGCTGCTCAGACGCGGGAACTTGGCATTCTGATTCTGCGGTGTCCAACGATTGTCGTAAGCATATTGCGAGATATTGGTGTTGTTTATCAACGGCCAATACATGCTCTTGGTGTTGAGAACGGCACTGTAATTGCCTGTCCCCTGGAACATGGCATAGAATCCGATTCCTTTCCACTCCGCACCCAAATGCAGGCTGTAGTATATTTCCGGGCAAGTGGTGCTGTAGCCGATAGCCACTTTATCGTTGGCATCGATGATGTTGTCGCCATTCACGTCGCGATACTTTATATCACCGGGCTTCACCGTAGAGAAATTCTGTGTGGGACTTGCAGCGATGTCTGCTTCATCTTTGAAGAGACCGATAGCTTCCAATCCGTAGAGTTGTCCGTAAGGATTTCCTGTCTGGACAAGATTCGCATATTGGCGGGGCTCTTCCAGCATTTCCTTGATTTCGTTTTTGTTCAACGAGAAGTTGCCGCCGACATTAAATTCCACTTGGCCGATCTTTTTGCTATAATCAAGACCAACTTCTATACCCTTACTATCCACGATACCTGCATTTTCATACGGAGGATCCATACCGAAAATTTCCGAGTACTTGCCTTCCGAAGTCACCCAAATGTTTGTGCGGTGTTCTTTCCAAAGGTCAAGAGTCACATCCAAACATCCGAAAAGTTTCGCATCCACACCTACATTGTATTTATAGGCCTTTTCATGGCTCGGATTGGTTGTAGCTACCCGTGCGAGGTAGGAACGTCCGAAACTAGAGTTCCAACCGCTGTCGAAAGGATAAGTACCTCCCGAAGTGCTATACTGCTGGGCATAGTATGACCAAACTTCATCACCTGGTAAGTTGTCCACATTGATGATACCTGCCGATGCACGCAGTTTCAAGAAGTTCACCCATTTCACATTTTCCATGAACTTCTCTTTGGAGATGACCCATGCGGCCGACAAAGTGGGCGAAAAAGCCCATTTGGTACCGGGAGCCAAACGGCTGCTGCCACTTTCTACCAAAGCGAGGTCAACGAAATAACGGTTCATGTAACCATAGTGCGACCACCATGTAATGTTCTGACGATTCACCGTGTTGTTGACGCCATTCGGGTCGTTATTCTCGTAGTCCCACTTCAACTGGCTGTAGATGCTGTGGTCACCGAATGTCCGCTGATAGTTAAATCCCACATCGAAATGGAGTAGACGGTCAAATTCATTAGTTTTCGCATCTGTTCCCATTTCACTATCCTTTCCATAAATTTCACTCTTTACAGTAGGCTCGGAAGCACCGTCCGCCCATGTAGGCGCATTGACACTGTAGACATACTCTTTGCTATGGTCTTCATAGATATTGGCTATATTGTCATAACTGATGCGTACGAACGCATTCAATCCTTTTGTCAGGCCGGAAAGGTCCTGGGTCAGCTTCATATCGGCAAAAAGCGAGCGGGTATGATTTTTGTAATAAGCGGCACCGGTACTCTGTGCTACAGGATTTTGTGTACCTGCCCATGTGTCGCTACCTCCCCAAACACCGTTCGCATCCCTGATAGGGAATGCGGCAGAGGGCACTGTGTAAACCATGTCCCAAAGGTCAGCCTGCGCACCCGGTCTTGACGTTTCCTGCAATACACCCAACAAATTCACCTGCAGATCGGTTGTCTTGGTCAGGTTGATGTCCATGTTCATGCGTAAGTTGCCTTTTACGTATTTGTCTTGTGTGGAATAGCCTTCATTTGCACCCGGTTCTTTCACAAATCCCTTGTTGGAAATCAAATCCAGCATGGTATAGTAACGGAATTTTTCGCCGCCACCGCGGAATTCGATGTTATACTTATTGGTCATCGCATTGTCGCGGAACGTTTCATCCACCCAGTTCACGTTCGGATAGAGATAAGGCATGGTTCCATCGCGCAAAGCATTGAGCTCTTGATTGCTGTAACGCCCTGTCATACCATCGTTGATACGGGCTTCGTTGACGGCCAATCCATACGTATAGGCATCTACGAATTTGGGCTTGTTGGCAAGCGAAGTAAACAAATGGTCGTATGTCACCTTGACACTGCGCGAGTTGTACTTACCGCGCTTAGTCACGATATTGATTGCTCCATTGATTCCCTTATATCCATAGAGGGCGACTGCTGCTGCATCTTTCAGGACGATGACGCTTTCCACTTCTTCGGGAGCGATGCTTACAATGTCTCGCTGGATACCGTCGATCATGACCAACGGCGAATTCTTGCTGTTCAATGTTTGCAGTCCGCGTATATAGAAAGTAGGATTCACATCTGCATAACGACCACCGCTCTGCAACGATATCAAGCCATTGCCCTGACCAATAATGGAGTTGCCGATATTCTTGGCACTACGACGGTCGGTAGTTTCGGAACTAATGACCGACACGGAACCGGTAGTTTCCTCACGGGTCAGCAATCGCTCGGCACCTACATCGATGGTCTGGCCTACAAACTTATCGGTCTGCTCTTCGTTTGATTCCTGTGCCGTCGTCGGCAGGCACAAACCTGCAAAGAGCGATAACACAATTATATATTTTTTATTCATAACGTATTATTTTACTTTATACCTTTTGATTGTTCATTATTAAAGAGGTTACCATCCGGCATTCTGTACCAAACCGTAATTCTTGTTCACTTCCGTAATAGGGAACGGTTGCAAGTACCACTTCGGATCAAAACCACCTGACCACCAAGTACGGGAACCGGTAGTGATTTGGAAGCGTTCGAAGTCAAAGTGTGACGGTTCGTAGAAGTTAGGATCGTCTTCCGCCAAGCCTTTGTTGAATGACTTATTGTACCACTGGTCTTCGGAACGTACCCAACCATTGCCATTCTTCACCAAACGATAAATGCGCAAGCCGTGAAGCGGACGTTCCAACAAGTCGGCACGCTTATAACGGATCAAGTCGAAGTAGCGTTCGTTTTGGAAAGCCAAGTCACAAGCACGTTCACGCATGATTTCTGCCAGCAGGTTTTCTTTGTTAGATGTCAGGTCCTTGTCGGGATTGCATTCCACCAGTCCTTTCAGCCCCACGCGAGCACGTACGGCATCCACATAATCGATGGCTTCCGTGAAACTACCTCCGGTCTGAACGATGGCCTCTGCGTATGTTAAGTAGATGTCGCTCAACATGATGGCATTCCACTGCGGAAACTTCCTGTTCATGACACTACCTACCAGATATTTCAGCATACGGTAACCGGTGGCATATATACCTGAATTGGTTTTCGGATTTTGTTTGGCATTAGTACCACCTACCCAAGTTTCCCAGTTATTACCGCTGGCACGTCCGTCACCCCAGTTCACGGCTTGGCGTGCACCGTTTACCACTGCGGTTTCATACAGACGAGGGTCGCGGGTATAGCGGATATTCTGCAACTGTTGTTTGCCTTTCACGGTATCGCCTTGAATGAACATATTGTCCAATCGACCTTCTTTCTCCGCTTTTTTCCAATCGAACGGACTACCGTCTGCCCAGGGGAACATCTCGATGTATTCTTGCGTAGGACAATAGGCGTAACGATCATTGGTTTTGCTACCATCTACTTCACTACCAAAGCCCAAATTGAACCAACCATAATCATTACCACTGGCATTTTTACTACGGCGGACACTATGCAGAATTTCAGTACTGTTTTCCAGAATGTAACCACTACGGTAGGCATAACGGTAATCCTCCTGCGTATTACCGGCCGGTTTTACCAACTGATAATGCCCCTGACTTCTCATTTGTGTAAAGAAATCATCGCATGCGCCTTTCAGTTTCGTCCACAGTTCGGGTTTGCTGCCACCATACCAAGCGCAGGTATCAGCTTCATTTTCCAGCGTATATTTGCCTTGATAATAAGGTTGCGAATCATTGAACAAAGGAGACGCTGCGAAAGCCAGCACCTTACACTTCAGTGCCATAGCACCTGCCAAAGTCCAGTGACCGGTTTCCGACTGTGCTTCAGCACCGGTATAAGCCCACGGCAATGCTTTGTTGGCGATTGCTGTGTCCAGCAGTTCCAGCATGAAGTTCACGGTCGATTCCACACTGCGACGGGGCAGGTCATAACTGCTTTCGGCACCGGTGAACGACTGGCGGATAATAGGCAGACCACCGTACCAACGGAAAGCGATAAAGTAAGTATAAGCCATCAGGCATCGTGCTTCGTCGACGATACGGGCTTTTTCGGCATCGCTCATGTCGGGCACTTCATTAATGCGTTCAATCAGCATCCAGCAGTGACGCACATTCTCCCAGACAAATTCGTTCGTATAAGGATAAATATTACCGTTCTTGTTTCCGTCAATAGCCGAAGTCAGCGAACCATTATAGTATTTGGAAAACACAGTGGTATTGTTGAAGAAAATATGAAAGTCATCCCCCAACGCATCGGGCATTCCTTTCCAATAGTTCTGGCACTGCGGAGCAGCGTTCGTGGAATTAGTGGGCAGATTGTAATACTGCGTAGCGTAAATACTCGCCAAGAAGTTACGGGTATATTCCGGATTGGAAAATACCACATCGGCAGTCACCGTACCGCCCGGAGCCTTTTCCAGGAATGAGTTTCCGAACTTTATTTCATCCGTACAAGAAACCATTCCGAGAGTAGCCACAGCTGCTACACCTATGATATATTTGATATTCAGTTTCATTTTTGCTTAAAAATTAAGTTTCAGACTAATGGTATAAGTACGTTGAAGCGGGTATGAGGGCGAAGCGCTGGCACGTGTTTCGGGGTCACCCCAAATGAAAGGAGTAAAGGTCAGCAGATTGTAACCGCTCAATGCCACTTGGGCACGATCCAATCCAATCTTCCTGAAGAAAGGAAGTTTCATGTTATAAGCAAGCATAATCGTCTTCAAACGCAGATATTTCGCATCTTTTTCATAAAGAGCGCAATCCTGATAGTTATTGGTAGCTCCGTTGGTCCAAGTGGCGCGCGGATATTCATAATGCTGCCCCGGTCTGTCGGGATTCCATGTATTCTCCACATGATACTTCAACAAGCCGCCACGGTCTTTCGTCGTACGGTCCAGGAACGGATAGCGGAACACGTCGCTGATGACACGCGATACGTCCCAAGAACCCGTCCACTGCATGTTGAATTCGAAATCTTTCCATGCAAAACCGGCATTCAGACCGGCAATGTATTGCGGGTCGTCGGTATAGCCCAACTCACGGGTCTTATCGTCTTCATTGATTACGCCGTTACCGTCCAAGTCCACAAACACGGCATCACCGTCTTTCAAGTCAACGAGCTGTTTCGGGAAAGGCTGGCCGAATTTTTCTTCGTACAAACGGGGCGTGTCTTCGTCATAGAAACGGAAGAATTGGTACATATAGCGTGCGCCGATCCGGTGTCCCTTCTCATACTGGTAAGCATTGGTATAGGGAGATTCCTTTTTCTCGATAATCTCATTCTGGTTGTGAGAGAGGTTCAGCGTAGCCCAATAGCGGAAGTTATCATTCACCTTGTGATTCCAGTTCAAGGAGACTTCCCACCCCCAGCTGTCTACCACACCCAAATTGGCGTAAGGCGGCTGGAAGCCTACGATGGCGGGTGCAGTGTAGTCTTTCAGCAGGATGTCCGTACGGTGTTCCTTATAGTAGTCGAAAGTGGCACGCAGACGGTCGTTCCATAAGTTGACATCGATACCGTAGTTTTGTTTGAATGCCTTTTCCCAAGTCACCTCCGGGTTGTTCTTGTTGTTCACATCCTCATAATAAGCCGGGAACAGCACTGAGTTTTCTACACCGAAGTTGTAGGCATAACCGCCACGGGTACCCATTGCCTCACTATACAGGAAGGGGTCGGCCAGATACATGAAGCGCGAACCACCCACTTTGTCGTTACCTACCAAACCCCATGAAGCACGGAGTTTCAAGAAAGAGATGGCTTTTTTCAAGGGCTTGAAAAAGTCTTCCTCGCTGACCACCCAACCGATAGAGCCTGCCGGGAATACACCGAAACGGCGGTCGGGGTGGAAGTTCTCGGAACCGTTGTAACCTACATTGAATTCGGTTATATAACGGCTCTTGTAGTCGTAAGTGACACGGCCCACCAAACCTACATATCCGCGCGGAATGTCCGAATAAGTACCGGGATAGTAATTCTTGCTCTGATTATAGAGCACCAATGCGCCTACAGAATGATCACCGAAAGTGCGATTGTAGTTCAACTGTGCCTCGAAATACCAGTCGCGCGCCTTTCCGGTATCTTCACTGTAACTGACGGGAGTATTTTCGCCTTCTTTGCGATAAAGAATACTGCCATCCTCTTGAATAACAGGAAAATATTTAGCACGGCCCACAGTACCTCCTTTGGACACGTTGAACATGTTGTTATACGAACCTTTGAGCTTAAATGCAAGGCCTTTGGTGATGAAGTCCAACTTCTGATCCAATGCAAGATCTAACTGCAACTTGTTGTTATTGTAATGGTAATAACCGCCGTTTTCTCCATTGGTGTAATAACCCATGCCAGTCCCTCCTACAAAAGGCAAGGTCAGCCCATCACTATAATCGGTGGTAGTGCTGATATACCTGCCGTCGACGATACCCGGGCTGCTGAAAGGAGTGGCCTGCAACATACCCATAATCAAGCCGGAAGCACCGCCACTGGTACGGGGTTTCTGTGCATTGTCTACCGAACCGGCCAGGTTGAACGACAAAGTGGTAGTCTTGCTCACATCCAAGTCGAGGTTGGTACGATAGTTGAAACGCTGATAGCGGTAGTCGTAATGAAAATCATCAAATTCGGTAAACAGACCACCTTGTGTCATGAAACCGGCAGAAACAAAGTAGCGCATGGTCTTGGTACCACCACTGATGTTGACGTTATGCTTGGATTGCATGGTAACATCTTTCATGATGTAATCGACCCAACGCATACTCGGAAAGCGGATGGGGTCGCTGCCGTCCTGAAATTTCTCAAGCACTCCATCCGAGAACATCGGAGTGAACGCCGCACCGGTAGAGAAGTCAAAGTCATTTCGCTGCATCTGGTTGAAGAAAGTCCCGTATTCATAACTGTTCGCCTGCTCTAAGAGGCGAGTCGGAGTCAACGCAGAGAAAGAGGTGTTGATGTCAATTTTAGCCTGTCCTTCCTTACCGCGCTTGGTGGTAATCAATACTACACCGTTGGCACCGCGTACACCGAATACAGCCGTAGCCGAGGCATCTTTCAGCACAGTGATGTTTTCGATGTCTTCAGGGTCAATGTCCGACATGGAACGTTCCACGCCATCCACCTGAATCAGCGGAGCGGAATCCGCCCAAGTACCCTGACCACGTACGAAAATCGTGGCAGCGTCCGAACCCGGCTCACCCGAATACTGTACGGTAGTCACACCGGAAAGCTGACCTGCCAACACGTTGTTTACGGAAGATACCGGCGTACGAACCAAATCATCCGATTTCACACTCGAAAGCGCACCGGTCACCGTCACTTTCTTTTGTACGCCATAGGCCACTACTTCCACCTCGGCGAGCATTTCGGAATCTTCCAATAAAGTGATTTTCATATTCCCGGCAGTCGCTTTCAATACCTTGGTCTTATAACCGATGTATGAAATCTTAATGTTAGTACCCACCGGGACATCCAATTTAAAATTCCCATCAATATCGGTAATCACTCCAACCTTGCCATCTTCCGACAAGACATTAGCTCCAATGATAGTTTCTCCATTACCATCTACCACAACGCCTTGAATACCTCTCTGCTGCGCATAGAGATTCACGGAAAGCACCGATAGCAATGTAATGAAGAAAAATTGCCTGAACTCATGTAGGCAACCAAACAGCTTGTTTTTCCTTCTGTTTTTCATGCATTCTTTTTTTAAGTTAACAATAGTGTTTTTAGTTCTCAAATAATAAATGTGCCGCAAATGTAACTACATATATAATTCCAGATAATGTAAAACTGTACGAAAGCATGTAATAATGGACACCTGAAATTAAATGGCACTATTACACCGTCTATTTGCCCAATATTTCCATGTTCGTACACAAATTTCCATGAAACTCACTGAATCTTTCTCACCTACCACCCCGCCCGTCGGGCGCCCCTCCTCCAAACTGGAGGAAGGGAATTTGAGAAAGATAATCCTTTTTCCATTTCTCAGGGCTTATTTAACCAAGCAAAGTGGAGTTAACGTTACAACACCACAAAGTCCGGACTGCTTCGGCTCCCAATTCTCCGCAGAAAACTTACCGTCTTTTCCAACATTTTCCTTCCGCCTTGCATTAAAGTTGGTATTATAGAATTTTCTCCACTCAATACCCTTTTTATCAAGATCGGCTATGCGGTTAGCCATCAGGTTTGAAACCCTAATTTTAAGTTTACTATCCTCTTTCAGAAGATTTCCGGGAATTTCAATACAGTAAGGAGCGTTGATAAGAGTTCCAATGTATGTATCATCCACATAAACAGAAGCACTTTCATGCACTTCTTCCACACTTAAAAGCCAAGCTGGAGCTTGAACCGGCAATGCAGGAATCTGTGTTACATATTCTGCAGTACCGGAAAAGACTTCGTATTCAGGACCATAAGCAGTCCAAGATTCAAGCTGTCGAATCGTTTTTGAAGCCGGTAATTCCGGACCGCCTTTCACAAAAGTCAGCGTCCAATCTCCCTTAACGTTTACCGGATCTCCACTTTCTTTATAATAAGGATAAAAATCTCCATCTGCCTTCCCTTGGAAAGTCTCTATAACCAAACACTCATCAGGTTTCATTTGAATATAGATTTCATGTTTACCCTCATCTTCCTTCACCTTTGCATAACCTGCTACACCACTCATCGGATTATATAAGGCAGCAGAACGATAATCTGCATTAAGTGTAATCCACCCGTCAAATACTTCTTTGGAAGGATTCTTAATAAAATAATAAAAATCACCATTATCCTTTATGCGACGGATACATTGTAAACCGGAAGCTACAATCTTCTCCGGCTTTACCTCTGCCTTATCCACTAATGCAGATAAGTCATCAGACAAAACAATCTTTCCTTTTCCATAAGAGGCTATATGTACACTACCTTGCCCGGTAAACGACAGTTTCTCTTTAAGGCTATTCAATCGTTTTGCGGCCGCCTCCATGTCAGATAGTCCGGGAACACCCGTCGGAAGAATTTTATGGAATAATATCGTAGCACCATCATTGGCCAGATTTATCAGTTTTTCGAATGTCTCCGCAGGAATCAAATGAGTTTCAGGTACAACAATCGTTTGATAATCATTCCCACCTGTAGATAAAGCTGTCTTTTTATAAGTTACATCAAGCAATTGCTTATCTGATATGGCATCCCACGAATAACCATTTTCCGTAAAGAAATCCCCGCATTCCTTCATTGACAATTCATTGAAAAGATGACCTGAACCGAAACGGCTCAACATACCTCTTTTTCCGGGTACAGACCATAAATCGGCAATAGAAAAATAAAGAAGAATATCATTAGAGGGTTTACCGGCCTGCAAGAAGCTCTGTGCACGGGCTACATATCGGTTTATCGTTCCAAAATCTTCCCAGAAACTATTAGCCGGGGTAAAATGTACGGCAGCATAGAAAAGCCATCCGGGCCACATGGCATCCTGAGGAGAATATGCAGTGCCATGATAAAATATATGATTGACTCCAGCTAACAGGAATTTATCAACATTCGACTTCACCATTCCCAAAGTGGATTCAAAATGCTCACTCAACCATGTACACGTTTCCGAAGAAACCAGCTTCTTGCCTGTGACATGTGCCACCGATGACGCACTTTTCAGATTTACAATATCATTTCCTTCTATTTCCGGAACATCACTTGCCGCATATAAATCAAGCACATTGGCAGGAGAACCATGGGCTTGATTTCGGATTCCCTTGCCTTGCCTGGTTGCCCATTGTTGCCAGCTTTTGGTATACTTATCAAGCAAGAGTTCACTGATAGTCATGCGATAGTCATACAATACTCTGCTATTCATCTCCGATGTATCCAATCCAAGCAGGGCCGGTATATATTCTTTCAAATCATATCCCTGGAGCTTCTGAAATTCTGCAAAGAATTCAGGCGTCCAGTTGGATTCTCCCGAAGCATCATCCACTTCATACGAGTCATTAAAATAATATCTCAGATAGCTTAAATCTTTTCCTTTAAAAACTTCATCAAACTTATTCAAATAAGTCTTTAATGCATCTTCTGAGAAATGATCTATCACCAGTCCTTCCCCACCCGGACCGGAACGTTCTACCATTTTTCCATGATCACCCTGAAATAGTGCACAAATCATCCATTCGCCTTCGGGAGCAGTCCATGCAAGTTTACCGTCAATTACTTTATCAGTCAGATCTATGACCTCCTTGAAGCCGCTCTCTGAGATTCTATTAGCCGTTACTGCCAGTAGCGGAAGCTCTTTTTCGTAACGAACCTGATCAAAAGCATATTCCTGACGCGGTTGATTGGCCGCTAAAGGAAATTTCACGTCTGTAGTTTGCAGTTTCTTATTACTTTGCATACGTACCAATGGCTGTTGCGTATAAGAAATCACATCCGTTAGTGTTTGTCCGCCTTTCAATCTATATACTTTTGAGCTCATATTTTTGGAAGCTTTGCTCTCATCAATCCAAGGACCTCCAAAAGGCCATCCCGAAGCATTAGCAAGATCCACTCCCAACCCTAACCGCTTCGCTTCCCGAAGAGTATAAGTGAAATGTTCGACCCATTCAGGAGACAAGTATTCTATAAACTGATCTTCAGTTCCACGAACTCCATATATAGGGGTTATTTCAACTCCACCGAGTCCAGCCCCCTGATATGCTTCAAGTGCAACATTCAAATCTTTTTCATTAACAGCACTACCCATCCACCACCAACGAGTCCACGGTTTCATTTCCGGTGTAATCGTCGGCCATTCTACTTGTGGTTTCTGCACCTCACTACAACTACACAAACTGACCGCTACTAACAATACAGTAGCTGACTTGATGATTCTTTTATTGAGTCCAAACATATCTAAAACGGTTTAAATGATTACTTCACTAATTCCGGAATAATTCCTTAAAACATTATTTCAGCCAGACACTTATACATTTCCCTGCCCAAATATTCTGCCGATTTTTTATTAAAATGAAGTCGGTCTTTCAATTGTTATCATTTTGCGTTAAATTCGGGACATTCAAGCCGCACATAATTGCTTAAACCCTGTATGTTTAGCTCCTTCATACCTTCGGCAATGAATGAAGCCACTTTCTTGGCACCTTTCTCCATCATGTGTGTATCATCCTGTATTCCGTCGGGTTTAAAAGGATCTATGCCCGGCCCCAACCAACGGTAATAGGGCTTTGAAGCTTCATCTCCCAACATGGTAACAAAATCCCGTGTTTTAAGATTTACATCTATCAACGGCACATGATGCTTTTTCGCTACCTGACGCGTAATAACCGGATAGCCTTTCAGCCGGTTGTCTATCAGGCTACCCTTATAAAATGTACGCATGACAACCGAGGTCAGCAGCACAGGAGTTGCTCCTTTCTGCCTCGTATCATCGATCATTTTTATCAGGTTCTGCTCGTATTCACTATAGGAAGTATGGCGCTCGGGACGGCTCGAAGCATCATTGTGTCCGAATTGAATGAAAACATAATCTCCCTTTTTTACTCCAGCCAGCAGACGGTCCCATCGGCCTTCGCTGATAAAAGTTTTCGTACTACGTCCGCCTATAGCATGATTCTTGATTTCCACGTCGTCCGAAAGATATAAAGGTAGCATTTGCGCCCACCCTCTTATAAGGCCATTCTTTTCGTTAGACCCATCTTGAGCCGTTGAGTCTCCCGCGATAAAAATATGTGTTTTTCTTTCTTCATTCTTAAAGCTAAGCAAAGAAAAAACAGCTCCAATCAGTAATAATCCAATAATTTTATTTTTCATATTCATTGCTATTTAGTGCATCGTTCGATAATTATTCTTGTTTTTCATTTTTGTATAAACACAACTTTGTATTTTGCATTTTCGTCTGAGAAACCGCTTTCTACGTCAAACAACAGGATCGTTGTTTCGTACGGTTTTAATGTTTTCATTTCTTTCCGACCGATTAATTTTCCGTTATTGCTTAATTCTACAATTACGGATTTTGATTCGGACAGACCGAAATTTTCTACTTCCATTTTCAGTTGTTTACTTTCGCTGTCGTAAACAGGTATGCGATTAGATAAAATAGGAGGCGTATAGTCCACATAAGGTAGACTCGCATAGCCAAATAAAAGGTTTCCTTTTTTATCCTTTCCAATCAGTTTGGGTGCAAACTCATCTTCTGTAATTCCACTACCCGTTCCGTCGAAAATGACAATTAAATCTTTGCCCGATTTCTTTGTACTTACCACCTTGCTACCTCTTCCGTAATTTACTTCCTGGTAAGAACCAAATCGCAACGATTGTATATTTATATCTTTATGCGGATCAAATCCTTTCTCGGCTCTGACTTTTACTTCTATCGCAGGTGTTGAGGCAGTTATCGGTTCCTGATTCAATACAGAAAGCAGAAGTCCTTTATTGACAGGAAGGCAGATGTTTTTAGAACTATGGTTGTCATAGGGTTTATCTTCCTTTTTCAATGTGTCGATTACTGCAAAATTCATTTGCACCGCACGCCCGTATTCGTCTTGGAAAACTTTTATACGTTCATACTTGAACCAATCTTCCACAAGCCCATCTTTATGACGTGACACACCGGGTAAATACGCTTCACCGGGTTCTGTAATCCAGTTGATTCCATCTTTCGAACGTTGATAATAAGCGATTCTTCCCAACCAATCGTTTACAATCATATGGTATTGGATAGAGTCGCGCCAAATCAGCGGGTCTTCATATCGCCCGCGTACAGGCGGATATACTCTGCCATCCGTAATTTGTTTATACGTTGAAAGTCCGTCCCGGCTTATCCACACACCGCCTCCACGGCATATCATAAGATAAGACCCATCTTGACGGCGCGCAAAAGTAAGATTCGATAATCCTGAAAGTATCTTTCTGCCTCGCGGATCGAAATCAAACTTTCCATATTCCCAGGGGCCGTTCACATTGTCGGCAATGTAATAACCATCGATAACATACACCACAATTCGGCCATCTTTCAGCACAAAAGCTTCGGGATTATGCCCATCTCCAATGGTGTCTTTTACGGTATAAGGCCCGTTGAGCTTTTCGCCGATTGCATGATAAACAACAGATCGATGCCACGTCATGTGTCCTTTCGGAGAGTTTTCCGGCCAACCGCAGACAAACATGTGATATTTACCGTCGGGGGTTTGCAGAATATTTCCGCCCCAATAAGAAGTCGTCCTATCTTCGATTCCATTGTCGATATAGCGGGGGCGCACACATTCGGCTCCCCAGGTATCGGACGTAAGTATTTTTCCCTCCATGGGTAAAAAACGATCCATGAAACGTCCGCCATTTACTAAATTTTGCCATTCGGCCGGTCGTTCTCTTTCTTCCACTTGCGCCTTGGCAATGGTAAATGCGGATATCAAGATGAACAATAGAACTATTTTCTTTGATTTTGTATGCATTTCTTTTTATTTATTAAGTTATAACATTTTATCAGCACTTACTCTAAAAGGTATGGCAGGCAATCCTTCGCTGTTGAAAAGATTAGGCATGGCCAATTCGTCCCAGCCAAATCGTATGTTAATGGGTTCTTGCACCATTTTTTTAGGTATGATAATTTTGTTGCTTTCTATAGTGGCATTCGCCTTGACAAACCGTCCTCTTGTATCTCTTATATAAAACCAGTCGGGTGCTTTGCCATCGTTGGTTGTCAATCCCGAACCCGCGTTGTCAAATTCCAGTACGATATTATCGCCTTGTATATCCATTTTTTTAAAAGTGGGACCGCTATATACGATGTGTGTGTTTCCATAATCCTTTGCTAATGCCCAACGCGAAAGGCGCTCGGCTACTATCCACTTGTACGAAGGATGTATGTCTTTTGCATTGTCAACCAAGTCGGTTGTTACCACCATGCCTGTATGAGGAATATCCATGCAAGATGTTTGAATTTCCCAAAAACGAGGCAGCGCTTCCCATGTTTTAGCCACATCGTCCTGCCGCCGAAGCGAATAAGCGTATGGTGCCAATTGTACATAATAGAATGATAAATTATCGTCGCCCCATGCCTTACGCCAACTGTCGATAAGGAGTTTCTGCTTGTCGGCATAAATGTCCAAGTCGCCCGCTATTAAATTTTGTTCGCCCTGATACCAAAGAAAACCTTTCAACGAATAAGGAATCATAGGTGCTACCATTTTGTCATATCTCTCTCCAATAGTAACTCCTGCAAGTTTGCGATTACTCACTTTGTCGGCAAAGATGGGTGCATTTAAATAAGCTTGTTCCGAAGTCCATGTCTCAATATACGTTCCGCCCCAAGTGGTAGAAATTACTCCGACAGGAATGTCCAAGTTTTCAGCCAGAGCTTTGGCAAAGAAATAACCAATGGCCGAAAATGGAGCCAAACTTTCTTTATTTATCATTTGCCATCCCTTAGAAGGAAGTGTGTCGGTCTTTATGTTTTTCTCCACATGCATTATCCGTATAATGGGATTATTTGCCGCTGCATATTCGTTGTACAAATAATTGGGATCACCCTTTTTAGGCTTTGCATATCGGGGATGATTGTTCATGGAATATTCCATATTCGATTGTCCCGAAACAAGCCAGACTTCGCCAATTAAGATATTATTCAATACTATTCTTTCTTTTTTCCCTTGAATAACTAATTGTTGCGGTTTTTTAGTAGCCGTTAATTCATCTAACTGTATCGACCAATGCCCATCTGCTTTGGCTACAGTTTTTTTTGTTTGTTTCTGAAACTTAACGCTTATTGTTTCATTTGCATTAGCAAGTCCCCATATGTTTACTTTTTTACCTTGCTGAAGCACCATATTATCGCCCAGTACTTTGGGTAAGGTGATTTGTGAAAAAGCTAAAAAAGGAGTTACTGCAAAGAGAATGAATAAAAAAATCCCGTAAATCTGTTTTTTCATATTTCTATTTCTTTTTTATATTAATATTTCATTTTCTCATAATAAGGTAGCCGATTCAATGGCACATCAATAGTTATCATTTGTCCACATCTGTTTGTGGTTTCCGCACCTCACTACAACTACACAAATTGACCGCTACTAACAATACAGTAACTGACTTGATAATTCTTTTATTGATTCCAAACATATCTAAGATGGTTTTAATGATTACTTTACTAATTCCGCAACAACTCTTTAAAACACTATTTCAGCCAAACGTTTATACATTTCCCTCCCCAAATACTCTGCTGATTCCTTATCAAAATGAAGTCGATCATTCAATAATTTCGCATCAGACATATCTATCAAATAAGCATTTGGATCTTCTTTTTCCAGACGGCGCATGCCTGCTTCCACCTCACTACTATAAGACTTATTACTTCTGGCAACCGTACCGAATATAAAAGGAAGTTTCGAATAATCCTTACCAGTCTTCTGACTTAAATAAGTGCGTACATAAGTCACAACTGTCTTCAAATTATCGTAATAATCTTTCCCCTTGTGTTGGTCACTCTCTCCTTGATGCCAAAGAAATGCATCAATCTGATACCCTTCTTCCAGTTTTGAAAGAGTTTGATCAATACAAATATCTATCTCTTGAATAAACGACAATAGCAATGACTTTCCTCCCTTAGATGTCGATTCAGTTTGAGATAGCCATTCAGGATCTGCCGACCAATATCTTCCTTTTGCAGAATCATAATCAGGAGCAATAGAGGTTCCACCAACTGCCCATTTAATCACATAAAATTTATCTTTTAATAACTGTTCCAGCCAATAATAGGTCACAGCATCATAGGCCCACAAGTTATTTCGCTCACTTCGCGCAGCCCGAGGCCAAAAAGGGATGAATTTTCCGTCCGGATCATTCTGTGCAATCCGGCAATAAGAATATGCCCCTTCGGAATACTCTACAGTATCTTTTGCCAATGCTTTAATATAATCTGACAAATCCTTATTTGAAGTTCGTCCGTCAGTATTCGACTGACCGGCTGTAATAATCACATGAACCGGCTTGGAAGCAGTTACATGACAACTACTTATAACAAGGATAAACAACAAAATAGAATACATCATCACTTTTTTCATAAGACTCTCATTTTTAGTATTATGTCTGCTGATTCTTACATATCATAACAGACGTATTTTTATAGTTTTACTTATTTAAGATTTACTTCTATCACACCTCCATAAGGATTAAAGTCAAAAACGGCTTTATCTGTATGAAGTTGCACAGGCAGTTTCTTCCCATCTTGTCTGACGGAAATCTTTTTTATCTGCTTTCCTTTAATAACCAGCGTCAACGGTTCTATAAATAACTCCTTATCCAAAGTCAATTCCGGAGTTATTCTTAAATGATTTTTTTCACATACAATATCCAACTGAGTCGCTCCCTTTTCTTCAACATAAGCTGCCACTTCACGAAATGTCCCAACCCAGATTTTATCCTCTTTTGCTTTTACTTGATCCAAATGATCCCAGAAGCGTTGTGGATTACGAAAAGCATCATAACCATAGGTTAGGCCATGCGTCATTCCTACCCCCCAATCATTAGTTTCTATTAAAGTATTTACCCAAGCTTCCAAGTTCTGAGGAGTAGATTTACTACCGATAGAACGTTGTTTGGTTCTTGTACCTACCCGGTTCTGAACAGCAATCTTCTTAGCCTCTTCTTTCTTATTGTTATTAGGATACACAAAAGTGCGGGGCATGACTCCTGTATTGGCAAAGATGGCACTATCGTTTTTATAAATATCCTCTCTGATTTCCTCTAATGGAAATCGCGAAAAATTCTTATGTTTCCAACCATGATTCGATATTTCATGTCCTCTGTCCGATAAGTCTTTCACTTGCGACCAGCTCATCCTCGTGGTATCCGTAGTTAGTCCACCATCGCTATTAATCTTAGAACCATTAATAGCAAATGTCCCCCGGAATCCCCTTTTCTCAAACTGAGGAGCAACCAATGAATATTGTTCTGCCAAACCGTCATCGAATGTATAACTGATAGCACAAGCCTTATCACCTTTATACAGAGCAATAGCCAAAGTATAGTATTTTTTTAAAGCAGTCTGGACAACAAGAGTGTCTTGTCCACTCATGCAGTAATGAGTCCCTCCCTTCTTTGTGAAAGTTATCTGTTTGGCATTTACCGGCATCCCAATACCCAGTGCAAGCAAAATCACGAATAGCTGTCTCATATCCTCTATTTTTCAATAATATTAAAATGTATCGCAAACTTAGCACCAAATAAGAAAAGAGGCAATGTAAAAACGGACAAAAACATAGAAAACCGTGCTTTTCATCAGATTCCAGTACTCCCAGCCTTTCTTGAAACGCACTTGCTCCATACCAACACCGTACTTTCTCCGTGTAGAGGTACCCCTGAGTGGAGAATGTACGGAGCAAGTACTGTTCGGATACACTTCAGATATGGACAAGGTATGAATAGCGTACAAAAACAAATATTACATGCATCTGTACATACCTCTATATAATAAATAGTGCAAATGCCCTACTTTAGCGGTGATTTTTTCAGTAGAATTCATGGAGATCGGATCACAATTAATAATCAATATTTTAATTATATGAAAAGAAGATATACCTTTTCCCTGCTTTTGTCAGGAGCACTTCTTTTTTCGTGTGCACACCCCCGACTTGATACTAATAACTTTGAATGGGGAGAAATCCCTCAACAACCGGACTTCTCTTGGACAGAGAATGTAGGTAGCCGGCAATTACCGGATAGTAGTACAGTGGTATCCGCTAACTCCTTCGGTGCTGTTGCCGATAGTACGGTTCTTAGTACAGATGCCATTCAAAAAGCAATAGACAGTTGCGCACTCTCCGGAGGAGGAACCGTTACGCTGCAACCGGGTTATTATCTGACAGGAGCACTCTTTGTCAAAAGCGGGGTTAATCTGCAAATAAGTAAAGGCGTGACCCTGATAGCCTGTTCTGATATTCATTGTTATCCGGAATTCCGCTCACGCATTGCAGGTATTGAGATGGTATGGCCCGCAGCAGTAATAAATATCATCGGCGAAGAGAAAGCATCTGTCAGTGGCGAAGGGACTCTGGATTGCCGGGGTAAGATATTTTGGGATAAATACTGGGTTATGCGGAAAGAATATGAAGCCAAAGGTTTACGCTGGATTGTGGATTACGACTGTAAGCGTGTCCGCGGTATCCTCGTTGAAAACAGTTCGGACGTCACTCTAAGTAATTTTACATTGATGCGTACCGGTTTTTGGGGATGCCAGATTTTATACTCTGACCACTGTACAGTAGACGGATTAATTATTAATAACAATATTGGCGGACGTGGTCCCAGTACGGATGGCATCGATATCGATTCGTCCACAAATATCTTGATAGAAAACTGTGAAATAGACTGTAACGATGATAATATATGCTTGAAAGCGGGTAGAGATGCCGACGGGCTACGTGTCAATCGTCCTACGGAAAATATAGTGATACGCAATTGTACAGTCCACAAAGGCGGAGGGCTCATCACCTGCGGTAGTGAGACTTCCGGTGGCATACGAAATGTGCTGGCTCATGATCTCAAAGCATTCGGCACATCAAACGTATTGCAATTGAAAAGCGCCATGACACGCGGTGGAGTCATTGAGAATATCTATATAACACGCGTAGAAGCTAAAAATGTCCGTCGGATTTTTGGCGCCGACCCTAATTGGAACCCTAAATATAGTTATAGTACACTTCCCGAAAATTACAAAGGCAAAGAACTCCCCGAACACTGGAAAGTTATGCTTACACCAGTAATACCTTCCGAAAAGGGATTCCCTCACTTCCGAAACATATACTTATCCCAAGTGAAAGCGACCAATGTTCAGGAATTTATTTCTATTTCGGGTACAAGCGACTCTTTACGCTTAGAAAATTTCTATCTGCATGCTATTGAAGCACAAGCTCAGAAGGCAGGAATGATCCGCTTTACACGGAATTTCAACGCGACAGAAATAAAGCTTGCAGTACCGGAACCTCGTTCTATGCTGTTAGAGGAAAATGAACAGAGCAATATCCGGATAGAATATGTAAAGACTGTCAGCAATCAAAATATTGTTGAGAATCAAGCTAATTAAAGTATAGCCCCTTTATATCGTATGGCTCTTGTTGGATCATGTATTATCCGGCAAGAGCCATAATCACATATTCCCCCCTCTTCCACACATTAACACATTTTAGTTTTATTCCTATAGGGAGTTCTTTCACCGCCCCTGTCTTTAACTATGAACTATAAACTAGACTAAATTAAAACAGTATGAAACAACTTTGTAAACAAATGGCGGGAGCCGTAGCTATTCTCTTCATCCTTGCCGCATGCAGTGAGAACAATTCCAATTATCCCGAAGAGTATGTAGGCTTTGACAAGACTACCAAGAATTATTCATTCGACAGAAGTAAAGATGTTGAAGAGTTCGACATTAAAATTATCGCCGCAGAGAAGAAAAAAGAAGACCGGGAAGTCCTTATCAACGGAGTAAGTATGCCAGGACAAACTGTCGTATTCAGCATCGAGGATAAAAAGGTTATTATTCCTGCAAAAAAGAAATCTGCCAATCTGCGTGTGAAGATCTATCCGAAGAAAATAAAAAATAAGGCAGAGTTTCGTATCGTCTGTATCCCGCAGGACAAGGAAGCGAAAAGAACACAAATCACGGTCTACCTGCAACCCAAATAACCTTAACCTGACTTTCACTATAATAAATAATGAGAATGAATCAGCAAAAGATGCAATTTCCCAAATAAAAAAAGGATTTAGCGTAGGGAGTTTTTTCATTTCACCTGTCTTTATAGAAAAGAAAGATGAAGAACATGGAACAAGATTTTGAAAAAATACTCAATAAACTCGTAGCCTCCACCCGTTCGCCGAGAGGAAAATTTTCCAAAACTAACAGTTGGATACTTCTAGAAAAACGGTTACCACGTCTGCAACACCGCATTCTTCCATTGCGCACTATGGCGAAT
>UMAS01031141.1_pt1 | contig 25483 bp, 45 predicted proteins | sample 1963771 | NCBI WGS metagenome assembly UMAS01 (sample SAMEA4835922, study PRJEB28245) | human gut metagenome | biome: gut microbiome; material: fecal sample | place: Denmark | collected 2008
AATTATTATGTATATCAAGGAGTGCCATACGATTTCGTAAATAACGGCGCAATCCTAGGAAAACAAAGGGTCTGCGGAGCTTTCGTAAAATCGTAAAAAATATAAAATTCTATGTATTTTAATGCATTTTAATGCGAAAAGTGTGTAGTAACTGTGTAGTAACCACCCCAAAAAGTGTGTAGTAAAAATTGTATATAGAAAAGCCATTATATGACACAAATATGAGAAGAACATGGAAATGCTCTTCTCTTTTTTTATGCCACAATTTAGTCATAAGGAGATGATGTTATGTTTGACGATGATGTGAGAGAAAAAATATTTGCTAAAAGTGAGTTACAAAAAATCGACCTAATGACATTATCCCTTGTCATTAAAGCGATAGAGGAAGTTTTGGAGGAAAACAAAGATGAACATGCCGTATCAGCAACCAATGATGAATTATACACCTAATTATGGAGCATATCAGTACAACCCAATGGCAAACTATCAGAGATACCAGCAGCCCGAGCCGACACAAGGAATAAGTGGCAGAGTAGTACAGGCAGTTGAGACTATCAATCCCAACGAGGTGCCAATGGATGGCAGTGTAGCATTTTTCCCAAAACAGGATTTAACAGAGATATACGCCAAGAGCTGGAATGCTGACGGAACAATACGCACATTGACTTTTAAACCGGCTCTAAATGGTAAGACAGACATTTTATCGGGTGACACGGAAAAACTTGAATTTGACCTATCAGAGAAAGCCACAGAGGGTATTATGGCAAAGCTCAACGAACTATCTGAGAAAATTGAGCAATTATCTTTAGGGGCGCAAAGAAAAACTCCACGAACACAAAGTAAGGAGAGTGAAAAAGCATGAATGTAATGGGAATAATGCAACAGATAATGAGCAATAATCGTGTAATGGGAAATCCAATGATTAAGAACGCAATGAGCATGGCTCAAAGCGGAAACAGCAAGGGAATTGAACAAATGGCAAGAAACCTATGCAAGGAAAAAGGCATTAATCCTGATGATGTAATGAAGCAGATTAAAGGTAATTTTGGAATATAGCATATGAGAGAACGTGCGCACGGCTCTTTATGAAATAAATTTTGGAGGTAAAACAGATGTTCAACACAGGAAATTGTCCAAGCGTACCTATCGTGGCGAATTTGGACGGAAACAACGGAAATAACTGGAATGACGGCTCATGGCTTTGGTTCCTTATCGTAGTATTTGCGATATTCGGAGGCTGGGGTAACGGCTTTGGTGGTTTCGGTGGCACTAATGGTGGTGTCGGAAGCGAAATTCAGAGAGGTTTTGACAATCAGGCGGTTATCAGCAAGTTAGATGGCATTTCCAACGGACTTTGTGACGGCTTTTATGCTATGAACAACAGTATGCTCACAGGCTTTAACGGCATAAACACAAACATTATGCAGACCGGCTACGGCATACAACAGGCGGTAAACGCTGATACAGTTGCTAATATGCAGAATACCAACGCTTTACAGTCACAGATTGCTAACTGTTGCTGCGAGACGAGAGAAGCCATCCAGGGTGTAAACTACAACATGGCAACTAACACTTGTGCTTTGCAGAACACAATGAACAATAATACAAGAGATATTATTGACAGCCAGCAGGCAGGAACAAGAGCCATTCTTGAATTCCTGACAAACGACAAGATTGCAACCTTACAGGCAGAGAACAATGATTTACGTAGAGCTGCTTCACAGGATAGACAGAACGCACTTCTGACTACTACAATGGCAGCGCAGACAAATCAGATTATTGATGCAGTAAGACCTACACCGGTGCCATCATTCCCGGCAAGCAACCTTTATGGATATGCTTATAACGGATGCGGATGTAATACAGGTTGCGGATGCTAAACAATTAAATAATTGAGTATCTTAATCGAGTTCTTTCGAGTTTCTTTCGAGTTTCCACTCGAAGAATTGAATACAAGATTATGTCTGCTAAGCAGTATTACTTATAACCCAAGGGCAGACTATAATGTTTGCCCTTATTTTGTGAAAGAGAGGATTTTATTATGGCTGAATTTTCAAATGTTGCAACACAGACAGTTGCAGTAAACGGAAATGTATTATTTACAGATGCGCCAACGTCTGTATGCAATAAAGGATATATTTCACACAGAACAGGGAGCGGATTAATTAACCTTAAAGGCGCTACCAACACTTGCAAAGCAAAGTACAGAATAGAATTTAACGGAAATATTGCAGTTCCTACAGGCGGAACCGCAGGAGCAATTTCATTAGCTATTGCTGTCGAGGGCGAGCCGGACTTATCTACACTGGCAATCTCTACACCAACAGCAGTTGAAGCATTTAACAATGTGTCTATGGCAACAGATGTATGGCTTCCTTGCGGATGCTGTCAGGCAATTTCTGTCAAGAATACATCTGCACAGGCTATCAGTGTTGCAAATGCTAACATCACAGTAAATCGAATTGGTTAGGGGGCGAGAGTATGCACGTTGAAAGAATACACAAAATGCAGGAGTGTCTTACAGAGAAAGCTGTCAACGAGCTTGAAAAGGGCGTTGAGAATGTTGACACTTCCGAGATGGGACAGGTCGTAGATATGATAAAAGACCTTGCAGAAGCTGAGTATCATTCAATAATTTCCAAGGCTATGAAAAAGGCTGATGAAGAGGAAGAAGAGTACGACAAAGAACTCCTAAGAAGCCTTAAGGCAGAATATGGCGAAGAAAGTGGTAGAAGATATTACGACCAATATCGCTATGCAAATGGCAGATTTGCCCCTAAAGGCCGTGGAACACGTAGAGGATATGAAGAGCCACCATATTATCACATGCCGGTAAACTACAACGACATGGAGTATATGCGTGACATGGATAAGAGCCGAGGCAAGATGTACTACTCTGAACCGATTGCACCACATGTGAGTGAAAGCAATTATGACAGAGCAAAGAGACATTATACCGAGACAAAAGAAATGCACAAAGGAGCTTCTACAGAGGACAAAGAGCATAAAATGAAAGCTCTTGACATGTATATCCGTGAATTAAGCGGAGATATATCAGAGCTTTTAAATGACATGACGCCCGATGAACGCAACCTTTTACGCACCAAAATGAGCAATCTTGCGTCAAAACTGTAATTATTAAGGCTATGGGTAGTAATGCTCATAGCCATTTTTAGAGGGCATAAGCATGGATATAAGAGTTAATGATACATTGTGGCACATACAATTCAAAAAGCCCACATCGAGTGAATTAAGGCGGTCAGACGGCACAATAAGTTTAGGAGTGACTGATAATACAACCAAGACAGTAACGATAGCTGATAATGTGTCTGATTACATGGCCGACAAGATACTATGCCACGAGTTGGTGCATGTGTACTCATTCTCATACGGCTGTGATATTGACATAGAAACAGAGGAAATAATCGCAGACTTTATGAGCTTGTACGGACGGAATATTGTATACACGGCTGACAGAATATTTGATTTATTGGAGCAAAAATATGGATAAAATAGACAGACTATTAGAATACATACACCGGACTAATACGGAAATGACACGGCAGAAATTGATTGAAGAACTAGGAGAGAGCGACTACAGTGCCAAGAGCATTTATTTTTTGGCAATTCAAAATTCAAATTCCTAAAAATTTTAGGATGAAAAAAGTGCCCCCTACCTTTTGGGTTTTTCGATTTCAAAAATCTGTTCGCAAAATTTTACAAAAACTTGTCGAGAACTTGCAAAGAACTCACACTGTGCTTTAATTGAGTAAAGTTTTCTGAAAATTCAAACATTTTCCATGAGTTGGTGCGCCCGACTTGTTAGATATTGCACCCGGCACAACTTGCCACGGCTTGACGGCTTGCAATGCTATAATTATATTTTTAGACATTGTAAACGGCTTGTTTTGTGGCTTATTTTAGCACGCTTGATAAAATCCACGTTAGCACGCTCAAAAACCCTTAAAACGTCAAATACACGGCTTTAAATGTGTATATCATAAAATCATAGAATATTTTTACTCATTTGTTAATGTACATATGCCCGGATGCATAGCCGGATAACTTGCGACAGCTCGACAGCTGCACGCCTGATTTTTTGGCACAACAAAAAGGGATATAAAATATCCCTAGTAATAACGCGTTATATATTTCCCGGCTTGATAGTCACAAAATAGCGTGACCGGGTGAACGTGCGCGCGCTTCTCTACGACTTGCAACCATTCACCGGACCTTTGAACTGTTATTTTTAACTCGTGCGATTCCATCCACTCTATACAATCGTATTTGATATAATTAAAGTCGCTTATTTTTGGCATGTCATAGCCTAGCGCCTGAACACGCTTAAATATTTCTTTTTTCCCCAGATATTCATAATTAGACATAATACGCCCCCTATCTATAACAAGCCTTAATTATTGGGCTTATATAGTTTTTGTGATTTAGGTAGTTATCGAAGGCCGTCCGGCGGTATTCCTTGCCGCTTATGAGCGTTAGAACATCGTCACATGTGCCAAAATTCGCGACATACTGAAAAATATCCGTGATTGCTTTGCGTGTGGCGCGCTCACTTGCCTGATATTCCGGCGCGCTTTGATATTTGCCGTTGTAGCGTGCTCTTATTTCACGTTCTACAGCGTCAAGCGTGGTTAGTTCGCTATCCATTCATTAACCCTCTTTTCTATTCGTGCATGGTTTACAAGTTACTTTTTGGCCTTTTCGCGGTCTGTCGTGCGTTAATCTGTTTTTATTAGGTGGTAACGCAAATCACCTATAAAGGGCGCACAATTATTTGTTCAGGCGTTGCACCTCTTGAGCCTGATATAAATATAAAGGCATTTATAAGACCTCTTGGCGCGATTATTTACCGGACGCGCGGACGGAGTGCAATATATACAGCCGTAAAGCCGTATAAAAGCACCTATAAAAAATATTGAATTGATTAATATAAAGCCTGAAAAGCCTTATATATAAAGCTAATAGCCGGACTTGCACCGGCTGGAATACCTAATTAGATTGTATCGCTATTAGCTTGTGAATTATTCCAATATCGCCCCCTATTGTTCGATGATTTCAAAACATCTTTGTATTTCTTCTAGGCTGTGGCAACATTCCCCACCGGGATAACGATATATAGCCATATAATTGCCACCGCCTAAAGGTTGCATGTCTTTCAAATATGCTCTATATCCTCCATTACCTTTTATAATTTTGGGATATCCGTCTTTTATCATTTTCTCAATTCTTGTCATTTTCTTATTTCTCCTAATTAAATAAAAATTAAGTCGATAGTATCAGTTGAGTTATGCGACTTTTTGTTGAAATATGTAACTTACTAATTGCAATTTAATAAAAAAATAAAAACAAACCACCATACCCAATAACAAGGCATGACACGAAAAGCCCGAAAGCCTTTAAAAGCTCGATAAAATCTCTCATATTGTGCCCCCTAAATCCATGCTGCTTCATTGTAAATATTTTCATATGCCGGAAAATATTCCGGACATAACGCGCAAAAATTTAATTGTATGTTTTTTGCCTCTGCCGCTGTTTTGCCGTTGTGCAACGCTTGACAGAACATATTTACAAGTTTACTTTGCATTTTGCTAATTTTTTTCAATTTCAAGTAATCATCTAAATACATGACTGTAAAATAATAACTGTATATATTGCCTCTAATATATAAGTCCTTTGCTCTAAATAAGGACTTCAAAAAACTCTTTTCGCTGTAGCTGTCTGCGCTAAATTCATAGCCCTTGAGTCCGCCCCAATATTCCACGACATCATATTTTAAATTATTCCTTTTTGCTATTTTTTCGATTTTATATCTCATATATTTACACCTCGCTAATTTGCTAAAATCTGTCTTGCTGTATTAAATACATAAAGCCTGTTGAAGAAGTGGCGCTTAAAGTCTCCATTTTCTGCAATTGTGCGCCCAATATTTTCATATTTGAGACTTACAACCGTTAAGTATTTTTCTAGCAGTTCATCCGGGCATTTTAGGCACTCAATAGCGTTTTCTATTGTTCTTTTATTACTATTGCAGTGTATGCCCTCAATACGCATTTCTTTTTCTTTTTGCAGTTTGTCAAATTCTTTCAGTAGTTCCGCTTTTGTCATATAATCAACCATCCTTTTTTACTTAATTCCAATTAATTGCTAAATGCTCAAAAGTCTTTTCGATGTCTGTCGAGCTGTCCGCGGTAAAATCTCCAATAGCTTTATTGTTAATATAACAATTTCCCCAATATTCCCCGGTCAAATCGTTAAAAAATATATTGATTTTTTCAACCGCTTTTATTTTGTCATTGTGCCACATGTCTATATTAATCATGTTTTATCCCCACTCCTCAACGTTTTTATAATTATCTGATTTATGAATTTCTGCGCGGTAAATGCTGTATAATAAATCATTTAGCGCCTTATAAAGCGCCGTTGTGCAAGTTGCTTGCTCGTCACACTGATATAGATAGCATTCTAGCTTTTTGATAAATCTATATCTATCGAGCATATACAAATTTTTACCATCGTTGGAAAAGTCCGGTATTTCTGTTGTGCTTTCGTCATACCTTGACGATACAGCCAAAACGTTAAAGCGGTATAAAACGCGTGCTATTTTCCTAGTTTGATAAAATCCGCTTTTACCGTCACAATTTCTAAATTGGTTTTTAAGTCCTTTAGTATTTAAACTTATACAGTTGCTATTGCTTGAGTTGTCCAGTATATAGCGAATTGACTCCGCTATATCTGTTATTGATTCGATTGATAATATATATGAGCTCATAATTCACACCCCCAATTAATAATAAAAGCCTGAAATAGCTTGTTTTGTTGTGCCCTTAATAACTATGGTCATCAGGTGTGAAAAACTGTCCAATGCAAGCCCATAATTATTAAAATCGTGATTAAGCTTCTCAATTCGCTTGCTACAGCTCAAGGATAATTTTTTTGTACTTCTTTTGTTGCAAGTAGTACTGTCATTTTCTAAATAGCTCAATCTATCTAAATCTGCATTGAGTCTATAAAAGCGGTTCATAAGATGTTTAGCGGTTTCCGGGTCTATGCTATATTCATTTATAGCAAAGTCAAGTTCTCTTTTTCTGAGTTCTGCGATTGTTAATTTTCTCATGGTTTACACCTTTTCCCACGTATGTTATAATATACGCGCCTCTCATATTATTTGTTTGGTGCTCATCGTGTAACTTTGGACGGCTGCGCGATGAGCTTTTTTATTTTGTTCCTTGCCTTTCGACTTGACTAAAGTATATCAAAATGTAAGGCACAAAACAATTGACAAAATATACAAAATGTAAGGCACAAAATAGTAAAACTATTATACAATATATACAAGGCACAAAAATATTTAAAACGCTATTATATAGAAGCAATTATTATTACTTGACTTACAAGGCACAAAAATATATAATAAATGTAACTATATAAATGAAAGAGGTGCAAAACATATGGAATATAAGACCACAGAGGCGCGCAGAAAAGCTAATTATAAATATGATGATAAGTTTGAGCGTGTAAACTGTCGCTTTGCAAAAGGCACAAAAGACAGAATTAAAGCCCTAAAATACAGCGCTAACGATTTTATTAAATTAGCAGTAGCGGAAAAATTAGAACGTGAAGAAAAAATATTAAAATAAGGCACAAAAAAGTAATTGACATACAAGGCACAAAATGTTATAGTTATGTCGTAGCAAATAAACAGTTTAATTAATGAGGTGAGAAAAATGGATGAAAAGAAAATGATTGAAAACTATAAAAGTAGAGTAAAGAGACAGAATGAAAAAGCAAAAGAGAACTATGACAGAATAAGCGTTATGCTGCCAAAAGGCACAAAAGACCGAATACAGGCGCAAGGGCTTACAATTAACGGATTCGTAAACCAATTAGTATTGGACAAGCTAGACGAGCTGGAAAGCAATAACAACGAGTGCCCATTTTAAAATTTAAAGTCGGTTTTTGTGACCGGCTTTTTATTTTTTATATAATATAATTAATATATATGTGTGTAATGTGGTATATATTAATCAATACAGTTGTTGTTATATATTAAACAATTCAATATATTGACAAAATAAGTATATTTGATTATTATTATTTTAAATTTAATTAATAAGCGGAAGCCGGTTGCCCGTACTGTTTGGAATTACTCCAAGCGGTGCGGGCTTTTTTATTTTATGATTTTGAGGTGCTGAGATGGAAAAAATTAAAGGAAATATAACTAAACATTTAATTGCTGATTTTGGCACTTTCCAGCTCTATCGGGAGGACTTCGAGAGGGCTATAGAACAGGCTTGTCAAGAACTGCAAATTGACGATTTGAAAAGCGAGGGTCAAAGACCTTGGAAAGCTGTTTGTAAAAGAGTCGGAGAGATTATATTTAATGATAACAGTATATTAAAAGATAAACAGTTATATGATAATACATGTATGTTAACTAACTACAATAGATATAATTATAATATATTAAATAATATATGTGATGAATATATATATATTAGTGATAAATATAACAAGCTATGTAGTACTGTTGCATTTAGTAATTGGTGTAATATAGATTGTGGTGTTATAGATAATTGGAGACTGAATAAAGAGTCAAGTCCTAAAAGTTATGAGATTTGGCAAAAATTGCAAGGAATCCGTAAAGATTGTATCAAGGATAGAGCATACGACAATAAATCCCCTGTCGGTGCTATGTTCGTTGGCAATAATGAATTTGGCATGAATCAGCCGGGAATTGGCTACGAGGCTACACAAGCAAGAGCGTTAACCGCTAATGAATTGCCACAGTTAGGTGGTGCAAATAGTCAGAACATTAAAGCATTACCGAGCAATAACATGGTTGATAATGCCAAGTAATTGTATATGCAATACACACAATTCTAAACCCTTTATTTACAAGGCTTTGAGAGCTCTTGAGTTATTACAACTATGCACAAAACAGTTGTTTAGCGAAGAGTTGAAAGGGTATAGATGAATTGTATATACAATAGATACAATTTAAGACGCTTGATGTTTAAGAGCTGAGCAATGCGCGCATTGGGTGCCCTGGGGGTGTATATGAAAAGCGACAAACCGCCCCACTTAGCTCCCAAAATATCCGCCAAAACAAAAAGGCCTTTACCCTTACCTCAACCGCACCAAGCAGTATTTATTACTATAACATAAGTTATATATAAATTAAACAACATACACAATAATAATATATATATATACAACTACGATAAAATATTGGTTATATATGATATATATAACAGTAAAGGAGCTGACAGTGATGAAATTAACAGGATTTGAGTCGAGCAAAATTAATTCCGATATGGTAAATCACCCTAGCCACTACAATCTGCCTGACCGAAAAGAGTGCATTGATGAAATGATTGACATTTACGGGCTTAAGGATGTGGCTAAATGGTGTGAGATTACTGCATACAAGTATGAATATCGTGCCGGACATAAAGGTTCTGTAGTTGAGGATATGAGCAAGGCAGAGTGGTGCATGGATAAGGCTCATGAGCTTAAATCTAAGCGCAAATGGAAGATTTTCGACAAGATTGTTTATAAATTCATGCCAATGTTTCTTAAGGGCCTGTATACATGGATAATTTTATTTTGTATGTTTTACGGAATACTCTTTGCTGACCGATGCTCAATGGTAGTCTCAATAGTGTTTTTAGTTCTTGCGTGCATAGCTGAGTCGGTATTGAAAGAAAATGAAGATAATTAGATTTTGAGGTGTAAATCATGTTTGTACTAAAAATTGCAACAACAGTATGGATGGCATTAATTGCTTTTGGAATGGCAAACGCCACATTAAACGGAAAAGTGGGACTTCTTGGTATTGCGGGAATGTTCGGTCAGATACTTGCCATAGCTTTCATGTGGCAGTAAATATAGGGCATTCGCCAAGTGGTAAGGCACGGGATTTTGATTCCCGCATTTCGTTGGTTCAAATCCAACATGCCCTGTTCGGGGTTTTACTTGGTTCCCCCGACATTGGACTTAGTAGTTCCTTTCGCCCTCATAGTGGAAAGCTGTTAAGAGCCGTCACAAGGCTCGTGAGGGTTTAATCGTGTATAATCCCACAATACACGAGCGTGAAAATCAACCTGTCGTAAAGACATCTGTAACAGGCAGAGTAGACATATATACCCCCTTTAATTAATTGTTAAACTAGGGCAACTCAAATCATATGAGTCTTAGGTGAGGTGCAATCCCTCACATGTCCTTTGCTGTAGGTTTCGTTAGTTCTTTTCCTACAGCACATACAAATTTATATCTCCGGAGGGTGTAGCCACTCCTTAGACTTCACCCTCATTATTGGCTTGTAGTTCAACAGGTAGAACACTTGACTGTTAATCAAGTAGTTGTAGGTTCAAGTCCTATCAAGCCAGCTTGCAGATATTTCTGCAAATAGGGGTTCTGCTTTCCCCCTTTGTTGAATTTTTTCATGCAGAGGCAAAACTAGCCTAATTAGTTTTGCCTTACTATCGGCATGTAGCTCAGTGGTAGAGCAGTCGGCTATTAGCTGATGTGTCGTGGGTTCGATTCCCAACCTTGCCGATTAATTATTGGTTCAAGTAGGCGACAAGGCTTGATTAAATGGGCGGTACAGAAAATGCGCTGCTAAGTCCTGCCAATAAATTATTTGCCGATATGGGATAATGGTATTCCAATAGCTTGCTAAGCTATCCAACAGAAATGTTGTTCGTGTTCGATTCACGATGTCGGCGCTAACTTACGACAGGCTATAAGAGTCAGCCGTAAGCGGTATAAAAAGTCCGCATGAATCTGTACAAAATGTAGCGACAAAAGCAGTTTCAGTATAACAGTCACGCTACGGCTGTTATATATGGCGAAATAGCCAAGTGGTAAAAGGCAACAGACCGCAAATCTGTGACCGCCAGTTCAAATCTGGCTTTCGCCTTGCTGATGTGTGGCGAAATGGGTAAACGCTATTGCCGTAAGATAATTCGTTGAAACCGGCAACTTAGATGACGAGAGTCGCGACAATCATGTGTGGTTCAAATCCACACCACATCAAGTGGTCGGGTAGCTCCCGAATAAGCAGGCGTTGCAGTAGCCCCTGCTGAAATAATTAAAATGCTTGTGTTGGTTGATTTGTGAACAAGATGGCAGATAGCGTAATGAAGTGCCATAAATACTTTCCAACACAAGAAACTGCATAACGGATAGTAGTTCAGTTGGGAGTAACACTTGATTCATTCAAGTAGTCACAGGTTCAAGTCCTGTCTATCCGATTACAACAAACTAGCTTGACGAAGCGAAAAGCAGAACTACGACTGCCTGTTTGTTGTTATTACTAATCGTAGAGTTGAGCGGATAAGGCGGACGCTCTTATTATCTTTCGTAGGAGGTAATTTATGAATTTTAAAGAATTATTTATTGACAAATCAAAGACACTTATCATAAATACTGATTTAGCACTTGTTTTAGGAGATTTAAACGAAGCAATAGTGTTAAATCAATTAAATTATTGGCTAGGAATTAACAAAAAGGCCGGTAAAAATTTTATTGACGATAGATATTGGGTATATAACTCATACAGCGATTGGAAAGCTAAAGATTTTCCGTATTGGAGTGAAAAAACGATACAGAGAACATTTACAAGGCTTGAAAATAAAGGAGTCGTTGTATCTGCTAATTATAACAAATTGGGTATTGATAAAACAAAGTGGTACACAATAGATACTGAAAAATTACAAGAGCTTGTGGATGAATTTAATTCCGATGAGGACAAAATGACAAATCGACAAGACAATATGACAGACCGACAGGACAAAATGACCTGTCGAGAAGGACAATGTGACAGACCATTACCAGAGATTACTACAGAGAATATAAACAGAGACTATAATTCAGAGATTACGGGAGAGGTACATACATCTGTTTCCGAGAAACAGACGGCAAGAGTCACCCGAAAGGATATGCAAGCAAAGAAAGATGATATGCTCTATAGATTCTCTGAAATATGTGACAACAACATTGAAAACAAGACAGTCGAAGAAGTAGTCAAAAACGCATTTTGCAGATACATTAACCTGTACGAAACAGATTTTTGCAAGGTTCACCCAATCTTGACCGATAAGACTTTGACTAATGTATGCCTGTCGCTTTCTAATGTGACCGATACGGAGCATAATCACTTTGAGTGGACAGATGTTTACCTAGCAGACGAAACAGGGCTTACTGGGCTTGATAGAATGGTTAATGAGCATTTCAGACGAACACATAGAAGAGAGACTAACTACTCGATAACACATTTTGCTAAAAGCGACTATCTGCTACAGTTGGCTCAAGGCATTATTGAGTACTAAACGGAGGTATAAGTATGGCAAAAGGAGTTAAGACACGAAATATTGAATCATTCCGAGAGGGATTGATGGAATACGCATATGGCAGATGTTCACAGGCACAAGCTGCAAAGATAGCCGGTATGAGCGTGCCGACATTTAGGAAATACGCAAATATGCATTTTTTAGGTATTCCGTTTCCTGACACACTGTTTAAGGCAAAGGAAGAATAAGCAATGAGCACAAACTGTGTGAACTGTGGCGCACCGATTGACAGAAAACTTAAAAAATGCCCTTATTGTGGTACACCTTATGACTACAGTGGCTTTAATGCAAGTTTTGAAAATGCGCTTGGAACTATCTCTATTGCGGGGAAAGAATATCAAGTGTATTTAGACAAATGTGAGGTAAACATAATTAATATGGGGTGTGGCAGAGGCATAGACGGAATGCTTCACGGAGACAAAATTGTTAGCAAACGAAAATTTACTTTGATTGAGGTGTGATATGTGCGAGTTTTGTTGCAAAATAGGAAAATTGGAAAAAATCAAGCAAGGAGCTTTTAGAGGCGGATATTATCCCGAAAAAATGAAACACAAATTGTTGAATTTGAAAATGCATTTCATTTATTTGTCGGATGTAGCGACCCTTTTATGGCTGGAATTGAAATCGAAGATATAAAATTTTGCCCTATCTGCGGTAGAAAGTTGGTGGAAGAATGATATCGTACAAAATAGCATTGTTTATTTACTATCTCTTATCGTTATGGCTCATAAAGAAATCCAAAAATATTAGAGAAGTCGCAGAAACGGGGTTTTTAAGTATTATATTTCTTTTGACAATGATTGTAGCGAACATTTAAGCATATAGAATAGGCGGTGAAAGAATGAAACATCAAAAAGAATGGCGCACTTGTGACAGGTGCGGAAAAGAGATAAAAGTAGGGCTATTGGGTACAAACTCAATCACGAGAAATGGCGTATTGAATACAACCTACGATTTATGTAATGAGTGCATGGAAGATTTTTGGGGGTTTATGAGAAATGAAACTGACAGTCGGAAATAGCGTATATGAAATGACGGCAGAACAATTAAAAGCAGTTTTACATGTTGCAAGTAAACAGGTTCCATTTGGAATTTATGCAGTCAGCAAAAAAGGCATGGCTATTCTTTTGAAGGAAACCTATTCCACCCATGAGGAGCTGAAAAAGGCTGTTTCTGATTATGCGATGAAAGGATTTAAGGTTTATTACAATGAGTATGGCAGAAGTAATTAAATCAATAGAGCGTGAAGCACTTAGAGAAGCACAATCACAGGAAATAAGCGGTAGAAATGGCAAACGTATAGATTGTTCCACTTTAGAAGATGAACCTGTTATCGAGGCAGATAATGGAGCAGACAAAGAGTAAGAATGTGGAGGACTAGAACGGATGAAGATAATTCAAAAAGGCAACTTAGATTTTGTCAATAAGCCTTTAAAATTCAGTTGTAAAAATTGCTATACCATTTTTGAAGCAAACAATAGAGAATATGAGTATTGTGGCGACCAACGAGAGGGCGATAACTGGAAATGCAAATGCCCTTTGTGCCACAAAACGGTTTATTACAGCTAAATAATGATTGCTGATTATCAACAGAAAGGGGAACATATTATGGCTGATTTGAAAATATTTACAGAAAATATAGAACATAAAGCATTAAATCAGATATATACGCTTGTAAAACAGCCAGCATTTTCGGATTGCAAGATAAGAATTATGCCGGATGTTCATGCAGGAGCAGGGTGTGTTATCGGATTTACTGCTGATTTAGGAGAAAAAGTAATACCGAATATTGTTGGAGTTGACATAGGCTGTGGGATGCTTACTACAAACTTGGGGAATATTGATATTGATTTTGAGAGATTAGATAACATCATTAGAGAATATGTTCCAAGTGGTAGAAAGGTTCATGAAGAAGAAAACTTATCTGTTGCAAGTGATATTATTGAAAAATTGTATTGCAAGGAGCAGTTGAAAAATATAAATTGGTTGAAAAGAAGTTGTGGCACGCTGGGAGGCGGCAATCATTTTATCGAAGTTGATAACGATAGCAATAATAATAAATATCTTATTATTCATTCGGGAAGTAGAAATGTCGGAAAGCAAGTCGCAGAAATATATCAGCAAATGGCGATTGATGATATTTCGGGAAAATCGAATTTCAAACAAGATAGTGAGAAATTGATTTCTGAATACAAAAAATGTAAAAGAGAAAGAGAAATCAGCAAGGCTATCAAAGAATTAAAGCAGTCCTACGAAGCAAATACAACTAAAATCCCTAGAGAGTTATCATATCTTGTTGGAAAACATAGAGAAATGTATTTGCACGATATGAAATTATGTCAAGAGTTTGCGGAAATTAATAGAAGAGCCATTCAGAGCATTATTTGTTACTATATGGGGTGGGAAGTTACAAAAGAAACTGAACGATTTCAAACGATTCACAACTACATTGAACACGATACAAATATTGTCCGTAAAGGTGCTATTTCTGCAAAAATGGGGGAAAAGGTACTGATACCAATAAACATGCGTGACGGTTGCATTTTGGGAATTGGCAAGGGAAATGAAGATTGGAATTATTCAGCGCCGCATGGAGCAGGGCGAACAATGAGCAGAACAAAGGCAAAAGAAAGCATTTTGCTAGAAGAGTATCAAAAAGCAATGGACGGAATATTTACAACATCTGTAAATACATCTACGATTGATGAAAGCCCTATGGCATATAAAACAATGGATGAAATAATTGGAAATATAAAAGATACCGTTGAAATAGTTGACATTATAAAACCGATTTACAATTTCAAAGCAAACGAATAAAAACAATTACCGGCTACAGATTGATTGTAGTCGCTACCCTAAAACAGTTATAGGCAGAGGTCTATAAGCACCTTTGCTTTTTAAAAGTGGAGGTGCTTTTCTTATGGCTAAACAGAGCCTTATTTCCACAGTAAACGGATATGAAAACTACATAAAGGATAAAGGAAAAGACGAGCAAGTAATTAATGCCTATGTAGACGCTTGTAGTGTAGCCATAAACGGCGAGAAAGATATTGAGTATGGACTACAACTCACTAAGAGGGCAAAAGAGCTTATAGAGGGCTTCTGCACGGCTAAAACAGGTGGCACGATTTGGGATTTGGAAAAATACGCATTCGACCACAAAACCACATATGAGCTGATAAACAAAAAATATGAGGTTTTGCTACTTGAAGCCCAAAACAAAATAGTTGACAGCTATTTTCAGTACATAGAGAAAAAGCGTGAGCCTAAAGACAGATTTTATATGCCACGTAGAAAACAACTAATCAAAATCGGGCTTGTGGACGCACTGCAAGGCATGATTGATGATAAATACGACATATTGTGCGTGAGCCTAGTGCCTGGAGCTGGAAAGAGTACGATTGAGAAATTCTTTCATTCGGCAGTTGCCGGTTGGTTTCCAAAAGACTACAGCCTATTTTATTCACATAGTGGTGACATTACACGAATGTACTACGATGGAGTGTACGACATTGTTACCAATGATGATGATTATGCATGGCATGACATTTTTCCTAAACTATCAGTTACAAGCACGAATGCCAAAATGGAGCGATTCAATATTGGCAAATACAAACCTTTTCCGTCAGTACAATGTACTTCTGTTGGAAGCAAGAATGCCGGAAAAGTCCGTGCAAGTAAATTTTTGCTAGTTGATGATATGATAGGCGGAATTGAGGAAGCCTTAAACCCCACAATACTTGATAAGTTGTGGGATAAATACGCAGTAGACGCAAGACAGCGTAAGACACAAGATACGGACGGAAAGCCGTGTAAAGAGATACATATTGCCACTCGTTGGAGCGTACATGATGTTATCGGACGCCTTCAAAATATGTATGTCGGAAATCCAAGAGTCAAAACAATATCGGTTCCCGATGTAGACCCGGTGACAGGGGAAAGCAATTTTGATTATGAGTATGGTGGTTTTACGAAAGAGTTTTTTGCCGACCAACAATTGCTCATGGACGAAATCTCTTACCGATGTTTGTATAAACAGGAACCTATCGAGCGTGAGGGTCTATTGTTTCCCGATGATAAAATCCGCAGATACCTCAATCTGCCACATGGTGAACCGGAAATTATCACAGCTCAATGCGATACAAAGGGAAAAGGCACAGACTATTTTGTTATGCCAATACTGCAAAAATATGGCGAGGACTATTACTGCATTGATTGCGTGTGTGATAATACGGCAGACTATGAAATGCAGTATGAAAACGCATCAAACACATTAGTCAATAATCAAGTACAAGAGTGCGAGTTTGAGCGTAATGCCGGTGGTGACAGAGTGGCTATGGAAGTTAATAAGAGAGTTGAAAACAAAGGGTGGATATGCAACATCACTGATGTACCGACAGAGACAAATAAGGAAGCACGTATTTTTCAGTGTTCTAACTGGATTTTACAACATATTATTTTCAAAGACCAATCACGTTATAAGCCCAATGAGCCTTATGGAGTAATGGTATCACTGCTGAAACGATATTCAGTAACAGGCAAAAAACAGCTCGATGATGTTCCTGACGTTTTTTCAAACTTTGCCTTAAGAATGACGCAAGGCAGTAGAATAGCAAAGGTTGAAGCAGTACACAATCCGTTCAGAGGAGGACTTTATTAATGAATACAAAAACTTACTTAAATCAAATCAGCAGATTAGATAAAATGATACAAAATAAGCTGTCTGAAATATACCGGCTTAAGACAATAGCATGTAGCGTTACTGTTTCAACGGACAAAGAGGCGGTTGATGTTTCGTCTGACAAAGATAAATTAGGCAGTACAGTAACTAAAATTGTGGACTTGGAAAAAGATACAGACAGACTTGTTGATGAATTTATGAGAAAAAGAAACCATATTATCAGCCAAATTGATAGTATGGAGAATACTGACTATTATCATGTACTCTCAATGAGATATGTCAATCAAAACACTTTTGAAGAAATCGCGCAGGCTACAAATTGGAGCATAAGAAAAATATTTACAATCCACGGCAGAGCCTTGCAAGAGTTTGAAAGGCTTTACGGAAAAGAATATCTTGAAAATGTGCAGTAGTGTGCATAGTTTTACATATCATTGCATATATACACTTAAAAAATTGACAGTTATAATATAACTATGAAAAAATCGTAATTCGTTCATTGCGAAAATCTCTTTTAGAAATGGCACTCACAGATTGTGGGTGCTATTTTTTGTGAAGCGAGGGTAACATGAATAATCAGAATATTAATATTGTACCAACAGGAAAACGAAGTGTAATGTGCCCTCGTTGCGGAAAGCTATTAACGTGGGTAAATAAAAACGATAAGAAGCACCACAAAGTAATGTGTACGCACTGCCGTAAATGGATATGGTTTTGGGCTGGCACACAAGAATTTCAGATAAAAGAGGTTCCACAGAGAACTTCTGCAAGTGGCATGAGGTTTTATTGATGTATAGATATGCTCATAAAAATGTAAGACCTTTTTCGGCTGTTTGCCACAATAATTACGGCAGACAGGTTATTTTCACGCGTAAAAGGCAAATCACAAAAAATAACATAATCGAAGAACTGAATAAAGCACTTGTAATTCACGAGCAAAACGCTATTGAGATTGAGTATCTTGACAGATACTATCGTGGTGACCAACCGATTTTGTATCGGCAAAAGGTAAATCGCCCGGAAATCAATAACAAGATTGCTGTAAATCTTGCATATGAGCTTGTTGAGCGCAAAACTGCAGAAATGTGTGCCGAGCCAATCCAATATGTGCTGCGTGGCACCGATAACCACAAGTCAGAGGAAATCACACAGCTTAACATCACAATGGATTCAGAAAGCAAACAGGAGTGCGATATAGACATACATCGTTGGAGAAGCATATGCGGTACCGGCTACAGATTCATCGGTAATGATGACGGACAAGGACAGTTGCTTGATGAAAGTGATTTTTATTTATCGTCTGAAAATCCAATGTATACCTTTGTAGCATACTACTCAAACGGACGTCCGGCATTCTCTTGTCAAATCGGAGAGGATGAGAACGGAGCAAATATTTATTATGTGTTCACCGACAATGAGTGGTTTGATATTCGCAACGACAAGATTTATGCAAGCGGAACAAACGGCAATAGAGCAATTCCGGTGATTGAATATCCAAACAATGCAAGACGATTATCTGATATTGAAATGACTATTGCAATCACAGACGCTATCAACGTGCTTACATCGGACAGAATTAATGGTGTCGAGCAGTTTGTGTCTGCATGGGTGAAATTCGTTAATTGCGAGATTGACATAGATACATTCAGAAAAATGCGACAAGAGGGAGCATTGGTAGTTAAATCTAACAATGGTTCAGACAACAAGGCTGATGTTGATGTAATGACGAGCGAACTTAATCAGACAGAGGGGCAAGTGGTATTCACTGACCTTTTTGAAAGGTTTTTAAGTATTCAAGGTCTTGCAAATCGTCAAGGCAACACAGGCGGTGACACCGGCTCGGCTGTAGAACTGCGAAACGGACATTATGATGCCGGACTTAGGACAGCTATTAATGAGCCTATCCTCAAAAAATCGGAGAGAATGGCACTTAGACTTATTCTTAACAGGCTGAGAATTAATAAGGACTTTACGCTTATGCCTAGCGATGTTGAGATACACATTAATCATAATAAGCTAGATAACATGCTTGTTAAGGCAGAAGTACTTGAAATATTACTTAGGTGCGGTATCAATTACAAGAGAGCCGTCAAGACGATTGACATGTTTAGCGACCCTGAACAAGTCACTCTTGAAAGCGCTAAACGGATGGAAATGTTATTCCCGGAAGAACAGCCGACAACAGCTACGCCTAACAATAATAACGATGATAAGACAGCCGATGAATAATTGGCTGTCAATTTATTTTGGAGCTTGATATGGCAGATGAAATCCACGCACTTAACAAAAATGAAATACAAGACATAGATTATGACACATATTTTGGTGAGATGGATTTGACGGACGAGGAAAAGGAAGATAGAAAAAAGCTTGCTGAAAAGTTTGAAAAAATCTTTGTTATGCTATTTGCCTTGTTATCCGGCAAGGAAGAAACAGAGATAACAACTATCACCAAAGAATTTATCATCAGATATGAGAGCATTGCCACGCAGTATTGCAAAGCAAAGAAAACACCCTCATACATTACAGACTATGCCCGGTACATTGTGAATGAGGTGGTTGACGCCACCACACAAAATACTGAAGTAGAGTATTTTACTTCACAGAAGCGAGCAAAAAATGTAGCTGCGAATGAAGCTAATGCAGTCGGCAATTACAGATTGCAAACCGAAATGGTGAAACAAGGTTACAAAACAAAAGAGTGGCGCTCAAAAGAAGATTCACATGTCAGACCTACACATGCAGATGTTGACGGAAAGAGAATTGATATTTTTAAGCCGTTTGAGGTTGGAAATTCACTGATGATGTTTCCGAAAGACCACTCTTTAGGGGCACAGGTAAAAGAAATAGCAGGGTGTAGATGCAGTCTTAAATATTACAAATAATAAGCAACTTGTAAGGAAAACTTATAGGTTGCTTTTTATTATACAAAATTTGCAGTTGTGCGTTAAACAACAGAAAAACTCGGCTGGTGCGACCAGTGATAACAAAAGCGTGAGTTACGGAGGTAATGAAATGACAAGAAATGATGTTTTGAAGCTTTTCCCAGACGCAACGGATGAGCAGATAACAAATCTGCTTAACAAAAGCGGTGAGGAAATGGCAAGAGAGAAAGAGAAAGCCAATCAGTATAAGGCTAAAGCCGACAAAGCTGACGAGCTACAGACACAGCTTGACGAGCTACAGGCTGGCAACATGACAGAGCTTGAAAAGGCAAATAAAGCCCTAGAGACAGCCAATCAACAGATTGCCAAGCTACAGAAAGATAATGCCGTCAGAGATTTACGAGAGAGTGCAATGTCTGATTTTGGCATTACTGCAGAACAGGCAAAGACAGTAGTAAAAGAGGATGGTTCTTTTGACACGGCAGTTCTTGGAAAAATTATGTCCGACAAAGAAGCCAATGCGATAGCAGAGTATGAGAAAAATGCACTCAAAGGTACTCCTAATCCAAACAATGGCGGTAACAATAATGATGGTGATACAGGAAATAAGACAAATGCTGAAAAGATAGCAGAAAGCCTTATATCTGACACACCTAAGAGCAACAACATTTTATCACATTACATTCAGTAATAACAGGAGGTAAAAAATGGCAAAGGAAATGAATATGCAGTATGAAAAGACTTCATACGCTGGAGATGTTCAGATTTTAAAGAGAGAGCCTAATGAGGCAATCCCACTGACACTTGATTTTGATGGTGTAACAACTACAAATGCACAGGGCAAGAAGATTGTCAAAGCGGGTACACCAATCGGAGCAACCGGCAAGGCTGACAACACAGCCACAGTAGTAGGCATTTTAAGGTTTGATGTAACAGAGGACAGACCACAGGGAGTACTGCTTAAGAAAGCATATCTTAACACAAAGGTAGCAGAAGCACACTCAGGCGTTACATATGACGAAACAGTTAAGACAGCTCTTCCAATGATTGTATTTGAATAATAACAGGAGGTAAACAGATGTTAATTAATGAAGTATTAGACAGCAAGTCTATCGCATTATCAGCAACAGAAAACGCTAGTAATCAGATACCTTATCTCGGTTTACAGTGGTTTCCGGAGAGAAAGAAACAGGGGCTTGATTTAAGCTGGATTAAGACACATAAAGGACTTCCAGTATCACTTGCACCATCCAACTTTGACACAATCCCAACAATTAGAGTTAGAGAGGGATTAAGCAAGGAAAAAACACAGATGGCATTTTTCCGTGAGGGAATGACAGTTGGTGAAGAGGAAATGTTTGAAATCGAGCGTATTCAATCAGCAGATGACCCTTACCTTGCAAGTGCTTTATCAAGCGTATATGACGATACTAACAACCTTGTAAGCGGTGCGGAAGTTGTACCTGAGCGTATGAGAATGTCACTTCTTGCAACAAGCGCGGGCCGCCCGGTAATCGCCATTGTGAGCGATGGTGTTCAGTACGCTTATGATTACGATAAAGATGGCTCATACACAAAAGACCATTACGCAAAGTTATCCGGCACAAGCATGTGGAGCGATACAGCTAATTCAAAGCCACTTACAGACCTTAACAATGCAAGAAAGAAGTTACAGAAGCAAGGCAAGATTGCTAGATATGTGCTTATGAACAGCAATACATTTCAGTATTTGCTTGATAATGCACAGATAAGAAACTCAATCCTCGCACAGAACCTTACAGCAACTATTGATGTTGACGATGATACTGTTATTTCAGTAGTGCAGAAGAGAACAAAGCTCACTATCGTACTTTACGATAAGATGTACATTGATGATGATGGCAAGGAGCAGTACTTCTACCCGGATAACAAGGTTACACTTCTTCCGGAGGGAAGTCTCGGTAGCACTTGGTTTGGTACTACACCGGAAGAAAGAACTGCAAGACAGGTAGCTGATGTAGATGTAACAGTATATGGTGTGGGTATCACAGTTGCTACAAAGACAGAGTACGGACCACCTATGAAGATGTCAACATTTGCTTCCGAGGTTGTTCTTCCATCATATGAGAATATGGATAGCACATTCGTATATGAGGTTCATAGCGAAGAGTAGGGGGTGCAACTATGAAATATCCATATATAGTGATTCATAATGGTAAATGGTATAACGCTGGCGAAGAGGTTCCGGAAAATAATAATTCCGGAGCTTCTTTTGATTATAGCAAGACAACCATTAATCGCATGTCTACATCTGATTTACAGGCTTTTGCCACAGAACAAGGTATAGACAATGCAGAAGAACTTACAGGAGCAGAGCTAAAGAAACTGTTAATTGAAAAGTTTGGATTATAAGGAGCTTAGCATGGAATACACCACATTAGAGCAAGTCAAAATCAGACTTAAACAATTTCATATTGAAACTGTCACAAACGATGATGAAACAACATCTGATGTGGTTGTATTCGATAAAAAGGAAGATAACCCACTCATTGAACAGCTCATTAAGCAAGCCACGGAAGATGTAAAGGCAAAAAGGTGTTATCCAGACACTTTCACTGATGATGATATAACTGCCGATTTAAAGCAGTTTGAAAATGTTGTTATCAATCTTGCTGTCTACGACCATTCACAAGCTGGTGAGAACTATATGAGCGCATTGAGTGAGGGCGGAGTGAGCCGTACATGGAAAGACAGAGATAAGCTGTTTGTCGGAGTATTTCCTTTTGTCAAAGTACTATAAGCAAAAGAAGATTGTGCGTTACCATTTTACTGATGTCGGTAACATGGTAGCAGGCGGTACACATTAAGTGGTGGTGGGCGGTGTGCCAATTACTAAAGACGAAAGGCTGTAAGATGAATAATTTAATCTATCAGACATACATTATTGCCTTGCCAATCGTTCTGACAGCACTTTTGGGTTATATTGTTTGGCTTTTACAAGAGCAGAAAAAGCAAAAAGCGATAGACACAAAAGAAAGAAACGAGCGCATTGAAGAGGAAAAGAAGCTACGACAAGCGAACGGAAAAGGTACAATGTTACTTTTACGAGTACAGCTTATCGAATACCATGATAAGTACATGAAGCTTGGCGAAATTCCCTCATATGCGTATCAGAATTTTTGCGAGATGTATGACGCATACCACGCACTTGGTGGTAATGGCATGGTAACAAAAATGAAAAATGAGATTGAGGAAATCCATTTAGGTAAAGGAGGAAAAAACGGATGGACTTTACACAAGTACCTACGGTAGTTGCCATTATGGTAATTACTTATTTAATCGGATATGCTTCAAAGCAGATACCACAGGTCAAAGATAATATTATTCCTATTATCGTAGGTGTGGCCGGTGGAGTACTCGGCATTGTTGGAATGTTTGTAATTCCCGGTTATCCGGCAAACAACATTCTTGATGCAATAGCGGTTGGCATTGTGTCGGGCATGGCAAGTACCGGTGTTAATCAGATTTACAAGCAGATAAAGAAAAATGCTTGACATTAATAAACAAGCCATGAAATACGCGCTTCAAGGTCAAACTGTCACAGTCTATGACAAAGACGAGGACGGAAATCTAAAGTTTTACGAAACAGAGGACGGAGAGAAGATATATTACACCCATGAAGAAACAGGCTTTTCAGAGCCGGTCGATTTTCGGGCGAATATATCGTTTGACGGAGGAGAAGCGCAAAACAAGGAATATGGCTTTAATACGGCTGACTTTGATGCTGTTTTGCTGACAGACAGAGGAGAATACCCTTTTAAAAAGGGCGATGTTATTTGGCTCGATAGCGAGCCTACAAAGGATGCCAACGGATTAGTTGATTCAACTTCCGCAGACTTTACAATAGTAGGAGTGAAGCCCTCTCTTTACTCAGTTAAATACATGCTCAAAGCAGTTGTGAAAGAAGTGTAATTATGAAAATTGACGTTTCTCTGACAGAAAAATCTATACAAGATGCGATAGACAAGCTTGAAAGATACAAAGACCGCTTACAGGACAAGTGCATAGCGTTTGTTGGAGAGCTTGCTAGTAATGGTATAGCCGTAGCACAAGCAAATACAGGCAATTTTGGACACTATATTACATTTAGTTACGAAATTAAAGACACAACAGACGGCTGTACAGCTATTATTCTTGCGACAGAAACAGGGCAGATACAAAGCACATGGCAGACGGCAGATGGACTTAAAACAGTTGATGTATCGCCTTTGCTTATGGCTGAATACGGCTCAGGCTGGAAAGCTAAACCACATTTCAATGACGCAAGGGGCGGTCAGGGCACTTTCCCGGGACAGACACACGCATTCGATAGTGAGGGTTGGTATTGGAGAGACGAAAGCGGAGAATTACACCATTCATACGGCATTACACCTACAATGCCGATGTATCACGCATTTGTAGAAATGGAAAATGACATTATGAGAACGGCACGGAAAAATTTTAGTTGAGGTGAGATAAAGTGGCAAGTCAAAATCAATGGGTATACGACCTTGAAAATCTCACATATGCGATTGTGAAAACCCGATGTGAGAAAAAATTGAAAACTAAATATCCCAAGCTAAAATTCACGCAAGAGGAACAGTCGGACAGTGCAACGGCTAGTTTCCCGACAGTGCTAGTTCAAGCACTCGAACCTATAGAACAGAATGAGGATTTAGAGTGTGAAAGAATAAATACAGTGTTATTTACGGCACAAGTAATTGTTACAACGAATAAAAGCCGTTCAGAAGCCTTGAATGTGGCACAGACAGTGGCTAATGAATACAAAGCTATGTCATTCAAGCTGACAACAACCCCATTCGCTAGAAAAAACGGCAAAATATGGACTGCAACATTACGTGCTAGGCGGTCATTCGATTGGAATGATAGATTATAAGAGCCTTTTGGCTCTTATTTTTTTATGAAAAATTAGGAGGTAATACAAATGGCAACAGGATTAAAAAGTAGAATTGCTTACAAGACACCAACCGCATCTGCCACAAGTGGCGATTATTGGGCTGGAACTTACAAGCTCTTACTTAGAGCAAAATCAATTCCCTCACCATTCGGTTCACAAAACATGGTAGATACTTCAACTCTTGAAGATTTAGTAGAGACGCAGGAAATGGGCAGACGTTCAGCCGGTTCCATGGAAGTTGAGGGGGCTTTTGAGAAGAAGTACAAGGATGAGATGGTAACTAACGAGGGCAAGAAGCTCGACTTTATCATTCTTTATGGTACAGATGGAAAAGGTTCAGAGGGTATCTGTGCTTTTATTGGACAGGAGTCATTCGCCCCAGGTGAGGCATCTGATGACCACTTAACAGGAACTGCGACTGTATCAGTTCAGACAGTGCCTAAGTGGATTGAGGATAACTACGATGTTGCGGTAACAGAGGATGACCAAGGCTATCCAGCAGAAATCACACTCACAAAAAAATCATGAGCCAATCGAAAAAAGCCGTAGCGGTTGGCTATGATGATAGCACGGCTGACAGCGAACTTGAAGAAACAATATAGTAAGGTAA
>UMAS01058508.1_pt1 | contig 23242 bp, 14 predicted proteins | sample 1963771 | NCBI WGS metagenome assembly UMAS01 (sample SAMEA4835922, study PRJEB28245) | human gut metagenome | biome: gut microbiome; material: fecal sample | place: Denmark | collected 2008
CGCTTCCGGAAGTGGTAGTACAGGCAGTTATGCCGCAAGCAGTTCAGCCGCTGGCGCAGCACAAAGTATGGGTGCCGGTAGCTCGGCAGGTGCAGGCAGTTCAACAGGTGGGGCATCGGGCAGTGCGCAGTCAGCTTCTGCTTTTGCTTCAAATGCTTCGGCCAGCACTAAATCAGCAGCCGCGCAAGGCAATACAAGTACCAATGCTTTCAGCTCGTCAGGCAATAGCTCTGTCGGAGGAAGCAGTGCTAAAACCGCATCCTCATTTGCCGCAGGAGAGGCTTCAGGCGGCAGCAGCACTTCTTCTCATGCAAGTGCGTCAGCCGCTTTTCAAAAAGCAATAGATGAAACCAAACAGGCAGTGCCGCCGGAAGCATCCCCGCAGGGTGGCTTCAGCGTGCCGTTGCCAAAAGATAACGATTAGGGGGTTGGTAATTTTGTTAAGCAGAAAAAAACGCAGCACGATAACGGCAGCACTTGCGGTGCTCATGGCTTTGCCTGTTACGGGCGAAGCCGCAGAAAACGTGCCGGAACCGGGTCCTTTTAAAGCAAGGGTCATAGAAATGTTAAAAGATAATCCGTTTTCAGTATATTGGGACGGCACGGCAAGCGCGCCGGTAAATATTAGTTCAGCGGATATTACGGTTAAGTCCGGCTCTATTGTGCATAACAGCACTGATGTTGCTGTACCAGCAGAAGATGTGGATTTTTGGGAGCCTGCGCCTAAAGCGGAACAGGCTGCTTATCAGCCGGAAATTGTTGTAGAAGAAGATACTACGCTTGATTTGTTTGAAGATAATGCAGCCAATGAAAATGCCGCGCTTTATGAATATGTCCGCGGTGAAAGCTATGACGTTTACGCAGCTCCGGGCTTTATAGCTGATGTTCAGTTAAAGCCTGGCGAACAGATTACCGGCATTACGATTGGTGATGCAATAAGCTGGTCGGTAGAAACAAGGCTTGCGGCAGACAAAACTTGGCACGTTTATGTTAAACCTCTCCAGCTCGGCGTGGTAACTAACATGATTATTAATACAGACAGCCATTATTACAGTCTGCGTCTGATTGCAGACAGTGATTATTCCCCGGTAGTAAGCTGGACTTACCCAGGCGAAGCCAGGGAAGAATATAACCCGCAGGGCATTTCCATGGAAGTGGAAAGCGTGCAGGATATAAATTTTGATTATTCAGTATCCGGAAAGGAAAGCTGGACGCCGGAAACGGTTTTTGATGACGGCGCAAAAACTTACCTGATATTGCCTGACGGCGCGGCAGCAAGGCATACCCCGGTAGTGTTCCAAAAACGTGCAGGTCTGTTATTGAATCTTGATTACAAAATTGTCAATAACACCATTATTTTGGACAGGGTTTGCAATGAGATTTTTATGGCCACGAGCAACAGCGACCGCGTTGTAATTAAAAACGAGCACGCTGTTATGCCCTGGAATTATTAATAACCATATTAAAAATTTTAAAGGAGCTGATTTGTATGACGAAGGAAGAATTTGTTCGTAATATGTGTGAAAAATGCGGCCTGACGCAAAAGGACGCTAACAGTGTTATTAAGGCTTTTACGGAAACGGTAATAAGCGCCGTGGCAGCCGGAGATAAAGTTCAGCTTATTGGCTTCGGTACATTTGATAGCCGTAAGCGCAGTGAACGTACCGGCCATAACCCGGCAACCGGCGAGGAAATAAAAATTCCGGCCGCTACTGTACCTGCTTTTAAAGCCGGCAAGGCTTTTAAAGCAATGGTTGACGCCGCGCATGCAGCGCAAGAGCCTAAAAAAAGGAGGTCAAAAAAATGATTCAGAGTGAAGAATTTACCCGTGAGGAAGCAATGGCAATGGGCGCCTTCCGCGAGGATGCGCTGGCACTGGAAGATGTTTTGGATGACCAGGAAATTATGCAGCTTATAGAGATGGGAGTAGACATTGCGGGCTATGCAGACAAGTGAGTACAGAAAAGCTGTAACGGAACGCCTTATAGGGATGTTGGAAAGCGGTACTGCGCCCTGGCAAAAACCATGGGACGCCGGTATCGCTGCAATGAATCGGCCGCATAATTTTAACGGACGGCCTTATCATGGTGTAAACGCGTTAATGCTTTGGTGTACTGCCATAGATAAAGGCTATGAGGACCCGCGCTGGCTTACTTTTAAACAGGTTAATAAACTCGGCGGCCATGTCAATAAAGGTGAAAAAGCACAAATTGTTGAGTATTGGCAATGGGAAAAAGAGGTTGAAAATCCTGAGACCGGCGAGAAAGAAAAAGTTCCTTTGGAGCATCCTAAAGTGTACAGGGCTGCCGTTTTCAACGCTGACCAATGCACCGGTTTGCCGAAACTGAGACGCGAAGCGCAGAAGTGGACGCCGGTAGAGCGTGCTGAAAATATCATAGCCGCAAACGGCGTTCCGGTAACACATAATACAGACGGCAGTGCCTTTTACAGTCCCGGTGGTGACTTTATATGCCTGCCGCCACGTGAAAGTTTTGCAACAGTGGATGCCTATTATTCTACGCTCCTGCATGAAGTTGGCCACAGCACCGGTCATCCAACCAGGCTTAACCGTGAATTTGGCGGCCAGTTTGGAAGTGAAGGCTACGCGAGGGAAGAATTACGTGCTGAACTTGCATCAACGTTTTTATGCGGTGAACTTGGCATAGCTACAACAGGCAGTGATGAACAGCACGCAGCTTATGTTAAAAGCTGGGTATCTGCACTGAAAAATGATTATAACGAAATTTTCAGGGCAGCTGCTGATGCTGAAAAAATCTGTAATTACCTGTATGAGCGGGAAAAAGAATACCTGCAACTTAAAGAGCAGGGAATAGAACCGCAGGTTAAGCAGGCCGCATCTGAAAGCATAAATGATGAACAGGTATTAATGCGCATGACTCCGGAAGAACGGAGAAGTAAAGAAAATACCTTGCCGCAGGATATTGTAACGGTGCAGCTCGCAGAAACTATACCGCTGCGCGGCAAAGACGTTTTCATCATTAATGACAAAATCTATATAGGTGACAGGGAATATTACGGCAACAACGGTTTATATGATAATTCCGATAATACATTGGAATACGTAAGCAGTAACCCGCACTTATTACATTTTGTTTCCGGCCGTGAATTTGCGTACAGCGCAGAATCCATGCTTAAAAGGGAAGAACTGGACAGGGCAGATTTTGAGGAATATAAGGCACTGAAAGAAACCGGCGTGCTTGCAAAATATAAAAATATCCGTGTTGGTGATGTAAGTTTTGAAGGCAAAACTTTTAATGCAGTATATTCAGAAGTCATTTTAAAACCTGAAAATAAGGAGTTGGAAAATATGGCTAAAGATGAAAAATCAGCTTTAATGCCGGCAAGTGATGCGCAAAAAGGCTTCCTTGTAAGTCTTGGTGCAAAGTTTGAAGATGACATTACCAAAGGCGAAGCTGACCGTATTATTAAAGAGCGTGTTGCTAAACGCAGTGCATATTTTGAAAAAATCAACGCTCCTGCAACAAGTGAGCAGAAAGAAACGCTTGCTGCTAATAACTGTAAATTTGCAGACAATATCACAGTAGGTGAGGCGTCTAAAATAATCGGGCAGCTGCATGCAACTGTTGAGCAGATGGATTACATGGATAAGCTGAAAATAAGTTACCCGGCAGAAGTTACGAGAAACGAAGCATCTAAACTGATAGAGCAAAAAATGCGTGAATTTGAAGCAAGGGATAATTCGCCTGCTACGGATAAGCAGATTGCCGCGTTAAAGGCTCATGGTATCCAGCCATCTGAAAATATCACGCGTGCTGAAGCAAGGGCCCAGATTTATTTGAGCCCTGCAACTGAAAAACAGATTAAATACCTTAATGCAAATAAAATTGAATACGATAAAGATAAAATCTGTTATGGCCGGGCAGGATATTTAATTGGAAAACATACTTTGCAGCTTACAGAATTACGTTCACAGCCTGCTACTGAATACCAGCTTGATATGTTGGATAAAATGCAGATTAAATATGGCAAAGAAATTACAAAGGGTGAAGCCTATGACATTATCAAAAAGCAGAAGCAGGCTGAAAGCGCGGTTACTGAAAAGCAAGTAAAAAAAGCTGAAGCACTTGGCATTGAGTTACCCAAAAATGCCACGCGCGCTGAAGCTGCCCAGCAGATTGAATTAAAAGTCCGTGAAAATAAAATTGCGGAATTTGTTTCCAAAGAAGCAAACCCTGATGCTTACGATAAATACCTGGAACTTGCTAATAAGCAGTATGCGAAAACAGGTGATTTCAGCAAAATTGATGATAATAAAATTGCCAGAGAAATGTTGAAGCAGGGCTTTGAGAAACAATCTGTTGTTGATGCTATTACAGAACACTCTCCTGTCGGCAGGGATTATGCCCGTGCTGATAAAACTGTTGAAGCCGCGGCCAAAACTCCTGCTGTTGCCAAAGCCATGGCAAAAGTAAAGGACGCTGAAAAGGGCAGATGACTCTTAAAAATGTTTTAAAAGCATTTCTTGCTTTTAATATATTTCTGTTTATTACATTGCCCGCAGCAGCGGCCGAAATAACGTCCCCATTTGGTTGGCGTGAAAATCCGATAACCGGAGAAGAAGAATTTCATTCCGGTATTGATATAGCCTATGAATATGGGACGCCAGTAGGAGCTATGCTGCCGGGCAGGGTAATATATGCAGCTGAATACGGTGGGTACGGTAACTGCGTTATTCTTGCCCACGAAGGCGGATATAACACGCTTTACGCCCATCTTGACAGTATTACAGCTGTATATGATACCCAGGTAGAGGTAGGTGATGTAATTGGTTATGTCGGGTCTACCGGTTTTTCCACCGGCCCGCATTTGCATCTTGAATTGTGGGATAACGGGGAATACGAAGACCCGTTATATCTCTGGAGGTAATTTAGATGTACGAAGATATTAAATTTGGTTTAAACATGAAAGTAGCCCGTGTCCGTCAGCAGCTGACGCAAAAGCAGTTTGCCGATAAAATGACTGCCGCCGGTATTAAATGCACGATAGATGCGATTTCCAAAATTGAGCGCGGTGAACGCACTGTAAACAGGGAATTTATACGTACCGCTGCGGAAATTTTGAATTGCAGTGTGCAGGAGCTGATTGCTGATACTGCCAAAGCGCAGACGCCAGCACAAAAATTGGTGGCAGCATTAAGAAATACGGCTGATTTGATGGAACAGGTTTACGAAGGAAAATAGTAAAAAGGAGCGCTTTTTATGAGTTTGTGGAAAAAGTCTAAAAGCCGTAAACTTCATTCACTTGTAATGGCAAGTATATTATCTTTTTCAGTTACTTGTTCTGTATTTGCTGAAAGTTTTTGGAGTTCGATAGGTACTGGTGAGTACTCATGGGATAGAGATTGGACTTTATCTTTATCTAATTGTGGTAATGATGGTGTAAATAGTAGTGCATTTGGTTCTTATTTACAATATGATGCTTCCAGTGGTCAATTAACTTTAGTATACATTGCTGAGATTGCTGGTGAAAATAATTACACAAATAGATATTATACCAATTTAGGTGATGCTAAAGCCTTTTTTGGCGGAATGTCAGAAGAAGATATTAAAGACCTTATCGACGATGCTATTCATAACGTAGACGGCGACCAGACCGTAAATGGCAGCCAGGATATTACAGGGGACCAAACCGTTGAGGGCGAGCAGACTGTGAATGGTGGGCAGACCGTCACGGGCGGCCAAACTGTAAATGGTGACTCTACCACTACCGGCGATAGCACCACAAAAGGTGATGGTAATATTGAAGGTGATTTGAATGTTAGTGGAGATGGTAATGTAGATGGCGATATGAATGTCGGCTTTGATGGCGCTGATGATAATGGAGATGGTACTCCTGACCGCCCTGGCGACCTTAATGTTGCAGGAGATAGCAATATTAATGGCAATGAAACCGTAGATGGTGATGAAACCGTTAAAGGCGACTCTGACGTTTGGGGCGACCAAAATGTTGGTGGCGATAGCCATATCATGGGCAACGAAACCGTAGACGGTGATGAAACCGTTAAAGGTGACTCTGATGTTTGGGGCGACCAGGATGTAGCTGGTGATTCTCATATCGGTGGCAATGAAACCGTAGATGGAAGCGAAACTGTTAAGGGCGACTCTGACGTTTGGGGCGACCAAAATGTTGGTGGCGATAGCCATATCATGGGCAATGAAACCGTAGATGGTAATGAAACCGTTAAAGGTGACTCCAATGTCGGAGGCAATCAGGACGTAGCAGGTGATGGTCATTTCGGTGGCGATTTAACAGTAGATGGCAGCGAAACTGTTAAAGGTGATTCTGATGTATGGGGCGACCAAAATGTTGGTGGAGATAGCCATATCATGGGTAATGAAACCGTAGACGGTGATGAAACTGTCAAAGGTGATTCTTCTGTTTGGGGCGACCAAAATGTTGGTGGCGATAGCCATATCATGGGTAACGAAACCGTAGATGGCAATGAAACCGTTAAAGGCGACTCTGATGTATGGGGTGACGGTCATTTTGATGGCAATGTATCCATAGGTAATCGTGATGATAATGGTAATGCTACTGATAGTTCTGATTTAGACGTTACCGGTAACGGTAATTTTGGTGGAGATGTTAATATTGGCCATGATGGTGTAGATGAAAACGGAGATGGTACTCCTGACCGCCCCGGTAATCTTGATGTTGCCGGAGATTCTCACCTTACCGGCGATATTCAGGTTGGCAGCCGTGATGATAATGGTGCAGTTGTAGACCGTTCAGATTTGGATGTAACAGGCAATGCTAATTTAGGTGGTGACACCTTTGTTGGTTTTGATGGAGCTGATGATAATGGAGATGGTACTCCTGACCGTCCCGGCAATATGTATATTGCCGGCGATACCGTAATTGGCGTGCCTGTCGTTCCGGGTGCTGAATCTAATCTGCATGTAACCGGCAATACAACTATTGACCATGACCTTTACGTTGGTGGCGAAGGCCACTTTGACGGCAACCTGTATGCTCCGGATTTAATCTTCAATGGTGGCAAATCCTTAACCGGTGAAATCAGCCGTTTGGATGGCCGCATTGATACGGCCGGTGCTAATGCCGCAGCACTTGCAGGCCTGCATCCGCTTGATTTTGACGAGGACCAGAAACTTAATTTCGCGGCAGCAGTAGGCAGCTACCAGGGTGCCAGCGCTATGGCTCTCGGTATGTTCTATCGTCCTGATGACCGTACAATGTTTAACCTCGGCGGAACTTTCGGCAACCGTGAAAACATGGCAACCCTCGGTATCAGCTTCGCGCTTGACGGCCCGAATGCTGTTAAACGTTCCAGTAAAAAACAGATGCAGCGGCAGATTGTAGAGCTGACAGCAGCAAATGCTGAAATGGCTGAAAACAATGCAAAAATGCAGACAGAACTTGAAGAACTTAAAGCCATGGTTATGGAACTAAAAGCAGAAAAGGCTGCTTAAGCAAATAATATCTTTTAAACTGAAATAAGCAGCTGTTTTAATTGCAGCTGCTTATTTTTCTTAAAAATTTTGCCCCTTCAGGCGTTTTAATTTTAGGAGTGCTTATATTTGGATATAAACTGCTAAAAAACCGCTTAAAACGCAAATTTGAAGGTCTGAAAGGATTTTGCCTATGAAACGTCTGTTTATTTGTGAAAAACCGTCACTTGCTGAGGCCGTTGCCGGATTTTTAAGCAATCCTGACAAAAAAGACGGTTATTTTGAAGCAGGTGATGATTATGTTGCCTGGCTTCAAGGGCACATTCTTGCATTGAAAATGCCGGAGGATTATAATCCGGATTTAAAAAAATATAGTTATGATACTTTGCCTATAATTCCGGACATTTGGAAAAAAGAAGTTAAGCCAAGTGGTAATTATCCCAGAATTTATAAAACGGTTACACAGCTTCTGAAGGAAGTTGACGAAGTAGTAAATGTTGGCGACCCTGACCGTGAAGGTCAGCTTTTAGTAGATGAAGTATTGGAACTTGCCGGAAATACCCTGCCGGTAAAGCGGCTTTATATTAATGCTATGGATGAAACTACCATCAGCCGTGCTTTTGATAACATGATAGATAACAGCACAGCCCATAATACTTATCTTGCTGCTTTAGGCCGGGAACGTACCGATTGGCTTTTTGGCATAAACGCAAGCCGTAAATATACGCTTGACGCCGGCACAACAATTAAAGTCGGCCGTGTTAAAGTGCCTATGCTCGCACTTGTGGCACGCAGGAATGATGAAATTGATAATTTCAAATCTGTTAAGTATTATAACGTGCGCGGTCTGTTCCGGCTCTCTACGTCATTACCTTTTGAGGCAATGTGGCAAATACCTGAAAACACAGAGGGTCTGGACGAAGAAGGACGATTGCTTGATGTTATCCCGGCCCGCGCCTGCGTGCAGAAAATTACCGGCAAAACCGGTATCGTAAAATCCGTTGAAACGGAAAAAGGCACAGCAGCTCCGCCTTTGCCGTTCAGTCTTTCCACGCTTCAAAGTGCAGCCGAGCCTGCTTATGGTTTCAGTCCATCCAAAACATTAGAATTGGCTCAGATTCTTTATGAAAAAAAGCTAACCACCTATCCTCGCAGTGACAGTAATTATCTGCCTGAAAGCCAGTTAAATGATGCTGCCGTGATATTAGGAAATTTAAAGTTGACCGGCAGCGAAAATTTAAAAGAATATGCTGACGGTGCGGATGCGGCTCTAAAGAGCAAAGCCTTTAATACCGCGAAGGTTTCAGCTCACCACGCTATAATCCCGACCATGGAAAAAATTGACTTAAATTCTTTGCCGGAAGATGAATGTAAATTATACAGCATGATTGCTGAACGTTATGTTTTGCAGTTTTATCCTGCGCAGGAATTTGAGCAGACTACGGCCATTATCGAGTGCGAAGGTGAAACTTTTTCAGCCCGCGGCAAAGTAATTATAAAAGAAGGCTGGAAAGCTGCCGTTACCGGAAGCACCGCAGATAAAAAAGATGATGATGCCAAGCAGCTGCCTGTATTGCACGAAGGTGACGCGGTTTCGCTTACTCTGGCAAGCATTGTTGAAAAAAATACTGTACCGCCAGTACGTTTTACTCAAAGCACTTTGATTGCTGCATTAACAAATGCTCATAAGTATGTAAAAAATCCGGAACTTCGTGAAACTGTAAAAAACATTAAAGGCATTGGTACAGAAGCAACACGCAGCACTATTATTAAGCAGCTGCTTGACAGCGGCATGCTTATTGAAAAGCCTTCAAAGAAAAAGCAGGAGCTGTATGTTTCTGATAGCGTAAAATATCTGCTGACCTGCCTGCCGGATGAAGTTACTTATCCGGACATGACAGCACTTATGGAAATGGATTTAGATAAAATCGACGCCGGCTCGTTGTCGCTTGATGATTATATGCACGGCCAGGAAGAATTTGTAAAAAATATTATTTCGCTGCCAAGCAAATTTACAAAAATCTCCTCGAAAAATCAATACCCTGTATGCCCGATTTGCGGAACTGGTAAATTATTTCCTCATGAAAGCAAATTCGGAGAATTTTGGGGTTGCAGTAATTATAGAAATGGCTGCAATGCTATATTTTCAGACTGTAACGGCGCACCAGTTATTGAAAAATGCCCAATTTGTGGTGAAGGTTACTTAACAAAACGTCCAAGTTTTGAACCAGGCGATAATTTTTGGGGTTGTAATCAATATAAAAATAATGGTTGTAAGGCTACTTTCAGTGATGTTAAAGGTCATCCGTTTATAAAATTATGCCCAAAATGTAAAAAAGGTTATTTAGTTAAAAGGCAAGGCAAATTTATGTGTAACAATTATAAGGAATGCAAAATGACATTTGACATCGGCAAAAATGGTTTGCCAGTATTAAAAAAGAAGGGTGGTAAATAATTATGAATAAAATAGCAGTTACCGGACGGCTTTCCAAAGACCCGACAGTACGTTATACACCTTCAGGTAAAGTAGTTTGCCAGTTTACTCTTGCTGTACAAAGAGAATTTAAAAATGCTGACGGGCAATATGAAGCTGATTTTATTCCCGTTGTTTTATGGAGCAATTCTGCCGAGGTCGCAGGCAACAATCTTTCTAAAGGTAAAAAAATACTTGTAGAAGGACGTTTGCAAACCCGTTCTTATGTTGATAAGCAAAATGTTACACGCTGGGTTACTGAACTTGTAGGCAGGCATTTTGAATATATGTACAGCAATCCTTCCCCGCAGCAAAAATTTGATGAAGAATTTGAAAATCCTTTCGAGGGCGTTCCTATGCCGGATATGGATAATATCCCGTTTTAAGGCAGGCTTTTATGGATAAGCATAATTCTTACATGGAAGATTTCATTAATACTTTTGATGTTGCGATTATTCTGGAAGAACTTTATAAAATAATATCTGAAAATAAGATTGAATTTTTTAATCGTTCTTATAAATGTAATAACGTATGCAAAGCAGCAGAGATAAGTATTATTACAAATGATATGCGCCGCAGGATTTTTATTTTGTACGATTATGGATTTTGTATGAAATTTGAAGAAATTTCAATCCATGAATTTAGCACACGCCAGGGCAGATATGCTGAAATAATCCGGCTCTATAAAGAACATGGGTTATCGCAGCTTTTCCTGGCAAATGTTTTTAAAATGAGGCAGCCTACTATTTCTCTTATAGTAAATTCAAAATGAACTGTATAATAGCAGCTATTAGTTTACCTAATAGCTGCTATTTGCCTATAAGCACAGCTATTAGGTATTTGAATTGCTCCCTTTTTCAATGGTTTATATAATTAATTTTAAAGAAGGTAAAAAAGATTTTTTACTCCGTCCCTTTTAATATTACGCTTATCACCTATCCCGTAATATTTGGAGTTTTTTTGTTTTGCAGGTTTACCTTCTCCGGAGGCTTTGCTTCCTCAGGGCAAAGCCTCCACTATGCTTATATTGTGCGGTGTATATATTAATACGGATTGTAAAACAGGTAGAGGAAACCAGGAGACTCGCACCAAAGTTTTATTTGAAATAATAATATTTTTCTCCGCACTTTATAAAATAAATTGTGTTTCCAAAGGAGGAAATCAAAATGAAAAAATCTTTAGTATTGGCAATGGCTATGGCACTCGGCGTAACTGCATCTGCTTATGCAGCTAACCCGTTCAGCGACGTTCCTGCCGGACATTGGGCTTATGACGCAGTAAATAAACTTGCTGCGGCTGGTGTAGTAGACGGTTATCCTGACGGCACCTATGGTGGCGATAAATTGATGACCCGCTATGAAATGGCCCAGATTGTAGCAAAAGCAATGGCAAAAGGTGCTAATGTTGATAAACTGGCTGCTGAATTTGCTGACGAGCTGGACAGCCTTGGTGTTCGCGTTGCCAACCTCGAAAAGAAAACCGATAATGTAAAAATTACCGGCCAGATTCGTGCTTCTTATCTTGACGCAGATAAAGGCGGTAGCGAAGGCCGTCTGCGTACCCGTTTGTTTGTAAACGGTACTGTTAATGAGGACTGGAGCTATACTGGCCGTCTGGAAAACAGCCAATATTATGCAGGCGATAAAGGCGCAGCAGGTGATGATGATGTTAGCTTGAACTGGGCATTTGTTTCCGGCCCGATTGGTGACGTTAAAGTTGATGCTGGCCGTATGGATTTTGTTAAATCTGATGTACTTGATAACCGTGGTGATGGTGTAAAACTGTCTTATGGCGATAACATTAAAGTATTCGGCTGGGCATTCAAGGCTTCTTCCGATGACTATGTAAACGGCGTTTACGAAAGCTGGGACCAGCAAAAAGACGGCAGCTACGCCTGGACCGAACATGATATGCTTGATGACGGCGACCGCGTATATGTAGCCGGCGTTGAAGCTAATTGGGAATTGTTTGACGCAGCAATCCGTTATTACAATACCGATAACTGGCGCGACAATGATATTTGGGAAGCAACCATTTCCGGTGAAATCTCCAAAGACTTGACCTTAAAAGGCAGCTATTTCTATGGTGACAGCGACGTTATTGACGGTGATGACAGCGGTTATCTCGTTGGCCTGTCCTATCGTGGCGCCAAAGCATCTAAAGTAGGTAGCTGGGGCGTATATGCTAATTACAGCGACCGTCCGCTTGCAACATATCTGAACCCGACCATTTTCTCCGGCGGTTATGCAGCTTATCCGGCTGACGCTAACTGGGCAGTTGATAAAGCAGGTAATGTAACCAGCGGGGATGGCTACGAAGGATTTGATGTAGGCGCAAACGTAACTCTTGCTAAAAACATTGTAGCTGGCGTTAAATACTCTGATTTTGAAAGCCGTGAAGGCGATACCGATAATCAGGCAATCTGGTCTGAAGTAGTATTCACTTTCTAATTTCAATAATAAAAATAGCCAGGCATTTATTGCCTGGCTATTTTTATTTATGCTTTAATTATCATTTTCAAACAGATTTTTATATAATTCATTAAAAATATTATAATTGTTTGTAAGAGTATCTATATGTGCTTCGTTCATTTTTTCATTGCCCTCATGAAGCCCTTTTGTGTTATTAAACTCGCATTGAATTCCTGTATCGAGATTCCAGTTACCGTTATTTAAATAATTGGTGAAATCAATTTCAAAATATTCTTTAGCTGTTTTACTACTTGTATCATTCCAAAAATTTTGAACTACTTCATAAATTCTGCGTGTAACTGCACAGCAAAATTTAAACAAATCGTGAGGGCTATAACGAGGAAGGCCATCGCAATTAGGATAATAGGTTTCAAAAAAGTTATCGCCATAAAAAATTTCTTTAGTTACAGTTTGGAAAGTAAGTATTTCTTTTCCTTCGAATAATAAAGATATAGTTTGTAATAAAGCGCTATATGCTTGTTGGATAGGATGGTTTTCATCATGTGAGTTATAAAATTCCGTAGGCATACAATCAGTGTACATCTTTACTAATACTGAATAAAATTTATCAGCTACAACAAAATCAAGTAATTTATTATTGCTTTTTTCCGGGCAAGCCCAATCATCTTTATCAAATTTGAGATGATAAGTTTCTTTAACACCAGCATCTATCAAAAATTCCTGATATTTATGTGTATATTCAGCAATATTTTCTTCTGGGTTAGATAAGAAACTACCGGCGCCTGTAGCCCAATCATCGTTAGAGGAACGATAAACATAAGGATGGAAAATACAGTCAGCAACAACATGGCAATAAAAGCCAAATGTAAAAGCAAGGAGCTGTTCTGCTTTTTCAGCAACAGTTTTATCTGATTTCATTGATTTGGCTTCATCTAATAATTCACAAAACAAATCATAAGTTCTTCCATGATGAATTAAGTCAGCAATGCCGTTCCAGTAAAAATTTTTACAATTTGTTTTTATGGTAGGCATTAAAGGGAAATAAAATAAATCCGGTGCGGAAGTTCCTAATGCAATGTAATTCTTATATTTATTGAAAAAATCTTTAAATGTAGGGTTATCAGAATCAGCAAGGGCGATTTTAGTAACCCAGTAATGAGTCGCAGGTTGCGGCATATAAATCACCAGCTTTCAAAATTTATTGTTAGCAGTTGCGCACATAGAGTGCTAACGCAAATTAATTATAGCACTTTTGGTAACATTGTCAAGTTATGCCACAATATATAGTGGTTCAAGAAATAGTTTAAAATAAAAATAATAACATTTTACAAAATTGACAAAAAGGCGTATACTTAAAATATAAAAAATATATCAGGTTATATATATCCTAAGAAGGGGAGGATATGTATGTATAAACTGAGGGAAATAGGGACAGCTTTAGCTGTTTTAGGCGTATTAAGTTATGCCAATCATTCATATGCAGCGCCGCAGGATGATATAATGCAGCGGCAGCAGCAGGTATTACAACAACAACAGCAGGATTTTGCTTCCAAACGTGCGCAAGCAGAAATGCAGCAGCGTGTTAGTCAGTCTATGGCTAAAACGCAGCAGCAGGGTGCGCGTTTGGAAGTTTTTTCTTTGCCGGAAGAAGAAAAATCTTTTGAGATAAGTAACTTTTACCTGAAGGCAGATAAATATGCCGGCAAATTCGAGTGGATAAATAAATACCTTGCCAATTACAACGGTCAGAAAATTGGCGTAAAGGGTATAAACATGCTGATGCAGGCCATTAACGGTGAAATCATGAACCGCGGCTATGTAACAACCCGTGTATATGTAGAAGAACAGGATTTATCCACAGGAAATTTCTTCTTTACATTACTGCCGGGCACAATTTCAGACATCCGTTTCCGTGAAGAAACCTGGGGAACATGGCATAACGCAGTTGCCATGAAACGCGGCAGCCTTTTAAATATCCGTGATATAGAGCAGACTGTAGACAATTTTAATTCTGTACCCGGGCAGAACGCCGATATAAAAATCGAGCCGGGATCGCAGGAAGGACAAAGCGACCTGGTAATAGACATAAAAAGAGATAAACCGTACAAACTGTTTTTATCAGTAGATAACAGCGGAACGGAAGATACCGGCAAAGCGCAGATGTCCGGAGGGCTTCAGCTATCCAATCCACTTTCTATCAATGATATATTTTACGTTAACTGGAATGAAGACGCCACTCAGTCTGGGGAAACCAAAGGCACCCGTGCCAACAGCATATATTATTCCGTGCCGGTAGGTAAAGAACGCTTTACTTTCAGCCATAGCAGACAGGAATATAAGCAAACGGTAGAGTATGCGGTAAATCCTTTTAAATCCGAAGGCGAATACACTCAGACCTCACTTACATGGACGCATCTGTTAAGCCGCGGGCAGACATATAAAACAGACTTTGAACTGGGGCTTGTACATAAGACTCGCCACAGTTATATAGATGGTACGGAAATAGGCGTACAGAGGCAAAAAACAACTGCCATGCAGCTGGGCTTTAACCACAGGCAGTATTTAGGGCCGAGCGTATTAGACGCAAGTTTAAAATGGCAAAAAGGCCTGCCGTGGTTTGCCGACGCCGGACCGACAGACGGTATGCCGGGAGAAGCAACAACGCAGTACAATATGTACCTGGGCACACTTAACTTTATTACGCCGGTACCGTTTGGTGAAAATTATGACGCGCAGTACAACGTCAGCATCCGCGCGCAAAAGAGTGACCAACGCATTTATGGCAGCGAATTTTTCAGTATAGGCGGCTGGTACAGCGTCCGTGGTTTTGACGGTGAGCAGACCTTATCGGCCGAAGATGGCATTATAGTACGCAACGAACTGCGTTTTCCGATAGAAAATCTGCCGCACCAGATATATTTTGCCATTGACTACGGCAAGGTACATGGACCGAGTACGGAGTACCTTTTAGGCACGGAGCTTGTGGGCGGAGCTATTGGCGTGCGCGGGCAGTATAAGAACTTTAGTTATGATGCTTTTGTAGGCTGGCCGATAAAGAAACCTGACGGCTTTACCTGCGACAGCAGAACGTATGGTTTTATGATTACAGCAGAGATTTAAGGAGAGATTAAAATGGAAGAAAAGTCTATGGATAATAACAATGAGAAAATTAATGACGAAGAGTTTGAATATAAAAACAGAATGGTTGCTTTTATAGATATACTTGGATTTAAAGATATAGTTAACGAATCTAAGGATAAATGCCAAATCATAAAAGAAATTATTGAGGCAATGGATTTGGCTAAAGATATTAAGAAGTTAGCCGAATTAATGAAAAAAGCTTATATTGTAGATGAAAATAATGATAAACATAAGATTGATATGCAATTAACGTTATTCTCTGATAGCGTAATAATTTCCATAAATGATGATAAAAAAATTAAAACAGAGCTATATAATGCCTTTTTTAACAACTTAAAGAAATTGGCATATGCGCTGGCAAGGAGAAATTTTTTTCTTAGAGGTGGTATAACATATGGAAAGCTATATCATGTAGAGAATAAATGTTTTGGTCCTGCAATGAACAAAGCGTATGCATTAGAGTCGACGGTAGCAAATTATCCGCGTATAGTAGTTGATAAAAAGGCTTTAGAAGAAATTAATAAATTAAAAGAAGAATATGTAATTACAGATAAAATAGATAGCATAGAAATATTAGATTACTTATATATGAAAATATATTCTTGTATAAGCAGCGAAAATAAAGATGAAAGTGCTGAATATCTTAAGAGTTTATTAGAAATAAAAAATAATGTGGAAAAGAATATATTGAAGTTTAAAGATAGAGATAATGAAAAACTTTTAATAAAATATCAATGGTATAAAAATTATTATAACGATACTATTCAAAAAATACTGCCATCAGAGCAGAAGGATGAATTTTTAATTAAGTAAGCGTTTAGTGTATAAAAAGGAAGTGCACAATCATGGGGAAATATAACAGCAGGAAGAAAAAATTAATCGCATTAACTATTATCGTAGCTTTGCAGGCGCAGAGCGTACTGCCCTGCTGTGCCGCTGCCGTTACGCCTAATAATAGCGCAAGCGTAAATAACAGGAATAATGTGCCCGTGGTAGACATTGTAAAACCAAATGCAAGCGGCCTTTCCCATAACAAATTTACGGATTTCAACGTTGGTAAGGAAGGTCTTGTATTTAACAATGTGGCAAACGGTCAATATAAATCTGTCCTGGCCGGGCAGATTGCTGCCAATAACAATCTTAACGGTACTCCTGCAAAAATAATCCTCAATGAAGTAACGGGCGGAAACATTTCTAAGCTGGCCGGTATGATGGAAATTGCAGGCACTAAAGCAGACCTTATCATTGCCAACCCTAACGGCATAGTGGGTAACGGCTTTGGCTTTATTAATACCAAGCGCGCAACCCTTACAACAGGCACTCCTATTATTAATCACAATACCCTTACAGGTTTTAACGTAACAGGCGGCACCGTAGAAATAAACGGTGCTGGCAGCAGTTACCCGATTAACGAAGCAACGGGCCAGTACCAGTATCAGCCCGTAAGCAAATTAGATATTTACGCTAATGCAGCTAAAATAAATGCCGAACTCTGGGCGCAGGACGAAATAAACGTCATTGCCGGCAAAAACCAGATAGACTATAACCAAAATACCGGTGCAGCACAGTTTGGCAGTGCAGGCAGCGGCGTCAATCTTGACGTTGGTGCTTTAGGCGGTATGTATGCCGGGAAGATTATGCTGGTCGGCACAAACTCCGGGCTTGGCGTAAATGTTTCCGGTAATATTGCCGCGCAGGACAGCTTAAGCATCAGCAGCAGCGGGAAAATTACCTTTAATAAAACTACTGCGACAGAAACAGATGACGGAGTAACGTCAGAAGTAGATAATGTAATCAGTTCCAATGGCAGCATTAGTTTAGATGCCTTTAATGCAGATATTGAAAATAATACTAATATTTCAGCTCGTGGTAGCATAAATATAGAAGCAGACGGCAAATTTACCAACAGCGGGAAGATTATTGCCGGTGAAGAATATGAAGCAGCCGAAGGCAGCGGCAGCTTTACACGCGATGATGCCGACCTTAAAATCAAAGCAGGCAGCATAGTCAATAACCAGGGCGCGCTGCTCAGCGCATCCAACAACCTTACCGCGACAATTAACGGGGCGGCAGAACTTTCCGGCTCTTTAGATGCCGTAAATAACCTGGATATTAAAGCTGGCGGCATTGTAACCGCGCATGGCTCCTTATATTCAGATAAAGGCAATGTTATTGTTGCCGGTGAAAAAGTAAATACTTATGATGAAAATCTTCAGGCGCCAAATGGTACTGTTACAATTAATGAAACAGACCCGGATGTTCCCCCGGAACCGCCCGAACCGGAACCTCCGCGCGAAGCTGAGAAAATTATCACCCCGGATATTTCAGGAACTTCCGGAGTAGCAGGCACAGAAGCAGCGGAAAAAGTGCCTGATGAAGAACTGGCACTTGTAGCAGACCCAAATGCTGACGGGATATATAAACCAATTATCGACCATGCCGCTAACGGCGTAGACCTTGTGCAGATTGCCCAGGTCAACGATAACGGTGTTTCCCGCAATCTGTACAGCGATTTTAACATTAAATCCAGCGGCCTTATTTTAAATAACGCTACGGAATATACAAAAACGCAGCTCGGTGGCTACATCGACCGCAATATGTTTCTTGCCGGCAACGGCGCGCGGGTAATTTTAAACGAAGTTACCAGCTCCTGTGCAAGCGTGCTTAACGGCTACCTCGAAGTGGCCGGGCATAAAGCAAGCGTGGTTATTGCCAATGCCAACGGCATCAGCGTTAACGGCCTTGGATTTATTAATACAGATAACGTAACCCTTGCCAGCGGCGCAGTTACAAACTGGGCTGACGGCAATATGCGCTTTGCTGACAATAAAAATGACATCTACATTGCCGGTGACGGCTTAAATGGCCAGAACCCCAATAAATTAAGCCTTATTGGTAACAATATTACCAATAACGCCAGTGAAGTATATGCTAACGAACTTTATATCAGCGCGGACGGGCTTTTAAGCAATACCGGCAAAATAGCTGCCACGGAAAATGCAGTAATAGAAGCCGGTAATGTAGAAAATACCGAAGAAGGCTATATCGAAGCGGCTAAAGATTTCACCGCAGATGTCGAAGGGCTGCTCCATCAGAATAAAGCAACCATTAAAGCCGGTGAAGATGTAAATATCATATCCGGCAGCATTAATAATGAAGAAGAAAGTTTAATTTCCGCTGCAGGCGATATGGCTGTTACCGCAGGCACGGAGTTTATTAATAATGCTTCCACTATTGTCAGCGTAAACAATATGCAGCTGACCGCTGCCGATTTAACCAATGAAAATAAAGCGCTTATCAATACAGAAAACCTTACTCTTAATGGTACAAATACCTTAACCAGCGATAACGCAAATATTTATACTACCGGCACCAGTACCGTCAATGCCGGGACGTTTACCAATAAAAACGAAACTACCTTCCATACCGGTACAGACGCCAATATCACAGCAGATACCATGGTAAATACCAATTCTGCCATGGACGTGCAGGGTAATTTAACTGCGGATATAGGCAGCTTCACTAACGAAGATAACGGCTATCTTGGCGTTGAAGGCAATGCGGATTTTAGCACCGGCAACTTTACCAACCAGAGCCTTGGCAATATCTTTGTTACCGGCAACCTCACCGAAACCAGCAGCGGCGACTTCATGAATGAAGACGGTCTTATCGCCGTAGGCGGCAGCGCAGAGTTTAACGCTGAAAACTTTACGAACCAGAACGATACTGCCTATAAACAGGGCTCTTTGATTAACGCCGTAGGCGATATTACCATAAATGCCGAAGATACTGTGCTTAACCGTTCCAGTAATATTGAAAGCCAGGGCGACATCAATATTACGGCAAATGATGTAATCAATAAAAAAGATAAATTTGTAACGGACTGGGATATTACTAAAGAATATATATCCTATAAAATAGAACATTTACCTGGTGGCAACTATTATGATGCCATGCGCGAATTTGAACGCACCATTCATACCGGCGTTATCAAAGAAGAAACAGACGATGCCAACATCATTGCCAGCGGCAATATCAACATCAAGGCAGATAAAGACGTTATTAACCATTACAGCAAAATAGCAGCAGGCAAAGACCTGACGGTAGAAGCAGGCAACACTGTTCAAAACGTAGGTTACCAGGGCACTATCCACCATGATGATTTAGGCCGTGAAAACCATTACTGGAAATATAAAAAACATAAAAGATTCCACATTGGCTGCCATTATGTATACGGCACAACCGTAATTCCCTATAAAGACCATAACGTCTATGACCAGGAGCAAAGTGATACCAGCGAGCGCCTGTCCGTTATGAGCGGCACCGGCACGGTAAAAATCGTCGGGCAGAACGGCGTAATTAATAAAACCCTCGAAGCTGACGGCAAACAGTATGAAGACCGTGAGAAAACCGTCAGCACCGAAGTTACGGATAAGCTGGACGGCAAAACCGCAGCAGAAAATAACCCGTTTGATGCTGATAAACAGCTTACCATAGACCAGCTGCAAATTAACAGTAAAATCTATACCTTAAACGAAGACCCGTCCGCAGATTACCTGGTTGAAACCAACCCCAAATATGCGGATTACCACGAATTTCTTTCGAGCGATTACCTCTTAGAGCGCGTAAAGGCAGACCCGGAAAAAGTTTCCAAACGCCTCGGCGACGGCTGTTTTGAACAACAATTTGTGCTTGAACAGGTTCTTAATCTTACCGGCAAGAAATATCTTGACGGTTATGGCAGTGACATGGAGCAGTTCCAGGCACTTATGGAAGCAGGCGCTGTTGCAGCCGAAGAAATGGGCCTTGAAATAGGCGTGGCTTTAACGGCAGAACAAATTGCATCTTTGACCAGTGATATTGTATGGCTGGTAGAAGAAGAAATTAACGGGCAGAAAGTGCTTGTGCCCGAAGTATACCTTGCTGCCATCCGTGACGAAGACCTGAAAGCAAGCGGAGCTTTAATTACCGGTGGTGAAGTAGAACTTTACTCCAAACAGGATATTGAAAACATAGGCACTATTAATGCCGACCGCACCGTTGATTTACACGGCGATAATATTAAAAACCTGGGTGGGGATATTACAGGTACGGATATTAACCTTGAAGCCAAAGGGGATGTACTTAATAAGAGCGGCAATATAGCAGCGGAAAATGATGTAAATATTAAAGCTGATAACATTGCTAATATCACAACCGAAAAAGATACGCAGTATAAAGAGCTGCACCAGACTACCGTAGGCAATACAGCAACCATTACGGCAGGTGGAGACCTGCGCCTTGATGCAACTGATACGATTACTGACCGCGGCGGGCTTATGGCAGCGGAAGGCGATTTAAGCCTGAACGCCGGTAATGATATAGACATTGCCACGGTTGCCAATGAAAAACACGTTGCAGTAGCTTATGGCAGCTCCAGTGCGGAAATTCACAGCGTAGAAAACCAGCAAAGCATACTTAGCGGGGATAACGTCAGCCTTAATGCAGGCAGAGATGTAAACCTCAGCGGTATGCTTACTTCTGCTGCGCAAAATACGGAAATTACGGCTGGCAACGATATTAATGTAAGTGCCGTTAAAGACCTTTACAGCGAGGAAAGTGAAGTAGGTCACCGTGGAGGCAGTTATTATAACCATAACCGTAAAGTTGATGAAACTGTAATTGGTTCTAATATAACAGGTAAAGGTGATATTGGCCTTAACGGAGAAAATAACATCAATATTAAAGGCAGCAACATTACAAGCGAAGAAGGCAAAATTTCTCTTAATGCCGGTAACGAAGTGAATATTACTGCCGAAAATGAATACCATGAACGCCTGCATGAAAAACACGAAGAATCTTCCGGCATTTTCAGCAGCACAACCAAAGATGTTTATGATTACAGCAATCTTGACGCCGTAGTTGGTTCTAATATTTCCGGCGGTAGCGTAGATGTAACAAGCGGTGCTGATACTAATATTACGGCAAGTAACGTAGTTGCAGATAATGATGTAAATATTAAAACCGGTGGCGAACTTAATATAGGCACGCAGGAACAGACCAGTGAGAGTGAATATATTAAGAAGGTTAAAAAGAGCGGCATTTTTGCCGGAGGCGGATTTGGTATTACCATTGGCAGCGAAAAACAGCGTGACGAATATGCCAACAAGAATGTTGAAAATGTCGGCTCTACCGTTGGCAGCATTGAAGGCAGCGTAAACCTTGAAGCCAAAGATGATGCCAATGTAACCGGCAGTGAAGTAATTGCCGGCAAGGATATTAACATTACCGGTAAAAACGTAAATATTGAAAGCAGCGAAAACGTTTACAACGCCCACAAAGAACATGAGTATAAGAGAACTGGTATTACTGTATCTGTTGGCGGGCAGGCAATAGATATTGCAGAAGAAGCAATAGGGCATATTGAACGTGCCGGACAGGTAGAAGATGAACGTTTGGCTGCGCTCCATGCTTATAAGGCTTATGATACAGTAACAGAAGTTACGCAAAAGAAAGATAACTGGTCAACGCTTGAAAACGCAGTTAAAGACCCGGCTAAAAATCTTAGCTTAAATGTAAGCTTTGGTACTGAAAAATCTGAAAGCAGCAGCGATAGTACAACCATAGTAAACCGGGGCAGCAATATTAAAGCGGAAGGTGATGTTACTATTACTTCGACCGAAGAAGATATTAATATCAAAGGCAGCAATGTAGAAGGTGAAAACGTAACATTAAATGCTGCTGAAGACCTTAACGTAACGGCATCCAAAGACAGTAACGTTACAAAACAGGATAACGAAAGCAGCAGTGCAAGTATTGGCGTTGGATTAGATATAATTACCGGCAGTGTTGAGAGTATTAACATAGGAGGAAGCAAGGCAGAAGGTACTGTTGACGCTAATAGCACCAGCTATAACGAAAGCACGGTTACAGCCGATAAAGAGCTTGATTTTAGTAGTGGCAAAGATACCAATATTGTTGGTGGTAAACTTTCCGGTGAAAAAGTTACCGGCAACGTAGGTGGAGACCTTAATATTGAAAGTCAGCAAGATAGCAATAATTACAGCGAAGAAAATAAATCTGCCGGCTTAAATATCGGCATTTCTGTTGTGCCCGGGAAAGATAATCCCAATAAGAGTGGTATTTATGGAAGTGCTTCCGAAAGCAATATAAACAGTAAATATGATAGCGTTACAGACCAGAGCGGCATTTACGCAGGTGACGAAGGCTTTGATATTTATGTTGAGGATAACACTGACCTTAAAGGCGGCATTATCTCTGGAGATAATGCGGATAAGAACAAACTTTCTACCGGCACGCTGACCTATGAAGATATTAAGAACGAAGCGGAATACGAAGCAGGCAGTCTTGGTGTTGGTATTGATACTAGTGAAGATGCAGATAGAAAAGATGCAGGGTTAACTCCTAATCCGGGGATGCCTGTATCTGATGAAGCTGATAGCACAACCAAAGCAACAGTATCTGAGGGCGAAATTGAAATCCGTGATAAAGAAAACCAGAAACAGGACCTTGCAGGCCTGAACCGTGATGCACAGAATGCTCTTAATAAACTCGGTGAAATTTTTGATAAAAATGATGTAAAAGAAAAACAGGAGTTTATTGGATTGGCACAGGAACTTGGCCATAAAATGATAGGTGATTTAACTGGTAAAATTTCTTTAGAGCAAAAAGCTATGTTAAATGCTTTCCTTGAAGGATTAATTTCTCAATGGGCAAATGGTGATTTTAGTGGTGCGGCAGGGGGG
>UMAS01021248.1_pt1 | contig 20692 bp, 20 predicted proteins | sample 1963771 | NCBI WGS metagenome assembly UMAS01 (sample SAMEA4835922, study PRJEB28245) | human gut metagenome | biome: gut microbiome; material: fecal sample | place: Denmark | collected 2008
ATTATTGTTGAAGCTGGAAAAATAGATTGGTATTCAACTGGATTTCCTAATGTAGCTAATATTCAATTATTTGCTAATGCTGATTATAGACAAAGAATTCTATATTATACAAATTGGAGAAGTACTTCTGAAACTATTAATGATGGTCAAGTGTATAATAGAAATTATAATCCTGGAGAATTAGTATATAGTATAGGAGCGGGTAATTTTGATCAATTTGCTTGTATAACTTTTGTTTTTGATATTCCACAATAACATTAAGAAATTTGTTATACGAATATACAATTTTTATTCTTGATAAATGAGAAATAATTTAAGTTGTATTTTGAATTCAATTTTGTATCTTTACAAAATAAAATAGAAAATTGAAGATGAAAACATATAATCCTTTTGAAAAAGAAAAACCAATTTGGATGCAAGAATCGTTAGTAGCTTGGTATGATGTCGCAAGACAGAATGTTACTAATGAAGAAATGAAGAAAAATCCTATTTTAAAAGATCTTTCAGGTAATGGTTATGATTTAGATTGTATTAACTTTGATTGGGGTGAAAAGAAAGAAAATTCTTCTCAAATATTAAATGACGGATTGGTTTCGTATGCTGCTAATAATAGTTGTTGTTATTCAGGAGATATCAAATCTTTACCTATCTTAGAGGATTATACAGTATTTTTAAAAATTGATTATATAGATAAACAACAAATTGAAAATCATCCAATAGTAACTAAAAGAAAAGGTAATCAACAAAATGGAGCTTTTGTTATAGGTAATAAATATATTTATTCTTTTCCTGATTCTAATAGTGATCCTACTAATGTTTCATCAGAATTATTGAATTCTATGAAAGAAGGTATCTTTTTAACAAAGGATAGAATCAATAATAAGATTGAGTTAAAAGCTGGAACTGGAACAGATTCTGATATTTTATTAATTGGAGCTCAAATTCAAGATTTATCTCAAACTAATCCTTCTGATAGATTTAGAAATTTTGAAGGATTTGTTTTGTATAGTTTGATGTTATTTGATCGGACTTTAACAGAGGAAGAAATTGAATTTATCAAGATAGAATATTGGGGTCCTGATAGTGAATTTTTCATATTACAAGATAATCCTGTTTATAAAAGTTCAGTTTTTAGTAGATTTTTCGAAGAAAATGATCCCGCTGTAATGAAGTGGGCTGAAAATGTTTTAGCTAAAGTTTCAGGATCAAACATCTTACCTAAATTTATAGAAAAAGGTGGTAAGGATTTTCAATCGTTTTGGGGAACGATTACACATTTATTCGCTTTAATTGTACTTTATTCAAGAAAATATAAAGAGATTGATACTAATCAAATTCTATTTGAATTGTTTATTGAAAATAGAGGATTAGTATCAAATCTTGTAACATCACAAGATCAAATGCAATATCTTTTCTACAATTATATTAAAGAATATGAGAAGAGAGGTAGATTGGATATTGTAAATAAAGAAGGAGTTATTTTAGGCGAATTATTAAGATTGATTAGATACAATGATCTTGATGAATTTATTTTTGCTGTACTAAGACCTCAAGATGTAAGTTGGGCAATAGGATTTTCATCACCTTGTTGGAAAAGAACTAATACAGTATCAAATGTAACTAAAGGATACGAGTTTACTGAGAGTATTATTGATCTTAAAAATTATCCTTTATTAAGATCTTCAAATGTTCGAATTGCTAATGATATCAATAATGAAGATGAAATAATTTCTTCAATGGTCTTTGGAGGAAGTCAAAAAACAGGTATTTATCCTACTGAAGATAAATCAAAATTATTGGTTGTAGATCCAGCTTTAAATTACGAAGTCTCTATTAGAGTTAAACTATCTTCTTTGATAAATTCTAAAATTCAATTTGGAGTTATATGTTATGATAAAGATTATAATGTTATAGAGACTCAATATATTGAGAATGGAGAATATCAACTTTCTGACGATAGCTTATTTCATTCGACTGAATATTTAGAGTTAGTAAACGAAAACCTCTATTATAATTTAACTGGTATCATTTTAGCTTACAATGAAAGGAATTATGATGCAATTAAATTGAATTTTCCTTCAGGTAGAGCATTAAGCTTTTTACCAAATACAAAATTTATATGTCCAGTTTTTGTTCAAAATAGAGAAGCAAATGAAGATCCTAATGTTTATATATATGATGTAAAAGTAAGACCTCTTGAATTACCGTTTAAACAAGGTTGTTTAGGAGGTAAGAATGTAATTGCTGCTTATTATAAGAATAACGCATTTCAATCAGAAAATTCTATTGAAACCTTTATTAAACAATATTTGATTTCTTATAAGAATATTTTAAAAGGCATATTTATTAAAGATAAATCTGAAAGAAAAATTACTTTTAAAGTGTTTTCTGAAAGAAATAATTACATTCAAGATGCAACTATAACTATAGCAGGACAAACTTTAAAAACTGATATAAACGGTGAAGCTTTTATAAATTTATATCCTGGTGAATATGTTTATTCAATTGAAAAAGGTCAAGATTTTGAAATAGAAGAAGATATTCTTACAATTGAAGATGTAGATTATATTAAGTATGTTCAATTAAAAGGTAGAATTTATCAAAGAACAATCTCGTTTTTAGTTTTAGATGAAGCTGGTCGTTATTTAAAGGATGCTCGGGTAACTTTCAATCAACAAACTCAAATTACAGGAGAAAATGGATTAGTTTTATTCGAAGCTTATCCTGGTTTATATACTTATACAGTAGAAAAGTATGATTATATAAGTGTTTCAAATACTGTAAGTGTTGTTGATAGTACTAATATAACAGTTGAATTAAATAAAGTACCTTATTATACTGTTACAATAAGAGTTAGAGAAGGATTTGAACCTATTGCAAATGCAGCAGTCGTTTTAACAGGTGATTTTGATGGAAGTGGTCAAACACAGCAATATACAGGAACAACAAATGCACAAGGAACTGTAAATCAAACTTCAGATGGTAATCCTTTCTTAATGAGAGCTGGAACTTATCATTATCTTGTTTCTAAGAAAGATTATTTTACGAAGGAATCTGATTTTAACATAATTAATAATGCTACTATAAATGTAGATTTAACTGCAATACCTTATTATAATGTTAATTTTACAGTATTAAGAGATGGAGTTCTAGTAGATAACGCTTCTATTTCTATAGATAATAATACTTTAGTAACAGATAATAAAGGTAAAGCTTCTATTTCATTTCCTAATGGAACTTATAGTTATAAAGTTTCTAAAACTGGTTATATTGAAAAAAGTGGTACTGTCATTGTAAATGATGCAGATCAAAATTTAACAATAGATGTAACTGCAATTGAATATAATATTAATTTTATAGTCACAGATGAAAAATCAAATCCGTTAATTGGAGCTGTAATTACAATTGGTACTGAGAGACAAACTACAACAGCATTAGGTGCAGCTACATTTAAAAGAATAGTCGGTGAATACAATTATTCTATTTCTTTAGCAAATTATAACACCTATACGGGTATTGTTGTTGTTTCAAATAAAGATGAACAACTTAATATTAAAATGAGTAATATTCAATATGAAGTTAGATTTGTTGTTCGAAGTGATGGGAATCCCGTAGAAGGTGCTTCTGTAAAATGCGGTGATAGAGATTCTATTTTAACCAATAGAAATGGAGAAGCTATATTTAATTTTGCTTCAGGAAATTATCCTTTTTCAATTACAAAAGAAGGGTTTGAAAGATATGATTCAACTGTAGAAGTTGGTAATAGGAATACAGTTGTTCCTGTAGATTTGACGTTATCATCAAACGTTGTAACGTTCTATGTTAGAAATGAATCAGGAGAGATCCTTTCCAATGCAGCAATTATAATTAATAAAGAGGTTCATTATACGACAGAAGAAGGACTTGCTTCGTTTCTTCTATCTTATGGTGATTATCATTATACTGTTGAAGCTGATGGATATAATTATAATTGGGGAGATATTCGAGTAACGAATGAAGCTTTGAATGTAAATGTAACAATGTATCGTCAAACGACTACAGTTTATGTGTTAAAGTTTACAATTACTCAAGAATCAAATCCTGCTGTTGGAGCATTAGTAACGATTAATGGTAATATAATAGGATATGCTAATAGTGAAGGTGTAGTTTCGTTTAATCTTCCTAATGGAGATTATAGATATACAGTTAGTAATGGAGATTTTATAAATCAAACGGAAGGTAATCGAGTAATATCAGGTTCAAATTCTGATGTAAGTGTTAATTTAACGAGAAAAACAACTAATGTGACTTTTAACACAACTTACATTCCTAATCCAAGTAATCCTGATGAAAAGTTACCTGTACAAGATGTATCTATAACTTTTAATGGTTCGACAATTAAAACAAATCAACAAGGAAAAGCAGTCTTTTCAAATGTACCACTTTCACTTGAAAATAAAGAATATAGATGTTCTAAAAAACCGCCATACGAAGATATAGTACGAAATACAACAATCACTACAGAAAATCCTGAAATAGATGTTGTAATGGGTGAATCAACGTATTCTATAATTTTTACTGTAGTTGATGAATTAGGTAATCCAATTCCTAATGCTTATATTAGTTGTGGTGGTCAAGTTGGTAATACGAATCCATTAAATTCATCAGAACCAGGTCGTTTAACTTTAAAAGGTTATGGTAATAATTTAAGCGGTTATTATTATACGATTTCGAAAGAAGGATATCAAACTATTTCAGGTAATGCTGTTGTTCAAAACGAATCTGTTTTTATAACAAAAACATTGAAAAGATCTTATACTGAAATCACATTTAAAGTTCAAACAAGTGATAGTTTAGCATTACAAGGTGCTTCAATTCAGATTGGAGAGTTAAATGAAGCAACTGATAGTCATGGAGAAGTTTTGTTTTTAGTAACAGAACAAAAAACTTATAATTATAAAGTTACTTATCCACATTGTATGGATTCTTTAGGCAGTTTTACAAATGATTTAACATCTAAAACTGTAACTGTAACTATAGAAGATACAATGGCCATTGTTGTTCGTGGTTCAGGAGTTGAAAAAATTAGTCTTCCTATTCTTAATACAAGTCAAGAAGGATTATCTAATTTAAAAGTTGATTGGGGAGATGGCACTATAACTTACGGTAAGATTTTTAAAGAAAGTCTTGATATATCACAAAATACAGAAATTAAGATTAGTTTTGGTTCAGAAATAGGAACTTTAAGATGGTCGTGTGAAGAAGCTCCTTTACTTGATGGAATTCAAAATAAATTAAGGTATGTAGAAAGGTTTTTTCAAAATACAAATCAAGTTAATTTTGGAAACGGAGGATTTTATAAATGTATACTTTTAAGTAGATTAGATAAATTACGTGTTGGATTTGTTCAAGGTTCGTGCGTGAGATTATTTGCAAATTGTTTGAGTTTAAATTCAATTGAACCAGGTATGCTTGATTGGGCTAAATTAGGTGATTTTACAGAATGCTTTGCAAATTCAGGTTTAATTGAGGTAAGATCAGGTTTAATTGAAAATATTGAAACAGTATTATATCTTTCTAAAATGTTTGAAGATTGTAAAAGTTTAGAAAGTGTAACTATTCAAATTCCATCTACTTGTACAAGTGCAAGTGCTATGTTTAAAGGTTGTTCAAATTTACAAGTAGTATCTGATTCGATTTTTCAAAATGCTTCTGGTTTAACAAATGCATCAGAGATGTTTGATTATACGAGTAAATTGCAACAAATGCCACGTATAGAAGATTTAACTGCAAATGTAAATTGTAATGCAATGTTTCGTTCTTCAGGATTTTCTAATTTTAGAGGAGGATTCCCACGAAATTGTACAAATGCTGATGAAATGTTTGAGAATAGTCAATTATCTTCTATGTTTGCAGTTATAGAAAGTTCTAATTTAACTACTTTAGATAGAACGTTTATGGGTTGTGGAAATTTAGGAACTATAACTAACATTGATTTAAGATGTTCTAATGTAACTTCAGTTCAATTTTTGTTTTCAGGTACTGGCGTAAATTCAATTCCTTCTAATTATTTTTCAAGACTTACAAATTGCGTTAATTTTGCTGGTGTATTTCAAAATTGTAAAAATTTACAATATATATATGGAGAAAAAGAATCAAGTCCTTTTTTTGGATGTCCTGTAGAATCATTAAATTCAGCTTTTTCAGGATGTTCTAATCTAAGAGGAGATCTTTATTATTTATTTTATTCGTATGCAGTAACAAGAAGAAGAACGCAAGGTGGAAATTATTGGAAAGTTAAAGGCGTTTCTGCTTATTGTAAGGATTATTCATTTTGTTTTGAAGGTTGTTCTTCTTTGACAGGAGAATCTTGTTGTTCTGAATTGGATGATGAAAGAGAAACTTTTATGGGGTGGTTGACAGCTTTATGGGGATTTACGAATGGATATATACCTGCTGAAAATATGCAAGCTTCAAGTTACAATAGTACATTGTATACGTCTAAACGAACAGGTTGTTACAGAGGTTGTGTTAATTTATCTGATTATAATGATATACCTTCAGATTGGAAATAATTGTTTAATTTAAAAATAAAAATTATGTGGTATTTAATTCCTATTTCATTAATTGTTTTAGTTGTTTATCTTTGGAAAGTGATAAAATTAATAGGTATTCCTTGGAGCATTTCCGATACTTATTATCAATTACAGAAACGTAACCGATCGGCTTGGTGGTTTCAAGTTATAATGATTTTAACAGCAGGAATACTTCTACCTGAATGGTTAGAATTAACTGATGGCGAAAACTATCAATGTTGTGCATTTTTAGCTTGTGCTGGATTAATTTTTGTTGGAGCAGCGCCTTGCTTTAAATTAGAACTTGATGGTAAAGTTCATATAGGAGCAACAATAGTTTGCGGATTAGCTTCATTACTTTATATGATTTTTGCAGGTTATATATTTATACCTTTAATTTTAATAATTCCTACAGGATTTTTAATTCATAAATATGATAAACCTGTTTTTTGGTTAGAGATATGGATGTTTGTAAGTATATATATATCGCTAATTAGTAATGCTATATGGAATTAAGAGTTGAAAGATTATGGCCAAGAGAAAATTATACTGTTGGTCGATTATATGTGAATAATGAATTCTTTTCTAATACTTTAGAAGATAAAATTATAGATAAAAACAAGAACGGAATATTTGATAATGGTGAGAAGAAAGTTTATGGAGAATCTGCTATTCCGTATGGTAAATATAAAGTAATCTACAATTGGTCTCCTAAGTTTGGTCGTAACCTTCCAAGATTATTAGATGTTCCTCATTTTGAAGGTATTCTTATACATAATGGAAATACAGCAAAAGATAGCGCTGGATGTATACTTGTTGGTAAAAATACTTCTAAAGGAATGTTGTCAGAATCAAGATATACTTCTGATAGATTGAATGAATTAGTTGATGCTGCTCAAAAAAGAGGTGAAGAAATAACTATTGAAATTATATAAGGTATGAATCAATTAAATATATATAGAAATATTTTTCTTGAAAAAGAAGAATTAATGAATTTACAAGGATTTTTGCAAAATTCATTATTTAAACAATTGTTGTTGCAAGCAACTTATACTTATGGAATTGTAACAAACGATCCGAGTAAATTTAATACAGGATTTCAAAAACCTGTAGAATTTGAACCGAATGATCCATTTAAAGTTGAACAAGGTACGACCAATGGAACTTATAAAGTTCTTCCAGGATTAGCGTTTAATAATTTAGGACAAATAATTTTTATAGATGATATTCAAGATAATCTTGTTTGTCCTCAAGATGATCAGTTTTATTGGGTAAAAATAAGTTATGCTACACGAAATTATGAATTTGGAACAGTTTCTATAAATCAAAAGGGAAATGTAAATGGTAACGTTTCTTTTTCAGGAAAAGTGAGAGGTCAAGCAGGTTCAACTCCTGTTTCAATTAGATTTGAAAGAGAAGATGGTAGTAAACCTTTAAATGATGGTGTATATCAAATTGTTTCAGTTGTAGATGATCAAAATTTGATTTTAACTTCAAATGCTGAATTTACACCGGAGTCTAATTTGAGAGTTATTATTCTTGGAACAATACCTATTACAGCAGTCTTTTCAAAAGAACAAAAAGCAGGATTATATACTTACGATTTTTACAATATTTCCTTAGAAAAAGAAACTGAAAACTCAACTCCTCCTGCTAAAGAAGATACTGAGTTTTATATATCAAGAATACGTAATAGTGGTGGTTCAATAACAATTGATAATTCTGTAAAGAAAGAATTTTGGTCTTTAGCAGGATTTGTAAATAAATAATGCAATTATGTTGAAATTATATTATACTGTAAGTTCAGGTTATCTTGATATTCAAGGAAACTATATAAACTCATTAGGTGGATTTCCTTCGTCTACTGAAGTTCCAAATGATGTTTTTGATAATCTTTTTGATGAAATAAGTCTTTCAGAAATTAAAGATGTAAAAACGCAATATAGAGCTATTATCATTAAAAATGAAAGCGAAGAAATTATTGAAAATATAGAATTATGGTTCGAAAAGAAGGATTCGAATATTTGTTCCTATCAAATAGGAGCAACTCTTCTTTCTAATGACGAACAACCTTTTATGGAACATATTCCTTCTGTCTATAGTAAACCATTATATACTCAACTTTACGATGCTACAGTTGATAGTAAAGTTAGTATTGGTAATCTTAATCCAGGTCAAATGATAGGATTATGGTTATCAAGAACAGTAGATAAAGAAAAAGCTCTTGAAGAATATAATAATGTAGCAGAAGAAGATTCTCTTCATAGATCAAGATATAAACCTATAGAAAAAGAGAAACAAGAGACTGTTGATTTAAAGATAACGTGGGATTAATAAATTTATTTCTGTAATTTTACAAAATCAAAAGGACGATAATTCGTCCTTTTCTTTAACTTTTAGAGATACAATTTTGTTATGATAGAGGAGTTTTGTGAAATATTTGAATACTTAAAACAGAGATTAACTTGTTCACCTAATTATAGTTTGAAAAGGAAGAAAAGAGAAATTCAACTTATAGAAAAATTCTTTTTAAATTCAAATATAAAATCGACAAATGAATTATGGGAATATTTGTTGTTTCAATTTGTTTTATCAGGAAATAATAATATAAGCAGATATCCTTTAACATTAACAAAGATAGTAAGTTCAAACGCTTTAAAACGTTGGAATGAGAGAACAAGAGAAAAAATGTTTTATGTTTCAAAATTTCAAAGAGATAGATGTTTGATCAACCCTCTAAAAAAAGATGAAGAATCTTATTTTTCTGATAGATATAAAGATTTTTTGAGACATAAATTTTGGAGTACTCCAAAAGGATTTATATTTTGTGGAGAATATAATGGTATTCTTTTTGATGAATTAAAATGTAAAGATTGTTATTATTATAATGCATGTAAAAATGGAAGATCTAATTGATTTTATAGAAAGAAATTTCAAAATTGCTAAAAAGGAAGGATTAGAATTCGAAGTTTTAGCTTCTGCATTTTTAGAATTAAAACAAAATCCTTCTATAAGTATAGAAGAAGCTTTGATTAGAGGATTGAGAGAATGGGATATATAAAGAAAGAAAGGATAGAAAATAGACCTTGTGTGTGTTGTAAAACAAATTACAAGATTTGGAATCGCATCAAATGGCTATGTAAAGATTGTGATAGTAAAAGAAAATCTGTAAGAATAGATCGAAGTAATTTAGAAGAAAAATCTAATAATTTACAATCTATATTTGAAGAGATTTGGAATGAGAGATTTCATTATTGTTATCATTGTGGCACTTATCTTGGAAAAGAACTTAAACCAATCTTTTTTAGTCATATTCTTTCAAGAGGAGCACATCCAAAATTAAGATGTGATAAAGATAATATAGTTTTGACGTGTCCTCAATGTCATAGAATTTATGAATTTGGAGATAGAAAGAAATTGAAACGTCAGATATCTGAAGAAATGATTGACGAATTATTAAAAAAAGAGCATAATGAATAGAGATAGAGAAGTTATTGAAATATGTAACGAAGTCTTTAAGAATATAGGATTAAAAAGATTCTCTCATAGAATTGATAATTATTTGGAGAAACCTAATAACGATACTGTTTTAGGACTTTATTCAGAAGCATTTTTATGGGATGATTTTTCAGAAAAGAACAAGAAAAGAAATTTTATTTTTGGTGAAAATCAATATAGTCTTTTGAAATATTTCATAATTTCGTTTCAAAAAGATTATGATTCAAATGGTAATCCTATAATTGCTATAAACAAACTTGAAGATGAAACAGCTTCATTCAAAGATAATCCTATAAAGAATCTTTTTATAAAATACGAGAGTGAAGAAATGCGTGATATTGATTTTGAAAAATTATTAATGATGAGATAATATGGACGAAAAAAAATATTTAATAAGAGATGTTAATGCTCAAGGTCTTTTAATTTGGCTAAATGAGAATTTTACGAAAGATAATGGTAAACCTTTTAATAGAAATGATGTAACATTTTATATTAAAAGAGGTCATATTCCTGAATATTTAGGAGGAAATGAAATTGTGATTATACCTAAAAAACATTGTACTATAAAATTATACAATGTATTAGCTAACGATATTAATAAAGCGTGTGAAGAATGAAAACATCTTGTAATTACATTTTAGTTTACGATTTCGAGACTGGCAATTTATGTAATAGTAAATGTATTGCTTTTGAAAATGCTCCTTGTGTTGAAATAGCAATGGTTTGTATTGATATGAAGACATTGGAGATAGTAGATGAACTTGATAGAATTTTTCCTTATAATTATAAAGAAGATCTCATCTATTCAGAACAAGCTACCGCAGTACATGGGATCACAGAACAGATGCAAGAAGAACTTGCAACTTCATTAAAAGATATATATAAAGAACTCAAAACTTGGTTTACTAAGTATAAGAATCCAAGACAATTATGCACATTAGCAGGTCATAATATAGGAGGACAAAGTACAAATGGATTTGATAATCCTTTTTTGAGAAATTTCTTTACATATATGAATGATGATATAGATAAGTATGTAAAATATTATATAGATACAATGCATTGGGCTCATATAAGTTCTTTAGAACAAGAAAATTATCAACTTGGTACTTGTTGTCAATTAGCAGGAATTGATCTTGTTGATGCACATAGAGCTTTGAATGATACAAAAGCAAACGCTCATTATCTAATTTCGTGTATTAAAAAGTTAAGAGGAGAAGGACAGATTATTCAAAAAGTCGAACAAAAAAGATATAGAGATTCGTTTCAATTATGTTAACATTAGATGGTAAAGATTTACTTTCAGTAAATCAAATGAATTATCTATATGATACTGTAGATAAAATAATTGAGGATCTATCTCCTAAAGCATTAAATCAACTTCTTGAAGGTTATAATAATGATGTTGATAAAATGTTAAAGGAAATACTTACTCAAACTGAAAAAACATTATATCTCGGTAGAACACTTGATTCTGAAAGTCTTGATTATATAGAAAATGTAAAAGCTTCAATGGATACGACTTTAAAGATTTATTCATTGAATTATTTCATTTTGACAATGCTTCCTAATTTTAGGATGGGTTGGAGAAACATTGAATGGGGTAATATGACACAGTTGTTTCCATGGAGCTGTTATCTTTGTGGTCGCGGTTCAGGTAAATGTCTCAGTATCAACGAGTTAGTAGTTATGTATGATGGTTCTTTAAAACCTGTCCAAGATATTAAAGTTGGAGATCAAGTGATGGGAATAGATAATACTCCAAGAACAGTTCTTCAACTTCATAGAGGTCGGTCGCAGATGTATAAAGTTCATCAAACTTATGCTAAAGATTATTATGTGAATGAAGGTCATTTGGTTTGTTGTATTTGGGATCGACCAACAACAATAGATAATAAAAGAGTAACAAAAAGAATTTATAAAGACATTCCTGTTGAAGACATCCCTAAACATGCAGGTTATGGTCGGAAGAAAATTTTTGGATACAGAAAGATTGATGGATGGGAACTTCCTGAAAAAGAACTTTCTATTGATCCATATTGGCTTGGACTTTGGCTTGGTGATGGTACGAATTGCAATTATTACATAACAAATCCGGATATAGAAGTAAGAAATGCAATTAAAGAATATAGTGAAAGGATAGGAGGAAAATATTTTTATAAAGAAAAAGAAATGTTAAACGGAATTTCCGGAGTAGATTTATCATCTAAATTGAGAGATTTGAATTTAATTCAAAACAAGCATATTCCTGATGTTTATATGAAAGGTTCTCGTCAACAGAGACTTCAATTATTAGCAGGTATCTTGGATTCGGACGGTCATTTAAATGAACAAAAATATTTAAAACGAAAAGGAACTTCGAGAAATTCATGTTCGTTTGAATTATCTTTAAAGAAATATGAGCTTATAGAACAAATTCGTTATCTTGCTTTGTCACTTGGATTTCAATGTACTTCTATAGAAACACATGTGAGAAAAAATATACAAATTGGTGAATATAGTTATAAAAATTATAAATTCTACAGAATTTATATATCCGGTAAAATTTGGACAATACCTACTAAAGTAAAGAGAAAGCAAGCTCAACAATATGATAAAGTTCAACAAGGTAATAAATCAGCTTTAACTATTACTCAAGCAGGAGAAGGAGACTATTATGGATTTACTTTAGATGGTGATCATAAATTTCTACTCAGTGATGGAACTGTTGTTCATAATAGTTATATGTGGTCTTATGCATTTATTCTTTGGAGATTATGGAGTTATTGTCGACCTGTTCCCTGGAGACAAAATACTGTAGATAATCAAAACAGAAAAGAAACGTGTTATATCACATCTACGATGACACTTGCGAAAGTTCAGATTAAAAAAGTAAGAGAGGAAATTGAAACAAATGATTTGATAGCTGAGAAACTTAATCCAAATGGTAAAGCATCTATTGGAGAAACAGGTATAACAACTGAAACAGGAAGTACATTACATATTCGTGGTCGCGATGGTTTCATCCGTGGTCTTCACGTAGGAGCTGTATTGTGTGATGATATGCCTGATGAATCTTCTTTATATTCAGATGAACAAAGAGAAAAACTTAAAGAACTTCTAAAAGGAACAATTGAACCTATCGTAGAGCCTTATGGATATTTTATTGTTTGTGGAACGCCATATTCTTCTGCACCAAATGAATTATATCAAGTATTAAAAGCTGATAAGCGATTTTACTGTTTTGAATATCCAGTTATATTTCCTGATGGTAGACCACTTGCTCCTGATAGATATACGTTTGATCAGATTCTTGCAAAGAGAGAGGAACTTGGAACAATCGTGTTTAATCGTGAGTATCTTGTAGTACCTATTAGCGATTCATCTACAATATTTCCATATGAATATTTGATGAGATCAACTGTAGGAATGGAAAACATAAGATTCGCTACTTCTATAGATGATTATCCTATAAAATTACAAAGAGTTCATATAGGTGTAGACTTTGCTGTTTCAGGTAATATTGGTGCAGACTACACTGTATATTCAGTTTGGGGTATTGATTCAATGAAGAATTATTATCTACTTACTTATTATAGACAAAAAGGAATGTCTCATAATGAGCAGATAGATAAGATTGTTCAACTTGATAGATTATTTAGACCTAATAAGATTGTATGTGAATCAAACGGATTCCAGTCCATATTATCTGCGTTAGCAAGAGAAAGAGGATTAAAAAACATTGAAACTTTTACTACGACTGAAGGAAATAAGAAGGATCTTTATACAGGATTACCAAGTCTTTCAGCAATGTTTGAAAGAGGTCAATTAAAATGTCCTTATGCTGTAGGAGAAACGAGACAAGCAGTTGACTTAATGTTTGGTGAATTCTCATCTATAACGTTTAAAAGTGATAATGGTAAACTTGAAGCTGCTTCGGGACACGACGATACCTGTATGAGCGTGTTCCTAAGTGTTAATTCTCTGAGAGAGTGTGAGAAAGAAGTTCAAGTAGGAATAAATTTGATTTGATATGGCTCAGAAATTAAGTGCCAATTTTATGGCAGAATTATTTAAGTTGATTTATTCAGATATTTCGTTAACAAGAATAGCTGTATGTAATTTGACTTATCAATTAATACCTAAAGAATGGCCAGGTTATAAGTATTTATTAAGAGAGGCTATCGAAATCTTTACAAAGAATGAAGTTGTACCTTCGCTTGGAGTAGTTTCTCAAAAATATATAGAAAATGATTCAGTTCAAGAAACAATTGCTGAAATTCAAAACGCAAATAAAGTTGATAGAGAGATTATAATAGATCAATTAGAATCATACATTAAAGATGTTGAATTTCAATTATTGTCTAAGAAAGTTCATGATTTATATGAAGAAAATAAAAAAGATGAAGCAATTAAAGTAAATCTTGAAGAAAGTCAACGAATACTTTCTATTTCTCTAAGACATGATGGAGGAAATTTTTCAAGAGTTTTTAATGGATTCGAAACTCGAATGAAAAATAGAAGGTGTGATTCAGAAGAAAACAAAGTTCCTGATCATATAACATTAGGTATTGATAGGTTAGACGCAATTTCTTATGGTGGAGCTTTGATAGAAGATACTGTGTTATGGATCATGAAAAGTGGTCAAGGTAAGTCTACGGTATTAAGACATCATGGAATGGCAGCAGCTTATGACGGACATCCTGTATTACACATACAATTAGAAGGTGGTGTAAGAGCTTGTCTTGATAAGTATGATCAATATTGGACAGGACAAGAATTTAATGATATTAGAAGTGGTTTTTTGAAACCTGAAGACCAAAAACAAATTATGAATGCATATAAAGCCATGAAAAATTATGGTGAAGATATAACGGTTTATGGTTTTGAAAAATTCGGTGAAGCTTCAATGGTAGAAGTTAGGAATATTGTTCTTGATTATCATAAAATTTATGGTTTTTATCCTCGAGTTTTAATTTTAGATTCACTTGATCTTGTAAAGACTGGTATTAATAGTACAATAGATAATAATCCTAATTTTAAGAAGGATAAACTTCAATCTTGTGCTCAGTTATTCAAAAATCTTTGTGTAGAATTTAAAATGGTTGGGATAACAGCAACACAAACAGGTAATGTACCTATTGAAATTTGGGATAATCCTGAAAAAGTAATTGATAGAAGTTATACAGAAGGAGATAAAACATTAGTAAAGCCGTTTTCATTCGTTTTTACAGGCAATACAACAAGAGAAGAAAAGAATAACTGTACTATGCGTATTTATATAGATAAATTACGTGATTTTAAAGAATCTCAATTAACTTTTCCAATAGCAACAAATTATGATAAAGGTAGATTTTATGACAAATCAAGAACCATACAATTATTCAGTAATGAAGATGAACGAAATTTCAATCATAAAAAATCTAAAGACAAAGTTGAAAAATTAAAAAGAGGTGAACGAAAAGTCAATACGATATAATTATGTTTAGAGTTGATAAAGATGAAATTATACAAGAACTTTCGTTAAGTCCTAATGGAAGCGCAGGTTGGTTGACTAATAAAGATGAAGTTTGTCCATTTTGTGGAAGAGGTGGTAAAAAATGGGGGATTCATTTTAATGAACTTGGTACGAATGCAGTGTTCTTTTGTTTTAAATGTGGTACTAAAACAACTTTAAAAAAGTTTCTTGAAAAGATTCGAAGATTAGATCTTGCTAAAATTGATTATGAAAATAGTGTAAAGGTATCAAAATTGACTCCTCTTGTTAAAGAAGAAGATGATGAAGAAACAAGTTTTGATTTAGATGAATGTGAACTTCCTAAGAAACTTGAGTATATAAAAAGTAATGAGTATTTAGATAATCGTGGATTTAAGAAAAGATATTATAAACAATTTAAACCAGCTATAACAAATTTCTTTCTTGAAAGAAAATTACAAGATAAGTTCGTTTTTCAATTTACTATGAAAGGTAAAACTGTAGCTTGGTTAGCACGTTCTAAGAAAAGTAAAGAATGGCATGAGCAGAATCTGAAAGAATTTAAAGAAGGAAAATCAAAACTTGTTCTTAGATACGAAAACTCTAAAGATGGATTTGCCAATGTTGTAGGTGGTTATGATTTAATAACAGACAATACAGATACTATTATTATAGTAGAAGGAATGTTTGATTATATTTCAGTAGACGACAAATTACATCTATATGAAAGTGAAGAGATAAAGTGTGTATTTACATTTGGTAACAATATAGGGAATAATCAAATTTCGCTACTAAGACAAAAGAAAAGTATTCGTAATGTTATTTTAATGTATGATCCTGATAAACCTGAAATGATAAAGACTGCAGCATTGACCTTGCAAAAATATTTTAATGTTACAATAGCAGAATTAAGAGATAAGAAAAAAGATCCAGGAGATGCAACTCAAGAAGAATTACTTGAAGCATTAGATAATGTCATAGAACCTATAAATTTTTATACAAGAATTTTATAAAGGATAATCGTATTCAAGAATTCTTTTTGTAATTTTACAAGAAAATTTTTGAATATGGAAAAGACAAGAGAATTATCAAAAGAAGATTTTCTTAGAATTCTTCAATTGGAATATTTTAGTTATAAATTAAGAGCATTGATATATGAACAAGCTGAATTCAAGAAAATAAATAACGATGTAGCAAATAAGAAAAAGTTTAAAATTATAGAATTATCAAAAAAGTTCTCATTAAGTTGCATTTTTGATTCTGATGAACAATTTAAATCGTTCTATGAAAATGAGTTTCTAAATAAAGAAGGATTACCTTCATTTCAATATTCACCTAAGAATCAGAAGACTAAATATTGGGACAAATTTTATCTTTTAAAACCTGGTGAAACAGTGATATTTGACAACATTGAATATAAGATCAAGAACAATTATCCCATCTATGATTCTATCAAGATTTATAAAAATGGAAAGAAGACATTTGTTCCATATATTTATGTAAAAATTAAACTGTTGCACACCATTTCGATAGATGCTTTAAAGTAAAGTAGTATCTTTAGACAAAATAATTAAACGAATTAAAATTATGCAGATTAGAAAATTATTTAAAGTTGAAGGAGCACATATTGTACGCAATTGTTCAACAAATCGTTGTCGAAAAAGTATTCATGGTCATTCAGCAATCATTGAAGTATTCTTAACTTCAGATAAACTTGACAATGGAGGAATGATTGTAGATTTCTCTTTGATTAAGAGAAATATAGGACAATGGATCGATTCTTTTGATCACTGTATGTTGATTTGGAATAAAGATAAGGAAGAATATAAAAACGATGTGAAAAAATGGTGTGATCGTTGGATTGAACTTCCTATAAGTCCTTCTGCTGAAAATCTTGCATTGTATATTTGTTATATGATTAATACAATGCTTAAAGCAACAGAATTTAATAATGGCGAAGGGAATGTAAAATGTAGTAAGGTAATTTATCATGAAACTACAACAGGTTATGCTGAAGCAACAATAAATGATTTCGATTTACTTCCTGTAGATTTATCTGCAGCTTATTCTGTTGGTGTATTAAATGATTGGTCAGAAGAATTACATAATTTCTTTCGTCATACCAAAGAATCTGATGGAAAATATTTTATTAATCCTAAAATAGAAAAGCAATGTTAAGAAAACTTGATTATGAGAAAAAGCAACCTATTATAGAACTATTTAATTCAATTCAAGGTGAATCAGTTGAAGCAGGAACGCCGACAATTTTTGTTAGAATGTCTGGTTGCAATTTACGTTGCTGTTTTGATAATAGTATTTGTGATACCGCTTATTCCAGCTTTTCTCCTGAAAAGAATAAATTTACATATAAAGATGTTGAGGATATCATTGAAAAATATCCATTGACAACTACTTTATGTATAAGTGGTGGAGAACCATGTTTAAATCAAGAGGTTCTTTTTGATTTGATTCAGATTGGAGAAGATTATAATATGGATATTTCAATTGAAACAAATGGTTCTATAGTTGTAGACGAAAAACTTTTGAAGAGAATTGATTTAGCGAATATTTCGCCAAAATTATCTTCTTCTGAACCTACTAATGAAAAATTGAAAAAATTTGGATTAAGTTGGACACCAAGTTTAAAAAAACATGCTTCATCAAGATACAATAAAGAAGCCTTATGGAACTTAATTGAATATACAAAAGATTATAGATTAAAATATGTTGTAGGTTGTCGAGAAGATTTTAAAGAAATCGAAAGTCAAGTTAAAGATTTAATAGATTTTGATATTGAAAGAAAATGTCGAAAACGTTATCCAGCAGATTTTGATGGTCAAGAGATTTGGTACGACAATAAATTTATTAATCCATGGAATATTATTTTAATGCCGGCTGGAAGCTCGAACGATGAATTAGATCAAAATCGAAAAATGGTAGCAGAATATTGTGCTGAACATGGATATCATTATTCAGATAGATTACAAATTGTTATTTGGGAAAAAGAAAGGAATAAATAATATGGATTTTAAATTAAAAGCAGGTCAAAACATTGTTCTTTCTAAAGAAAGAAAAGAGGAAATGATGAAAAATGCAGAAGAAGCCTACGGTAAGTTTCTTGAAGCATTAGGATATGATTGGAAGAATGATCCTAATATGGTGAAAACTCCTTATCGTGTTGCAAAGATGATGGTAAATGAAATTACTTCAGGAGTTTATGAAGAAAGACCAAGAATTGCAACGTTCCCAGGAACTGGTTATACAGGGATGGTAACAGAAATGGGTATTGAAGTTAATTCATTGTGTAGCCATCATTTTTTACCTTTTTGCGGAGTTTGCCACATTTCTTACATTCCACAAGAAGGCGGAGATGTCGTAGGACTTTCTAAATTAAATAGAATTGTTCATTGGTTTGCAAAAAGACCTCAACTTCAGGAACAGTTGACAAAACAGATTCATGATTATCTCAAAGAAGTGTTCGGTGATTCTGTTAGAGGAATTGCTGTTTATATTGAAGCTGAACACATGTGTGTAAGTATGAGAGGCGCAGAAGATAATTCTTCTATGGTAACAAATTATTGTTCAGGATTATTTTTAGATAATTCTATGAATAGTCGAGATGAGTTTTTAAGACAAATCCAAATTTGGAAAATTAATCATAAATAAAATTAGTAAATTATGACTTACAAAGAGTATGAAGTAAAAGCAATCACTACTAAGTGTTATGCTGATGAAGTAGCAATTCCTTACGTTGTAATAGGATTGAATGGAGAAATTGGCGAACTTTGTGAAAAGATCGAACAAGAAGCTAAAGAAGATTTGATTGTTAAAGAACTGGGAGATATCTTTTGGTATATGGCTGGAATTCGGGTTGAACTTGATCTCCAAATTGAAAACGATTGGAATTGGTTGTTAAAACCGGAATATGCTACAAACGTTCTTCAACTTTTATCTGAAGCAGGTAAAATTAATGAACAAGTTAAGAAGTTTTTACGTGATGATTGGAAAACTGGAGAAGAAATCGCTTTTCCTGAAGAAAGAAGAAAAGTTATTGAGAAAGCTTGGAAAAATATTTGGCTTCAGCTTAATACGATTTGCGATTCAATGCATATATCTATTGAAGAAGTAGCTCGTATTAATAATGAAAAACTTGCTTCACGTAAAGAAAGAAATGTAATTCATGGATCAGGTGATGAACGTTAAAATTAATTTTGTCGGTGCCCAAGGTACCGGCAAAACAACGTTATTAGAAACTGCAAGAAAAGATGAAGTTTTTAAAGATTTTCAATTTTGTACAGAGATAATAAGAGATCTTGTAAAAAAGAAAAATCTTTCTATTAACGAATCGGGAAATGTGAAGTCTCAAAAAGTATTTTTTGATGCTTATAATAAAATTCTAAATAAAGATGGTTATATAAGCGATAGATGTATTATTGATGTACACGCTTATACAAATTATCTTTACGATTATAAATCAAGCAATAGCGAAAAGGAATTTCAGTCTCTTTATAAAGAAATTCTTCGTGAAAATTCTATTTTGAAATCTTTAAATAAAGATTCTTTTGGTATAATTATTTACTTTCCAATAGAATTTGAACTTGTAGATGATGGTATTCGATCTTTGAATGTTTATTTTCAAGAATATATTGATCAGTATATTGTAAATACTTTGAATAAATATCAATTGCCATTTTATACAATTAGAGGTTCTGTAGAACAGAGACTTAAACAATTAAAAGAGATAACATTTTCTCATGTCCAAATGTTGCAACGTAATGAGAAAATGTAGACCTTTAGGTCATCAAAAGAAACAAATTTATTAATTCGTAAAATTTAAAGTTATGGCAGAATCATTGTTAACACTTCGTAAAAAAGCTAATGAACTTGGTATTCAGAATTATGCAAAGTATTCTAAAGAAGAACTTGCAAAGTTGATTGAACAAAAAGAAGCAGGTATAGAAACCTATACAGATCCTGAGTACATTGCTTCTGATGAAGATGTAGCAAAAGAAGAAAAAACAGTAGAAGAACACGCAGAATCTGTTAGTAAAAACGCTGAAGAACCTCGTCCTGAAGATGAGAAAAAGCGTAAAGAAACCAAGAAAGCTGAAAAGATTGTTGCAAAAACTGTGAAGAAAGAAAAGAAACAGCCAAAAGAAAAAAAAGAAAAGCAACCAAGAGCTCC
>UMAS01028527.1_pt1 | contig 20110 bp, 24 predicted proteins | sample 1963771 | NCBI WGS metagenome assembly UMAS01 (sample SAMEA4835922, study PRJEB28245) | human gut metagenome | biome: gut microbiome; material: fecal sample | place: Denmark | collected 2008
CTCAGCGACAACTTCTAAATACTATCACATTCATTCATCAATGTCAACAACTTTTTTCATCTTTTTTCAAGTCATTTCGTCAGCTCTTATGAACTGATTTCGTATCATAACCGGGAGATTATATAACGAATAAATCTTAAAATCTGATGTTTTACAGATGTTCCTGACACCGTCTCACGCGACAGCTTTTATAAGATACCACCATCATTTTACAATGTCAAGCATATTTTTTCTATTTTTGTGTTTTTCCTATTATGTATTTTCTTATTCTCTTTTTATTCTCTTTTTATTCTCTTCTTATTTTCTTTCTTTTATATTCCTCGTTATAATCAGATTTTAAGATACTATACCTGTTAGTTTATCCGTTTCCTTTATACTCAGCTTATATTGTATCTATACTCTTTGCCTATACCAGCTCAAGTCTTTCAATTATAAAACCTTCATTCTCCATGTGATATACGGTTCCGCAATATGGGCAGTTTCTCTGACGGACAGAATCAAAGCTTGCTCCACAATTCCTGCAATACACAGATGTAATGGAGAATCCAGGAGGTTCCATGTAAGCGGTATTTCTACGGAGTGTAACGTCTATACAGTCTCCGCACCTGTTGACGCGTCCATTCTTCTCGCTGTAATTTATCCACCATGTTCTGAGTGTCATGCACAGATGACTTCCCTCCATATGTATATCCTGCACTGTCATAGCCTGCATATATGTCATTTCTATAATATCCCGAAAATATGGATTTAATGTTCCACCACAATATGATGCCAGATTCTCCGGGTGGTCTGACATAATCGCCATACGGATAAGAGATATGATCTGTCCCTCAAACTTCTCAAATGAAAAATACGGATCATATGGTGCAAATGCACTTTTGACCTTTCCTTTTGTTGTCACATAGGACCAGAACGGTATTCTCTTTCGTCCATCCCTGTTGAACTGTTTTGTCATAAATATAATAATAGAAATTATATATCCAAATATTCCGCCCATAATAAGTGCTACAAAAAATGACATAAACAAAGCCTGCGGTATTGGAGTTTCCCGGTCAAGAAAAGAAGGTATAAAACATGCAAGGAAGAAAACCAGCATTGTTATCCCTGTGGTCTTTCCCATCTTCTTCTGATTCTTTGTAGAAGCATTCTCTCGTATAAAAAATATATTTGTTACACGGGGAAACAGATCACTGATACGAAAAACCGTACGACAATAAGGGCAGCCTTCCGTGAGAGCTGCCACAGGACTAACTGCACCGCAGTTTGGACAAGACATGGACATACGTGTAAGTTCCTGCTCATTTGGAGTATGGACAACTGTCTCGTACATCGTATCTTCGGTTACACGCTCATATATTGTGCCGGTTGAATTCTGGAATTGCAGATGTCTGTCAACACCCTCATACATGAGATCAACTGTGTACCAGGATGTCTTTCGAGGCACTCTTGTAGTTCCCATCGTTTCCCTCTTCACAGGTGATGTATGCTGTATCATACGAATGCCTTTCCGTGCCATTCTATCCTTCTGAAGGCGAAGAATATATGATGTGTCTCCATCACAGCTGCATGGACGCATGTCAGAATCATACCAATGATTTAATTCTATGGCGAAATCATCAAATATACTTCTATGTTTCTCCCATGTTGGAGTATATTTCTTAAATGCTGTCACCTGTTTTCCATAACAGATCAAAGAAATTATAGCGGCTATGATCAAAGCCGCTCCAATACACAGAAAAACAAGAGCCGGCGTCTTATCTATATCCTCAACTGTATAGACTGAGGCTCCGAGAAGTCCCAATGCCAACAACACTATCCCCCCTCACGAGCAATTTTGTATCTGGCGCTGGCACCTCCAATTTACGTTTTTTATTTGAAAGATTTGATATATCTGAAAATATTGACATTTTCTTTCCCCCATAAATCCCATTAAACTTTTATTGTTATTGTATCTTTGAAACTATACCATTTTCCGTAAGTGTCTGCAGACATTCCGACGCACTGTCATCGTGCATCATCTGCCACACCTGTTCCATTCCTGGTGCAAGCAGTTTTCGCAGGAACTCTTCTCCCGATATCCAGTACACTTTGCCCTCTTCTGAAGATATAAGTTCCCCCTGATACTCATCCGTCTTGTACAGAAATCCGACATTTCTCACAGCTCCGGTCATCCAGTGATATATTCCGGTGAGCTTTGGATTGCTTATGGTCAGCCCGGTCTCCTCATATATCTCTCGTATCACCGATTCTGTGAATGTCTCTCCGGGTTCCACATGTCCACCAGGGAATGTCGTTCCGGAATAGCTTTTCCCTACTTTATCGAGTGCAAGTACACGCCCAGCGTGATCATATACCATGCACATATTCATAAATATTACCTTCTCTATTTCCGCCATTTTCTCCATCCTGTTGTTTCTATACATTCTGTATGTATTCTCCGGTCTATGGATTTATATCGCACTCTATATACTATATATCATAATGTGCGAGTACGATAACACGTTACTATCACAACGAGCTTAATTATCTGATACTCTTTTTCAGAATGTCATATTTGTTATCTACATCATTTTGTATATTCCCCGAGCGCAGCCTTCAGATACTCATACCTCTGTCTTTTCTCTTCCTTAGCAAAATGTACCTCCCGCTGCTGCTCCGGATTATCCTCGTAATTCAAGACTTCATCGCCAAACTGCTCGCTTGTGAGATCAAAAGCGCAGTCACCTATCACATTGTAACAATGATAGTTTCCGCCTGGTCTCTTTATACCGTACACCTTTCCACCAAATATATCCTGTGCCAGAAAAGCAGTGATGGAACACTGCCCCAGCGTCATGTTATCCTTTGTCCATCTGTCCCTCATCCTCGGCGCACAGGTGTCTGCACACCAGATATGACTCAGCGCATCGTATAGATCTGTTGGGGTATTTATCCCCGGATATTCATCTGTGATGGCCGGTGCATCTGCATTCTTCCAGCCCCAGAAATTGTATGTCTTTTTTCCGTTGTCCATCCATCTCACCTTCGATACTACATTATTCCATCATACTTCTACATTCGATACTTCTTTTGTCCAGCTGCCTCCATTACATCAACATCCTTACATCAACTTTCTTGCTTCATTATATCACTCACACTGTAAATTCTCAGTATTTAATATACGGTATTATTCCACAGTATTTTCTAGCACTCCAATATTTTCTATCTTACATCTTACCACATCGCCGCCCTTAAGGTACAGTGGTTATCATATATCCGTCAAGGCTCTTGTCGAAACAAAAAGACACCCGGATATAAATATCCATTCGCATTCAACCGCGAATCATATTTATACCCGGATGGTCTCTATATTTCATATGATATTGTCACTTGCGTTATCTACTACAGTCCTACTGAAGCTTTCCGTACTCCTCATCCGTCACAGGCTCGCACCATTCATTTGATGTCTCCTCACCTGGAACCTCGATTGCAAGATGGCTGAACCAGCTGTCAGGAGCTGCGCCGTGCCAGTGCTTTACCTCAGCAGGAATGTTGATGCAGTCGCCTGGATTCATCTCAACTGCAGGCTTGCCCTCCTCCTGATAGTATCCGCGTCCACCGACACATACAAGGATCTGTCCGCCACCGCTCTTTGCGTGATGGATATGCCAGTTGTTACGGCAACCCGGCTCAAATGTCACGTTGAACACTCCGACCTGGCTTGTCGATACTGGAAAGAGATAGCTGTGTCCTATAAAATACTGAGCAAATGCATCATTTGGCTGTCCGATAGGGAATACCATGCTCTTTGCATGTGCTCTCATGGACTCATCCTCATATGGAAGATCGCCCTCATTTACATTCCACACTTCCTTTGCAAGATTGAATACCGCCCAAGCCTTTGGCCAGCCGGCGTAGAAGCCAACATGTGTGATGACCGCTGCGATCTCCTTCTGTGATACACCGTGATCCTTCGCATTCTGAAGATGGAACTTCAGCGATGAGTCAGTGATTCCCTGTGCCATAAGTGCCACAACAGTTATGATACTTCTGGTCTTTACATCGATGTCATTGTTGTTCCAGTTCTCCCCAAAGAGAACATCGTCATTAAAATGTGCAAACTCAGGAGCGAACTCTCCGAGTGCATTTCTTCCCGCTGTCTGTACTATCTTTGCCATTGTTTTTCTCCTTCCAAATGTAACTCTTTTTCATTTATTCGTTGGATGTATGAAAGTTATTATCATCCTTCACTAATTTGTCATACATCTATTCTTTACGCGAGGGTTTTATCTACCCACTTCTCGATCTCCTGTCTGTTTGCCATGTTGAGCAGTCCGCCTTCTACAAACTCAGCTCCCGGTGCCGACGGCTGGAGTTCCTTGATCGTGTTGCCAAATCCGCTTCCACCTGATGTTGCGAACAATGTGATCTTCTTGCCTGTGAAGTCGTACTTCTCAAGGAATGTATTGATGATCGTCGGAGCCACATACCACCAGATAGGGAATCCAAGTACGATCTCATCATAATTCTCAATATGTGCATTTGAATCATCAAGCTCCGGTCTAAGCTTCTTGTCGCTCATCTCGACGCTGCTTCTGGATTTCTTGTTCATCCAGTCAAGGTCAGCCTTGGTGTACAGCTCCTTTGGTTTGATCTCGTACAGGTCTGCGCCTGCTGCCTCCGATATCATCTCTGCAACCTTTTTCGTGGTTCCACTTGCGCTGAAATATGCTATAAGCTTTTTTGACATTATGTAAACCTCCTTCAACTAAACGTCATCCCATTCTAATCACACTTGACGTGGAATGATGCTGCATGTCAAGTCTTCGTCAAAAACCTGACACATTCCAATATCCGCCCACACATCCTATGAATGTATGAGCATAAAAATAAGCAAGTACTTTTCAATACATGCTTATTTTAGTCCTGATATATCTATATGTCTAATACCTATATCGAATTATCTGTTATGCCTAAAAGGCATATTGTTACATCAGTCGCTTAATGATAGAAATTTTCAATTAACTCATTTAATCTTCTGGCCGCTTGATTTTGCAAATCCCATGTGATATAAAGTAAACACTGTTTACCAAATAGTAAATGGAGGTGACTATCATTCGGGAAAGTACAAAGGAAACAAGGGCGGCAATACTGAAAAGTGCCATGGAAGTCTTTCTTGAGGTTGGATATCAGGAGGCGTCCATGCGTAAGATCGCCGCAAGGGCCGGTATAACCGCAGGCGCAATATACAAGCATTTCTCAGGCAAAGAGGAAATGTTTGACGAGATATTTGAGGAAAGCGGCAGAAAGCTCATGGAAGTCACTGAATCCATGATCGGAATAGACTTCACTGCCATGTCAGATGACGAGCTGCTCAATGTGTTGTATTCCAGGATATCAGTACAGATATTCGATATGCTTGAGGGCGACATACAGCTCTTTCATATGCTGCTGAAAAATGACTCAGGCAAATGTCTGGAGAAATTCCGCAGTATCTATATAGAAAGAAGCGCCGGTTTTGCGATTAAGTATTATGATGAATTGTACAAACGCGGAATCGCAACAAGAAAATTATCTGAAAGGACCGTGTATATGCTCTCTCTGGCCGAATTCTCAATGGTCTGTGAAATAATCGCAGATGACACATGTCAAAGTGGAATCACGCCAGAGATGAAAATTGCTTTTATGGAAGCTATGAATGTTCTGCTGCACGGAATAGAAGCAGAACTGCAAATTGGCAAAACGCCTGATAATCAGGACAAATAACACTATCGCACTTCATCGGGCTGTCACGTTCTCATAAGCAAAAATGACGACACATCTTATAGGAGGAAAGAAAATGGAAAAAAAGAAAATCGAAAAAGGCTCTGTCCAGGAAACTCTTCTTCTTCCACTGTACGGAAGAAAGCGTGCCATGGAGATGTATCCGGGAAACTTTAATGATCTTGACTGCCAGAGAATATACAACGAGGTCGAGATAGACTATAACAGGAAAGGTATCATGGAGAAAATCGGTGCTATCATGGCTGCCACCAGACAATATGATCTGGCATCCGTCTGCCGATCGTATCTCAAGGATCATCCAAGAGCCTGTGTTGTGAACCTCGGCTGTGGTCTCGACACAACATTCAGCCAGGTGGATAACGGACAGGCACGTGCGTACAATCTGGATTTTCCTGACGCCATAGCTGTCCGCAATGAACTTTTAGGTGAGCGTGAACGCGAGACAAATATCGCCTGTGACCTCAACGATCTCTCATGGTTTGACAAGATAGATTTCCGCCCTGAGGACGGGATCGTATTCTTCGCATCGGGGGTATTCTACTATTTCAAAACTGAGCAGGTTAAGACTTTGTTTGCCGCCATGGCTGAACATTTTCCTGGAGGCAAGCTGGTATTTGACGCGACGAAGAAAAAGGGGCTTAAGAACATGCTGAAGACATGGCTCAAGGACTGTGATGACAACATCGGTGTTTATTTCAGTGTCGATGAACTCTCGGAACTTAAGAGCTGGAGTTCTTCATTCAGTTCTGTCATCAGGAAAGGATATCTCACAGGGTACAGACCTCTTGACAAACGATATGGATTTGTACTCAACACTGTTTTTAAGCACCTGGACAAATCCTGCATGTGTCAGATAATCGAGATACGCTTTAAATAAATCGACAGGCCAATAATTGACCTGTATTGATAATTTGACTGGTGTCAAATAGAATAGAAAGGATATGTAACTATGGAATATGGATTTACGCAGAAATTATTTTGTTATTTCTTTCACAATTCATGCATGAAGCAGGCAAAAACACAGCATCTAAGCCTTGACAGTAAGGCTATAAAGAACGAATACAAAGCAGTCCTTGAGCGTGCCGATGACATAGGAAAGTCGCACCTCATGAGCTCATACTGCATGGGCGCATATTTCATCGCACTAAACAGAAAGACTTCTCTTTCACCGGAGGAATGTTTCAGCCTGTACAAAGACGGGCTGTACAACAATAAACTTTTTCATATGGTTATTGGAAATGCAGACAGCTATCTCGATGAAAAAAAGCTTCCGGGAAGGAAGAAATGGTCTGAGGAATCTCATCTGAGACGCTATAAGAATGACTGGGTTCTTGACATCATCGAGGGCGGACCAAACGATGACTTCGTACTCGGCTATGATTATCACAACTGCGGGATCTGTAATCTCTGCCGTGACGAGGGATGCTTTGAACTGGCAAAGTATCTGTGCCGTATGGATTTCGTGCTTGCTGACATGATGGACTTGAAGCTCACAAGGACTCAGACCCTTGCCGAAAATGGAACTTACTGTGACTTCCGCTATGGACGGAAGTCACAGTAATTGATCTATCTTTTATAATCAAGTTCTCCCACTGCCATAGGATTCAGATTCAGTGTCACCCATTTGACCGAAAGTTCTGTGAGTCTATTTATATCCGTCTCATCGGCGTCCTTGATGCCGTTTATGAGTCCGGCAAATTCTCTCTGCTCGTCCACGTCAAGTGGTGTGCCCATACATATGTATCGATACAGGGCATTTGCCATGCTCTTGAAATCTGAATCCCAGTTGCAGCATCCGTTATCTAGTATCTCATAGGCAAGTTTTCCCGATATACGGATGACCTCGCCCTGAACTGTGCCCGCATGTCCCGAACCAGGCACAAGAAGATTCCACAATTCTCCATGCTGCTTCTGCCAGCGCTTCTCATGAATGACGATCGGCGATGTGCCGTCATATTCTACCCGCCTTGGAACAGAGGCAACTCCGAGCAGTCCGTACAGACTCTCCATCGCCCTGTCAAGCTCCGGCATAATATCTGGACTCATATCTTTCCTGCGAAACTCTATATCCTCAGCCGCGCTTCTCATATATGTTCTTATTTTATCTGTGACCGGAACTCCTATCCCGATCAGATACTCTGCTACCGGCGCAAGCTTTATCAGATCAAATGTCCTTGCCCAGTGAAACGCTCTCTCAAGTGGAGTCTCCCCTGATCTGGATGTCACTTCTGCATCTGCTCCCGCCTGTATCAGACATTTGACAAGCTCAAGATTGCCAGTCTTCACAGCCACATGCATTACGGTCTCTCTGTCAAGGCCCTGGGTGGCTGTTATGTCTGCGCCCAGCTTCACCAGCGCTATTGCCTGTTTCTCTGATGACATTCTTCCAGCATGATAAAGCAGCGGTGTGTAGCCATACTGGTCAACATAGTTGATGTCGATCCCCTGCTCTATCAGCCACCGCATCATCTCCTCTGAAAGTGGAAATTCCAGTGCATTTCCCTTGTTGTATCCGCCATATGCATTGATGTCGCATTTGCCCAATACCTTCTTGATGTCCTCATCACTTGCCGTCTGCACAAGCTGCTCAAAATCCTTTGGCAGTGTTTTTCTCTTTGCCATGTGTGTACCTCCCATATTCTATTCTACTTACCCCTGATCTTCCTGACATTCCTGTTCATCATATGCCTTCCCCAGTTTCTGTACAGGAACGCCTTCACCCTTGACATCTCCTGATGGTGTTCTTTTAACAGTTCATCCGGCGAATCATACACTCCGAAATCCTGATTGATACCTTCGCTCTGGATATATGTATTATTCCTGTCAAAATCTATAACAGGATTCTTAAAGTCCTTAACTGCCACTCCAAATCCGCAAAATGCACCCGTACACTCACTGTATTTCGCCTGCAGCTTTTTTAGATATCCCATATCCAGAATAAACGCCTCAAGCTCATACCACCTGTTTTCAAAATACACTTCTACCCAGCTATGGAATACATTCTGTGGTGCATTTCTGTATACGATTCCTGTCATAGCGCCCTTCTGTAGCTTTTTATCAATGGTAAATCCATGCACTCTGCACGGGATATCGCAGGCTCTAAGCAGCGCCATGAACAATGTTCCCTTGGTGTTGCACTGTCCATAGCCATCCCGCAGCACCCTGGACGCCGGGACACTGTCATCCACATTATATCCAAACAATATCTCATCCCTGACAAATGTATAAATGGCCTTCAGGCGTTCAAACTCTGCCATGTCACTCCACTTTCTCTCTCTGATGAGCTGCTTGATATTCTCATTTGAATAGTCGAGCATCTTTGTCTCTGTCAAATAATCGTGCATCCCTTTTACCTCTTATCCGAAAAATTGCATATCTGTATCGGTGTGCCACCTTCCATAACGTGGAAACCGTGTCTCTCATAGAAAGCGACATTCTTGCTGTCCTCCTGCATTCCCTCTATGTACAGATAATTCTTATATTTATCTCTAATATATTCTACCATATTTCCGGCTATTTTCTGCCCCTGATATTCAGGATGCACAAGAACATAGTGTACAAATGCCACCAGCTCTGAATCATCCAACACTCTTGCAAGTCCGACAAGGCGCTCACCCACCATCCCATGCGGTAAGAACAGTCTGTGAGTTCATAAGTGCTTTGTGAAGTCTCTGTGGGTATTCTGCCGAGATCCACCCAACCGACTTAAAAAGCTCCTGTACCTGATCCTGTGTAAATGTTTTCTCTTCTGTATATTTTATCATTATGTCTACCCCCTATGGTCACATTTCTGGCACTGTGTCATCTCGTTTTCGTTGTCTTCCTTGTAAAAGGTTCCTGACCACTGACAAATACTCTTAAGTATCGGTACAACGGATCTGCCCTTATCTGTAAGTGAGTATTCAACTCTCGGAGGAATCTCATCATATGATCTTAGAAAACTTTGGTTTTCCATATTCGGAAACATATTTCTCAATGTCAAATTGATTTTTCTTGTCAAAATCCGAAAGCTCTTTGTACATCTCGTGTGCGGTTATATCGACCTTATCTGAAAAGAACGGTCTTACTCCACGCACCTGCAATATACATTTGCCGCCATCCATAAGAGCCAGGCGGTCTTGGCTCATAAGCTCCCGCCCAAGTTTCTGATAGTTCAGACCATAGGACTGAGATGTTCCTCTGGTATCAGAGGTGTTGTACGTGTCAATCGTTTCCTTACCCAGCACTTCCGACAGATCTTTTAATGTTGACTTCTCCTTGCCACCTAAAAACAGAAATGTATCGCAGTTACCCTCGATCGTCTCTGCGTTATCCTTATAAATTGACTTTAACTGTGCCTTAGACTGTAGGATAATGGATGCCGATATCTCTCTGCTTCGTATGGTTGCAATCAGCTTGTCAAACTTCGGAATCTGTCCGATGTTTGCGAACTCGTCCAGGATACACCGCACATGTACCGGGAGCTTTCCATGGTATTCATCGTCTGCAATCGTGCAGAGCAGATTGAAAAGCTGTGTGTACATGATTGATACCAAAAAATTAAGGGAATCATCTGTATCCGAAATAATGACAAACAATGCTGTCTTTCTTCTACCGATGTCCCCTAAGTCGAGTTCATCATATGCTGTTATCTCCCTGACTTCCTTGATGTCAAATGGTGCAAGTCTCGCACCACAGGAAACCAGAATACTCTTGGCTGTCTTACCTGAAACAAAATGTCAAAGACTTTTTAGTACCCATACATTTCATTGCATGAAAAAAGCCACTGTAGATTTCTCCACAATGGCTATAAAGTCATTTTTATTCACTTTTGATTTTCGGCAACCTCATGCCCAAACTGGAATAGGTTTGACACTTTAATCGGGACTGAACTCCTTATCGGTAATGACATAATGAAATTCATCTGCACCAAAGGTATCTTTGTCCAGATCTGTAATAGTAAATGTAGTTCCATCAAATTTCATATAGCCGCTGGTGCCGTCAACAACAACGCCATCTTTTACAATGTCCAGATAAACAATTCTATCGATGCTATTCAACTCATAGGCCTGCCAACCGTCCACACCCTGAAAATAGGCTGTAACATTGGCAAACGGTTCATCGTTTTCCTTCTTGCAGACAAGATAACTGGCACTGTCCTCCGATACCCAGGTGGCAGTCATTCCCCAAGGACCTTCCGTTGATACATATCTCCCAAATTTATGGTCGTTGGTACGGTTAATTATGAGTCCTACAAAAGAACCAACAACGAGTACAAGAATAAGCACAACGACACCAACAATGATTTTTACATTCTTCCTCATGATAAATTCACCCTTCAATAAATTCATCTGTTAAGAATATTCTTATTTTTCGCTCTTATTGAACATACTAATTATACCACAATATATGCAAGTTTTCCATATGCTTTTCTACCTATGCCGTATGCTGATTTGCCCTAACATCATTCTCAATCAGCCTCTTTATCTTGTCCTTCATGCTTTCTTCGGCATCCTCATTGAAATGCACTCTCACAACATACATTGTGCCACCTATCTGCTTTCTGAGTGCTACCGGTGTGTGTGATTTTCTATTCTCCATTTGTGTTCTCCTTTATGTCTGCCTGGTAAGGAAGAGCCTCTTTCAGCTGACAACCGGAAGCTGACAACCGACCTCTAAAAACTCTCAATTCCTTTTATTTATAGTTACTTTTCCTAAATTTACTTTTTCTCAAATATTCCGTTGCTTTCGTTGTCAGAACTATATATATCCCTTAAAAACATAGTAAATATAAGGTTTTATAGAACATAGAACCGACAACGGGGTTGGCAACGGGATAGACAACCAGCCGACAACCTATCAGGCATTTATCTCTCCATCCACTCCGGTGGCAATGATAACTGCTCCATCTGCTCCTTGGTTATCGGTTGAAAATCCTGACCTCTGTTGTCAGGCTTCTCCCATCCTTTCTGCCTGCGGTATGGTTCAGGAAAATGTCTTGGATTACTAAAGGCAATCCAATCACTGCAGTTATTCATAATGTCATTAATCTCACGAATTTCCCATTGTGCCGGATTTCCGTCATTTCCCAATGCCTCAGAATATAACTGCCTTGAACATACCATGCTTCCCTCGTAATGCTCCAAATAGTCAAGAATCAGCTCTTTCTTGGTATCTTCCTGCATAAACTGCTTCTGATACTCACAAAGCTCTTTTTCCATCTCTTTCGGAAGCCTCAGCTGGCATTTGCCACTCCTGTAGATTTCCATAGCCTCTGCCCACATCTGGTCGATATATTCCCTTGATGTCTTTTCATCATCGAGTATATGAGTTTCCGCCTCTTCCATATTGCAAAGAATAGGCAGAAATCTTCGGTTTCCCGACCTGTCCATAGGCAGGAAATCCAGCGAATTTGATGAACCGGCAAACACGCACTGCCTCTTGTGGTCTTTGGGATGCCTGTCGTATGGGGTCTTGTAAGTGTCTTTCTGTCTGCTCATAAAGGACTTGGTATCTTCCACATTCTTGGCATTGAGAATTGCCACCATTTCAGGGAACTCTATAATCAGATGCCCCTATATTTTTCGGTATACATTATCATCATCCATTTTCTTCAAGTCATCCGTAAACCAGTCATCTTCCATGGCAAGGAAACGCAGAAAAGTGGATTTACCGGCTCCCTGACCACCTACCAGGCAGAGCATTACTTCAAACTTGATGCCCGGGCATGAAATTCTTGCTATCGTCCCTATCATAAAAAGCTTCATTACCTCATAGGTGTACTCACTGACCTCTGCCCCTAAGAAGTGATGCAGTGCATAGCGTATCCTCTCCCTGCCATCCCATGTTATGGAATTGATGCGGTCAAGAACCGGATGGTATCTGTTTTCATTTGCCACGACCTTTATCACATCCTCAATCCGCTTTTCGTTGGATAATCCATAATGCTTTTCAAGGTAGACAACAAGGAATTTCAAATCAACATCCGTCAGGCTGTCGCTTTCACGATACCATCCCAAATCCCTTGTAATGTCGATTTTATCCGTAAACATGTTCAGACGGAATGCACCCTGCAGATTAGGGTCATTCATCAAAATCAGACGATAGTTACCGACTGTTTTCCTGACTTCTCCCTTTTCTGTGCTCTCCAGCATCGCCCTGACTTCTCCGATACTCTTCAATTCTTCCTGCAATCGACTTCACCCCCTTTCCAATGTCAGAAACAACAGAAGCTCTGTCAGGGATATCCTTTTCAAGGAGAGTATCAAGCTGATATTCCACTTTACTGATATTCTGCAGAGCTTCTACAAAGCAGGGATGCCATTCCTCATCCATGCTCTTCGGTGCATATTCTGTTTTCCATTTCCTTAACAGATGATAATAGTCTGACAGAACACAAAAACACTGCTTCTGCTCTTCATCCAGTATCTGCTCCGGTGTTTTCTTTGGTGCCATCTTTTTCGGTGGTGCCCGGTTGGTTGCGTCATAATTCAGTCCAAAGTCAGATGCAATCTTCATTGCAGCTTCCTTTGGTGCAAGCCCGAAATATTTTGCCACAAAATCTATCGCATCTCCGGTATCTCCACAGCCGAAACAATAGTATCTCTTATCAATCTTCATGCTGGGAGTCTTGTCTTTATGAAACGGACAACAAGCCAGCCCACTCCGGTTGATTTTGATTCCATACTGCATAGCCACCTGCCTTGCAGTGACATTTTCTTTCACTACTGCAAATACATTCATGCTTATCCCAATTCCTCTCCCCTTGCTTTTTTGTGTGCTGGTGTTTCTGCCACCTTTGCTCTCTGCTCCTCTACAAGCTTCCTGTTTGCCTCAAGAAGGGCACGGACTGACTTCCTTGCATGTTCCTTTACCTCAGACTTCTTTTGCTCCTTTATGCGTGGATTTTGCAATGTTTCCATTACTTTCCCGGCTACTTTCTGTGCCATGCCCCTGAGCCTGTTTTCCAAATTATCAAGACACCTTCCGACAAAATCCCGCTTGTCCTTTGGTGTCTTTCTCTCATCCGAGGTCAGCCACTTTTTATATCTGCGAAGCTCCTCAATATCTTCCGCCCTGGTCTGCTCTGCCATTGTATCAGATACTGCCTCACACGCTTTTTCATAGGCATCCTCAGCTACCTGTTCCACAAAATTCTCCATATCCAAAACTCTCATGGTAATCTCATCCAGAACTGCCTGCTTCTCTGCAATTCGCTTTTTCTGATTTTCAATTATAAAGTCCTGCTTTTCAAGATAGCCTGCACCACCATAAACCGGCTCACACTCCACCTGCACTCCGTTTCTCTGTGCTATCTCCAAAAACAATTTTCTGCATTCTGCATCAAAGTTCATTTTCCGGTTATTGTATTTCCCTTTCTTTTTTGCTGGGTCAGGCAGTTCAAAGCCAAGCTCTTCCAGTGCCTTATCCTGCTGGGGACATAATTCTCCATATTTGTTTTTTGCGTCAAATACATGCCTCTCATGAATATGCGGGGTTGCCTCATCCAGGTGCAGTGCCCAGTCCAATATATGAATGTGGGAGCCATATCTTTTATTGAACTCGTCAAAGAACTCTGCTGATACCTTAGCTAGCACATCCGGTGTAACCGCATGGTCTATATTGCCAAGCTGTATCACGCTTTCTTCCGGGCAGGTCTTATTGTTTTTCAGTACATCATCAATCGTTCTGTTTCTCTCCGGATGCCTTGCCTGCTCATTCCTCTCATTCTGTGCATCCACAAAATCTGAATAATGCTCATAGTAATAGGCACGCTCAATTTCTGTAAAATTAAACTGCCTCTCTTGGGAACTGCCCGCAAAACTGTAACCCTGATAGCAGTCCCAGTAAACATTCTGCTTTGTTCTTTCCGAATCAATATGTTCACTGTGCTCCACATCAAAATCCCTGTCATTATGCTTTACATCATAGACTCCATGCTTTCCACTTCTGCCATTATGCCTTGAAGCTTTCATTGTCTTTTCTCTCCTCTCCACTGTTTTGTTTTTTTGATGGCGGAGCCGATAAACCCTTGCGTTTGCGGCAAGTAATACCCAGTACTTATTGTCGCTACGACAATAAACTGGGCAGGGCTTCTGCCCTTGACCTGATGAAGGCTCTGCCTCTCAACTCCGACAAAGGTTGCACCTCTGTACTCTGCCCCGAAGGAGTTGAAATCTGTCATCCCACAGGACGGATAACACAGTTCAACTTCTCCGGTTGCCCTGCATTTCCTGCGGAAATTTGAGCATGAAAAAAGCACCCAAGACTTCTCTCAAGTGCTTTCTGCGAAATCCTATTCAGGCATTCCAATCGTCGGTTCCAATGCAAGACTGCCTGCCGTTGCATAGACTCCGTTCTCCCTGTCCTGCCTGCGGATTTCTTCTTTCATTGCCTGCATTTTTGCACGCTTTTCATTTTTTACACGCTCTTCATATTTCCTCTGCCATCCACTTTCTTTTCTTCGTAAATACTGCTGATGTCTCCTGTCCTTGATTCTGTTAATCCGGTCAATCTCAGCCTGCTCTTCAGCAGTAGGTTCTGTCATCATTGCCGGTGGAACATACCGACCAACAAAATTGAAATAGATTTCAATCTCCTGCGTGGTTTGGATGCTCCCCTTTCTGTCTCTTTCATGCACCAGCACCTTATCAACAAATTCATTTACCATTGCCGGTGTCAGTTCCTCGAACTTCTCATATTTATCAATCAGTGCAATAAACTTGCCGGCAGAATTTCTGCTTTTCTCATATTCTGTGAGCTTCGCTTCCAGCTCCTTAATCTCTGCATCCAGCTCCGCTTTTTCCCTGGCATACTGCTTATCAAGAACCTCATATCTGCTGTCCGGTAGTTTGCCGAGAATATTGTCCTCATAAATACGGCAGATTAGCTTCTCCAGCTCCTCACAGCGATTTCCAGCCACTGCGATTCTTGCCCTGACCTTTTTTACCTCTGCATCCTCCTGTGTTGACTGTGCCATTGTTATGGTGTCTATGAACTCGCTCCGGTCATACTTTGCATATTCAAAGATTGCCCTGAGTGTGTCTCCTATCAGTTCCAGCACCACTGACTCGTTAATCCTGTGCTGTGTCTTGCACAATGTTCCGCAAGGTTCCTTGGTATAAGCAGAACAGGTATACTGGGCAATCCTCTTTCCATTGCTTGTCCGGTGCACATACATTTTTGCACCACAGTCAGCACAATACATAAGACCGGTAAGAACATGATGCTCTCCCCATCCGTCCGGGTATCTCCTTACATTTTCCCGTAATTTCTGCACTGTATCAAAGGTCTGCTGGTCAATAATCGGCTCCTGCGTATTCTCAAATATTACCCAGTTGTCCTCTGATACATAATGGCTCTTTTTATCCTTAAAATGCTTCTGTGTTTTAAAATTGACCGTGTGACCTAAGTATTCCCTTTTCTTCAATATCCCGACTACTGTAGAAGAACCCCATCCATAAGGGTCTTTCACTTTCTTGTTTCTGTTATTCCCCTGCCCGAAGCGTGCCATATGCACTGCCGGTATTTCCACTTTTTTCTCCTGCAGAAGTTTTGCTATCTGATAAGGACCCAGCCCATCAATAGTCCATTTGAATATCAGCCTCACAATTTCGGCAGCTTCTTCATCCACAATCCAATGGTTTCCGTCATTTTCATCTTTCAGGTATCCGTATGGTGTAACACTTGCCACATGCTTTCCGGATTTTCCCTTGGATTTGAATGTGGATTTTATCTTTTTGCTGATATCCTTGGCATACATTTCATTCATAACATCCCTGAATACAAGGAAATCGTCATCTCCATTGTAACTGTCATGATTATCGTTAATTGCAATCAGACGAACTCCCTTTTTGCGAAAGAACTCCCGGAGCTGACCTACCACAAGATAATCCCGCCCTAACCGGCTCATATCCTTTAGAATAATGGTTTCCACTTCTCCATCTTCCACAAGCTGTATCATAGCCTTAAAGGATGGTCTGTCAAAGGTTGTGCCGGATATACCATCATCAGTGAAGTGCCTGAACCTGGTCCACCCTTTTTCTCTGCAATAATCTTCCAGCAGCTTCTTTTGATTTGATATACTGTACGACTCCCCAAGGTTCTCATCCTCTCGGCTTAATCGTTCATATAATACAATTATTTTCTCACTACTCATGTTCTGCTCCTTTCCTCTGTATTTGAGCCAAAAGTAATAAGCTCAAAGAGAATCTTTAATCTGTTAAGGTACTAAAAAGTCTCTTTCATCTTATTACACCTGCCGCAAGTTTATATTTATGATACTGTCGTACTGCAAAAGAATCCGGATCAGCTTCTATGCCCTCTTCATCATTACCAAATTCTATGTCTTTGAACATAAGGTCAATGGCATTCTCAAAGTCCTCATCCTCTTCTCTTGTCTCCGACGCATCTATCATGGCTAAAAGTGAGACAAAATTTCTCTCACTCTTCTTACAGTATTTCACAATGTACGCCACATACGCTGTGAACAGTAACCTCTCGGCTTTCACCCAGAAATCTTCTCCGCTCTGTGCGCCCTCCCCCTTTGTATTTGCAATCAGCGTATTCACAAATTTGAGCACATCCTGCTCCGTATGAATATATGCAAATGGGTTATAGTGCATGGACTTTGCGAAATTGATTGTGTTGAATACCTTTATCTTATATGGTGTCCTCTTATAGATCACCTTGCCGGATTTGGTCTTTAAGACCTGTCCGTTCTTGCCGACCTTCGGTACTTTGTTACCCTTGTCGTCAAGCTCCCATGCCCCTCTTGCAAGCATGGTACCAACTTCTTCAAGTACAGTTCCCTTGGGATCAGTCACTACATATGAACACTGCATTTGCATAAGTGACGGTTTCACAAATCCTCTTGTTTTTCCTGCTCCGGAACCTCCGACAATCAGGATATTTTTGTTTCTGTCGTACTTTGGGTGTTCCGGTCTCGTCATTCTGAGCCACTCTGTCGCAGTCAGCGGAATGTTGTTCCACTTAACCGGGTCTGTATATGGTTCAAAATCCTTATCCGTTCCCCACTTGGCAGAGCCATATTCCTCTCTCGGACGGAACTGCTTGGCATTCTTCTTTCTGGAGTTCATGAAGAGCTTGAATGCCACACCTGCGCCAATACCACAGATAAGCGGTGTCAGCTTAAACGATGGTGCAAAATAAGGCTTGACCTGGAATATCAGTGAAAATGCTTTAACACACTTATCCAGCATATCGCCGCCATCTACTGATACCACCGCCTGTACATACTTATTTATCACATAAAATATGATTACAAACGGGATTCCATCAATCGCTATCTTATTCGCATTCAGCTTTCCATTCTTGTAATATGGTTTCAGTATTTTCTTGGGTAATGCCTTCAGGTCATCGAGTACGGCACCGCCAATATTCTTCTTTCCCATAAGCACCACCTACAAACTTGTATCCCGGCTCTTTTTCTTCGTTTTTTCACGCTGCCGGTTCTTGTCTTTCTGTTTCTTCTGTGACTGCTCCTTCTTGTCCTTGATTCTCTCCGTAAGCGACTTATCCTTCTTCGGATTATGTTTTCTCGCCGCTTCCTTGATTTCCTCCTTTGCATTTGGTGTGATACTTCCGGATTCCAAAACTTCATTCTTGTGATCCTTGATCTCAAATCTCGTAGAGAATCTTGACAGTGTTTCCACGTCATCCATATTTATCTCACCATTATTTACAAAGTCAGCCGACATAACCTCCTTGCCCTTATCATCGTAAAGTACAAGTGTCTTGGTCATTTCCTTCTGCTCCTCAAGTACCCGTTCGGAAGCCATCTTCAGTAATGCTGCCATCTGGTCTATGCTTTTCACTTCACAGAATGCAGTATGCGTGATGGAACCATCTGCCCTCGTTACCTTTTTCATATCCACCGGAATATGACTTTTCTTACAGGCTTTCTCCAAAAGCTCCGCTGTTCTCTCATCATTTACATCAATATGCGTGACATCTTTGCCCTCTCTGTTGAATCCCTTTAATGAGCCATGCGTTTCCTTATAATTCGACATTACCTTATCGACAACCTTGCCGAGCAATGTCTCCTTCTGTTCCTCGCTCATACCAGGATTCTGCTGTTCAGACCGCTTGCACGCATCTGCAATGGCAGTAATCAGATCTACGCTGACAGTCACAATCGCCTTTCCTGTCTGGAACGACTCCTGCGTCAATTCATCGACCATTGTTCTGTCCTCCCGATATTATTTTCTCTATGCTTCCTGTCCTGTGTGGGTGGTCTTACCCACGGAATACCATTTTTGCTATACATCAGGTGTCCTCCTTCATTTTTATTTGAACTTCTGGACAATTTGTCCAAAAGCTGCTTTCTTGTTCTTTGTCCTTGAAGAGACAAAAAAAGAGCATTCATGCTTTTACACATAAATGCTCTGACGCTGTTTTATTATAAAATTGTCTTAGCTGTTGTTCCCTACAAACTTGAATTTTTGTTATTCTACGATACCTTCAATATAGCTGTAATCAATATTTCCCTTTGTAACAGAATAGAAAAACGGATCTTTTCTAATTGTATCATCTGAGTTGATAATAAAATTATTCCAATCGCCTGCCTCGTTGCCATCAGACAAATAAATAGTAACTTTGAAACTATATCCCGTATATTCCAAAGATGGCTTTGACCGCTTTACTTCGACGCCATTCAAATTTTCGACAATATGCTGAATCTGCTCTTTGTCGGTAATATGTGTTGCGTTTCCGCTATTGCCATTGAAAACAACTATTTCCATGACCTCATTAGGGTCTAAGTCCATCAAGTCGAGTGGAATATTAAACCATACAACAATGCCAATCAAAAGAATTATCACAACAGACAGCAATATGATGATTTTCTTTTTCATATCAGCTCAACTCCTTTGTCAACTACCGATTTGTTTGTTCCATAAAATTCATTTTAGTCGCTTTCAAACTTGCTGGCGGCGAACAGCATTTCATGCTGTTTGCGGACGGCAAGTCCACAAGGGATAGCCGCTTTAGCGGCGCAAGGGGGTGTAGCCACCTTGACGGAACGAAGTGACGCAACATTCTCGGTCAAGCAGTTTTCTTCTGCTGACGGAGAATGAAGCTCCGCAGGACGCACTACTCTCGACAGAGAGTATAGAAGTGCGCCCTTTAGTTCCTAAAGGGATTTTCTTCTGACCCAAATTACATAAAATGTAGATCAAGACATTTCTAAGAGGTACTCTCAGATTTTCACAACATAAGGTTCATCTTCAATAATACCCTGATCGTGGGTAACAATGATAACCGTTTTACCTTCTTCATTGAGTTCGTGCAATAACCTCATAACAATATCTCTATTTTTCTTGTCAAGTGAGCCAGTAGGTTCATCTGC
>UMAS01047888.1_pt1 | contig 19635 bp, 20 predicted proteins | sample 1963771 | NCBI WGS metagenome assembly UMAS01 (sample SAMEA4835922, study PRJEB28245) | human gut metagenome | biome: gut microbiome; material: fecal sample | place: Denmark | collected 2008
AGTTTCCTTGACGAATACCGGCGGCGCAGCATGGTTACTGGCAAAAGCGTATCCGTTATCTCCCCCTCGCTCACGCGGCACGGGAAGGCCATAGCCATAGACGACGACTGCCGCCTTGTTGTTCGCCTTGACGACGGAACAACGGAGCATGTCTCCACGGGCGAAATAAGCATAAGAGTAGATTGAGCGCAGAGGTTTGCGCGTGCTACCCTCCCCTGTGCATGAATATGTATATTATTGTGATAAGCGGCAATAATACTGTTAAAATCCGACAGGGGGAAGAAATATATGGAAAGCTGTAAAAGCGAAACCGCCGCAAAGGGCGGCTGGACACAGCAGGAGGATAGGTTGCTGCTGAGCGCGGCGCAGTCCGCGCGGCAGGACGGTAGGGCGTTGAGAAGCGTATTTGAGGAGGTTGCGGCGCAAACCGGACGCAAGCCAAACAGCATACGCAATTATTACTACGAGCGCATAAAGCAGAGCGATGTTGAAAGCGAGCTTTGCCGCAGCGCGGCATTCGTGCCGTTTGAGCGGGACGAGGTGCGCGCAATGCTGCGCACGATACTTTCCCAGCGGGCGAAGGGCGTAAGCGTGCGCAGCTGCACCCTTGCAATGGGCAACGGGGACACGCGCAGCATGCTCCGCTACCAGAACAAGTATCGTTCCGTTATAAAGAAAGACCCCGCGCTTGTGCGAGAGGTAATGGCGGAACTGACAAGCGAGGGCATAGCCGCATTCGATCCTTACGTTCAGCCGCTTGCTTCCCGCAGGGAACGACTGGGCCGCGCGGAGGCGCTGGCGTTCTTCAGCGCGCTGGAGGAGTTAGCGGCATCATACAAAAAGCTGATGCTGTAACGCATAATATGCGCATTGGGCTGAACCCATATCGGGCTCGGCCTTTATTTTTTATGTATAGCTTTTCGGGCGCGGTTATTGTATCATTATGTATGAATCTGAAAAAACGGAGCGGCACGCTATGATAGACAAAGCTAACATACGGCGCAATCTTTCTCGCCTGATGGCGGCAAAAAGCATATCCGGCACGGCGGAGGAGATACAGGGTGCGGAAGTTATACTCGATATGCTTCACGAGCTTGATTATTTCAAGGCGCACAGTGAAAACATATTCACCGTTCCCGTAGAGGGAGACCCGCTTGGGCGCTATATAGTGGCCGCGCTCATGTGCGGCAGCGCCGCGGGAGACACGATAATACTTACCGGACATTACGACGTTGTTGATGCGGACGAATACGCCCAGCTTAAGGACATTGCATTCGACATGGACTCCATAACCGCGCGCATAGGCGAACTGCCCATGAGCGAAGAGTGCAGGCAGGATTACGAAAGCGGGGATTGGCTTTTCGGCCGCGGCAGCGCGGATATGAAATTCGGCCATGCGCTTATAATTGAGCTTTTGCGGCACTACGGCGAGGATATATCCGCATTGAGTGGGAATCTTCTATATGTTGCCGTATGCGGCGAGGAAACGAACTCCGAAGGCATGCTCACCGCCGCGCCTTTCTTAAATAAGCTTGCCGTAGAGCGAAACTTACATTACCGCGCGCTGCTGCTGAGCGAATGCTATCTCAATGACGACATGGCGCACGACCCAACGCGCTATATACATTACGGCGCAACGGGCAAGGTTATGCCGCTGTTCTTTTGCGCGGGCAAAGGCTGCCATGCGGACGAGCCCTTCGTTGGGCTTGACGCGAACGCCCTGAACGCCGCCGTATACGCCCGCCTTGCCATGAATGCGGATTACTGCGAGCATATGCGCGGCGAATGCACCCCGCCGGCGGTATGTCTAAAAATGAAGGATCTCAAGGCCAACTACTCCGTATCCATACCCATGTATGCGGTATCTTATTACAGTTTGCTCACACTTGACCTTGACCCGGAGGGCATAACGGAGCGGCTGAAGGCATTGGCGTATGATGCGTTCACAGCCGTGCTTGAAAAACGGCGGCAGGATATGCGCCGTTACGGGCAGCTTATGCCCCGCCCCATCGCCACGCGGGATTTTGAGCCAAACGTTATTACCTACGCAGAGCTTTACGCCGCCGTTAAGGCAGAGCAAAGCGATATAGACGCGCGCCTTGCCGCCCTTGCCCGCACGCTTACTGAACAGAAGTCCGAATTGCAGGACATAAGCATTGAGCTTGTGCGCTGCCTTTACGAGCAGTACAGCGACAAGCGGCCCATGATAATAATTGCGTTCATACCGCCCTATTATCCGGACGTTTATATGGATACGTCCGATGCGGACGCGCATAAGCTGCTTTGCGCTGCGGAGAACATAATAGCCTATGCCGAAAAGGAGTTTGGCGAAAAGCTGGCGCTGAAGGATTATTACATGGGCCTTTCGGACATGAGCTATACCGGCCTTAGTGAGGAGGCGAACCACGAAGCGCTGTTCAATAACCTTGCCGGGGCGAACATAACATACAGCTTCCCCATGCAGGCATTGAAGGCGCTGCATGTGCCGGGCATAGTGCTGGGCGGCTGGGGCAAGGATTTCCACCAAAGCACGGAGCGGCTGAACGTGCCGTACAGCTTCGGCGTAGTCCCCGCGCTTTATATTAGGATAATAGACTACATTTTCAACAAATAAGCTTTATATACAAGGAGGAACACAAATGATTTCCAGCATTACCAAGGACATAATATACGTTGGCGTGAACGACCATGACGTTGACCTGTTTGAGGGGCAATACATCGTGCCAAACGGCATGGCGTATAACTCATATGTAATTATGGATGAGCGCATAGCCGTTATGGATACGGTGGACGCGCACTTCGGCGAAGAATGGCTTTCCAATGTTAAGGAAGCGCTGAACGGACGCGAGCCGGACTATCTTGTGGTGCAGCATATGGAGCCGGATCATTCGGCAAACGTGGCAAACTTTGTTGCCGCATATCCCAATGCCAAGATAGTTGGCAACGCAAAAACCTTCGCCATGATAGCGGACTTTTTTGACATTACCATACCGGAAGAAAACAAGGTTGCCGTTGCCAACGGCGAAAGCCTTTCCCTCGGCGCGCATCAGCTTACGTTCGTTTTCGCGCCCATGGTGCATTGGCCTGAGGTTATGGTAACATACGACGCCAAGGACAAGGTGCTGTTCTCCGCGGATGGTTTCGGCAAGTTTGGCGCGCTGGACATTGAGGAAGAATGGGACTGCGAAGCAAGGCGGTATTACATCGGCATAGTTGGCAAATACGGCGCGCAGGTGCAGGCGCTGCTCAAAAAGGCTGCGGCGCTGGACATTGCCATAATATGCCCGCTGCACGGCCCCGTGCTTAAGGATAACCTTGCGCACTACATAAACCTTTACGATATTTGGTCAAGCTACCGCGCGGAAAGCGAGGGCGTAATGATAGCCTACACCTCCGTATACGGCCACACCAAGGCCGCGGCTCAACTCCTTAACGACAAGCTTACCGAGCTTGGCTGCAAAAAGGTGGTTCTGTGCGACCTTGCCCGCAGCGACATGGCGGAGGCCGTTGAGGATGCGTTCCGCTACGGCAAGCTGGTGCTTGCCACAACCACCTACAACGCGGACATATTCCCATTCATGCGCACGTTTATAGAGCACCTTACCGAGCGCAACTATCAGAACCGCACCGTGGGCTTTATAGAAAACGGCGCGTGGGCGCCCATGGCAGCCAAGGTCATGCGCGCCATGCTTGAAAAGAGCAAGGATATAACCTATCTACCCACCACCGTAACCATCAAATCCGCCCTCAAGAGCGCATCCATAGCACAGATTGAGCAGATGGCGAAAGAGTTGATGTAAGCTTATCTAAAAAGGCAGAAAGCCTACTGCGGTTTTCTGCCTTTAGTTTGTGTTTCCCCAAAAGTAAATATGCCCCGCAGTATCGGCGGGGCGTGTTGCAAAGCTATTGAATACTCTACCGTTGCAATGTTAATATGCCTGCGCAGTACGATACAGGCATAAATGAGATTTCGGGAAAGTATTTCCTTAATTCTTCCGCCACAAAATAGATTTCGTCATTGTCCCATTCATCGCCCGCGCTCTTCTTGCATTTTTCCAGTTCATCGCGTGTTTCAAAGGCTACATCGCCAATCAAAATCCTTCCGCCCTGTTTAAGGCAGCCGCGCAATGCGTTAATGAATACGGGCTTTTGCTCATCGGTTAGATGGTGCAGGGAATACGTCGCTATAATAAAATCATAGCGTTGGCTGCGCAGCGGCTCAACCAGTCCGTTTGAAAAATCCCCTTGATACAGATGCGCATTCGGCATTTTTGATGCCGCGAGCTCAATCATTCTTTCCGAAAAGTCCTGCCCATAAACGCAGCAGCCATTCTCATACAGCTTAGTTGTCAGCGTACCTGTTCCGAAGCCAATGTCCAATACGGTTGGGCTTTGTTTTTCCATTACGGCTTGGAAAATATAGCCCAGCACCTTCTTGTACCCCGCAAACGGGTATGTGTTTCCCTCATCGGAAATGCCGACGCTTTTGTCGTATCCGTCAGCCCAAAGGTCAAATCCCTTGTCGTTAAGCATGGCTGTTTCAATGCCCTCCTGCCGTTTGTTCCCCGCTTTTACTTCCCCGCAAGCTCCACCAGCCGTTTGAACACGGCCGTATGCACGCCGCCTTCCTGCTGAAGCAGCTCCGGGTGCCACTGTATGCCCATTATGCGGCCGTCCTCGCTCTCTATGGCCTCAATTATGCCGTCGGGCGCGGTGGCGCTCACCTTTATGCCGCGGCCCGGCTCCCGCACGGACTCGTGATGGAACGTGTTCACCTCAAGCCGTTCACAGTTGCATAGCGCATACAGCGCCGTACCCTTTTCAACCTTAACGCTGTGCGTCATTTCGCAGCCCGGGTCCGGCTGACGATGCCTGAGCGCGTTTGGATACTGCGCGGGTATGTCCTGATATACCGTGCCGCCAAAGGCAATGTTTATGACCTGTTCCCCGCGGCATACGCCGAGTATGGGCAGTTTTTTAGCCGCAGCCTGGCGAATCATCTCCATTTCATATATATCGTCGCTTCTGCGGCTGCCGCCCATACCTATTATGGGTTCTTCGCCGAACAGCAGCGTGTTTATGTCCGGCCCGCCGGGAATATACAATGCATCTATGTTTTCTACCTGTTCGGGTATATCCTCCGTTGAGTTCATAACCGGTATCAATACGGGCAGCCCGCCCGCGTTCTTTACTGCGTTTATGTCACTCTGCCCGATAACGTAATGGTTATCCCCGCTTTTCATCCTTATGAGCATACCTATGCGTGGTTTCATCTGTGCGATTCTCCTTGCTTATATTGTAGCGTACAAATGATATCGCATATTCCCGCTTTTTGCAACAAAAAGGAGCGGCATCCTGCCCGCCCCCAATTTTTGCTTCGTTTACTTTTCCGTCTTTGCGGCGTTCTCCGCTTTTTTCACGGCGAATGCTTTTTCCTCGTGATGCGCAAGGCGCACAAGATTGGGCCAGTGCATTATCCATACGAACGCAACGGCTGCTATCGCCACAACGTACTGGCTCGCGCTGAATCCGCCAAGTATAAGCATTGTTATCGGCATGAACGTTACGCCAGAAAGCGAAGCTATGGACGCGGTTTTCTTTATAAGGAACGCCAGTAAATATATTCCTATGCAGATAAGGAACAGCCGCCAGTCCATATAAAGCCCTATGCCCGCCGTTACCGCAACGGCCTTGCCGCCCTTAAAGCCGAAGAATATGGGGAAGCAATGCCCCGTAAGGCAGGCTATCGCCGCCGTGGCCGTGCCGGTTTCGCCGGCAATAACGCCGCCCAGCCACATTACGAACATAACCTTTGCCATGTCCAGCAGCAGCGTGCAGCCGCCCGCAACCGGGCCGAACACGCGCGTAACGTTGGCCGCGCCCGCGTTTTTGCTGCCGCGCTCCCTAACGTCGCTCTTCAAAATATACTTGGTAATAATTACAGCCGCATTGACCGAGCCTATAACATAGCCCAGCACTGCGGCCGCAATATGCAATAATATATCAATTATACTCATTCTTTGTTTTAACCGTTAAGCGCTTTCCTAATGTTTCTTACCACCGCGTCAAGCGACCTGAAGCTGCTGAGCGCGCGGTTGGCGCCGTCCACATTCACGCAGTCGTTATCGTCAAGCTGCGCCATAAGCTGCAGCGGGTTCACACCAAAGTAATAGTCCTGCTTTTCATCCGGCCCTTTGGAAAGGAAGAACAGATAAGTGTCCCCCTCAACGGGTACGGGGAGCTTTGCAGGGTCGCACGCGGCGGGCTTGAGCGTTGATGCATCGATCATGCCTTCCGCCATCGTGGGGCAGTATACCACCTGTATCTCGCTGCCGTATTTCAGCGAGCCCTTTACGGAGCCGTAAACTTCAACCGTGAGCAAAGACGCAGGCAGTTCGTTTTCTATCGTTGCGCCGTTTTCATGCGAGCGGAAGGCCATGGGCTTTATTGCCGGGGCTTCCTTAACGCGGCCTATGAAAATATAGTCGCTGCCTTCGCTCAGCGCCGCAATATTTTTATAATACAGGCTTTCGCTCTGCACGGATATTATGCTGCCGGCCTGCGATATTGCCGTTTCAATGCTGGACATATCTATTACGGAGCCGGAAACATACACAACGTCGTTCTTTATTTTGAACGCCGTGTCGCCCACTATTTTAAAGCTGTCCATATCTTCGCTCTGGTAAACGTCATCGCCCTTGGCAAGGTAAAGGAGATATTCCTCTCCCTCCTTCATGCCGCCAAGTGGGCAATGCAGCGTTTCGCCAAGATGCTCCAGCGTGCCGGCAACGGTGCGTTCAACGTTCACGTCGCAGCATACATTGCCCGATGCATCCGTATGCGTGCGCAGGCACTTTGCAACCACCACCAGGGAAGAGCTCCTGTAAAGCCGCTGCATTTCGTATATCTCCGCTTCGGAAGCCAGCGGAACATCCGCCTGCTGCGCATTGCATGCGCAAAGCGCAGCCATGGCCGCAAGCACGAGCAGCATTGCAATTATGTGCTTTGCCCTTATCTTTTCCATTGTCCTAGCAGCGCCTCCTTCCCTGCGTTTTTGCCTTTCTAATATAATAAACTATTTTCGCGCCCAAAAGGTTGCGCAAAAAGTAAACTTTATATTAAAAAATTTTCCCTAAAGCTCCCTTCTGCCCTCAACGGCCTTAAGCAGCGTCATTTCGTCCACGTATTCAAGGCTGCCGCCTATCGGCACGCCGTGGGCGATTCTTGTCACGCGCACGCCCTTCGGCTTCAGTATGCGGGCAATATAGCTTGCCGTGGCCTCTCCCTTAACATCGGGATTGGTGGCAAGGATAACTTCCTTCACGCCGCCCGCATCCACGCGCTCTATAAGCTCCTTTATGCGTATGTCCCCGGGGCCTATGCCATCGGTAGGGGATATGGCCCCGTGCAGCACATGGTAACGCCCGCGGTATTCCCGGAGCTTTTCCATTGCAAAAACCTCTTTGGGGTCCTCCACGACGCATATCACTTCGCCGCTGCGCTTTTCGTCCGCGCATATGGCGCAGGGTTCCCTGTCCGTATAGTTGCCGCAAATCGGGCAATAGCGCACCTTTTCCTTCGCGTTTATAATGCTTTGGGCCAGCTCTCGCGCGGAAGCTTCGCTCATATCCAGTATGTAATACGCAAGCCTTTGCGCGCTTTTTGCGCCCACGCCGGGCAGCTTTGCAAGCTGCGCACACAGCGTATTTATGGGTTCTATCATCTATTGCCCCTTCTTTTTTGCCCTTAGAAGCCCAGCTTCATTCCCCCGGTGACCTTGTTCATTTCGCTGTTCATGGTCTCCTCCGCGCTGCGCATGGCCTCGTTCACCGCGCTGATTATAAGATCCTGCAGCATTTCAACGTCGTCAGGATCAACGCAGGAAGGGTCTATGGTTATGGCCTTGAGCTCCTTGGTGCCCAGCACCGTTGCGCTCACCACGCCGCCACCAACGCTTGCCGTGAACTCACGCTCGCTTATTTCCTGCTGTATGCGGGTCATGTCCTGCTGCATCTTCTGCGCCTGGCGCATAAGCTGCTGCATATTTCCGCCGCCCATTCCTCCGGGAAAACCGTTCCTTGCCATAATTATCCTCCGTTCAAGTTATATATTTCTATTTACCGTGAAATATGATTATATCATATTTCCAATGCTCACTCAACTATCTCTATCATCGAGCCGAAAGCCTTCTTTGCCTTTTCCGCCACGGATTCGTTCTTCATTTCCGCCGCGCCGAAGCGTATGCTCATGCCGTTTGCCGCGGCGCTGAGCGCGTCCTGCGCAACCTTCAGCATTTCCGGCTTCATGAACGCATCCGCAATGGTACGCTTCGGGAAGCGGACAAACAGCGCGTCGCCCTCTATTTGGCATTCGCACTTCATGCCCAGCACCGCAAGCGTTGGATTCTTTATTTGTATTGCCCTGCGCACCGTTTCCCACAATGCCTTGGCGTTGGACTGCTGCAGTTTGGCCTCGGGCTGCGGCTTTGCGGGCGCAGTCTCCGCCTGTTGGGGCGCAATGGTCTGCCGCGGTTCGGCCGTCTGCGTCTGCTCCGCTGCCGGTGCGCTCACCTGTGCGGCAGGCTGGGCTATCGTGAAGCCGCCCTTTTCAATTGCAGCCAGCTTTGTTTCCATGGCCTCCAGCCGCTCCATCAGCCCGTTTGCGTCCGCCTCCGCCGCCTTATCGGGCGATGCTATGCGTATAAACGCGCTTTCCAGCCGCACTCTCGGCAATGAAAGGTACCGCATTCCCGATACCGCGTCCATAAGCGCATCCACCGCGCTCCTCAGCCGCGTTTCCCCGCATCGGGACGCCTGCTCTATGTAGCGCGCCATGGTATCTGGCGTGCAGCTCAATATATCCTCGCTCCTGCCGCACAGCTTTGCTATGAGCAGCGCGCGGAAATGCTTTGCCATGTCCGAAGCAAAAACGCCCATGTCCCGCCCCTGCTCGATAACGCTGTCAAGGCTCCTTACGGCAAGCGCCGCGTCCCCGTTTATCAGCGCGTCCGCCGTGGTGAACAGGAACGATGAGTCCATGCCGCCGAGCACGCCGTAAATATCGCGCGCGCTGACCTTATTGCCGCAGAAGGCAATGCATTGATCCGCAATGCTCAGCGCATCCCTCATGCCGCCTTCCGCCGCACGGGCTATAACAAGCAGGCCCTCGTCGTCTATCTCCGCGCCCGCCTTGTTAACGGCGCTGCGCACGCAGCTTATAATATCCTCCACGCCTATGCGGTGAAAGTCGAACCGCTGGCAGCGGGAAAGTATTGTTGCGGGTATGCTTTGCGGCTCGGTCGTGGCCAATATGAACAGCACATGCTCCGGCGGCTCCTCCAGCGTTTTAAGCAGCGCATTGAACGCCGGACGTGAAAGCATATGCGCTTCGTCGATTATATATACCTTTTTCTTCAGCTTCAGCGGAGTGAACCGCGCCTTGTCTATAATCGCGCGGACGTCGTCCACGCCGTTGTTGCTGGCCGCGTCAAGTTCGATTATGTCCGCGCTGTCCGCCGCGGCAAGGCAGTATTCGCATTCGCCGCAGGGTTCACCGTTAACGGGATGCGCGCAGTTTACCGCGCGGGCAAGTATCTTCGCCGTGGTGGTCTTGCCCGTGCCGCGGGAACCGGAAAACACATATGCATGGCTCACGCGGCCGCTTTCCACCTGATTTTTCAACGTTGTTGTTATATGCTCCTGCCCCAGCACATCCGCAAACAGCTGCGGGCGATATTTTCTGTAAAGCGCCTGATAAGCCATAGTAAGCCTCCATAATTTTCTGCCATAATAATTGTACCATTTTGAAGCCGCCATTGCCACAGGCAAAACAAGCTGATATAATATACTTTATTGATTTTACCGTTAACGAAGGAGAACAAGGCTATGGAAAACGGAAAGAAAATAGTATTGAGCGGTATTCAGCCTTCCGGCATACCCACGATTGGCAATTATGTGGGCGCGCTGCGCAATTGGCCGCTGCTTCAGGGGGAAGGCAGGCTCTGTTATTACTGCGTAGCCAATCTTCATGCAATAACCGTTAAGCAGGATCCTGACGTGCTTAGGGAAAACACCCTTTCGCTCACGGCGCTGCTGCTTGCTTGCGGCGTTGACCCCAAGGAAAGCGTTATATTCGTTCAGTCTGACGTTAAGGAGCATTGCGAGCTGAGCTGGGTGCTCAACTGCGCAACGTATATGGGCGAGCTTAACCGCATGACCCAGTTTAAGGACAAGAGCGCAAAGCATGCGGACAATATAAACGCCGGGCTTTTTACGTATCCGGTACTTATGGCGGCGGACATACTGCTTTATCAAAGCGATATAGTTCCCGTTGGCGAAGATCAGCGGCAGCACATTGAAATTTGCCGCGATATTGCCATACGCTTCAACCGCAGCCACGGCGAAATATTCACCATTCCCGAAGGATATACGCCCAAGTTCGGTGCGCGCGTTATGAGCCTGCAGAACCCTGCGCAGAAGATGAGCAAGTCCGACCCCAACCCCAACGGCTTCGTATCCATAATAGACACGCCGGACGTTATACGCAAAAAGCTGCGCAAGGCCGTTACCGACTGCGACGGCATAGTTAAGTACGACCTTGCCAACAAAGCGGGCGTATCCAATTTGCTGGCGATATACACAAGCTTCACCGGCAAAACAATGCAGGAAGCCGAGGAGCATTTTGCCGGTCAGAATTACGGCGCGCTGAAGAACGAAACCGCGGACGCTATAATAGAAGGCCTTGCCCCCATACAGACCGAGTATGCCAGGTTGATGGGCAACAAGGATTATCTGCATGAAATAATGCATGACGGCGCGCTGCGCGCGGGCGAAGCGGCGGCAAAGACAGTTGAAAAAGTCTATGCGGCAATGGGCTTTAACGCATAATTAAGGCGAAATGAAAGAGGGGCTTTGAAAGCCCCTTTTTATTTTACTCCTTGCTGCCTATTCCAAGTTCATCGGCATATGCCTGCATGCCTTTTATGACTATCGCCATAACGTCCTCTATAGGCATGCCGAGCATTGCGCAGCCCTTGTCTATTACTTCCCTGCTGCACTTGGCGGCAAACTTTTTATCCTTATATTTCTTTTTAAGGCTCTTCACTTCCAAATCGGTTATACCCGTGGGCCGCATAAGCGATGCCGCCTGGACTATACCAGTAAGCTCGTCCACCGTGAAAAGGCTCTTTTCCATATCCGTCTGCGGTTCAACATCCGTGCAGATTCCGTATCCGTGGGAAAGTATGGCGCGAATATCGCTTTCGTCTATATCCTCGCCGCTAAGCAGTTCCCGCGTGTGCGCAAGATGCTCTTCGGGAAACTTTTCGTAATCAACATCGTGAAGATAGCCCACGGCCTCCCAATGCGCCTTATCTTCGCCGAAATGCTCCGCCATTGCGCCCATGGCCGCGCTCACCGCGCGCGCATGGGTAAAAAGATGCTGCTCCGTAACGTTCGCCTTGATAAGCCTTTCGGCCTGTTCCATGGTAACCTGTGCCATTTTTACATCTCCTCTTGGGTAAAAAATCTATATTCGCCTGCGCCTATTCCGGCAGCTTCACGCCCTTGCATTGCCCGCCCGTGAGCCTTATCAGCTCCGATACGGTAACGAAGCGGAAGCCTTCCTCTATAAGCGTGGGAATTATCATCTCCATCGCGTCCGCCGTCTGCGTCTGCTGATCGTGCATCAGTATCACGCTGCCCTCCTTGGCCTGCTGAATAACATAATCGGCTATCTCGCCCGGCGCTTTTCCGCGCCAGTCGTTCGTATCCACCGTCCAAAGTATCAGCGGCCTTTCAGCGGCACTCATCACGGTCTTATTATAATACCCATACGGCGGCCGCACAACGCTTGCTTCGTGCCCGGTAACGCGGCGTATCTCCGCATCCGTATCGCTAAGCTCCCTTTGACAGTCCGCCTTACTCAGCCGCGTAAGGTCGGCATGGCTGAAGGAATGGTTGCCTATTTCGCAGCCCAGCTCATCCATCCTTGTCAGCATGTCCTCATGCCCTTCTATCCTGCTGCCCAGCACGAAAAACGTTGCGCACACGCCGTTTTTCTCCAGCACGTCCAGTATATGCCCCGTGACCTTTGGGTACGGCCCATCGTCAAATGTAAGGGCTATCACGGGCCCGTTTTCGTTCACTATTGCCGCCGCGGGTTCGGCCGTGCCATGCCCGCCTATTGCCAGCGCGGCAACTGCCGCAAGGCATACCGCAGCGCCCATGCGCATAAGCGTTTTGTTTGAAGGATAAAACCTTCTTATCATGTTAAACAATCCCATCATGGGATATGTTTATTTTCCGAATTTCCGTTTTATGATATGCCGAAAAGCCTTTTGCCGTTTTCAAGGCAGTTTTTTGCAAGCGCGTCCGCGTCCTCTCCACGTGCATCGGCAATGCATTGGGCAATTATCGGCACGAAGGAAGGATCGTTCCGCTTGCCGCGGTGCGGCACGGGCGTCATATACGGGCAGTCCGTTTCAAGCAGCAGCCTGTCCGCCGGAACATATTTTGCAACCTCAATGGGCTTAACGGCATTCTTGAACGTTACAGCCCCGCCAAGGGCTATGTACAGCCCCAAATCAAGGCATTCCCGCGCGGTTTCCACGCTGCCGCTGAAGCAATGCATAACGCCGCGGAGGCCGTCTTTGTTCGCGCGGAGTATTCCCATGGCGTCTCCGAATGCTTCCCTTATATGCAGTGACACGGGAAAGCCAAGTTCCTTCGCCAGCTTAAGCTGATAGTCAAAGAGCTTTTTCTGGTCCTCCTTTTCGGAAAGGTCATAATGATAGTCCAGCCCTATTTCGCCGAGGCATACGGCCTTGTTATCCTTTAACGCAGCCCTTAGCCGCGCTTCCCAGTTTTCGCCGGGATCTGACGCATAGTGCGGATGTATGCCGTATGCGCCGTATATAAACGGGTATATTGCGGTTATTTCAAGCGTTTTTTCAAAATCCTCCGCCGCGCATGCAACGTCCATAATAAGCTCCGCACCGCAAGAGGGCAGCCCCTCTATCAGTGCTGCCCTGTCGGTATCGAAGCTTTCGTCGTTCAAATGCGCATGAGTATCAAAAAATCTCATAGCATAAGCTCCATCATCATTTCATCGTAATATTCGCCGTTTATAAACAGCTGCTCCCTGCGCAGGCCGCATTGAGCGAACCCAAAGCGTTTATACAGCCGTATGGCGCGCTCGTTATCCGCCCTCACATCAAGGCATATTTTATGGTAGCCCGCTTCTTTTGCGTAATCTATTGCAATAACGGTCAGTATGGCGCCTATGCCGAGCCGCCAGCAGCTTTTCCTTACCGCAATGCCGAAACCCGCATTGCCGCGCAGCTTACCATCGCCCATGGGGGCTATGCTGAAAAAACCGACCATCTCGCCCTCTATCGTGGCAAGCATTATGCAATATCGCCTGTCCGCAAGCGCGGCGCTCAAATATTCCGCCTTTTCCTCAACCGTGCCGAAAAAGCCGCGGAAATCGAGCATAAGATTGTCTGTTTCCCCGCCCACAAGCCGCGAAAACGCCATGAACGCAGCCGCATCGCCGGGTTCGGCTGCCCGCACGGTGAGCCATTTTCCGTTTTTCAGCGGAACAAGCTCCATTAACCTACCTCGCTGCCGCCGGGCATAATATCCTCGGTAGAGAGGAGCCTGAGTTCCTCGCCGCCGTCCGCCGTGGGCGTGAACGCGCTGAGCAGCATACCTTCGCTCATTATGCCGACCATCTTGCGGGGCTTAAGGTTTATGCAGGCGATAACGCGCTTGCCTATCAGCTGCTCGGGATCGGAATACCACTTGCGGATGCCGGAAAGTATGGTGCGCTCCTCACCGTTGCCCATGTCCAGCGTGAACTTGAGCAGTTTTTCGCTCTTTGGCACAAATTCGCAGTTTTTGACGACCGCCACGCGCAGCTTTACCTTTTCAAAATCGTCAAACGCTATGTATTCGCTCTCCGCGGACTTTTCCTCCGCCTTTGCTTCCTTCTTTTCGGGCTTGGCCTCGGCTTTGGCTTCCTTCTTCTCCGGCTTTGCTTCCTCAGGATGCTCCAGCTTTTCCAGCGCCTCCAGTTCCTTCTTCATATCTATTCTGGGGAAGAGCGCTTCGCCCTTATGCACGGTAATGTTATGCAGCCTGCCCCATTCGGCGGCAGCTTCCCAGGTGGTGTCCTCCTTGGCGGCGCCTATCTGCGCAAAGCCCTTCTCCACGCTTTCGGGCATGAAGGGGGTGAGCAGGGTGAGGCACACGCGGAGGGTCTCGATAAGGTTATACATAACGGCTGCAAGCCTTGCACCGTTGGCTTTCATATCCTTTGCAAGCACCCATGGCGCGGTCTCGTCGATATACTTATTGGCGCGGGAGATAACACGGAACACCTCGCTGAGGGCATCCTGCGTGCCGAACTTATCCATAAGCTGTTCGTATTTATCCCTAAGGCCTTTCACCATGCCTACGAGCTCATCGTCCATGGCGTCTGGCTGACGGTTTTCGGGTATTGTGCCGCCGAAGTACTTTTCAACCATTGCTACTGAGCGGCTCAAAAGATTGCCAAGGTCGTTGGCAAGCTCTGAATTTATGCGGGAAATAAGCAGCTCGTTGGAGAAGTTGCCGTCGCTGCCGAGCGGGAATTCGCGCATGAGATAGAAGCGCAGCGCATCCACGCCGAAGCGTTCGGAAAGTATATACGGGTCAACAACATTGCCCTTGGATTTGCTCATCTTGCCGCCGCCGAGCAGAAGCCAGCCGTGTCCGAATATCTTCTTGGGCAGGGGCATATTCATGCTCATGAGCATTGCGGGCCAAATTATTGAATGGAAACGGACTATCTCCTTGCCTACCATATGCACGTCCGCCGGCCAGAATTCTTCAAAGTCCGCATCGGGATACTTATCGTTCATAAAGCCGAGCGCGGTGCAGTAATTGAACAGCGCATCCACCCAAACATACACAACATGACCCGGGTCAAAATCCACGGGTACGCCCCAGGTGAAGCTGGTGCGGCTTACGCAAAGGTCCTCAAGGCCGGGGTCTATAAAGTTCTTCACCATTTCGTTTACCCTGCTTGCGGGTTCAAGGAAATTGCCTTCAAGCAGCAGCTTTCTTACAGGCTCGGCATATTTTGAAAGGCGGAAGAAATACGCTTCCTCCTCCGCGTCCTTCACTTCGCCGCCGCAGTCCGGGCATTTGCCGTCAACAAGCTGGCTCTCCGTCCAAAAGCTTTCGCACGGCGTGCAGTATTTGCCGGTATATTTTCCCTTATAAATGTCGCCGTTTTCATACATCTTTTTGAATATCTTCTGTATCGCGGCAACATGATAATCGTCCGTAGTGCGGATAAAACGGTCGTTGGATATGTTCATCAGCTTCCACAAATCCTTTACCCCGCCCTTGCCAAGCACTATATTGTCCACAAACTGCTGCGGCGTAACGCCTGCGGCCTTTGCTTTTTCCTCTATCTTTTGGCCATGTTCATCGGTTCCGGTAAGGAACATCACGTCATAGCCCTGCATCCGCTTATACCGCGCGATAACGTCCGTCGCCACGGTGCAGTACGCATGACCTATATGCAGCTTCGCGCTGGGATAATAGATCGGTGTTGTGATATAAAACTTCTTTTTTGCTTCCACGGTATTTTTCCTCCTTGGACACAGGCCCACGGCAAGCCATTCTATAATATATAGAAAGTCTAAGCTTTCGCCCCGCTTTTGTCAATAAAAAAGAGACTCTGTACGGAGTCTCTTTCGCATTATTTTTGTTCAGCCGCGCGCGGATATGTTGAGTACATCCCCTTCAAGCGCAAGCGTCACGGTAACGCCGCCCGCTATGGTTATGCTCATGCCGCCATCTTCGGCATTTGCGCCGTACATTGCGGCAATTTCCGCCATGTAGCTTTCGGCGTCGGCCTGCGTGCAGCCGTATACAATGCACTCAAAGCCATCCGCGTCATCCTTCGTCACATCATAATATGCTCCGAAATTTATATCCGGCAACGTAATGTCCTTGGCAATCCAGCGCAGTCCGCATTCATCGGCAAGTCCCGGCGCCATAACCGTGCTGCGCAGCTCCCCGTCGCCGCCCGCAGCCGTGTCGCTCATATCGCCTGCACCTTCCGCCGGCGCATCAGTCGCAGCAGGCTCCGGCGCATCCATGGGGAACGCCGCTTCCAGGCCGCTGCAATCCGCCGTGCCGCTGTCCACGCCGCACATAAACTCCGGCGCCTGCGGTGCGGCCTCGTTCGTATTAGCCGCCGTGCCATTCATTGCAAACCACAGCCCGCCAACTGCCAATGCGATTGCCGCCGCGGCTGCCATAGAGCCGTATTTAACGAACGCGGTGCGTTTTTTGCGCGCTGCCGCCTTTTTATATACAGTGTCGAGCATGGCGGCGTAATCCACGCCGTCGTCCGCTTCGTCCGCAATGTCAAAAAGCAGAGCATCCAGCCTGTCCTGTCCTATCATGTTCAAATTGTTATCCATGCCCGTCACCTCCTTTCCAATGCCTTTGCAAGCTTCGCCTTTGCGCGCGCCATGCGGGATTTTACCGTTCCCTCGCTCACGCCCTGCATGGCGGCAATATCGCCATATTGAAGCCCGGAGAAATAATGCAGCATAACCGTTTCACGGTAAATATCGGGCAAATCCTCCACCGCCTGCCTTATAATGCGTCGCTGCTCCGCGTTCACGGCGAAAACCTCCGGCAGCTCCGCCTCATTCTCAACGGCGGTCTCCGGCAGTTCGTCGCTGAGCTGTTCGCGCTTCAGCTTGCGTTTATTGTCCATGCACAGATTAATGCACACCCTGTAAAGCCATGCCTTTATCTGCGCTTCCTCCATATCCTTCAGTTTATCCGCGTATTTAAGCGCGCGGATGAACGTTTCCTGCGTAACGTCGCCTGCGTCGCTTTCGCTTTTGGTCACGCCGTAAGCGGCCCAATATACCATGCGGGAAAAGGCTTTATAAATGGCTTCGAATTCCCATCGCGCCATCATCATCCCTCCTGTTCATATAACGCGAAGCCTGCAAAAAAAGTTGCACGCCGCGAAATTTTTATTTTAGGCGCGCATACCGAAAAAATGGTATGCTCTCAACATATAAGCATACCATTTCGCAACGGATTTGTGAATCCGTTTATTCTCTTATTCTTCTTTCGCGCTCAAACGCTTCCTTTTTGCCGTACACGCGGCCAAGGCCGTATGCCATAACCACCGCGCACAGCAGATTTATATACCCGTTTTGGTTTCCATAATCATTTACCCTCCAATACTTTTTCCCCGTTTTGTACAAGTTCTTTAAGCCGCGCCAACTCCGCCATTAGCACCTGTCTGCCTTTTTCGGCTATGGCATAATCCTTCCTGCGCCCGTCCGTGCCGCTTTCAAGCGTTATCCAACCGCGCTCCTTTAATATGTTCAGCGCGCCGTAAAGCGTTCCCGCCGCAAGCTTTACCCGCCCGGCGGACATTTCTTCCACCCTTTGCATTATTCCGTAGCCATGCAGCGGGGAGCAAAGCGAAAGAAGAATATAATAGACTGCCTCCGTAAGCGCTATCGATTCGTTCATTTGGCCTCCTTATTATCGTTCGCCGTTATATCGGCCGTCGATATATGTATTATATCGGTATCCGATATAGTTGTCAATATATTATTTCAAAACAGGTGCTTATAAATTAAAAACATGGTACAATAGCCTTAACAAGCTTCTGAATAAAAAGAAAAGGAGATATATGCAAATGGCAGCACAGAAAAAAATACCCAAGCGTAGCGAGGTAGACAAGCAATATACTTGGGCAACGGAAGACCTTTTTGCAACGGACGAGCTTTGGGAAAAGGCGCTTGAGGATGCGAAGAAATACATCCCCATGGCCGAAACCTATAAGGGCAGGCTGGGCGAAAGCGCGGACACGCTTTACGGCTTCCTGAAGGCGCGCGACGAGGCCAATTTGAAAATAGGCCGCCTTGCAAACTACGCCATGCGTAAGTCCGACGAAGACACCGCCAACAGCTTCTATAACGCCATGAAGGGCAAGCTGATGAGCTACCTTGTGGCAAACGAAAGCGCATACGCGTTCATTACCCCCGAAATAATAGCCATAGACGATGCAAAGCTTGATGGCTTTATGCAACAGAAACCGGAGCTTAAAGAATACGAGCGCCTGCTCAGCCGCATACGCCGCATGAAGGCGCATACCCTAAGCGATGCCGAAGAACGCATAATGGCCCTTGCCGGGCAGATGAGCAACGCCCCCGGCGAAATAGGTTCAGCCTTCCGCAATGCAGACATCCGCTTCCCCGATATTCACGATGCCGAAGGCAATGCGCTGCAGGTAACGCAGGGTTCCTTCATCCCCCTTATGGAAAACGGGGACGTGAACGTGCGCAAGGCCGCGTTTGAATCGCTGTATCATACGTTTGCATCGTTCAAGCACACAACCGCCGCGTTCCTTGACGCGCAGATGAAAACGCTTATATTCAATGCGCAGGCAAGGCATTATGATTCCACGCTGGAGGCTGCGCTTGATGAAACCGAAGTGCCCGTGCAGGTTTACCATAACCTTATAGAGGCCGTGCATAACAACATAGAGCATCTGCATAAATACGTCAACCTGCGCAAAAAGCTTATGGGCGTTGACGAACTGCACATGTATGACCTTTACACGCCCATAGTGAGCGACGCTACCAAGAAGATACCTTACGAAGAGGCCAAGGAGATAATACTTAAGGCTCTTGCCCCGCTCGGCCAGGATTATCTTGATATATTGAAGGAAGGCTTCAGCAACCGCTGGATAGACGTTTACGAAAACGAGGGCAAGCGCAGCGGCGCGTATTCCTCCGGCGGCGATCCGCATCCATATGTTCTGCTCAATCAGCAGGACACGCTGGACAGCATGTTCACCATTGCGCACGAAATGGGCCACGCGCTGCATTCCTATCATTCCATAAAGCATCAGCCGCCCTGCAACGCGCATTATGTTATATTCGTGGCAGAAGTCGCCTCCACCTGCAACGAGGTGCTGCTGGTCAAATACCTGCTCAACAACACCACCGATAAGCGCGAGCGCGCATATCTTATAAACCACTTCCTTGAAAGCTTCCGCGGCACAGTGTATCGCCAGACCATGTTTGCCGAGTTCGAGCTTTTCATGAGCAGGCTTGCCGAATCCGGCGCGGCGCTCACGGCCGATGCGCTTTGCGATAAGTATTACGAGCTGAACAAGTTCTACTTTGGCGACGGCATAACCGTGGACAAGGAAATTGCCGAAGAATGGGCGCGCATTCCGCACTTCTTCTATAACTTCTATGTGTTCCAGTATGCCACCGGCTTCTCCGCCGCCTGCGCCATTGCCAACCGCATACTTGCCGAGGGCGAAACCGCCGTTGCCGATTACAAGAAGTTCCTTTCCGCCGGCGGCAGCATGGATCCCATAAGCATACTGAAGCTGGCCGGTGTGGACATGACCACCGCCTCCCCCGTGAACGAAGCGCTAAAGCTTTTCGGCGAGCTGATAGACGAAATGGAGGAGCTGATGGCGTAAGTCAAAGGCGCGCGATATGAAAGTAATAGACCTTACGCATACCATATCCGAAACAATGCCGGTTTACCCGGGCACGGAGCAGCCCAGGCTGACCCCCGCCAA